>Ga0209302_10001230_pt1 | contig 14874 bp, 15 predicted proteins | sample ArcOceMetagenome_2_FD_187445 | JGI IMG/M metagenome (GOLD analysis project Ga0209302, IMG submission 187445) | Marine eukaryotic phytoplankton communities from Arctic Ocean - Arctic Ocean ARC135M Metagenome (SPAdes) (version 2) | ecosystem: Environmental > Aquatic > Marine > Oceanic | place... | reverse complement strand
TGAATCAGATGCAAGCAGTGCTGGCAGCGGCACAAGAGCAACTGAGGATGGCGGAACTGGAGCTCGCAATGTGCGAGGCCGACGAGAGGGCAATGGACGCTGCTCTCTCTGAGAGCACGGTGCCTAGTCGGCAAGGGTCAACGCTACCGCCGGGAGTACACCGCCCGCGCGGCGGCAAGCCGTGTGAGGCGCTGTTGCGCGCGCGGCGGCACCTCGGTGCTGAGAAGGCGCGACGCCAGACGGCTTCGGCGGCGGCGATGGGGCGGATGCAGGCGGCGACCGTGCATCTGGACACTGCGACCGCGCAGCTCAGTGAAGCGGACGCGGAGCTCGTCGCGGCGGCACAAGTGGAACAGGAGCTAGCGGACGCGTCTGCGAGTGCTTGGGCACAGATGCACCTCGCGCGGGTGCGGGTGGCAAGGCAGCGCGCGGAGGCGGAGGCGCGCGCGAAGGAGCAGCGTGCGAAGGAGGAGGTTCGCCTACAGCAGGCGAGGGCAAGGCTGGAAGAGGCACAGGAGCGGCTGAAGCAGTCGGAACTGGAGCTCGCAGTGTGCGAAGTCGACGAGAGGGCATTGGACGCGCTGCTCTCTGAGCTCTCAGAGCCCGAGCCCACAGAAGCGGAGCCCACCTCAACGAACGCTCAAGCGAGCAGCGAAGGAGGGGAAGTTATGTCGCCGCCGGTTCGTACCCAATATGGGTCTAGCTCGACGGCTGCGGACGTGGACGATGAGATCAGTTTCGATGCAGATGACGTCGGGGTTGGGCTCTCGAAACGGGTGGCGGACGCGCGGCGACGACTTGCTGCCGAGCAGGCGCGGCGCGAGGCAGCGTTGGCTCAGACGGAGACACAACGCGAGACGGCATTGGAAGCAGCGAGAGCGCGGCTGCAGCTGGCAACTGCGCAGCTTGCTGAGATTGCTGCGGAGGCCACCGTAGCTGCACAGGAGGAAAAGAAGGCGGCAGAAACGGTTGCGAACGCTTGGTCGCAGGTTCACATAGCGCACGTGCGGACGGGCACAGCGGCGCAGCGCGCGGCGGTGGAGGCGAATGCGGCACGGCAGCGCGCGGAGGAGGAGGCGCGCCTACGGCATGCGAAGGCAAAACTGGCGGAGGTACAGAAGCGGCTGCGGCAGACGGAACGGCAGCTCGCTCTGTGCAAGGCCGAGGAAAGGGCGTTGAACAAGCCTATCATTCGCGATACGCTCTTCGAGTGCAAAAGGTTGCCTCCTGTCACCTGGAACCTGACCTCCGCCACCTCAGAGGATGTCGTGGTGGAGATCGAGAACGTAGGTCGCATCAGTACAAACTCGCCCGGTGAGACCCCTGACCAGCACGCGCCCGAGCCCGAGCAAGGGAAGATGAGCTCGCGATCAGAGGCAAAGCGGGCAAAGAGGGTCGAACGGCTACAGCGCGCGCGGCGGCAGCTCGATGCCGAGCGGGCGCGCGGGCGCGAAGCAGCCTTGGCGGGTGCAAGGGCGCGGCACGAGGACGCCCCAGCCGCGTCGATGGCGCGAGTGGAGAAGGCGACCGCGCAGCTCACCGAGGCAGAGGTGGAGGCCGCCGCCCCGGCGCAGCCGGAGACGGGAGCAGTGGAGGTATCGGAGAGTGCGCTCATCACGAGTGGCACCGCTTCCGTGTCACTATCTCTTGCCAGAACTTGGGACGGTGGGTCAGAAAGGCATGTGGGCGTACGCAAGCAGTCGTGGGCTGCGCTGGCGGCTCCCACTCATCCGCCAAAGGGTGCTGGTCGAACGTCGCTGTCGCTGGTGTCACGCCGTCGCGTCGTTGTCGACCCGTCGTCTGCATCGTGCACGCAGCCGCCTGACCGGCGAGTCTCGTCCCGGGTGAAATCTGCCGCGCAGTTTCAAGCGCAGCATTGGCTCTCGACCGCTCTAACGCAAGCAGAAAACTCGAAAGACGACACGACGACAAACTGAACCGAGCGGCCCAAGGAGCTCGAAGATCTAACTGCAAAGCGTGCTCAAGGCATGATCCTTGCGGCGTTTTCCCCAGCGATAATTTGATGTACCCAGTCGCTGCACGAGTATTCTTGCACGAGTCCATACACATGCACATGCACATGCACATGCACATGCACATGTGCATGCACATGCACATGTCTATCTCATGCCTGACACATGCGATCTCAGATCTGTGGTACTTATCCACACAATTGGCACCCTATTGTCAACCCCCTCCGCCAACGCGGCGTCCCGCTTCGCGCTTGCAAGGTGGCAGCGGAGCCGTGTGTGGCGCCACTACGCACTAAAACCGTACGAATAGGTGCTACCTGTGGTCTATTTCGAAATATTGACGTTTTCAGTGCTTTTCACGAGGTGGCCCTTTTGGGTACAACCTTGGGAAAAGCACTGAAAATGTCAATATACTCGAAAATCGCAACCTAACCCCTAGTTTTTTCGCCTGTTCTCCTCTAACCTCGAGGTCGACAGCACCCTAGCACCATAAGCGCGGTCTGGGGAGGCCTGCATCATGCGTAACTGATGTCCCTTAAAGTCACTTGGGGGAGTTGTAAAGTATACTTTATTTATACGAGATGTGTTTTCTCTGAGTTGCCGTCTTGTGCAACTCATCTATCTCTCTCTATCTTCAAGTATTGGACCCCTCGGACCTCGACCCGAACTGCGAACACTAAAGCTACTGCAAAGTTAGTTAATATCGTACACACGGCACAAGACGGCAACTCCTACGGCTTCACTTTGATTAATCAGACCACCGTACCGTCCTGCGGGGACAGCGGCGGTTCGCGGCGAATATCGGGCGAGCGGGTCGCGCCCTTGGCCGGGGACTTGGGCCCGCGTGGTCGAATGGCCACCGAGTCGTGCGTGCTCGGCGAGCCCACGCGCAACAGCTCCGCCGCGGCGCCGGTCGGCAGCGGCGCGCCCCGCAGGAGATCCCACTTGCTCACCGGCACGTACGTGGGCTTGCTGGGCGAGGTGCGCAGCCGCCGCGGTGAGGGCGAGGCGGCGCCGCGGCTGCACGTGTCCTCCACCTGCACGCGCCGCTCCTGGATCAGCGTAGAATATAAGAGAGGTGCGTAGCATGCTAAAGGGTGCCACTCTGTATGATAAGGAGATGTGGTCACGTGCCTGCACACGCATCTGCTCGGCCTCAAGTGCAAGGGCGCCACTCTCCTCGCGCTCGGCCGCCAGTGCCGCCTGCGCCAGGCACAGAAGTATGAGTACACGCACAATGCACACGTCCATGTCCATGTGCGTGCACGTGCACATGCGACATGCCCATGCACATGCGACATGCGACATGCGCATGCACGTGTCCCTTCATGTCCCATCATGCCATGTGCTGGGTGCGGCCTGCGCGAGGCCGAGCTGCGCCTCGAGTGCCGAGCCCCACCGCTGCGCCTCGAGCAGCTCGCGGCGGTGGGCGGCCCCCACCCGCACGACCTTGGCCTCCGCCTCACGTCGGAGCATTCCAACCTCCGAGCCGAGCTCCGCCACGTGCGACTGCAGCTCGCGGATCAAACGCGCCTCGCCACTCGCCCCGCCACTCGCCCCGCCACTCGCCGCGCCGCTCGCCCCGCCGCCAGCCGCCTCGCCGCCGACCGCCTCGCCGCCGCCGCTGCGTGCCACTGCGCGTGCGGCCAGCGCATTCCACTGCTCCCCTCGCTCAGCAGCAGACGAGTGGCGCGGCTCCGCGGCCGCCGCCCCCCGCACCTCCCTCCGCACCGCCAGAGGATCCCACGCCCCGGCCTCGAGGATGTGGTCGTCGTGCGGAGTGGGCGGGGCGCGGGCGGCGGGCGGCGGGCGGATCGCCTCCTGCGCCTCAGCTGACATGACGGCGGCCTCATCGCGCACGCGCAGCAGCGCGCCGTCGAAAGACTGCCGTGCGAGCGCGAACTGCGAGTGGTGCCACGCCTGCTGCTGCTCCGCGAGGCTCGTGCAGGAGGCGAGCTCGCGCCGCAATTGCGTCAGCTCCTCTGACTGCGACTGCAGCCGCGCGTGCAGGTTCTCCGCCACCACCGCGTCGATGCGTGCTTGGAAGTCGAACTTCTGCTGCGCTTCGGCCGCAATCTGCGCCGCGAGGTCGTCGGACCTTCGGCGCTCGAGCTGCAGCTCTGCCTGCTGCCCGTTGGAGCGGCCCTCGTGCAGCAGCTTGGCCTGCATGTCGCTGAGCTGCCGCTCTTGCTCGAGAAGCGAGCGGAGCTGCTCGATGCAGCCTCGCACCTCCGCACTGTCGAGGTGCCCGGATGCGAGCTGCCTGGCGAGCTGCTCATCGAGCAGCCGGCAGCGGCGCGTGTGCACGGCCATCTCCTCGCCCGCCGTGTGTCGCACCTGAGATAGCATCTCCTCAAAGCTTGTCTCCGCCTCGACTGCCCACGCCTGTGCTCCCCGCAGCTGCGTTCGCAACCCCTCGGCGATCTGCTTGTGCGTGTGCCCCTGGTTGCGCACGAAGTCAACCTCAAGCTGAGCAGACGTGGCCCCCTCCACCGCCTTGTGCAGCCTCGCCGCCATGCTCGATTCGGCAGCGCGGCTCACCGCCAGTGCGTCGCGCTCGTACAGCAGCTGCGTACGTAGGTAGTTTACCTGCCCCTCGAGCTCGGCAATCTCCCACCCCACCACATGGGCGTCGACCTCCTGCAGCAGCGCGGCCGCCTGCAGCGTCGCCACGTCAAGCGCGAGCTGCTCGGCACGCCGCGCCGCCACCGAGGCCACGGCGTGCGCCTTCCGCGTTCCCTGCTCCCGCCGCACCTGCAGGTCGCTCCCCTTGGCCTGTGCTGCCTCCCGCCATGCCGCGCAGCTGCCGAGCGCCTCGGCCAGTTGCCTCTCCGTGCGCACCAGCGTCTCGAGCGCCTCGTCCAGCTCCCCCCGTGCCCTGCCCAGCTGCTCCTCGGCAATCTCCCGTTCGAAGCGCTCGCCCTCCGCCGCCTCTCGGTAGGCAGCGCTGCTTGCAACGAGCCGCGCATTCTGCGCCTCGAGACTCTCAGTCGTCGCCGACGCCGCAGCCGCCGCCGCCGCCGCCGCCTCGTACGCCGCCGACGGCAACGAGCGCCTGCCGTCCGGCGAGCGCCGTCGACTCCCCAACGTCACGCGCCTGCCGTCCGGAGAAGCCGCCACCGCCACCACGCTCATTGCCGCAGCGCCCGGCGCGTCCGCCGCCGCCCCCAGCACACACATCGGCCGACTTGCTGCGGGCGCTCGGGTGCGGGCCAGAGGGCTAGGGCTTTCCCGGCTGTCCCGCCCAGACGGATTGAGCTTTGCGATCGACGCCTGATGGGTCTCCTCGATGGCCGCAAGCCTTCGGTGCGCCGTCGCTTCGAGCATCTTGAGCGCCGCCACGTGAGCCGTGTGCACCGCCTCGATCTGCCTCTCCAGCGCGAACCGCTCTGTCGCATGGGCCGAGCCCTGCTCGCTCTGTGCCGCTGCCGCATGGGCCTGCAGCGCTGCGTTGAGCGCAGCATTCTCGCGGTCGTATGCGCTCTGCGCCGCCTCCATCAGAGGCACTAGCTCATTGGCCACGGCCTGTGTCACGTGCTGCTTCTCAGCCTCCAGCCTTTCCAGAGAGCGCCGCTTTGATGGTGACGGCCGGCGGTGCTGCGGGGCTGAGGCAGAGCGTGTGTCAGCGAGGGGCGGAGCGTGGGAGGCCTCATCGAGAATGTCCTCCCAGTGCTTGAGCGTAGTAGACATTGGTTGGCGGCAGCTCGACTTATCAAAGAGGGTCACCATTGGCCATGCGCTCGGTCTGCTGGCCGTAACTGTGTCCCAACACAGCGCGATATAGATAGATGACAAACGTGCGCGGACCGGCCGCGGACGATGTGAAGATCATAGATAGATAGATAGATCTCGGGGGGAAAAAACACGGCCCAACTTCGCAACCGGCCTAACTCTGCGGTAAGGGCATGTAGTAAAGAGGCCCTTATCTGCGGCCCAACTCTGCGAGTGTGGATGGGCCTAAAGCAATGGCGACGAACGTGTCCAGTTGGGAGGATACCGCGGTCTGAGGGCACTGTGGACCAACCACCGAGATCGGTGACTGCTCTGCTGGTGAGTCTGGCAGCTTTGGGGGGCGAGATTGGTCCTCCTGGAGCAAGGCCGCTCACTGTGCACCTGCAGAGGTGTGCTCGATGCCAGTTCATCAGCGTATCACTCGCCGAGAGAGATTGCGGCTGGTTTGCGTCATGCAGCAAGCTCCACGACTCGCCGCGCATTTCCGCTCGGGCCCCGCTGCGGCGGCCACCATGGCCGCCGCGCGCCGCCCCCCACAGCGGCCAGCGCCGAGCGCGCGCCAGCCAGCGCCACGTCATATCACATATATGTCTAACGTCATGTCATAAATGTCAACATATACTTTAGTTATGTCACGCCGTCGCCGGCCATCTGCATCATGACACGCCGCATCGCCGCACCATAATGACTAAGCGTAACTTCCAACACGATGAGAGTCAGCACCCAGCCTGGCTTACCAACAGCGGGCCGGGGGTCACGTTTTCCGCTTGTATATATGAAGCCACACACTCGACTGCACAGAAGTGCTCTGCACCCTGGTCGCCTCGCGCTGCGTAAGGTACGCGCTGCGTGTGCACCACCACGCCGCTGGGGTCTATCCGGGCCAGCGCCTCGCGGCACAATCTGTTCTCGGTCGAGTCATCTGATGTTAAAAACAGTGATCAGGGCAGCACAGCCCGCGCTGCGCCGCTGCCGCTGCCTGCCCCTCCGGCGATCGCGCGACGTGCAGCGCCGCCTCTTCGGCGGTGGCGAAGTGGCCCAGGCTCACTGACTTGCCACCGCGCCACACCTGGGCCTTATAGGGCTTGGGCTGGCCGGGCTTGTTGAGGTGTACTCCGAAGTAGCCCGTCGTGCTCTCGGCCACGCGCAGCGTCAGCCTCTCCGCCTGCGCCTGCTGCCGCGCCTCCTCGCTCGTCAGCGCCGGCGCCGCTGCTGCCCGCTCCGCCGCTATCGCCTGCCCCTCCGGCGAGCGCGCGACGTGCAGCGCCGCCTCCTCGGCGGTTGCGAAGCGGCCCAGGTACGCCTGCTTCCCACCGCGGCTCACCCGCGCCTGATAGGGCTTGGGACAGCCGGGCTTGGCGAGGTTCACGCCGAAGTAGCCCGTCCTGTTATCGGCCACGAGCAGCGTCAGCTCTTCCGCCCGCGACATCGACTGCTGCCACAGCTCCACGCGTCTTGGTTCGAGTCACATGGTTTGAGTCATGGTTCGCGTCGAGTCTTGCAACGGGGTGTTTTATTACGGAAGACTGCAAACATAAGAGGGACTGGTTCGAGTCTTGGAGGTGAACTTACGGACACGGCATGAGTGAACGGAACGCGATTTAAAGATCCAAACACCATAACTAGTAAGGTATCGTGAGTGCTGCCTGCTCGGGTTTCCCCCGAATCATATACTTTAAAAGGTAAGGAAACCGACCTGTCCCGCGCGGGGGGGGGGGGGGGGGGGTGGAGATTCCAAGGGAGACGCACGCGAGAAGGGGGCCGAAGCCTGGCCATAGGTCGCGCCCCAGCCGCATCGGCAGCGGAGTGACCCCCGCCTCGTCGAGCCTCCACGTGTGAAAGAGGAGAGGATTCAGACAGCGAGCAGCAGCAGCAGCCCCAGCAGAATGCCGAGCAAGTACGAGAGGCCGCGGCGCACCTCCTCATACTTGCAGGGGCACGGCGCGCGGTAGAGATCCTAAATAGTGAGTGAATTGGCCCGATTGTCAAACACCAACACACGGGTGTTCCAATAGCTGCCTTTTGAACACATCACTTCTCTTCCTGTATTCAGCTGCCCGTCACGTATTCTCTTTTAACAGGTCCTTGAACACATCAACACAGTAGCAGTAAAGTACCTTACACAGCCAACTTTAGGAGAGCATTAATAGGGTGTTCATTAGACGGAAAACAAAACGCTCGGTTTGCTGTTGGTAAGCTCGAATAAACTCTGAACTCTGGAAAACAAAACGCTCAACGGACACGACAAAGCACGCGGGAGTAGATCATATGGCTAGCCGGTAAGCGGCACGTTTTATTCGGGGGCGGCGCTCGCTTAGGCGAGCGCGGCTGGGGCGCCGACGCGCATGCGGCAGAGGCGGCCCTTTGCGTGGTGTGCGGCGTCGATCAGCGTCCGCGACTCGGCCTTGGTGATCCCCATGGAGATTGCCCGAGTGTGGTAGCTGACGTACGAGATCTTGCGGTCGCCCTGGTAGGGCGTGCGGTCGACTCCGTGGTATTTGGCCTTGCGGAGAGCAGGAGCCCCCCCCCCCCCCCCCCCCCCCCCCCTAACGGCAGAGTCTAGACTCACAGGGTACTCGACACCCTGCGACGAACCTCCGCTGGCGCGCACCCGCCCGTTCCCTCTCTCTCTTCTTTCTAATATACAATATTATTAAGTGAATGCTTATGGTATAGTGAGGTCTCGACATACGCGTGCCGTGTCGCGTTGTCGGATGTTTGACATTTTGAAATCTCGAAAAATGGTGAGCGTGTACCGCTACCCTAGTACCTGGTAGGTATGAGTATTAGAGAGGCTGGCTGTGAGGCTAGGAGACGGTCGTGGAGTATGTCTAAAGAAGTGTATGTACGGCTTTAAATGTATGACACACACACGACACGGGATGGCTCATCCTCCACTGACCCCGCCGCGCATATGGCGGCTTCTCTCCGACCCCCTAGCTCGCACGCCATACGGCCAGCAGCATGGCACCTGTGGAACTCCTCTTCGGAAGCCAACGAGGGCGCGATGAGGATCCCGCGACCAGCGGTTGAGAAGCTAGGGGCGTTCAGAGAGGACCCAGTAATCCATGTTTAGAGTTGGAAAAGCGAGAACACGCGACCTACTGTGGCGGCTGTCAGGTACAGGAGCACGCGGCGCGGCGTCGGTCACATGGACATGCACATGCACATGCACATGCACATGCACATGTGCATGTGACATGTGCATGTGCATGCGCATGTGCATATGTGCATGTGCATGTGCATTGTCATGTTTATGTGCATGCTACATCGCATGCACATGTTACTTTAACATGTTACATGCGCATGCACAACTCATGTGCATGTGCATGTGACATGCACATGTCACATGTGCAAGTGCATGTGCATGTGACATGCACATGTGCATGTGCATGTGCATGTGCATGTGTGTGAGAATGAGTATTACGTGTATGTGACTGGGGAAGGTAGGAAGGAGGTTATTAAAGTAAGGGCGCCGGATTGACGTGTGTGGGTCGCGTTGCCGTTGTGGGTGTGTGACTGTGTGTACGCTTTACTGTACAAAGTAGAGCGTCCGCCGGTCTTGCGACTTACTTTTAAACTATCACCACTTAGACCTACGTGATTTAGTCTCCTCGCCGTCTGGCGACGGGGAAACCAAAATAAACTGCTGCACACTGGTAAGGTATCAGGGGGGCGGATAGTGGGCACTGTCTGTGGCCCACGGCCCACCTTCTGTGGCCACCCACGGTCCGTTGGGCCCTGGGTCTGGCTCGCGCGCGCGACCGACCGCGCTCGCACGACCCCCGCCTGCGGTGGCTCCACGCGACCACAGCTCCGGACCACGCGCAGCCTCGCCGAGCCAAGGCTGCATGTCCGATTGGTCACCGACGCCGCCACCCTCGCCGTCGCCTGCCGTCGCTGCTGCTGCCGCCACCGCCGCCACCGCTGTAGACGACAGCTTGGGTGCGGAGCGTGTGGTTCCGCGCGGCGGCGTCGTGCCACGCACTCGACAGTCGCCGCCGCCACCGCCGCTGCCGCCGCCGCTGCCGCCGCCACCGCCACCGCTGAAGATGCCGCGATCGCGCGACGGCCGCGCAGGAGATCTCCCGGCCGCGAGCATGACCTGGTTAGGGTCAGGGCTAGGGCTAGGGCTAGGGCTAGGGTTTGAGTTACGGCCAGGGCTAGGGCTAGGGTTAGGGCTAGCGTTAGGGCTAGGGCCAGGGCTGAGGGGGGGGGGGGGGGGGGGGGGGGGGGGGGGGGGGGGGGGGGGGGGGCGAGCGTGACCATGTGGCTACTGGGGCCGAGCTGCTTTAGGGGCCGCTTGTACGGGCTGAGGGCGAGCAGCGGCACGGAGCGCGACGCAGTCATGCTGTAACACATGAGTGAGTACGTCAGAAGCAAGTGGGTAGGTAGGTAGGTACGACCGTACTCGCGTCTCAATACTAACTGCATACTTGCTCACTTGCTCACTTGCTCACTTCACTTACTGAACTGCATACTCCCTCACTAACTCACTCACCACTAACTCACTCACCACTCACTCACTCACCACTCACTCACTCACCACTCACTCACTCACTGACCTGCCCGTTCGACATCTCGCGAGCGGTGGCCCTGCATCGAAGCGCACAGGCACGGGCGACACGGCGCGCCTAGTTAGGTTTTAGGGTCAGGGTCAGGGTTAGGGATAGCGTCAGGATTAGGGTCAGGATTAGGGTTCGAGTGAAATTAAGAGTTAGAGCTAGCAGAGCCTCGCACCGTCTCGACACGAAGGGCGACTTGATGTCGACTGTCGGCGGTGCCACCGCTGCCGCCGCCTCCACGGTTGCTGCCGGCGCGGCGGTCGACGCGGCGGCGGCGCTCCATACTGTGGACATCGGGTAAGGATTCGGATCGGGGTTGAGTTATGATGAGAGCTAGGGTGAGGGTTAGGGCTAGGTTTAGGGTGAGGATTAGGGCTAAGGTTGGGGTCGCCGCGTAGAGTCACCTGTGGACATCGGGTCACCCTGCGCGCCGGCGCCAAACATCTCGCCGACCTCGCCGACCTCGCCGACCTCGCCGACCTCGCCGACCTCGCGCATATTTGTGGGAGATCCGCCCTCACTGCGCGAGGGGAGGAGTCCGCCGCCCGCGCCCGGTAGCGTCGCGAGCCGCGGAAGCAGAAACGCCGGCGCCATGCCTGTAGTGCGTGGTGGGATGGTCATTAGATGGTCGCAGATTGACTACATAGGTACCTAACGAGTGACTACTTGGTAACTAATCGGCGACTAGATGGTGACTAGATGGCGGCACGCCTCCAGTGCGTGGCGGACTCGTGGCGCGTCCCCCCCTCGTCCAGCCCGCAGTGTTCGGGACGGAGCTGCAGCTAGAGCTGGAGCGCTGGTGCTGCCAGCCATCGGTTCGTTGCCAGCCACCGCCGAGTGCATGTGCCGCGCGAGCGCCGCCGCTCACGCTGATCGGCGAGGCGGTGGAGGTGTGAGTGCGTACGCGAGCGAGTACATACTGCCTATTACAATTTGCTAGAATACTTACTAATGTACCTGCCGGACGAGACGGCGCATTCGCTGTGGCCGACGCCGCGGTAGGCCGGTGCGCCCATTGGGCTGCGGTGGCTCGAGCCCACCATACGCGTGAAGCACGAGCCGCCGCAGCCGTCGGTGGGCGGTGTGGCCGCGGTGCGCTCGAGTATGGCATTCATGGCCCTGGTCGTCTGGCGTACTATAAATGGCTTCGTGTAGAATTGGATGGTCCGCGCCGCGGCCTGCCGCTTCTTTTCGTACTCGAGTTCTCTTCTATTTCGACCGAAGAGGTCGCCGCGAGACTGGGAGCTGTTGAAGCCGCTCTTGTTGGTCTTCGGGGGCACAAAGAACGTTTCCGCCTGACCAAGCAACGGGCACTAAGTTTGAAGTGGAGGGAGCGAGAGAGAAGAACAGAGGAAAGCAGGAGCCACCTACTCACTTCCTTACTACCGTACTAAGTGCACCTGCTGGGCGAGCGCGCGCCTCCGCTCCTCTACAGTCGAGCTGTGCGCAGGGCTGCGAGGGTGCGCAGGGCTGCGAGGGTGCGCAGGGCTGCGAGATGGCTCCGAGCTCCGCCAGTTGACGCCAGGGGGCATGCTGCCGTCAGCGTGCCGCTGGCGCGCAGGGTGCCGTGCCTTTTCGTAAGTAGGTGAGTCAGTAGGTTGTCAGTAGGTTGGTAAGTAGTGCCCAAGTAGGTTAGTAAGGATGCTGTCACCTTGCCGCGGCGAGGGTGAGAGAGTGAGAGAGTGTGGACGCTCTGCGGTGAAGTGAAGTGATGCAGCGAGGTGCGGCCGAGAGCCGAGGCACGCGGCGTGCGGCGTGATGAGGCGATAAGGTGTGACGGTGCGTGGTGTGCGATGACGTGATGGTAGGCATAGTGTCGGAGGGGAGTGTAGCGGGCCCAACCTCCTCATCGTATAGTAAGGGGGTGTAGTGTCGTAAGGGGTGTAGCAAGTCACCTCGCGTCGAGACTCCTCCTGCTTCTTCTTGATTTGCTTGATCTTGTTCTCCACCTTCTCCACCTGGTATTTCCTCGCTAGTTGGTGTTCAAAAGTGTAGAGAATGTATAAGTGTGATAGTAGGTGTACTTACCATGCACATGCCATGCACTTACTACTATGCACCGCCTCCTCGGCCTCGCCCGCTGCCTTACTGTGTCCTCACTGTATACTCACTGCGTACCTCCTCCTCGGCCTTCATCATAGCCTCCTCGAAACCCTGTGGCTTGCCACTGCCCGTCACGAGCATCGAGTCGGGGAGGAACTTGCCCCCCTTGGTTACCTTGGTGTGCAGGCCAGAAAGAAACGCTGAGTACTCGCTGGCATCGGTAGTGAGCGTCCACACGTCAGCCAGCTCGAAGATCGCCTCGCAGAAGGTGTCCCGCGTCAGGTAGCCAACGCCTGCGCTGTCCGACTCCCAGTCGTCGTGCACGGCCACGCGCGCCTCCGCGGCGTCGTAGTCCTCAGCGGGCATCATGAGCTTGTAGATCTTCTGAAAGATGACCTAGTAGGAAATGAACGCAAGCAGTAAGTAAGTAAGTAAAGAGCAAGTACAAATAGTAGAGTAAGCAGAGTTAGGCGACCTTGTACTCGCGCTCGTACAGCTTGTTCAGCTCCAGCCCGGAGGCCTCGAGCAGCTCCTGCACCGATCCCCACCTAGTAGATAGGCCGGTAGTAGGTCAGTAGTAGTCGGTGGTAGGTCGGTAGTAGGCCGCTCGCTGCCAGCAAGCCACTTTCCGAAAGCCGCCCCACTTTCCGCAGGTCACTTTCCACACCGCTCAGGCATCGCGCGCCACACCTACCGTGGCTATACTTACTCTGGCGCACCACGCGAGCAGCATCGGGCGCACCTCCGGCACGTGCCGCAGCTGATACCGCTTATCGAGAGCCTCCTGCGAGTACATAGTGAGCCGAGTAAGCACACGCCCTGCGAGTGCATGGCGACGTCACGCCGTGTAAGTAAGGCGACGCCGCCGTGTGCTTAGCTGCTTACGTGCTGAACTACTTGGCTGCTGAGCTACTTACTACGTACCTGCGAGTACATGGCGGCGTCGCCCTGCTCCCACAGCTTGACGTCCGCCAGCTCGCTCGCGTCCTCCACGTCGCCGACGAAGTTACCCGAACCCAGGCCTTCGCTCCGCTTCTTGCTCTTCGCGATCTGCTGCTGCTGCCTGTGGTGCACCACAGGCACCGCACGGTACAGTAAGCTGGCGCTCTGGAGGCCTGTTTCAGTGCCAGCTCATACTGCAGGCTGCCCCAAGCTCCGGCTACCCGCATCCAATCAGCGGCTGCCAACAAATGCGAAGCCTCGGCCAAACAGTGGCTACCTCATAGTGGCTGTTGTTGCCTGTGGTAGTGCACCACACGGTACGTGGCACGTGCGGCACGACCGAGGCTGGCACGCGTACCGCGCACTTGCAGTGCATGGGGGCCTGGAGGCAAGCTGCCCTGTGCCTCAGTAATGTACAGCACGCAGGTGACTGGCACGCGTAGCCCGTACGTACAGAGGAAGGCTCCGGGACGTGGGTTTCAGCATAGGCTGCCGCCGCATGTTGAAGTTATCCTTGGCGGCGCGCGACTTTTCCCCGAGCGCGGCCGCCATCATCTGCTTCTGCACAGCGCTACGCATCGTCTGCCAAGCCGGCGCTAGCTGGCCGGCCGCCATGAAGTCTTTCTGATGCGAGTTATTGTTTGGGTTGTTGTGCATTCGCAGACCTCCGAGCCTGATGAGGAGCTTGACCTTGCCCATAGGCTTGAAACGCGGCACACCCGTACCCGGCGAGGGCGGCGAGGGCGGCGAGGGCGGCGGTGTTGGTACCATAGCTTCTCTGTAGAGGTCTGCACCTGCAGCCTCAGCACGACAGGACCAGGCGCTGGCCAACGGCGTCAAGTTTGAGGGCGATATCACACCAACCGCGAAAATTCGCAGGCACAGTATAGCGCACCATTTCTCTTGCTTGTGCGGCGCGGGCGGCGCGGCGGCGGCGACGGCAGCGGACGGACGGACGGCGGCGACAGCGGCAGCGGTGACGTCCGCGGCCTCACTCGCCCCACGTGAGCGCATTGGATTGATTAGCTTTGTTCCTCGGACTCCAAATCGGGGCACCGTTCCCACCGCAGGTTGAGTTGCCTGCCTTTGGCCCGGTTCTGGCACAGATCAGCCAACGGGGTCGGCTTGGTGTGGACCGGCTTAGCCACAGGGGCTTGGTAAGCACACAGGGAGTGCCGCGAGGTGAGCAGCCAAAATCCGCCCAATTCGGGGTTGATGAGCTCCCTGCAGCAGGAGAACGATTTGTCGAATTCGACCCACAGGGCGCCCACGATGTTGGTGCTGCTGCGCACTCGCCCCCTTCAATGATCACAACCTTCGAAGTTGGAACTCTTGCCTCTCACTGTGGGCCAGGGGGGTGAGGGGAATACACCTCTAACCAGAAAGAGCTCGATAAGCTAAGAATATAAGAAAAAGTAACACCCACTCTCTGCTCGGACGCCACCGCTACAGCGAAGCGCTCAGCCCACATGTGCACCTACCTACGGCTGCTAGCTCAAAGTGACGGACCTTGCCACCCGGCAAGGTATGCGTGTTTCCAGGCATGCAAAGGTCGCGGTGGCAGTACTTGGAATGAGGCGCAAGCTCATCTAGATGGAACACCTTGCTGCCCATCAGCG
>Ga0209302_10001229_pt1 | contig 14900 bp, 9 predicted proteins | sample ArcOceMetagenome_2_FD_187445 | JGI IMG/M metagenome (GOLD analysis project Ga0209302, IMG submission 187445) | Marine eukaryotic phytoplankton communities from Arctic Ocean - Arctic Ocean ARC135M Metagenome (SPAdes) (version 2) | ecosystem: Environmental > Aquatic > Marine > Oceanic | place... | reverse complement strand
GTTTCGTGAAATGGTGGTTTGGCATAACGGTGAATACCGCTCGGCAGAAGACTATGATTTGGACGGGCATGCTTTTGTTGAAAAGAAGTAGAACAACCGGATGCAGAAATACAATATGAAGGCGCGCCTTTATCTTGTCTCTGATGCGAAGCGTTAGACTAATATAAATATGAAGAAGAGCCTACTTAACGTTCATTTCAAGAAAACCTTTGAGAGCTACATAATAAACCCCAACAAAAAATAATCCCAACCAGAACATCGAGCCTATGCTAAAAACGTCGGCTGAGTAAGGCAAATTTTATGCGCAGCAAGGCTTAAAAGTGTACAGGACACCTTTAATTCCTTCCGCGAATTTTTACATGGAAATTATGATGAGAATTATCAGAAGTATTATTCTAGCGATGACCCTCATGTCCGCGGTGGCACATGGGGGAGACCAAGTGAAACGATCTGCAAACGACGCGTCTATCGGGCAAGTCAAGAGTCCGGAAGAGGTCGTGGCAGGCTTTGACCAGCGGGTTGAGCAGATGTTTCGAGCTGAATCCGGAAAACCGCTGGTGCGCGCGGCAAAACGAAAGCCACTTGGGCCCGGGAGAGGGAATTACGTACGTTACTATTCCTGGTCGATGATGGCCTTTGCTACGCGTTGCTTTTACCTCGGTGAAATGCTGGACGAGGCAAACGCGGCGCTAGCGGAAAACGCACAGCACTACCTTGATCATCCTAAGGATATCAACGACCGCGACAGCTTTCATTGGCACGCGGAGACGGTGCTCCGGCTAATCGAAATGTACGGGACACACGGGACGATGCATCCGGGACGCATTACCCCCGAAACAGAGGCGCTTATCTTGAAGCCACACTTTGCCTATGTGAAACAATATTCCCTCCCGGACAGGGCCGAGACGGAGCAATCACAAAGCTGGCATATTTACGAATCAGAAAATCATCATGCGATGAGTTTCACGCTCTCCTGGCATTTTGCCAAGATCGCTCAAAACCTTCCGGAGTACCGTGAAGTCAAATACCATGGCTTGACTCCTGCCCAGCATTATCAGATGTGGAACGAGTATTTCCTGGTTTATTGTCGAGAACGGGCGCGGAAGGGCTTGTTCGTTGAGATGATGTCGCATGGCTACAACAGCACCCTCATTAAGGGGATTTATAACTTCTACGACTTCGGAGAGCCTGCGGTGCATCGATCGGCCGAGATGCTGTTGGATTTGTATTTTGCCTATTGGGCTCAGGAGCAGATCGACGGCGTTCAGGGTGGGGGCCGATCGCGGATCTACTTTTTGAGTGGCTTGAGTCACAACCCTCATCATGGCATGGCACCTCTCGCTTGGTTTTATTTTGGGATCGGCGAGCAGCCCGCGGTCAATGGTCATGATATCAATGCCGCCTTGAGTGCCTACCGCCCACCAGCTATGCTTGCCGATATCGCCATGGATGTGGAGGGGCGCGGAAGCTATGAGGTGCGTCAGCGTCCCCAGGGACTGGGGCGCAGCGGGAATATGAATCCTTACCGGATGAATCTTAAAGAGGGCGGGATACTTCGTTACACCTACTGCGACCCGAGCTTTATTTTGGGCACCCCTATGGTCCTGCCTCGGCCCAATGAGCAGTGGGCTAAAATCAGCTCACAAAATCGTTGGCAGGGTGCCATCTTTGCGGGAGCTCCGGGAGCCCGTATCGTCCCGACTGTGCGCCCCAAGGACAATCGTGTGGTCTTCAATGCCTTCTACTCGCTGCAGTCCAAGGGAACGCTGATTACCCAGAAGATCAAGGACCGCACGGACGGGGCAGAGATGATTGTTTGGATATCCGATGAGGGATTGAGTCAGCCGGTTGAGGAAGATGGCATAGTTTTTGTAGAAGCTAAGGGTGCGTATGCAGCGATTCGCGTGGTCAAAGGCGGCTTCGAATTGACGAAGGACAAGTTCAAGACGATCCGATCCGTTCCGAAAAACTCGACCATGATCCTCAATGATGAGTATGCGCCGGTGATTCTGGAGGTCATGGCTAAGAGCGATGTCACCGGCTTCGATCAGTTCAAGGCAAAGGTCAAGGCGTGTGAATTAAAAATGGACGGCACGACCCTCATCTATCCCACGATCTATGGTGAAGCACTTGCTTTCGACACCAGCGGCCAAAAGACCCCTGCGATTAACGGCAAAGCGGTCAACTATGCGCCCCAGCAAGCCTTTGAAAGCCCATTCCTCAATGCCGACTACAACAGCGGCGTCGTGACGATCAGCAAGGGGAACCGAAAAAAGGTGCTTGATTTTACGATGATCCTTGGGGAACTCAAGAAAGTTGCCCCGGAACTGACAGCCTGTTTAAACGGAACACAGCAAGCCTTTAAGCAGGCATCCGCGGGCAACTGGCGGGATGTTTTCTCAGATGAAGGAACGGGCGATTGGAAAGAAAACTGGTTCCTTGACGGTGAAGTAGGGAGGGTTTCGACAGGTCCGGACGGGATGAGCCTGACTGCAGGTCCGCAATTTAAAGACGATTCTCATCATATGGTTTTATGGACAAAGGATTCATTCAACGGCGATTTAAAGATCGAGTATGAATACACCCGGCTCGATTCTGAAACCCGCTGTGTGAATATCCTCTATATACAAGCAACCGGCAGTGGTAAGGAACCCTATGCCGCAGATATCTCAAAGTGGAATGATCTGCGCAAGGTGCCGTCCATGAAGACGTACTACAACCACATGAATGCCTATCATATTAGCTATTCCGCAAACCCTGGGACTTCAGAACAATACATTCGCGGCCGCCGATATATGCCAAACAGAACTGGGCTAAAAGGTACGAACCTTAAACCTGACTACTATCCCAAAGGGCTGTTTGCCTCCGGAGTACCTCACGAAATTACAGTTATCAAAAAGGATCGCGATATCTTCATGCGAATCAAAAATCCCGAGCAGACTTACTATTGCCACATGACCAACCCAGACCTGCCGATAGTCACACAAGGCCGCATCGGCCTGCGACACATGTTCACGCGCTCGGCACGTTACAAAAACTTCCGTATCAGTACATCCGCCAACTAAGTTAATAATCAAAGGATAATATTATGAAATCAGTAAAAATCACTAATATGAAACATATCCCAAAATCAGTTTTATCTGCTTTCCTGATCCTCACGCTACTTATAAATCATTCATTTGCACAGGGAGACAAAACGCCGGCGCCCGCCGATGATGGCCCCTGTTACGCCCGTTTTGTTCCCGAGCGTCTGGATGATTTTGCCTGGGAGAACGACCGAGTGGCCTTTCGCATGTACGGTCCCAAAATGTGGACGATGCCGGAGAAGCGCTGCGGCAGCGGCATCGATGTCTGGGTCAAGAAGGTTCGTTATCCCATCATTAACAAGTGGATGAAGGACAAGCGTATCGGCGGCAAATACCATACTGATACCGGCGAAGGAGCCGATCTGTACAGTGTAGGCAAAACCCTGGGCTGCGGCGGACTCGGATTTTGGGCCGACGGCAAACTGAAAATAAACCGACATTACGAAAGCTATAAAGTGATTCAGCGGGAGGGGGATCGGATTGAGTTTGAGCTGATCTACGCGCCGTTAGAGATTGACGGAAAAACCGTCACGGAAACCAAGCGAATCAGCATGGAGGCCGGCAGCAGCTTGTTCACTGTGCGCAATACTTTTAAAATCTCTGGCGATGGCTCCGTCACGGCGACCGCCGGTATCGTCTTGCGTAAAGGTGATGACAAGCTTCGTCACGGAAAGAACTGGATCAGCTATGCTGAGCCGGTTACTGCCAAAGACGGTCAGACTTATTGCGGTGTGGTTTTTGAAGAGGATGCGGAATTCAAGCAAACCGATACTCACGCGCTGATGCTGGTATCCGTCAAGGATGGCGAAACACTGACCTATCGCGCCGGAGCGGCGTGGAGCAAGGGACTTGATTTTAAAAATATGAACGAATGGACTGCGTATCTGGAAAAAGCGGCAGGGGCGGAAAGTCTCGCCAGGAACTCCGGGTATTTTGATGGTTGGCCCGCAGGCAAGTCTCCGGCAGAAATCGGGAAAGCGGTATCGGAGAACTTCCTGAAACGGGGACATTACGAGACGATGGTAAAGCGTCACAACCAAGAAGCGAAGCATCAAACCTGGAGGGAAGTTGTGTATCCTGAAGTATGCGTTTGGTTTGGAGCACTTAAAGTGGCGCGCGAGTCGGGGGATAACGAACTGACGCAGCAGCTGGTGGATCGCTTCGATAGTTATGCAAAGAAGCCGGAAATATTTGCTTTCAAATTCCATGTTGATCACAGTGTAAACGGGGTGATCCCGCTGGAGGTTTATCGTCTCACACGGAACGATCTATACTTAAATATGGGGATGAAACGTGCCGATCATCAATGGTCGAAAACGACGCCGGACGGGATCACTGCGCAGGCGCGCTACTGGGTGGACGATATCTATATGATCGCCGCCATTCAGACGGCCGCCTTCCGTGTGACGGGCGATCAAAAATATCTCGACCGCGCCGCGCTGACCATCGCGACCTACCTGAAAAAACTGCAAAAAGAGGATGGGCTTTTCTGGCATGCGGACGATTCGCCGTTTGTCTGGGGACGCGGTACGGGCTGGTATGCCGCCGGGATGACCGAGATCTTGAAAGTTCTGCCGCCGGAGAATCCGCATTATGCGCCGATTCTTGCCGGTTACAAAAAAATGATGGCGGCGCTTTTGCTGCATCAGAGCGAGTCGGGATTGTGGCGACAGTTGGTTGATAAGCCTGATTCCTGGGAGGAAACGTCCGGCACGGGTATGTTCGCGTACGCCATGGTTACCGGGGTAAAGCGCGGCTGGCTGGACGAAGAAACCTATGGACCAGTTGCCCGTAAAGCGTGGCTCGCACTCGTCGATCAGTTGGATGAAGAGGGGAATGTCAAAAACGTCTGTGTGGGAACCAACAAAGCATTCAAAGAGGCTGGCTCGGATCTTGACGCTCAATACGCGTTTTATCTGGCACGCCCCCGTTATACCGGCGACTACCACGGACAGGCTCCGTTGCTTTGGACGGCGGCGGCGCTACTGGAAGGTTCGCAGGAAAAATAGATCAGTAATTTATCGAAGGAAACGGTAAGTCGGTCTGTTTTTAGAGAACCCCATCAAAAAGGATGATAAAAAATAAAATGAATAGAATGAGTATATGCATCGCTGCGGCGACCCTCTTGTCATCCATGCTTTGGGCAGAATCCGAGTTTGAAAATCCGCTGGAGGATCAGAGCTTCGCGTATTCCGAAGAGCGAGTTCAGGACTCGATCGAAAAAGCCTCAGCCACAAAAAAAGTGCGCATTGAGCATGCTTTTTCCCATGCGACCGGCGAGGGGCTGCGGAAGGCGTTCTGTCCCTATTTCGCTGACTTGTGGCTGGGCCGGGAATTGGATCGGGTGAATGCGGAGCTGCTGGAGATTTTCACGACCGAAGATCCGGCCGTTCAGCAAAAATTCCGCCTGAACGACCATTGGTGCCTGGCGATCAATCAGCAGTTTTATCATATGTATTATGCCTTCGGAGCAACGGGTTCCGTTGCTCCCGGCCGTCTCTACCCTGCAACAGAAAAGGCGATGCTGGAGCTGCTCTGGCATCGCATGGAGTTCAAGGATGATATCCATCTTGCCCGTAAGAGCACGTGGTGGATGATCGGCAGCGAAAACCATGATCTGGTGGCGAAGGTAAGCAGCCTGATTTCGGCGCAGATCTTCATGGACGAACCGGGCTTCAAGGATCGCGTCTATCCCGACCTGGGTACGGGGGGCGGCAATCACTACTGGTTTCACCGCATGTATGCCAGGGATGCCGTGGACGGCCCGCAGGGCCGGGCGGATGATAAAGACGGCAAGGCGTATACCGCAGCCGACCATTACCAGGCCTGGGTCGATTATTTTGATGAATATTTTACCGAGCGCGCCAAAAAAGGATTTTTCCTGGAGGTGGCGGCACCGGGGTATATGGCCGTGAGCGTTTCCTATCTTACGGATATCTTTGATCTCTGCCGGGATGAGGCGCTGGCATCCAAGGCAGAAAAGTTTCTGGATGCGGTCTGGGCGGACTGGACGGTGGATCAGTTAAACGGGGTTCGCGGTGGCGCAAAAACGCGCGTGGCAGACGGCTCCCGGTGGGCGGATGCCATGTATAAATTCGGCCGGTTTTATTTGGGTGGAGACGGCAGCGCGGAAACCCATTCCTTCACGCAACTGCTCAGCGACTACAAACTGAAGCCGATTCTCTGGGATATCGCGTTGGATCGCGAGGGACTCGGCGAATTCGCCTATGTATCGCGCAAGCCCGGTGAAGAGGAGGGCAACTGGCCCAGACCTCTGGGAGCGGAACGTACGATGTTGTGTGATACGGAGTCGCGGTTGCTGCGCTACAGCTGGGTGACGCTCGATTATATTCTCGGTTGCCAAATGGATCACCCAGGCGCCATTCACAGCCATCTGAGTAATCAAGCGCGGTGGCAGGGCATCACCTTTAAGGGAGAAAACGGTCCGCGGGTTTATCCGACCGATGTCGTGCGGGATGAGAACGGAAATTACAAGAAAAGCAAGGCCAAGGGATATTGCCGGGCCGTGCAGCATGAAAATGTGATGTTGGTGCAGCAGAGCCGACGCTGGTCGCAAATGAATCCAGACTGGTTTCCGGCAAAGAATACGGGAAACCTGGAATACGGGATTTATTTCGGCGAACTACTCGATCGGATGGTGGAGAAAGCGGGCTGGGTTTTTGTGGAGCACGGGGACGCTTATCTGGCCGTCAGGCCGATCATGGGGGAATATGCCCAGGGCTGGACCATTCTGAAAGACGACGCCTCGCCGGGGCTGATGAGTCCGGTCATTGAGGACAGTTACGACTGGAGCCCGGATCGTAAAACGATCTTCCTGAAAGACAACTATGGCGGCATGATTTTTGAAGCCTCGCGCCGGGTGCATCATGAAACCCTTGAAGCCTTCATGGCCGATATTCTTGACAACCCATTGGTGCTCGATAAAACGGTGGTTCCCGGTTTCCATATTCTCCGCTACCGCGGATGCGGCGAAAACGCGAAGGAACTCTATTTCAACTTGGCCAACAGCGAAATTTCCATGGTGGGCGGGCAGCGGGTTGATTACGCGCCCGACCTGCTTTTTGACAGCCCTTATCTGAAATCTGAATACAACAGCGGTGTTATTGTGATCCGCAAGAACGATCAGGAACTACGGCTCGATTTTAATCGGCAACGAACCGAATCCAGGGACTCGGACCATGAATAAAACATTCGAAACCAGCGGGAAGAGAAATGGGGTCAGAAAAGCACCAGTCCAATTTTCCATGCATTTGCAAAGAACACCCAGGCTAAGTCCCTGAATAAAACAACGATCTGAAAAAAATACCCGCCATTAAATACTCATTTATCAATGCACAAATATCATAAAAACATGAATAATTGGACTGACCCTTTTACTCTTTCTAAGCGGAGGCAGCAGAGCACTAAACCACACGTCAGCTACGACATAACCATCACCACAATACTAACGACAATTACAAGCCTCTAGCTTCTTGCACTTGTTAGTTGAACTCACAGACAAAGAAATGAAAAAAATCAGATTAAATAAATTTTACGCAAGGTTAGCGATAGTCATGGGCTTACTTTCTGCAGGCCTTCCAGCAAATGGTTCACCAACAAAACTGTTTGATGAAAATCCTATTAATATCACTAAAGATGCCTCCGGTACTTATATTGTTGATTTTGGTCGTGTGGCCTTTGGTAACCTTCGGCTGACCCCTTTTGGTAAAAGCAATGGTTCGCTAACCGTTCACTTTGGGGAAGCATTAAAAAATGGACGAGTGAATCGTAAGCCTCCGGGTTCTGTGCGATACCAAAAGGTGTCCGTTACGCCAAACGGAGAATCATCGCTGGTTGTTGCTCTGGTCCCCGATAAAAAAAATACGAAACCACGTGCTATTTTGACACCTAAGGAGTGGGGCGTTGTGTTGCCCTTTCGGTGGGTTGAGATTGAAGGATGGCAGGGAGAACTAAGCCCTAAGCATATAATACGACAATCTGCTTATTCAGCCACATGGGATGATGATGCAGCCTCATTTGAGTCGTCAGATGCCATGCTGAATAAGGTTTGGGAACTGTGTCGTTACTCCATTAAGGCCACAACATTTGCCGGAGTGTATGTGGATGGTGACCGCGAACGGATTCCGTATGAAGCTGATGCTTACTTGAATCAGCTAAGCCACTATTACACGGATAATGATATTCAGATGGCACGGGATACATTTGATTGGTTAATGAAGCATCCCACATGGCCAACCGAGTGGGCTCATCACATGATTTTTATGGCCTATGCCGACTGGATGCACACTGGTGATAAGCAATGGCTGGAAGCGCGTATTGACTCACTTAAATCAAAGCTTCTGCTCAAGCGCCTTGGCCCAAATGGTCTTCTTACGAGCACTAAAAAACATATCAAACAAGGTGATATTGTGGATTGGCCAACTGGTGAGCGGGATGGCTATATTTTCAAAACAAGAAACACCGTTGTTAATGCTTTTTACATACGAGCTGCACAGATGATGAGCTCCATGGCGCTTGCATTGGGTAAAAAAACGGATGCGGGATTTTATGATGAATGTGCAGACAAGGCCCTAAAGGAATTTCAAGCGAGCATGTTTGATGCGGAGACCGGGTTCTATAGGGATGGCGTAGGAACCAACCATAAGTCGCTTCATGGTAATCTCTTTCCCCTTGCATTTAACCTGACGCCGGATACGCATCGTGCATCAACCGCAGCATGGTTGGCTGAACGCGGCATGCGGTGTTCAGTCTACGTCGCGCAATATTATATACAAGCGTTGTTTGAAAATGGTCGGGGAGAAGACGCCATTAAATTGATGCTGGCACCGAATGACCGCAGCTGGCGCCACATGGTTGAGAGCGGCACAACCATTACCTGGGAAGCGTGGGACCAAAAGTACAAGTGGAATCAGGATTGGAATCACGCCTGGGGCGCTGCTCCTGCTAACCTTATTCCGCGCTATATTCTCGGAGTGCAACACTCAACTCCCGGATGGGAAACAGCACGAATTTCGCCGAAGGTTGCATTTCTTGATTATGCTAAAGGCAAGGTGCCAACACCTCGTGGCCCGATTAAGGTGGTTATTACTAACAAACCGGGATCACCCTTTGAGTTGAAGGTGGAAATCCCGGCTAAAATCACCGCAGATGTTGAGATCCCTCTTCCCGGTGGCAAGGGTGGGGTGCTTGTCAATGGTAGAAAGGTAAAATGCAAGACGGTCGATGGCGTTGCACTTATTAATGGCGTCAGGTACGGCACTCATACCTTCCGAACCACAGAAAATGTTCTGGAGCGAATCGAAGAAACCGTAACCATCGTTCATGCTACGTATGGTTCGAGTAAAAAGAATAGCCCTGTGACAAAGACGCTTAAGTCATTTGAGTTTACTCCCGGCAAGGCCGTGGTCTTGCCGGGTGGTTACAATAAACACTTTGGCGATCCGCATCATAAGACCGTAAAGCAGCTCACCGTTCAGTACGTGATTGCAGGAAAGACAAAGTCAAAAACCTTTGCCGAAGGCGATGCGATTTTTTTAGATTAGAGCGTAATTCAGCAAGAAAATGGGGTCAAAAATGGGGTCATCAAAAAGAAATGGGGTCAGGAAGAGATAAGGTGCATAAAATTGACATGATGATACTAGCTTGCTACTGATGGGCTATGCTAAGGCAAGTAAGAATCGAGTATGAAGGGGCTATTTATCACGTGATGGCGCGGGGAGACCATAGGGAAATGATTGTCAGAGATAACGAGGATCGAAAACGGTTTGCGAATTCAAGGAAAAGATGATCGATAAACTCGACGCGATGCCGATGGCAGAGAAATACAAAAAAGAAAATGGATACAGCGGTAAAGAGATAAGAGATCACGGAGAAAGAGCCGCTAGGGAATGGATAGAAAAGGGGCTTGAGGTCATGGGTTTAGATTGGTCAGATTTAGCTGGAATGCGGAAAATGGATGCACGCAAGGCGATGCTGGCTCGGATTGTCAGAAGGCATACCGGCATGGGATTGGAATGGATATCGGCAACACTAGAAATGGGGGTCAGAAAAGCACCAGTCCAATTTTCCATGCATTTGCAAAGAACACCCAGGCTAAGTCCCTAAATAAAACAACGATCTGAAAAAAATACCCGCCATTAAATACTCATTTATCAATGCACAAATATCATGAAAACATGAATAATTGGACTGACCCTTTCACTCTTTGTTCATCTATCCTTTTAATTGAAATCAGTGAGAAATTTGTATGAATAAATCGGTATCCTATTTTTTTGCAGGTGTGTTGATCGGTGCGACACTTGCAGCGGTTGGTTTTGCGTGCTTTGTGCACAGCTCGAAGGCTGCTGGTCACGCACAGTCGCAGATGGTGTTGAAGCTCGGGCATGGCTTGGACACCGGACATCCCGTGCATCAAGCGATGGTGTTTATGAAGGAGCGGCTCGAAGTGCTTTCTTCGGGGACGGTGTCCATCGATATCTACCCGAGCTCGGTGCTGGGTTCGGAGACGCAGTGTATTGAGCAACTCCAAAACGGTTCGTTGGCGATGACCAAAACCTCGGCCGCCGCCATGGAAAACTTTATTCCGGCCATGGCGGTCTACGGTCTGCCGTATGTGTTTCGCGATGCCGATCATTACTGGGCCGTGCTGAACGGGGAGATCGGGCGGCAAATGTTGCAGCAGGGCGAGGCCAAGTTCCTGCGCGGACTTTGTTATTACGATGGTGGTAGCCGTAATTTCTACACCAAGGATAAGCCGATCAAAACGCCGGACGATTTGAAGGGCCTCAAGATCCGTGTCATGAATTCCAAGACCGCTATCGATATGGTCAAAGCCATGGGGGGCGCGCCGACACCGATTGCATGGGGCGAGCTTTACTCTGCGCTTGCGCAAGGCACGGTTGACGGTGCGGAAAACAATCTGCCGAGTTTTACCTCCAATAAGCACTACGAGATTTGCAAACATTTCACCTTGGACGGTCACACGCGTATTCCTGACATGCTGTTAATGAGTGCCAGAGTCTGGAAAAAACTGGACCCGCAGGTGCAGGTCTGGGTGCAGCAGGCCGCCACGGAATCGGTCGTTTATCAGCGCCAGCTCTGGCAGGAAAAAACGATGGAGGCGCTGGAGCAGGCTAAGGCCGAAGGCGTGAGCGTTTACGAAGTGGACACCGCCGCGTTTGCAGCGAAAGTCGCGCCCATGCTTGCAGGGGTTGAAAATGCTGAAGTCCGCGCGTTGCTCAAACAGATTGCTGAGGTGGGAATTAGGAATTAGGAAACTAAAAAGCTGAAAACTGAAAAACTGATAGCTGATGTTACAAAAAATGTTGAAGTTTAAGAAGGGAATGACGGCGGGGTTGGAATTTGTTCTGATCGTGGCGGTTGGGTTGTTGGTGCTGGATGTGGTGTGGGGCGTCTTTACCCGTTATGTCATGGGCGAACAGGCCAAGTGGACGGAGGAGCTTGCGCGCTTCCTGCTCGTCTGGGTCACGCTGCTCGGCGGGGCAGTCGCCTTCGGCACTAAGGGCCATCTGGGGGTGGACTTCTTTGTCCTCAAGTTCCATCCCGATGCGCGTAAAATTATGACGGTTTTTGTGCATCTGGTGGTGTTGTTTTTTGCGGGTGCAATTTTCCTTTACGGTGGCGGACGCGTGGTGGCCGACGCACTCGCGATGGAGCAGATGACCCCCGCGCTTGGGTGGAAAATGGGGCACGTCTATCTCGCGCTGCCTGTCGCCGGAGTCTTTATGTTGCTGTTCACGATTGAAAATCTGATCGAAACATTGGCCATCTCGACCGACGAGTTGTGCGAAACTACAGCTTCAAACCCTGAACCTGATAAACGCTAATGGGAACCATCGCTCTGATTTTGATAATAGTTTTCGTCTTGTTGCTGGTGCTGAATGTGCCGATTGCAGTGGCGATCGCGCTGGCGACGTTCTTTGCGATTTTGGCCGAAGGGATGGATCCGTCCATCGTGGTTGCCTCCAAAATGGCGAATGGCGTCAATAGCTTCGCGCTGCTCGCCATTCCGTTCTTCATTCTCTCCGGCCACCTGATGGGCAAGGGCGGCATGGCGCGGCGGTTGATTGACTTCGCCGGCACGCTGGTCGGCTTTCTTCCAGGCGGTCTGGCCTATGTCAATACGCTGACCTGCATGTTGTTCGGCTCCATTTCCGGCTCGGCGGCCGCGGCGGTCTCTTCGGTGGGTGGCTTCATGATCCCTGAAATGAACCGCAAGGGCTACAACCGCGAATTCAACGTGGCCGTCACCACCACAGCTGCCACCACCGGACTGCTGATTCCGCCGAGCAACGTGATGATTGTCTATTCGGTCGCCGCTGGCTCGGTCTCGATTGCCGCGATGTTTATGGCGGGCATCTTACCCGGTATTGTGATGGGGCTGTTCATTATGTTGGTCTGCGGCGGCTTCGCTTACAAAAAGAACTATCCCCGCGAAGCGCGCTCCTCGCTCCGAGAGATTTTAATCAGTTTTAAGCGCGCGCTTCTGAGTCTGTTTTTGATCATCGTGGTGATCGGCGGCATTCTTGCCGGCATCTTTACCGCGACTGAGGCGGCCGCGATTGCGGTGGTGTATGCATTCTTTTTGACGGTGGTGATCTACCGCGAAATCCCGCTGAAAGCGCTTTCCGGTCTGCTGCTGCAAACCGGTATCACCACCGCGGTCGTCATGTTGCTGATCGGTGCGAGCTCCGGCATGAGCTGGATCATGACTATGGCGAATATTCCACAGACCGTGAGTGCCGCTCTGCTCGGCCTGTCCGAGAACCCAATTATCATCCTGTTGGCCATCAATTTGCTGCTGCTCTGTGTCGGCATCTTCATGGACATGACTCCAGCCATTTTAATTTTTACGCCGATCTTTCTTCCGGTCGTCACCGCGCTCGGCATGCATCCGGTGCACTTCGGCATCATCATGATTGCCAACCTGTGTATTGGGCTGTGCACACCTCCGGTCGGCACCTGTCTGTTTATCGGCTGTGGGGTGGGGGATACCACGATCGCCAAAGTCACCAAGACGATGCTACCGTTTTTCGCCTCCATGGTCGCTGCACTGATGGTGATTACTTATGTGCCTGCGACTTCTCTTTGGCTACCGGTTCAGGCTAAACAGCTGAAGGAGGCGGACGTCGAGGCATACCATTTTATGCAAGCAGAGTCCCCTGAAGCGCTCAGAGAAAAACAAACACATGAGCGAAATATTTTGACTCGATAATAAACGATTTACACATGAGTTCGATCCCGAAAATACTATTGATGGTTGAGTCGTCGCGCGAGTCCGGTCGCAAGGTGATCGCGGGGATTGCCGACTATGCCCGTCAATTCGGGCCTTGGCAGTTTCAGTGGCAGCCAGTCGGGGTTCAAGGGATTTCCCGGAAAATCAGGGAGGGGGCATTCGATGGCATGCTGGTGCGCGACGTCGCGGATCTGGGGGAACTACGTGAGGCGAATGTGCCGTGCGTTGTTTTTTCATACGGACTGAAACCGGATGCGGGGCAGGTTTGCGTTACTTCCGATGATGCCGCGATCGCCTCAACGATTGCTACTGATTTTGTGCGGCGCGGGTTCCGGAACTTTGCTTTTGTCGGTCTACGCGATGCGCCGTGGGCGTTGAACCGTGGTCGCCATTTTGAGGCAGCGCTTCAGTCTCAGGGAATCAAGAGTGATCTGTTTTTTGCGGATGCGCCCGAAATGCCCGATCGGAACGGGCAGGCCTCAGGCAGGGCTTTAACGCAATGGCTCCGGGAGCTTCCCAAACCGGTAGCACTGATGGCTTGTAATGATGAGGTGGCTTTCAGGCTGCTGAAGCTTTGTGGGGCCGCTGATATTCGAGTTCCGGAGGACTGCGCGGTCGTCGGCGTGGATAATGACCCGGTCGTTTGTGGATTGAGTCATCCGCCGCTTTCGAGCGTATCGATCGATCACCATCAAGCGGGCTATTTTGCTGCTGCTGCATTGGATCGTATGATTCAGGGGGAGTCCCTGGAACAGCCCGTCATTATGGCACGGGTCAGCGCCCTCGTCATACGGCAGTCGTCCAATTTGATCGCGGTCGACGATCCTGCGGTCTCCAAGGCGATCCGCTTTATCCAGCAGCATGACGATCGCAGGGTACTTGTCGATGAAGTGGCGTGCGCGGCCGGACTCAACCGCCGGGCGTTGGAACGGCGTTTTCTGGAACATTTTAATCAGGGTATTCAGACGCGTTGCCGTGAAATGCGCTGCGATCATCTTGAAACACTGTTTCGCGAACGGCACCTTAGCCTGGAGCAGATCGCGTTTCAGTGTGGCTTTTCCGAGTCGGGGCATCTGACTCGCTTTTACGCATCAGTCCGGAGCGAAACCCCGTCGAGCTACCGCAAGAGGCTGGTTCAGCTGGAACCACCTCCGCAGACGTAGCGAACCCGGTAGTCATCAAGCTCGGTTTCACTGACAAGCACGACGCACTGTCTCACACCGCGTAAAAGGTATTTTTTATATTTTTTAGGGACAGGCAATTTTCAGAACCCTTGAGCGTTCATTTCATCAGTCACGGGATTCTAGGGAATATCTCAGATTTGATCCAACTAGGCTAATGACAATGCAGTGCATTAATCACGTAAATTAGACGATACAAAGATATGTAGAAGGATATGCTGCGAAGGGGAGGGTGCTCGGTCTGCCGAGACGGAGGCGTTTTACGCCGCGGTTGTGTGAAATTTAATCTGCAATGGCTGATGCTCCTGTTGAGGACCCCGGAAACGTGCGTGTCCTTAAAATTCCCCTAAAATTCTT
>Ga0209302_10001228_pt1 | contig 14916 bp, 12 predicted proteins | sample ArcOceMetagenome_2_FD_187445 | JGI IMG/M metagenome (GOLD analysis project Ga0209302, IMG submission 187445) | Marine eukaryotic phytoplankton communities from Arctic Ocean - Arctic Ocean ARC135M Metagenome (SPAdes) (version 2) | ecosystem: Environmental > Aquatic > Marine > Oceanic | place... | reverse complement strand
ACGAGCACCGTAGGGCAGGTGTCGAGGAGTCGGAGCGACTCGGGCCGACGGGTCGACTCCTCTTATACACGTCCGAAAAGCAACGTTACACGCGCGTCAGAGGCCGCGACGAGTCGGACCAACTCTGGCGCCTTCTGGACCTGGCTCATCTATGGATTGAGCCTCGACACACATGGAGGAGGATGAAGGACCAGAAGGTTGTCCGCGGTATATGTGCACAATTACACGGGGGGTGGCACGGCGGCAAACTGAAAACAGACGAATGCAGGCAGACGCGGCAGAGGTTGGCGACGACAGCTGCACTCGATTTAGATATCAAGTTCTACCAAATTCTTGCTTACTTACTTACTTCTTAGAGCGCCGAGACAGTACAATTAAACGTAACTATAAAGGCGGTCAAAATTAACCAGGGGCCAAAGCCAGAACCCAGCTCATTCCCAGATCCCGCAGTCTCTTTATCCGCGGTCGTTTGTTGTCGTGCCGCCCCCTTTTGTTTCTTACTATAACTATAACGCACATGCATTTGTCCAATAAACTATTTGTACCAAAAAAAGCCATATTAGTACACTCTTTTAGCCAGTCTTGGTGTCCAAAGGACGTTGGCTGCCGCGAGCCTGTAGTGGTGTACGCGGCTAACTTAATATACTTATTTTCAGTTCAGTTCATACCCTAGTCGAGTTCCTGTGACTGCTGCCTTCTCACAATGCCACAATCTCTGCAGCTTTGTCAGCCGTTTGCGCCTCACGCGTCCTCCTACACGTCGGTGCTGGACTCTACTTCGACAGCATTCACCGCCTTGAGCACCTTACGGCTGCCACGTCGGCCCTTGGACAGACTGAACGAGCCTATTGATGAGGTGGTCAGTGCGCGGGTAAGCCGGCTCTTTGCCTGGGTAGCGCCCAGAGCTTGCGCCAGGAGGGCGAGGCTGACGGCGCGGTGAGGCGGCGTATGGAGGGCAATGGCAATGTCACTGCCACAGGGCACACAGGCACTATAGTTAGCGCACGCTCAATCGGACGAAACGTTCTATGTGATCCGTGACTCGAGTCAATCTGCATGCCTATATACCTGTAGATGCCATCATCGATGAGCTCTTGCGGCGTGGTGCCGAAGAAGTCGCCAAATTCGCACCCGCCCTTTTCCTTGTCGTTCTCGTGCACTAGAACAACCTTCAGGTCGGCCTGGAGCTTTCTCGCAGCTCGCACGTCGCGCTCTAGCACCTCGCCCTGCTCGACCCACGTGTCTTTGTTGAGGTACAGCAGCATGGCCGCCGATTCTCCGTGCTCCTTGAGCGCCTGCACGTCTGGCATCGCGTCCACAACGCGAATCGCAGCGCCAGAGCTCGCCATCGAGATCACCAGCTCTTCGGTGACTTCGGCCGCGCCAGGGTTGCCAGCGCTGCACCACAGGACGAGAGGTTGTGGCAGGGTAAGCTTGGAGGCATTCAGCTCACCGTGCTGAATGAGGACGAGATCCCCCGGCGCGTCACCTCCCGAGGGCGACCTTTGGAACCTGGGGCCATTGCGAAGCATCTCGGTGGCGATGAGCTTGAGAGTGAGGTTTTGAAAGTGAGAGATGCGGTGCCAAACAATAGGCGTGCGCCCGTCAAAGATCGCCTCGCGCATCTCGGCGTCGCGGCACTCCGCCTTGAGGGTCTCGAGGGGCCCACCGCCCTTGTCCTCTTGCTGCTCCTGAACTAACACGAGCGGCTTCCTTTGCACAATCGAAGCCAGAATTTCCTTCAGACAGTTTCGTGAGCCGAAGTACTTCTTCGAGAGGAAGAAGAGCATCACACTCGTCGCACGAACATAGCCCTCCAGGTCGCCGATGTCTTCTGCCCAGTGGCGGCCGGTGGGGCAAGAGTGAGATGGCAGATCACATTCGCATAGTCGCTCCTCTAGAGAGTATATGGTTCCAGGGTTCTGAGCGCGAGACGCACGGAGGTCGTCAACGTCGAGGAACACGACGATGCCAGGTAGCAGCAGCTGCAACTGGCGCTTGATGATGGCGCACTGGTCTTGCCCGGTGCTCCAAATGTGGCTCCTGCCACACCGCATGGGATTGTGCGTTTGTGGGTACGTGTGGCTGAAAAGGATGGCGGCGGCTTTTGGTTCGTGTTGGTGAGGGGCACAGGAAGAGATGGTAGCGATGGCCCTCGCCGAGGAGCAGCTTTGGTGGCTCCATTGTTCGTGCGTCGCGCAGGATGGGGACTGGCCGTGCAAAGAAGAGCTGACGCAAGACCATGCCAATTGGGACCATCACACCAACCAGACCGACGCAGATCATAAGCACGGAGGCCGTGTAAGCAGAGTCTATGCCCACCACGCTGCTGCAAAATCCATCCGTGTCACAGAGTTTTAGAACGATCCCAAGGACAAAGAAGAGGACAAGCATGAGCTGGACCACGCAGCTGAGCGCGTCATCGCCCCGCTTGCGGAAGGGTTGGGTCTGCTGCTGCAACGTTAGGTCGAGAAGTGCAATAATCAATCCCACTAAGAGCCGAAGGAGTTGGTCGTTGCCGCCGAAGTTGATGAAGAGCACAAAGTTGGTCAGCACCTGCGAAGAAAGCACAGTTGGACTACTTAGAAGCTCGGAGCTTCATGCGGAGCATCCGATGAGACGCAAACGCCTGCCCTACTACTCCATGTGGCTGCTGCTAAACCGTGCTATACTACCACTACCACTCGACTCGCCCACCAGCTTCTTGGTCAGCGCGACCATCTCGTACCAGTAATAGCCGTCTTCGTAGTCGCTCCAGAGAAACCGAATGGCGCGCGAGAGCGGGGAGGGCTGGTGGTTTTGGATGGATCGGCGGCAACGGTACAGGAGGAGTGCGTACAGTAGCGGCATGGCCAGTGGCCACAACACGATGAAGCCGACAGCAAGGGCAATGATCGGCTGGTGCGCGTCGGACCCAGTACACTCAATGTCGAGCGACGCTGTCAGGTAGGACTTCGTCTCGCTCGTGGGGTCGTCGAAGCCGAAGCTCTCGCACTGGAAGGCGAGGAAGAGCGAGCGCGTCACCGATGGGAGCACGCAGAACGAGATGAAGACAGCCGCCTGCAGGCTGCGCAGCGCAACCGCTTTGATCGAGCCCTTACGCACCGCCTCGCGTGCAGCAAGAGCAAGCACCACGGCCAACATCAGCACCAGCGGCCACAGCCCATTGAAGGCGAGAAGCGTGGTCAGCCCGCCGACGCACTTCCAGTCGGGAAAGATGAAGCTTCCGACATCGAAGCCGAGCGGCGTGAGCACCGACAGCCAGTCGCTGAATCCACTCGGCAAGGTGCTGTCCAAGGCAAGGCTCAGGCGCGTAAGTAGCAGACTTGCGATCTCGCGGTTCGAACCCTGGTTGCATACAAGCCATAGACGCTTTCGCGCACCATCCACACTTGGGCGAAAGAGAGGACCAACTTGAACCTGGGTAGCAATCGATCAAATGTTGAGATCAGCCGCGCGACTGTGTGTGGTGGGGTTGAGGTTTGGAGTGTAGCGCAACTCACTTGGCCTGAAGCCCAAGGTGCTGCACCGAGATTGCAAACTGTGCCAGCCTGCCTGAGACCCGTGCGAGCAGGCGTGGCATTCGGAGCAGGGCGAGGCGCAGCAGAGCGAGAAAGACGACGACCGCCAGAAGCACAGCGAGCTGCTTGAGAGCATAGCGCTCCACGTCGCCGCACTCTTTGCAGGTGCCAGAGGCCGCGTCGTAGTAGCGGTCGGGATGGGAGCACCGCTCGCAGCGCGGCCCCTCGTGACCGTCAGCGCATTCGGTGCCGTCCACGCCGCCGAGGCAAGGGGAAATGCCACCAGAAGAGTCGCATGCCTCGATGTCGGCGGTGTGGTTCTGGCCGAGCACATGACAAACACGTGTGAGGGCTTAACAGATGCATCAGAGGGTCACAGCTATAGGTTCGAGGTGGCGGGCAGTCACCGAGAGACGCCATCGAGATGGAGGCAGGGGCACGGTCGCGAGAGTAAGGCCGGTGCGTGCGCAAAGCATGTGGTCGTCATCGCAAGGCTCGCAGCTGATCTCCTCTTCAGGGGCAGCGTCAAACGTCCCTGCCGGGCAGCCGCAGGCGTCCAGGTTCTCGGCGCCGCGGCCCTCAGTCGTCGAACCAGGAGGGCACATCTTCCCAACGACCGAGCCTTCAGGGCAGTACTCTCCCACCTGGCACGGCTCGCAGCTGAGGGTGTTCGAGGAGTAATTGCCCGCACCGCAAACACGGCACTCGCTGCCGCCCAACGAAGGCTGGTACGTGCCAGCAGGACATTCAAGACACCCGGCCCCATTGGTCCCGCCATAGGTTCCCTTTGAGCACGGGACGCATTCGCCGTTTGCTCCCCATGATCCAGCCGGGCATTGGGCAACCACAAGGGTCGAGACCGTACGGTACTGGACCGTGGCCTTGAGGGCGACGACCGGACTCGGCGCGGCTGTGACATCTATACCCAGCTCAGCCGAGAGTGTAGAGAGCAGCAGGCTTTTGCTCTTCCAAACCCTCTCAGCACTTGCGATGTTCACGCCAGGCTCGTCAGTAATGGTGACGACGAAGTCCAATGCGGCCAGCCGTCGCGAGCGTGCTGTCAAGAGATACAGACGGCGCATCGACGGTCCGAAGCTAAGCGAGACTGTATGCAGCGGCAGGCCCAGCATAACGGCCACCCGGAGGCGGACGGCCGTATCGTTGAACGCATCGACGTCGGCTACCTCGACCCGAAGCGGCAGCTCTAGCACCGTCTGGTTGATCGCCTGCTCCACCACCTTGGTCACTGTCGTGGTCTGCTGCCCTTCTGGTATGACGATCGGGATACTTCCAGGAACATCATTCACCCGGTCGGCTCGGCGGCCTGGGCAGAAGCCCCAGGAAGGGCACGGCGTGGGTTCGATGCTTCCTGCCTGGACATAGAAGCCTGGTTGGACATCTTCGCAGTCGCTGAAGCCACGCAGTCCGCTGCTGCCCCCGAACGTGCCTCCAGGACACGGCACTGCGGCCGTTGCCTGGGCGGCGCACACGAAGCCAGCGGGGCACTCGAAGCACGCGGATTGGCCGCTCACGTTCATGAAGCTGCCGGCCGCGCACGGCACACATGTTCCCAGCCCCTTCGTGCTCGCAACAGTGCCTGGGCTGCACGGCGTTTGCTGCGTGCTGCCAGTTGGCGCAAAGTGGCCAACGTCGCTGCCGGTGCACTCCCTGGCGCTAGTTAGGTTGGTGGATTCTGAGTAAGAGCCCTCCTTGCACGGCAGCGGCGAGCTGGCGCCCTTGGGGCAGAACGAGCCGGGCTTGCAGGCGACGCACGCTTGCTCGCCCTTGGCGGGCTGGTACGTGCCGGTGGGACAGATAGTACACTCGGTTGTTCCTTGGGCAGCCGCATAGCTTCCTGGTGAGCAACTCAGGCAACCCTGGGCAGAGCTCGCGCCGCTCCGCGAATAGTGCCCCTTGCCGCACGAGACTGGCTGCGACGTGCCGATTGGGCAGTAGTAGCCAGCCGGACACGCACCTGAACAAAACTGGCTGGACTGGTCCAAAGCGGAAATCGAGTCTCCAAGCACGCCTTGTGGGCATTCATATGGAAATGGGACGTTGATCACTCCTCGGCGCAAGCTCGAGATGTATTTCCCCTCGTGAGCTGTTATGTTGCAACTCTGGGTGTCGCATATTATCAATGGACAATCTCTTTGGCCGGGCAAGCAGGTAACATCTCTGCACATCTGTTGGGCACACTTGAGCACGCCATCCACGAAGTGTCCGAGAGGAGCTGGCAGAATATAGATCAACGATGAGCCTTCCTCATTATAGACCTCGTTTCCTTGGCCATAGGGAGCCTCGTTGCTGCTTAGCAAGGAAGTCTCCAGGGCAACTTCTCCATAATAATTGAAGATGCCTCCTCCCCGCGCGATAGGTTGGTTGGTACGTAATGTGGCCTTGTTCCGGTATATCTCGCTTCTCTTTATATTAGCTACGCCTCCGTTCATCATAAGACCCCCTCCTTCGTTGGCCTCGTTGTTGAAGATGCGGCAGCTGACCAATTCCAACACGCCCTCAAATATCTTAATTCCACCGCCCCAACCGGCCCCAAGACTCACGCCACTTCCAAACGGGAATATAGCTTGGTTGTCGTAGATGTTGGAATCTTTCAATAAAGCGAATGCATTTCTGTCGACCAGGAGGCCGCCACCTCCCGCACTCGGAGCAAACCCCCCCGTGATATTCAGCCCAATCAGCTCGGCCACGCCTCCACCCGTCACTCGGATGACCCGTCTCGCTCTTTTGGCGTCGAGAACGACGCTCCCGGCCACCTGAGCCTCGATGGTCACGGGGCGATTAATGCAGAGCGCCGAGTAACCCATCTCTCCATCTCCCGAGTCAGTAAGCGTCACCGGGTCGTTGCACATGTCGCCTGAGAGCTCGTAGGTGCCCGCAAACAGTACAATTTTGGCAATTGAGGTGTCTTTCAGCGCATCGATGAGTTCTTCCGAGCTGGTTGCGTACCGTGATCCAGGTTGCAGCGGCGGCGAGGGCGGCACGGGCGGGGGGGGCGGCGGAAAGGGCGGTGAGGGCGGCGGCGAGGGCGGCGGTGACGACGGCGGCAGTGAGGGGGGCAGCGGCGGCGAGGACGGCGGCGCGTTCCCGCAGCTCACCGACACCTGTGCGACGGCCGCATCGCCTCTTGTGCCGTCGCGCCGCCTGTACTCGAACGCGAACGTTGCTGAGTAGACGCCGACGCTCACGGCCTGCCACTCTGGGCCTTGGTCGCCGCTCAGGCTCCACACCGCCTCTCCCGCGGCATCGGTGAGGCGGAGCTCGCCTATGTGGTAGCCGTACATGTGGAAGTGGAAGGCCACGGTGCTGACGCCCTGGCCAATGTCGGAGCACACAGAGCCATTGTAGGCGAGCGTGAAGATTTCGCCCGAAGCTTCAACATCCTTTAGCTCGGCATAGAAGTACGACCCGGATCCATTGACGCCAGCCACAGGACCGCTCAAATAGCTAGGTGTCGAGCCAGATGTACGATCGAAGCCGGTATTGTTCCAGCCGGGGTTCGAGTCAGTGCTGAAGTCAAAGGTTGTGACCGGAGGCGGTGATGGCGGTGACGGCGGCGATTGCGGAGACGGCAGTGAGGGCGGCGGGAACGGCGGCGGAGGCGAGGGCGGTGCGGAGGGCGGCGGTGAGGGCTGCAGAGGCGGCAAGAGCGGTGGGTACGGCGGCGATGGCGGCAAGGGCGGCAGGTATGGCGGCGGGTGTGGCGGCGGCGAAAATGGCGGGCGAAAGCCAAAGCAAATGTTCCAACCGCTCCGAGTTACCCACGAATCCGAGCGCCATTTGATGGTTCCACTTGCGACCACACCGTCTGGCCCCGTGGTGCCGCAGTACTTTGTCACGCCGCCCGGCCCGTTCTCACCGTTGGCATTTGTAACCTCCAGGTAGTCGCAACTGCAAGCCCTGCAGTACTGAGTCTCCACGTCAAACGCATTCACGACGATGGCTTGAGTTGCCTCTGCGGGAAAGCCGCTGATCAGGCATTCCTCGTTGCCTTTGTAGCCAGATCCATCCCGGTACCCCGAGCTCTCCACGCAGTTATTGGTAAATGCGCTCATAACGCATGGCCCGGTTACTACCAGTTGCCAGGGTGGCGGGAAGGGAGGCGCGGGTTGCGAAGGTGGCACGGGCGGCGAGGACGGCGGCGCCGGCGGCGGTGGCTGCACAGGTGGTGGTAGTGATGGCGGCTGGGATGGAGGCAGAGAGGGCGGAGGCGGTTGAAACGGGGGAAAAGGGGGAAGCGCTGGCGGCGTTGGCGGCTGAGCAGGCGGCGGGACCGACGGCGGCGAGGCCGGTGGAGGAGAGGGTGGCTGCGGTGGTGCTTCACCACAAGACACTGTCACCTCCGCCACCGCCGCGTCGGCTTCGTTCCCATAGCAGCAGCCTACGGTGAGGCGGTACTCGAAGGCGAACGTTTCTGAGTAGACCTCGACGCTCACTGCTTGCCATGCGTTGCCCTGGTTGCCGCTCAAGCTCCACACCGCCTCTCCCGCGGCATTGGTAAGACGAAGTTCGCCCATGCTGGTGCCGTACATGTGGTAGTGGAAGCTCACAGTGCTGACGCCCTTTTCCATCGCGGAACAGACAGAGCCGTTGTAGGCGAGCGTGAAGAGCTTACCCTTATAGCCCCAGCGCGAATTCGCCCAAAAGTAGGCGCCAGACCCACCAACACCAGATGACGGACCGGTGTTTGAGGTTTGTGTTCCGTCCACTTTATTGGGACTCGCCCATTGGAAGCCGCCATTCAACCAACCTGGGGTCTTTTCGTGGCTGAATTCAAAGGTCGTGGTTGGCTGGGACGGCGGCGACGGCGGAGAAGGCGGCGAGGAAGGCTTGGGTGGTGCAACCGGTGGCGACGGTGGTGGCACCTCAGCGCCTTCAATGGTCCCTGGCTCGTACACGGCGTAGACCCATGTCTGGGGTCCGTACTGGTTGGGTTGTGAAGCTTGAAGCCCCGCAAAGTAGAGGGCGTTGAATCCTGCACTGAAGCGCTCGGCTGGCGGGCACGTCACTGGACACAGCTCCTCTGCCAGGCTAGAGCTCGTGAAACCAGGAGGCGGCTGGGCGCCAGGGCATAACTGCCTGGTGGCAATTTCCCACGTCACGCCCTCTCCGCAGTAGCTCACTAAGTCCGAGCACCTGGCGCCATCGCAGTTGAAGGACGCGTCCACCAGTTCCGGCGGAAGGGTCCCCGGAGCGTTCTGTCCGGTACCACCAATGCCAATCGCAAAATCGGAGTCGGTGTTGTCACCGAGTTGACAGCCTATTGCCAGCCCGTTGTCGCCAAACTCTGTGGCGACGTTGCCGCAGAAGCCGAAGCGCACGCGGTTGCGGTCCTTGCACGCAGTATTGATGCCCGGCCGCTGCATGCAGTTCTTGTGAGCCTCGCCACGCAACTCGTAGTAGCCACTGCCATTCACGTCCCACAACTCCTCGAACATCTGCTGATTAAGCCCAGGAGTTGCCAAATAGCCCGTCGCGTTGGAGCCCAGCACACTTGTAACGGGCATATGGTAGCCCCATAGCGCGAGCGCGCTCTCCACCTCAAAACCGAAGTGGTATGTGTAGCAGCGGTATACCTGGCCGACGCAGATCTTGAAGCCGGTAATTGGGGCCGAGTTGTAGGCTGGCAGCTTTGCGTCGACACCCATGACTGGCATGGTGTAGTTGGCGTTGAGAGTTTGGTTGGTGGTCCAGTATGGTGAGTCAAAAGTAAATGTGGTTGAGCCTGGCGCCATCTGTAGCAGCAACGAGTCGGTGCTCCACGGTGACGCGGGCGGCGGCGGCTCTGTTGGCGGCGGCGGTGGCGACATTGGCGGCGTCGGCGGCGTCGGCGGCGTCGGCGGCGGCGTCGGTGGCGGAGGCGATCGCGGCGGCGGGATGAGCCAATGGCTTAGCCGCCGTGGGGTCCCGAACCCGCTCTCCTCCGATGACAGGGCCCGTCCCGGTGGCGAAGATTGCAGCGGAGAAATGTCAACCATGGCCAAGAGCACCGGCAGCCACTGGGTCGGAAAGGCACCGCTCCGGGCAAAGAAACGCGATTCCGAGGTGGGTAGACCCAAGGCATGCGAGTTGTCTACGTCTACGTTCATCCCATGCACGATGGTTGCATTAGCAAGGGGCTGGCCATGGATCTCGTAGGACGTGTTGAGGGAGTAGCCGGAGCCCTGGTTGCGTGTGCTTGCGGATGCGGCATGGGAGAGAAAGCGTACCGCGTTGCTAGAGGGATGCCTGCACGAGCAGGGCGCGTGTGCATGCAAATGAAAATGGTTCGGCAAACGTGATGTGGAGTACTTAGTAGCACACAGTGGTCTGTGGAGTGTGCATGGGACGAACGATGTGTATAGCTTTTGGAGGTGTGTGAGGAGGGCGAGCGTTAGGACGCGCGGGGCCGGAGCACACCGCCCACAATCCTCCGCAAAATTGATGAGGGGCGTTGCGAGATCCACAGCGGTCACGTTGTCTCCGAGTCGCACCTGGCAGGTTTCGAAGACGATGGGTCTCGAAAAAGGCGAAGTGGCTGCAGGTGACTCAATGTATACAGAGAGCCAAGAGGGCAGAGGGCAAGTGGGCACTGCACAGTGTGGTGCGAGAAAACAGTGCACAGAGGGTGTGTACAGTGGCGCGGCTCGGCGCATATACCATAGTCAGTGGCTTCGGAGTACCCGCTGAACCTCGCTCTCGCAGGGGAGAGGGTAGGATCTGGAGAGGGGGGTATAGGGGGGTAGGGTCTCGCTCTCGCAGTGGGGGGTAGGATCTGGAGAGGGGGTAGGGGGGTAGGGTCTCGCTCTTGCAAGCGGGTCGGGAGGATCTGGAGAGAGGGGATAGGGGGTAGGATCTGAAGCCGTAAAACCCATGAGCTCAAGGGACTGCTCTAGGCAGCAGAGCTGCAGCCTTTTTATAGGTAAACTTGCCTTGCGGCCTCTTATATATACTCATATATATTGTAGTATATCAGTATCTTGGGGGGGTAAGATGACAGTCTGGGAGGGGGAGGGGGGGTAGGATTGGAGGGAGTAGGCTCTCGCTCTTGCAGGGGGGGAGGTGGGCCGAACTGGGGGGTATTCCGAACCCATTGACTATGGTATTACACCTGCCCAGAAGACGGGATCGTCGCGCAGATGCTCTCCTTGAGCAAGGCGTAGACGTCGGCGAGCAGCTCGACCTCCTTGATGGCGGTGTCAGACTTGCACACGCTTTGGTTCCACAGCCCAGATTGTTGGCTGCCGCTGCTTATCGGAACCGTCGCCAGGAGTTGCTGCATGTAGTCCGTGGGCGCGAACGCAGGATTGCTCCTGATGTTTGAAAAAATGTCAGGAGATCCGATAGGCGCGCCCCGCGCGTACAAACAGGTGACGTTGCCGTTCGGAGCACAGCCTCAATCGCGCCTCTTCGGAGAGCAGCCCCACACAACTGAACCCGCACAGGAGCACAGACGGCCAACGGCTAATCAACCGCGCTGGCGCTACCCGAGCGCCGCGAACAGCATGATCACGGGTAGGAGCATGCCGATGACGCCGTGCAAGCTTGAGACGGCCTTGATTTTGTTCGCCTGTGTGGTGAGAAAGTCTTGAACCTTGTGTGTGGGACGATTCTCGCAGTTCCTGAGTGCGTCACGCTGGCCTGTCGCACAAGACGGAAGGAGCCTTGCTACACATGCAAGTGCCACACCGGCGCATGGGTGCCAAGGTCGCGTTCGAAGTAAAAACCCGAGACTAAGGGGAGCCGGCCGCAATGTGGCTGCGCCTACATATAGCCTTGTCGGACCTGCGCCACCTCCTGAGCCTGCTTGATGGTCGCCTTGTCCCCAGCCGCCTTCTCGGTGCGCTCTGTCCTCTTCGCCGCTCTCGTTGCAGCCTTCGCCGCCGTCTTCGCCGCCTGCACCGCCTGCACCGCAGCTTCTTTGGCCGTGGCCTGCTGCACAGCCGCTTGAATCGATGCCTTCTTCTCCGCCTCAACAGCCGCCCTTGTCGCCGTCTCCGATGCCCACCTCGCGGCCACTGCTGCTTTATCCTTCTTGGCGTAGTCATAGAACGGCTCGGGGACTTTGATTATGCCGCACACGCTGTATTCAGCGAAGACTCCGTATCCCTATGTAGTAGTAAGAAAGTAATGGAGGGGAAGATAGACATTTGAAGCCAAGGCTATATAACCCTATCTGCCGCTACAAGGGCACCCACAGTCACCCAATAAAAAGTGAATGCACAAAAGCACTAGTAGTTCAAATGTAGGCACAGAGGGTAGATGGAGGCGCAAGGCATACTGTACGCGTGCAGGGCCCCCTATGTTGGGGGCTAGGTGTGACGGTGCAGTCGCTAGCACAGGTTGAAATATATAGCGCAGCATAGTGCATGTGCTATGCATGCGTGTGTGCAGCTTTGCCTGCGTTGACACGGCCAGGATGTCCTTGACCGAGACCACGTGGTCACATTCCCCTGTCTTAGCCAGGCCCTCGTGGACGATGAGCAGCGGCGCGGTCGGCGCCTTCTCCTCCTGCGTAAAGTATATACGACCTACATTACGTGAGGTGCCGCGGGAAGAATGAGGGCGGCCCGAGGTATACGGTAGAGAGGAGCGGTGTATGCGCGGTGCTGGGGCCATGCAGGGCGGTGGAGGAGATGCATACGCGATAGCATATAGGACGATAGCACATCGTTCGATAGCACATGAGCACATGCATATAGAGTAGATGGTACTAATACGGTACATCGTTTTTTGCTCCTCCCGCGTGCCCGTCCTATATATGCTATCGGGTATGCATCTCCTCCACCACTCTTGCCTCAGCACCGCACCGCTAGGACGATAGCATATAGGTAAGGGCACATGCATACAAATTGATGGACAAATAGAGTAAGAGGAGGATAAGGAAGGATAAAGATGAGGCAAGATAGGATGCGAATCTGAACAATGTATGTGGTCGTCAGATCTGTACTTCCTATAGTGAGCCTTATAATATTGACATCGATAGATAGGTTGAGATAAATATAGATTGGTATAACCATTGATCTCGGTGTTGATATACCAACCCATCATCAATTGAATACCCATATTAAAGCACACGCACCTGCTCTGATGTCGAGATCGTGTGCACGGCGCTGGCCACTATCTTGGCCACGAACTCGTTTACGTATGACTTCGTCTCCGCCTTTACCTCCGCCTTCACTTCCGCCGCCACCCACGAGCGACAACCGCAAGCGTGGTCGTGAGCCGCCACCTGTTATGATATTGTGCATCGTCGTCGCGGCCGCACTTTTGGTCGCTCTAAGCTATGGATAGAACCTTTCGGAGTTCAGAGTTCAGAGTTTTAACGAGCTTCTATCGATGTGTCTGCCTAACTGTGCCTGCCAGTCTATCTGCCTGCCGTCCCTATACTGTGCCCCTTTGCACAGCGAGTTTGTTTGTCTGAAGCCACCTATATATACATGCCTGGTCCGCATGCGCACACTCCACATACACCGCAGAGTCTCACATTCAAGCACCCACCGTGTTTGCTACTAGTATTTTGCCGCGTGCACATGATAGTGTATGCATATATGCACATGCAAACGCTCACCTTGAGCGCCGTGGTGTCCGCTGCTAGCTTGCACGAGGTTGTGGCGGAGGGCTTGAGGCCATTCGATGGCATGGTAGCCGCGGCACACAGCTTGGGAATCGCCGCGTGCTGAGTAGGGGCGGCAGTGACCACCGACGCCTTGGCAACTGAGGCCTTGAGTTTCATCATGAGCGGAGAGGCCGCCACCGCCTTGTCCGCAGTCTGAACGAGGTTCTTGTCGTCAAGGTCAGCGCCATCGGGACGCGCGGCGGTCACCTTCTTCGAACGCAGCTCTGGCAGGTCGTTGTCGTCCTCCTTCCATTCCGACGAGGGCGTTGGCACCAGTACCTGTATCGGGGGTCAGGAGTCGCGGGGCTCACTTAGCTCCTCGTGCCTATACAGTCGGGTGGTGCACGTTAGCAATCTGCGGAGGCCTGCTTGCCTTTCCACCCTCTCGTACCATACGCACGGCGCCCGCACACATGCATGCATACCCACACATGGCACACATGCACGGTGCACATTCAGATGCACATTCATTCCCATACTGCACAGTGCACATGCGTGCGTGCAAATGTTCACCTTCAGCGAAGCGGTGTCTGTTGCGATCTCGGAGGCTGTGGTAGAGGGCTTAAGGTCAGTCGACGGCATAGAAGCTGCGGCACACAGCCTGGGAACCACCGCGGGCTCAGGCGCCGCGGCAGCGACCACCGAAGCCTTGGCGACTGTGGCGTAAGACTTGGGTTTCATCGTTGGCGGGGAAGCCGCCACGGCCTTGTCCGCGGTCTGAATGTGGTTCTTGTCGTTCAGGTTAGCGCCATCGGGAAGCGCGGCGGTCAGCTTCTTCCAAGGGATGTCCGGCAGGTCGTCGTCGTCCTCCTCGAACTGCGACGATGACGCTGACTCCGGTACCTGCATCGGCTCAGCAGTTGGGGTTCAATTAGCTCCCGGTGCGTGTGCAGACGATGGCATCCTGCGAACGCATGCGGCGGCGCGGGATAGGCTATCAAGGAAGTATGCTAGGTATCCGCGGTGGGGTGTCTATTCGTCCTGAAAGTACCGGCGCGGATAACGGGAGGGCGCGATATACGAGCCTCGGCTAGTGCCAAGGAGCTGTGGGCTATAGGTAGCTAAGGGCACAGCCATACGTATCGTAAGTAGGCTGCGCTGGCACCGCTAGGTTAGCGGAAGACCGCGGCGATAGGCTGGGGGGGTGCAGTGGGGGGGGGGGTGCAGGGTAAGCCGGGCGGTAGTGCAGGATATGGAGGCCGGCACCGGCATGGCATTGCCCATCAGGATCGACGGAGGAGAACAAAGCTTGATACCGAGATCCTTAAAGATCTGACGACGGGGGTGAGGATCGTATACTTGGGTCATCGCCTTCGCCCCAGGGGAGAGGGGGAGAGGGGCTTGAAGAACATTCAGCATCCTAGGGGAAGGGGGGCTATCAGCGTCCGTCGTGTCGTGGCGTCATGGTATAGTGGTAGTAGTAGTAGTAATAGTGGTGGTGGTGGTGGTGATGGTGGTGGTGATGGTGGCGGTGGTAGTGGTGATGGTGGTGGTGGTGGTCGTCGTGGTGGCGGTATAGTGGTAGTATAGTAGTAGTAGTGGTGGTGGTGGTGATGGTGGTGGTGTGGTGGTGCCATGGTGGTTGGGGTAGGGGTAGGGGTAGGAGTAGGGATAGGGGTGGGGTAGTGATAGTGGTGGTGGCGGTAGTAGTGTTAGTAGTAATAGTAGTAGTAGTAGTAGTAGTAGTAGTAGTAGTAGTAGTAGTAGTAGTAGTAGTAGTAGTAGTAGTAGTAGTAGTAGTAGTAGTAGTAGTAGTAGTAGTAGTAGTAGTAGTAGTAG
>Ga0209302_10001225_pt1 | contig 14958 bp, 10 predicted proteins | sample ArcOceMetagenome_2_FD_187445 | JGI IMG/M metagenome (GOLD analysis project Ga0209302, IMG submission 187445) | Marine eukaryotic phytoplankton communities from Arctic Ocean - Arctic Ocean ARC135M Metagenome (SPAdes) (version 2) | ecosystem: Environmental > Aquatic > Marine > Oceanic | place... | reverse complement strand
GGTACGACCTGATTTTGACACCAACCCGGGGAATACAAGTTCCCCGTCCCCGGAACGCGACACAAAACAGCTCGTCGCCACGCCGCCGATGCGTTCCCCCCCCGGGACCCCGAGCGAAGACACCCCACCTTCTTTAAGCGGGTACACGTTCGACCGAAAACGCGGGTCGTTTGCCAGCCTTTCAAACGCGAACGAGGGCTCGGGTTTCCGAGACGGCGGTGACGAGTGGGAAGTCCTGGCGTGCGACGTGCGGGTGGATAAGAAAGTCGGCGAAGGCGCGTTTGGGGAGATTCGCAAAGCCACGTGGAAGGGGTGCGAAGTCGCGGTGAAGACGCTGAAAGCGGATTGCCAGACCGACGTGATCGCATTGAAGGAGTTCAACCGCGAGATGAGCATCTGGAGCCGTTTGGTGCACCCCAACGTGGTGCAGTTTCTGGGGGTGGGGTATAAAAGAAACATCCCGCGGATCATGATCTGCGAGTTCATGGAAGGCGGTTCGCTGCAGCAAAAGCTCATGAGCATGCACCAGAGCGGCAAGAAAATGTTGTTTGACCAGGGTTTCGCGTTGCTGAAAGGCATCGCGAGCGCGATGACGTACATGCACAGCCGCAGGCCGTTCGCGGTGATTCACCGTGATTTGAAACCCGCGAACATCTTGTTAACACTCTCAGGCGACGCCAAGGTTGCGGACTTTGGACTGAGCAAGATGCTCGACATCGACACCCCGCGCACGCCCCGGGTGTCCGCCGGGAACGCCGCGTTACTCTCCGCCAGCCGCAACTCCAAAGACGACCTGGGTTTCGACGGTACCGACGGCACCGACGCTGGTTCAGTTCACGAAACTTCCCGAAACGTCCCCCCCAGCCCCTGCGTGTTCCTCACCCCGGTTCACCACGATTCGGGGTACCGCAAGCCCACGAATGAGGAACGCGCCGAGGCGGACCAGCTCGAGTCGCGGCGAAACGACTACGGCGAGAAGTTGTACTCCACGCTCTACGACCACTCGTTCCTCATGACCGGCGAAACCGGCGCGTACAAGTACATGGCCCCCGAGGTGTTTAAAAACGAAGCCTACGGCTTGAAGTGCGACGTGTATTCCTTCGCGGTCATCGCGTACGAGGTTTTCGAGGGTCTGATGTTGCTGCGGGACCCGCTTGTGTGGGCCAGAAACGCCGCCGGTACCGACCAGGTAAGACCGGCGTGGATGTTCCTCCCCGCGTACGACACCCGAAGGACCGCGGAAACCACGGAGCTGATGGAACAGTGCTGGCACGACGACCCGAAGGAACGGCCGACTTTCATGAAAATAGGAAGCGAGTTACGACGAATCGCGCGGATTTTACGCGCCGAACGCCCGACGCGGTACGGCTCGTCGAGTAAACGGTGGAAAAACGCGGTGAAAAAGGTGGTGGTAAAGAAAGGCGGTTCGGTGAAGGACGGGTTGTCCGCGTCGCGGAATGGACCTCGGGGGTCGGATCCGGAAAGCCCCGCATCGGATGATGACGAAAACGCCACGACAAACGCGCCGCAGTGCGGCGGGTGCGTGGTGATGTAAGAATAAATTTGCAAGCAAGAAAACACTATGGGAAGAAGAAGCGTTCTCAAAATACGTCACGTCAGGTGCCAATCTCAAACTGTTTTCGGTGGCTAGGATCAGGATCTGGCCGCCGCACTAGTTAGCTCGAAGAAGAAAAAAATATGTATTTGCTATCAGGATCGATACCGATGAATAAACGCTGTTTCAGAGTACCCTCACTCCCCTTCCACGCGTAAGCCCTGCCCCCAGACCTGCAGTTGCCTCGAAATAAGCTCGTACGACGTGAACGTGATCGCGGCGGCGGGGGTGGTCCGCACTAGGTTCGTCCCGACGCCTCGGTAAAACGCTCGCCACCCGCCGCCGTCGTGGTGGATTTTCCGAATCAGCTTCAACACCCCCGTAAACGGCCCCAATCCTTGCACGTGCATGTGCGACCGGATCACCTCGTGCGGGTACGTCACCGAGCTCGCGACCATCTTGGCGACTGCGCTTGCGAGCGCGAGTTCGCCGGGGGTCAGGGTGTGTACTAGGCGAGGTTGAGTATTTCCGGACCCGTCGAAGGTACCGTCACCGGCATCCGCCATTCCACCCGAAAACAACCCGTTCGGGTACTTCGCGATTTCGAGCTTCAACCTTTCGTACACGGGAAACTGGATGACGACGTGCGTGATTCCCACCAGGGAAGGCGCCAGCCCTGAGTAAACACCGCGAATTCCCTCCTCCGCGCATAAACGTCGCAACGCGTCCAACGTCCCGGTGTACTTGACCCGATCCGGCATCGACCCCGCCAGGGAAACGCTGTGCTGCACCTGTAACCGCGTTTTCACCACCCAAAGTGGGTTGGTCACGAAAACAGTCGCCGCGCCCGCGCCCGCGGCGGCGCACATGTGCCTTAGCGACTGCGCCAAGTTAGACTCAGGTTTGGGAGGTAGCAACTGGTCCAAGGCAAAGCGCTCGTTATTTTTATTTTTTCCCATCTTCTTAAGCGCCTCGTACGCGGTGAAATAAACGGCCCAGTTCGGAAGTAGCGCGACTAGTGTCGGCGTCAGGCCTCGGTACAGCCCCCTGAACCCCTCCACCTTGACTATATTCCGCAAGCTTGACACGGTGCTTACGTACGCATCCCCGCCCGGCGCGCTTAGCGTGGATACCTGCAGCCGCGTTTTCAGCACGTCCAGGGGGCACACGATCACCGCCGCGACGGCGCCCGCGCCCGCGCCCGCCAGCGCGTTCGATACCCGCGGGTCCGTCAACGCGAGAGTTATGTTGTGCACCGCTCGTCCGGTGTGCGTTTCGTGTATGCGATTTCTTGTCGGTTCGTGTGGGGCATGCGCCGTGAACACTTCGCGAGGTACGAACGATTGCGCATTCGACAACTTTTCGCAAGTAGACTTCCGTCCAATTGACCCAACCCGAAAACTCGTCGCGACGTGTCTTGTCCACGTCCAGTGCTTTTGTGCATTGTCTCCAGCCGGCACGGAACGGCACGTCGACGCAACAACACCGCCGAACCCCGATTCAGGTGAGCCGGGGGAATCCCACTGGGGACCAGCGGAGGGAATCGCGACGCCGCGCATTCTTTGTCGGCGCCTAATCCGTGATTAGTTCGTTGCCCTCGGTCCCCTTCCACCGCCACCGTGTTCTCGCACCAACCGATCGCCGTTACAACCCCCAAGCGTACGCCAACCCGCAACCCTAAACACCCCCAAACCCCGCGCCGCCCGCACCCGTCGCACGCCTCGCGACCGCGTCCCGGACAATGGACGCGCCGCGGATTGGATTGTTTTTGATGAAAGCTTGGAAGTAAAGGTTTGAGGCTGAGCGATTCTCGGGAGGGCACGCAACTTTTTGGAAGGCGTTTTTTTCGCCACTTCTTCGCCGGCGCCGAAGAAGTCACTTTTAGAGACAAGCGTCACGTCCGCGGTGTCGCAGAGCTGCACCTCCACCTTGGTGCGCAAGTGCTGCAGCATGAAGATGTTGATGATCTGCGCCCATTCCAACACGAGAGTTTTGCGGTACAAAAGCTTGCACGCGATCGTGTTGTCTTTCGCGGGCACCGAAGGCCCGAACGGGGATGGGCTCTTCACATCGGCGTCACTCGGGCAGGTAAACACCGAGTCGACCTTGAAAAAGTTGACGTTCAAATCGTTTTCCTTTCCCATGGTGCTTGTTTCCGGACGCGCGCGAAGCAGACGTGCGCGGTGCGTTCGAGTGTGCCGCGGCGACGAAGAGGACGATGGCCATCTCGCTTTTTCTTGGATTCGACACTGAGTAGAAAATTCAAAACAACCGTTTTTATTTTCAAATTTCTAAATTCAATCAAGCAAGTTCGGCGACATCTCGCTCACCCATTCCACCACGTCCTTCAGCACTTCGAACCCGTGTTGTTGCGCGATGGATTTCATGACATTAAGGTCATCCGCGGCGCTTACTTTGTGCTCGACGCACTTGAACAAGCCGCCGCAGGTGCACCGGGACGCGAGCCGGCCAACCTTGATCGCGCCGTCGCGTACGCACCGCAAATCTTGCGTCTGCGTTAACCGCAGCTTTTCGTTTACCCGGCCGACGAGCGCGCTTTCGATCCACCGCGTGTCGTACGGACACGCACACGCGGTGCACTCCCAGGTTCCGTCCTCCACTAACCGCGGGTCCCGGCAAAGATCAACGTCCCTGCAGTCCCCACAATAACCACACACCGCGTCTCTCAACACGAAGGTCACGCACGGTTCCCGGAAGGACGCCTCCGGGGCGTACTCGGGGACGCGCAGCAGTTTCAGGGCGTTTTTGCGAAGCAGCGCGACCGGCCCGACCACGGATTGGTCCAAGCTCAACACCGCGCAAAGAGTCTTCACGAACGCGAGCGCGGGTGACCCTCGCAGATGGTCCGATAAGTGGCTGCCAGGAGGGGTAGGGAACGCGTGCTCGGGAGGGGTTTCCTTGTTGCCGCCGCCGCCGCCGCCGCCGCCCGGCCCCAAGTGTTTCTGAATTTCCCCCACCAGCCTCAAAATCCTCTGACTGAAGTACCCCTCGACCTGGCCGCCCAGCCACGCCGCTCGCTGTTCCTCCGCCAACGCAAGCGCTTCCCGGGCAAGAGGTACGCCGTGCTCGTCGTGCCCGAGGTCGGCTTGGTGTTTGGTGCCGTTCTTGTACCCACTCGGGTGTTGTTCGAGGGCTTCGTCGCCTTCCTCGTCCAGAGCCACGGCGGCGTCATCATCGTTTTCGTCGTCGTCGTCGTCCCCGCCCCCGCGTTCGCGCTTAAACGGCTTGAACAGAAACTCGGAAACGATAACCTCGAAGTGTTCCCTTAGGGATTCAGGGAGAAAACTGGCGATGTTCCAGTGCATGTCAAGTGCGTCTTGAGCGTCTTGTACTTGCGTCGCCCCCACGACGTCCCCGTCCAACTCGAAATCGTCCGGACCTTGCGTGTCGTGCCCCGCCCATTTCTCCGCGCCCGGTAACTCCGCCGCGATCAAACCGCCGTAATCAAACGGCCCGCGGAACAGTAACGAGTGCCATTGCTTGGTGGGCTCCAGCTCGAGCCAGGAAAACAGCTCTCGTCTTCGCAAGCTGCCTCGGATGCCTTCAATGAAAGCGCTCGCGGACGACAACCGCGTCTTTCCCGTGCAAATCACAATCCGCTGCGCGTCGGCGTGAATCACGGTAGCCCCCAGCTTTTTGATCTCCGCCAACAACAAAGTGAAGGTTTTCTTGACGCACAGCTCCACTAAATGTCGCAGCGCCGGTTCCCGTAACTGCGAGTCATCCGAAAGCAACCACCGCCGGAGCTGCCCCAACAGCTGATCCGCGTGACCGTTGCGCCGCTCCGTCGCATCCACCAGCCAGTCGTTCACGAGCTTGCGCAACACACTAAACGCGCTGGCGGCTTCGTGGCCTCCTCGCGACGTCGACGCGCCCGCCACTCCGCCTTTCTTCTTGGTGTTAACAGAAGTGTCCTCGTACCCCAACAGCGCCCCCCGCTCCAGGTCGTTCAGCAAATGCGCATTCGCAATCGCACACACGGCGAGGTGGTGCGCCTTGAGTTCCACGCACACCGATCGGTAGGCGCCTGGGGTGATGACTTCCGCTCGTGCGGTGGCGAGGGCGTCGTCCAAACCGACGGCGCCGTCGCCGACGCCGCCGCCTAAATCAGGCGCGCCCGCCACGCCGGTCCATAACAGCTGCCCGTCATCCCTCAGCGCCCGCGCGAAGAACGTATCCGCGACGTGCAGGCACCAGTCTTGTTTCAGGTTGCCGATTGGTATGTGCGCGTACCTTGAGATGGCGACTCGCTGGCTAAGCCACTCGGTGTGCGCCAACACTCGCGTCACCGAAGTCGCCGCCGCGCCGACTTGCCACCCGAGCGCTTTTGTGATCACCGTGTCATCGCCCGGGTTCGAGGGCACGCACACCACCGGCACTCTGGCCAACGCCGGGACCATCTTCGTGAACCGTCCACTGACGCCTTCTCGTGTAGTGCTGCTGTGAGATTGCGCGTTTGTGTCACCGCCGTCATCGTCATCCGCAACGAACGCGTCGTACGCCACGCCGGTGCTCGCTTCCAACAAACAAACGCACGGGCCTTTGTTGCTCTCCAAATAAAGGGAAAGCGCTTTGGAAAGAATCGACCCGGCATTGGCGTCGCGGCGCGCGTAGTGCACGGTCCACTTGGAAGTAGATGGACCACTAGCGAGCGCAGCGGCAGCACCTCCCTCTGCAGCGGCAGCGCCGCCATCAGTACCCTCCAAGTCATCCCCCTCCAAGTCGTCATCAAGGTCGAGGCTCATCCCTTGCGTCTCCGTGCCGTCGCCCTGCGTTTCAGTATCCCCTCCCGCGCCTAACACGCTTCGCTTGTGCAGCTTTTCCAAAAGACGCGACGTAACTTCCTTGGCGGATTCCCTGACGCGCCCGTTCGCGGTGAGCGCCCCGGGCGCCACGATCACCATCAGGCCCTTGTTTGAAAACGGCGTGTGCAACACGAACACGCCTTTGTCCTTTCCCCCACAGTGGTACACGGTGACGTGGCGCAACAGACCTTGCACTGTTGAGTTTGCGTTCTCCGCGGTACCCGGACCGCCCGCCGCCGAGGCCAACGGCAGGTACCCAAACTCCGCGGTGGCTCTGGAATCCAGGGCGTCGCCGGGGTACTCGCCGTTTTGCGGCGCCGCGAAGTTCGTGGCCTTTGTGAGTTGCCGTTGCGTTTCGTTCATCAAAGAAACACACCCCAGCTTCTGAATCGCCGCTTCAATCAAAGGCACGTGCCTTTCGAAAACCCCTAGGACGTTCGGGTCGGTTAACAAGTCCATCACCTCCAACCCGGACACGAATAGTTTCTCGTCCATCACCACCTCGTACACGTGGTTGGCGCGCGCGCCTCTCGGGAGCGTCGCCACGACTCGCTTCTTGCCCCCGACACCCAAGTCGCCTTCCCGATCAGGCGCGCGCGTCGCCACCGCGAGCTTTCGGTCCATGCGCAACGTCACCCTGTACATCGTGCCTTCGCACATGAGCCACGCCGCGAACCGTCCGGGTTTGGGCGCCCCCGACGATAAGTCCTGTTCCGGCTCCAGGGAAATCACCTGCCACGCGCTTCGCGCAAGGACCTTCTCCTTGGTTTCCGCGAACGCGCCGAGGCCGCCCGGCCCTAACAGCCGCGGGCGCTGGGACCGGCCCAAACCAGGCGTAGCGCCGGCGACCCGCGCCGCGGCGGCTTCGTCCTCGCAACGCTTGCGCTTGCGCTTGCAACGAATCACCACCCACTTGGCTTTCTGGTGTTCAAGCCACGTTTTGTAGTCCTCCTTTTTGTCCGGCTCCACCCCGAGCGCATCAAGCGCAACCTTGGCGTCGTCCACGGCGTCAGGCTTGCGGCGGCGTTGGTTGCCGTTGCCGTTGCCGTTGTCCGCGGGCGACGGCCCTGAGTTTGGCGCGCGAGAGGTACCAGACGCACCTCTGTTAGTTTCGGGAGTTAACGGTACACCGCCGCCGCCGGGCGCCTGGTCCTCCGCACCGTCGGTGAAGAACCGCCGGACGCGCGGTCGCCCCGCCGTTCCCGGGGTCTTCCCGATAAGCGACCCGCCGTGCGCGTCCTCCATGTCAACCGCGTCGGCGTTTTTGCGCGGCGTGGTTTGCAACCTGATTGTAAAAAAACAAATGTCAGTCTTGTATGGGCAATCAGTCGGCGGAATGTGGTAAATGGGAAATACTTACCCTCCGTGCGTCTCGCCGTGCTCGTCGTGGTCCAACCCCAGCACCCCAAGGTTCGGGTTCTTGTCCTTCAGGGCCTGGAAAAGGCTACCCAGGGTTCTTTGCTTGAACGTGTCGTCTTTTTCCCGCAAGCGCTTGTGCAGCCAGTCCGGGTGCGTCACCCGGGGGCACGGGTTCGTGACGTGCTGCAGGGCGGCGGGAATGGAAATAATCTTCTGCACCGCGGAGCTCAACCTTGTGGTGTAGTACTCCCAATCAACAAGCTCACGCATGTCAGGCGTGGTGTCGTTGTCCCCCGCTGGTGCGTCTTTGGTCCACTCCTTTAAAAACGCCCTCGCCACGCTCGGTTCGGCCTGGAAAATAGTCACCGGCACCGCGCGCTGACTGGTGGGCGCGCCAATCGGTTTCTTGGTGATGATGTATTGCGCTTTCAAGCCTTTGTCCCGCATCACGTCGCCGCCGATAAACGACCCCATCCGCCGCGCGCACGTCGTGGCGCAGCTTTTCCGGTCCCCGTACTCCTCCAGCGATTTCGACATCGTGGTGGCCTCCGAGATGTACTCCACCAAATCCTCGTCCGTTAAATCTTTGCCTTTGATTGTTAAAAAAAAGTGTCAGTCTTGTATGGGCAAACAGTCGTCCGGGATTTGGTGAAATGCAATACGTACCTTTTGTTTCCAGCATATCAAGCCACTTGTTCGCCACTTCACCGACCGCCTCGTACACCCCCTCGATGGAATCCCCCTCCAGGAACTTGTCGAACACCTCGGTTTGGAACATCTTAATAAGCTTCAACTCACCTCTTCGTTTCACTTCGAAACCCTTCAGCTCCTCCAAAGACCCGTCAAAGTTAAACACCGCGTACCGCTTTTTAATCAGCTTGCCTTCCTCCTTCGAGGCGGGCAAAATCATCGCTTTGTACGGCCCGTCCACTTCGAATTCGATGCTCATCTCGCTCCGCGTGCTGTACCCGCCGTCCTCGCCCTTCACCTGGTACTGCTCGTTCGTGCACATCACCGAGGTGAGGCGGTTCAAGACACTGCAGGGGTACGAAATTTTCAATCCCTTGGTGAACTCGGAACCGTCCTTCGGCTTCAGGGAAAACTCTTCGGGGAACGTTCCGGGAAGGCAACACCAGATCCCATCCGTGTCCAACTCGAGTGGTTTGCCGATATCGTCAACCAGCTTCTTCGCCATCTGGATGATCTTTGCGCCGGTGTACGTAACAACCCCCGCCATCTCCATGGAGTACCACCGCGCGCCTTTGCGCATGACGTACCCGTAGAACGAGTTCAGGATGCACTTGTGCGCTAACTGCAGGGAATCAAACAGCGTCACCATGTCGTTCGCTTCCTGGATCGCGATCGCGTTGCCGGCTTCCTTCGCCTTGACGACCTTGCCTTTCCACTCCTTGTTCTTGCCCTTGTACTCGTACCGGCGGTCCCGAAACCCAAGCACGGTGTCCACGTAAAAGCCGTTTTCCCGCTGACAAACCCCCGCCACGCGCTCCTGAGTCACCGGCTTATTTTGTAAAAGAAAAGTGTCAGTATTGTATGGGCGAACAGTGTCAGGATTTTGGAAATGCATTACTTACCTTATCAAGCACGCGCTTGTACACCTTCCGGCTGTACATCTGCAGCCGCGTCTTTTTCGCCGCCGCTTGTTCTTCGTGCGACAAGTCCGCCCAGTACCTGGGGCCGTCCCCGCCGAACCCGTCTTGGCGTGGCGGGAACTTCTCCGCCTCCAACTGCGCCTTGATCGCGATGTAGTCACTACTTGTCGCCGCGTAGTGCTCGCCACGCCACAGCCACTCCATTTCTCGCAAACAAGTTTTACCCGGGCGGTTGAAATCGCAAGCCGCGCACACGTCTTCCGTGACCATCGCGGGCGGCTGGAGCCTGTTTGTTAAGATGATGTTCGGGTACATCGCGGCGACGTCGAGGTGGTAAATCAGGGGAGGCGCACTTTGGTTGGGGTCGTCGCGGATCCCCGCCAGTTTTTCCACAATCGCGGACCGAACCTCGTCGTAGTTTTCGCAATCCCCGGGCGTCATCCCCTTGCCCTCCGTGCGCAACGCGTACGCCAAATCATCATCCACGGTATCGATGAGGTTCTGGTACCCGACTGGGTTGAGTTTGAACTTGGTGGGGATGTCCGCTCGAAACACGCCCGCTTCCAGCGCCTGCACGTGGCCGCCGATGTAGGTCTCGCTCTCCAAAAGGTGGCCCTTGTAGTGCTTCTCTCCGGGCGATTGCTGTTTGTTCGGACACACGATGTTCCCCCGGTACGCCTGGACCATCAACAGCGCTTCGCACAAAGTACCACTGCCTTTCCTCAACACCTCATCCGGGGACATGGGAATGATCGTCGCGAGGGAGAAAATAAACGGGTGCACGTACTTCATGTACAGGTAGTACGTTGAGACGGCGTCGGAGACGGAGTAACTCGCCATGGTTTCCGGTTGCGTCTTGCGATAAGTAAAACAAAGGGTCAGTCTTGAGTAGTTCGTGATGTGTATATCCGGGATTAGACAGGGTACCGTAGTGGGTCTTGTAACCGTGGGTAGTACTGTCTAACTCGGTAACAGTTACCAGTACTCCAAGAAAAAGAATCATCGGCGGGATTTGGGAAAGGCCCAACACGTACCTGCGCGAACGGCAACATATCCTCCGGATCAACCTCCACGGGGTTGTACTTGAGCTTGGCTTTTGTGACCGCTTTCAAGCCGTGGGACCCGGCTGGTAGGTACGAATCCCTCTTCACCCACGCGAACGCATCCAGGTGAAGCGCCGAGCGCGAACGGCACTCCCCCGATTGCCGGTCGCACTGGAACCCGAGTTCGTCGTACAGGGAAAGGCCGCACTTCTCGGAGCGCGTTTCCACAAACGGCCAGTCGAAAAAGTCGCCGTTGTACGTGACGTAGACGCACGGTTGCGTTTCCCGCATGTGGTCGTACCACCGCCTGAGCAGCGCCTGCTCGTTGGGTTCGTTCCACACGATGAACGGCCCGGGGTACTCGGGTTTCGGGGAGTACTCGAAATCGCTAACGTCGGCGCCGACGACCTCGCGGTTGATTATCAAGTAACCCTGCCCGTCAAGCATGTACGAGATCATAAACACCTGGTCAAACTCCGCGTCTGGAAATTTGAGTGGCAACTTGGTGGTTTCGATGTCGAACGCGCACACCCGAACCTCCCCGCGCGCTAACAGATCAGCCCGGTGCGACAAAGAAACGTCCCCCGCCGAAGCCTTGACGTCATACCACCACCCGCACCGCACCTCCGTGTCGATGAGCCAGCGCATGTGGTACGGCACGTCGTACTCGCGGATGTCGATCATGGCGTCCGCGTAGTTCGCAATAGCGCGTTTGCCTTTTGAAGCACCCTGCGCAACCCCGCCGCCCCTTTCGGTTTGCCGGTGGTGCGACCGCCCGTCCCCGCCCGCGTCGTTGTTCTGCGTCTCCATCGCGTGCAGCTGTTTTTGTAAAAGAAAAGGTTCAGTCGTGAGTATGGGTGTACTATATGGGCAAACAGTCTACTTGTCTTGTATGCAATCTGCAAAACAGTCAGAGAGTGGGATTGGGAAAGGTCTCGTAGTGGGTAGTACTGTCTGACTGCACTCCATACAGCGCATCAAACAGTGTTTGGATTTGGGAAAGCCCCGACACGTACCTGTTCATAAGCCTCGGCGGCTTCGCATTTCTGCTGGTTCCGTTTGACCATGGGCATTATTTCTCTTCGGACGTCCATCAGGTCCTGGACGGTGGCGAAGACGACCTTCAGGTACCTCTGTTTCAACCCGCTCAAGTGATTCTTCAAGTCCAAATCTTCTTTGTCCACCATCCTTACGTCGTTAATCTTCCCGTCGTACCGCCGGCGCAAAAACGCCTCCACGTCGTGCTCGCACTCGGGCTTTGTCGCTAACAAGAAATAAGGTGCGTACTTAACCTGCGCCTTAAACGTACTCCCGTCCTGCTGCATGAAGTAACAGTTCACGGCGCTGAACTCCTTTTGGGTTTCCGGGTCCTGAACGGTGGTCTGTTGATTTGATGTTTAAAAAGAAAAAAAATGGCGGTCAGGAATCGCTCGGGAAGGGACGATGACCACCGAAAGAGCGCGCGCGAGTGTTGAGTGGTGGGCCTCGGTTGGCGGGGTAGTGACTACCGGTTGTTTTTTTATGTCGAGGAAACGCGGTGACGACGCTTTGTGACATTCGCGGTGCGCACGAACGCGTCTTTGAAGCCACGCGTGGGTTCAAAGACGCGTCGGCGACGCGACCGCGCGTGTCCCGATTTCTTGCGAATTTCAAAAACGCGAAAACAAGATCTCGGCTGTCGGGCGCGCCCACGACGACGCCTGCGACGATGGTTCGTTTCGTTTGCAGATCGAGGTGTTCGAGTGATTGGGATACACGCGTGCGTGGAAAAAAGAGAGGAACGCCGGGAAGACGTACCGCCGCGACGTTCATCAGAAACCCCAACCTCTCATCGCCTTCGCTGAAGTTGGCGTACCCGAGCGTGGCTTCGTGCGCGTCCTCTTCCATCGCTTGTTGCAGGCGGCTCTTCTGGTTCGCCCAGTCACCCCCCCCGCCTACGCCCCCCCGGCCGCCGCGGCCGCCCTGCCCTCGGCCCCGGCCGGCTTCGCCGTACATGTTCCCCTTGGAGCGCCCCCCCGTGTTACCACTGAACGCGGGTTGGCCACCCATCGCGTGTGTGCGTTCGGTGTGAGGGTCGATCTGTGTGTAAGACGCAACCACGAACGAACCGCTTCACGACCGGCGGTGCGTTTTCACAAACCCCGCCCACTGGAACCAACTCGTGACCCGCGCCTCACGCCAAACGCCCACGCCCCGAAGCCGCGTCCGCGTAACAAGCCGTCGCGCGCGCGTCTATGACGAGGGTGCCAAGAGGTGCCAACAAGCCTCAAGTTTGAAATCGAGCGCGAGGTTATGGGCACCATTTTTTCTGGGATCGAACGAAACCGAAACCTCTCGCAAAAGCAACGACTTCTCTCTTCAAACCCAGTGGCGCGGAGGCTACGGTGACGAGGGAGCAGAACGTGCGTGATGGGAGAAAAGCCCTCACGGGAGAGTGAAACGCAACTGTGCGGACTGCAACCCCTGCCCCTACGGCAAACGGAAATACAACTGTGCGGCGTGCAGCCCCTGCCCTCACGGGAAGGTGAAAAGCGACTGCGCGGAGTGCAACGCCTGTCCGCACGGCAGGCTGACACGCTTCTGCGCGGTGTGCACGCCCTGCCCTCACGGGAAGCTGAAAAAGAACTGCGCGGCGTGCAACCCCTGCCCCCACGGCAAGCTGAAAAACAGCTGCGTGAAGTGCAGCCCCTGTCCGCACGGCAAGGTGAAAAGGAACTGCGCGGAGTGCAAAGCGGCACGCGCGGCTCCGCCGAGGTCGAAGCGGGTCAAGCGCAAGCGGTCAAGTTCGCCCGAGGACAAGCCCGCGCCCGAGATCAATCTCGAGCCCGATATCAAACAAGAGCCTGAGATCAAGCAAGAGCCCGAGGTCAAGCAAGAGCCGTTCAACATCCGCGGCTACTGCGGCTTGGACAAGTAAGACACGTTTTGTTCGGACGCGTTTTTGTGATGAAGCACACGATACAAATGACACGCTCCAATACTTAGAGGTGACATGAAAATAACAGATCAGGAGTCACTTAATAGTATTCACTCCTAAACCCTTCGCGATTGAAGAATCGCCTCGGCTATTTCCGCGAAATCAAACGCCGCGCCCGTTTTCGGGGTCGAGTTCCAAAGCAGCGCCCCCCCGAACCCCGCTTTCAGGGCTCCATCCACGTCGTTTACAGTCGAGTCACCAACGTGAAGCACCTGGGACGCGGTGATGGTATTGCCACCGCCTTCGCGGATAATACTTTGGTTTATTCGCTCCATCGCGATTTCGAAAATTCTCGCCTCCGGCTTGTCGCTCAGCACCTCCGCGGACACGACCACGTGCGAGAAATGGCTCTCATCGAACCCGCAAGCTCGCAATAACGTTGGCAACCTGGTGTCCCAGTTGGACACCACCGCAACTGCGATTCCTTCCTTCCGTAACAATTGAAACGCCTCCTTCGCCCCGGGCGCGACGTGCCAACTCGTGGGTTTCTCGTAGTGCTCATACAACAAGTTGAGCGCTTTTTCCAATTCATAATCTGTCAACTCTCCGCCCATGGCGTCGAACACGACGCCTCGCCAGAACGACCGGCCATCCCCCACGTACCGTATCCCCTCCGGGTTTCCGTGCGGAACCGGTTTCTTAAAACCGGACCGGATCGCGCTCAAAATCTTGGTCTCCGTTACCCTCGCGGTGTCCAAACCGTGAATCGACTTCGCCACGCGCATGTACGTGTCCACGACCTTTTCCTTCGGCGTTAGCAAACACCCACCAACGTCCACGGTGAGCGCGCGCCATCCCCCAGGTGGGGCGGTTGCTTTTTGGGTGCGTGTCGATTCCGTTACCGTATGGTATTTAGTTACCATACTCCCCGCATCTGCCATAATAACGGATGGCGTTATCGAATTTCGAATCGATTTGTCACTCACGTTCAGAGGGTAGTACGAGAAGGTGTTGGGGACCTCGCTAAGAACCTCGTTGTGCCTCTCGTTCCGCATCGCCACGCCTCGCGCCGCGCTAACAAGTTGAAAGTGTCGCCGCGCATCACGCGTGCTGACTAACCCGCTTTTGTTCAGCGCGTACTTGGCGTTCCCGTAGTCGTAAAGGCGCCCGGCCGCGTCCGTGACGGACCCGCCGCACGCTCGCAACAGCGCTTCGCCGGGACACGAGTCCCACTTTTTCGTGCCCGGCCGCAACAGCAAAGCGCAATCCGCCTTGCCTTCTAAAAGCAACAGGAAGTGAAACCCGGTGGCGCTTACTTTGTGAAGGACATCCAGGTTTAAATCAGCAATAACTTGGTCCAGCCGGTCGTCTTTTGTGGCGCGGTTGATACAACAGGTGAGTTGTTTTGGGCTTAACTCAACAGAATCGTCGGTCAAATGTCTCGGTGTCACGTCTAACCCGAAAATCCCAAGCCCTCGGCCTCCCCAGACAATCCGGCCGAGTCGCGTGTTGGCATCGTCCAGGTTTTCGAAAAACGGCTGCCCGATTATTCCCACCACGGGCGTCCCGTCCACCGCGACCCCCATCAAGCTCGTCACGCACTCGCGCGCCCCGCCTGCGAACTCGTTCGTCCCGTCAAGCGGGTCCA
>Ga0209302_10001223_pt1 | contig 14962 bp, 12 predicted proteins | sample ArcOceMetagenome_2_FD_187445 | JGI IMG/M metagenome (GOLD analysis project Ga0209302, IMG submission 187445) | Marine eukaryotic phytoplankton communities from Arctic Ocean - Arctic Ocean ARC135M Metagenome (SPAdes) (version 2) | ecosystem: Environmental > Aquatic > Marine > Oceanic | place... | reverse complement strand
TGAAAAAACTTCTGAAGCATTAGGTGATGTAAAAATGACTGTGACTCAAATTACTGCTGGGAAACAGCATAATGTAGTTCCTGCTCATGTAGATTTGGTAATTGATGTTCGTGTAAATGATGCCTATTCTAACCAAGAAATTGCCGATATATTAAAAGACAAATCACCTTGTACAGAAATTACTCCAAGAAGTTTGCGTTTGAATTCGTCTGCTATTTCTTCGAATCATGATTTAGTAAAAGCAGGAATTGCCATAGGAAGAGAAACATATGGCTCTCCTACCTTATCAGATCAAGCATCTTTAAGTTGTCAATCTTTAAAATTAGGTCCTGGAGATAGTACTCGTTCACATTCTGCCAATGAATTTATTTATGTCACTGAAATTGAAGAAGGAATACAAATTTATATTGAATTACTCAATAAGGTAATTGTTTAAACACACACAAATTAAATAGATCCTGGCCTGGTACAGGACAAAACACTAAAAATTATGAAACTTTGGGACAAAGGATTTTCAATAGACCAACAAATAGAAAAATTTACGGTTGGAAATGATCGAGAAATTGATATGCATATTGCAAAATATGACGTACAGGCATCTTTAGCACATGCTGTTATGCTTGCATCTATCGGAATTATTACGGACAATGAATTGAAAGATCTGAAAAAAGGTCTCCATGAATTAGCGGATGATATTGAAAATGGGACTTTCCATATTGAAGCTTCTTTTGAAGATGTACACTCTAAAATTGAGTGGGAACTTACAGATAAATTAGGAGCAGTTGGTAAGAAAATTCACACTGCTCGTTCTAGAAACGATCAAGTTTTAGTGGCACTTCATCTGTACTACAAAGAAAATTTAGCAGTTATCAGCGATAAAACAAAAACACTTTTTGACACACTTTTAAAGCTCGCCGATACGCACAAAAAAAATTTACTCCCTGGTTATACACATTTACAAGTAGCCATGCCTTCTTCTTTTGGCCTCTGGTTTTCTGCCTATGCAGAGTTACTTATCGATGATGTGTATATGCTGCATGCTGTTGCTAAAGTGGTAGACCAAAACCCACTTGGATCTGCCGCTGGTTATGGGAGTTCCTTTCCTATTGACAGAGAGCTAACTACCAAAGAATTAAACTTTGCCACTTTAAAATACAATGTGGTTGCTGCCCAATTAAGCAGAGGGAAAAGTGAACGCTCTATTGCTGCTGCCTTGGGTGGATTGTGCAATACCATGGCACGTTTTTCAATGGACGTCTGCTTGTATATGAGTCAGAATTTTAATTTCATCTCTTTTCCTGACGAACTCACGACTGGAAGCAGCATCATGCCCCACAAGAAAAACCCAGATGTATTTGAATTGATCCGAGGAAAATGCAATAAAATTCAGGCCTTACAAACAGAAATGCTGCTGATTACGAATAACTTACCAACAGGTTATCACAGAGATTTTCAACTATTAAAAGAAAACATTATTAATGCTTTTGAAGACGTAAAAGATATTTTAGATATCTTTAATTATGCCATTCAGCAAGTAATTGTAAAGGATATTGATTTGAACGACGAAAAATATCAGTATTTATTTACCGTAGATAGCATTAACAACCTGGTCGTATCAGGGATGCCCTTTCGGGAAGCCTACCAAAAAATAGGCGAGCAAGTACAAGCAGGAACCTACACCCCTGACCTTGGCAAAAAGCACTCTCATATCGGAAGTATCCATAATTTATCATTGGATAAAATAAAAGAAAAATACCCTCAATAATACCTGTAAAAAACAGTTATTTTTCAGTAATTGTTTTTTACCTCTTATTTTAAAATAAATACGCTTTGATTTTTTCAAACTATTTAAAAGATACAAACAACATTCAAAAATACTGGATGCATTTATTCTGTTGTTTTTGTGGAGAACCTATGTACTTTTCGCAGCGCCTTTAAATCCCTGTTATTTATCTTTTTAAAACATGAATAGCGCTGATAAATCAACAGCTTGTGTACTAAGAAATAGATGATTTCAAACACGAAGGTCTCCAAATTAAATTACGCTAAATACGAAAGTATTGGGGCTGAGTTCAATTAAAAAAATCAGCTGTTTTGAATTACAAATATTACAAAAAAAGCATTATTATTTTCGAACTACTTGTCTTTTGGTAAGTGATGAGTATTCAGTAATAAACAACCGAAAAAAGAAAAATGGTTTGCAACCTATTTATGAGAACACTAGTTGATACCCTATCATATAAAAAAAACAGTAATACTTAAATTAGCATCCCTTATTTTATATCATTTTCAACTTGTATTTTACATAACTTCGTGCCAATAAATTTAATTTCATTGGATCTGAGATACGTATGCGCGTATCCATAATTTTCTCTGAAGGGACACTGTCTAATTTTGTAAGTAATCTCCTGTAATATCTATACGCCATATACACCCCAAACTTTGCCTCTGCAGGTAATTTTAAAATCCCATTGGTAAATGCAAAATCGAAGTCAGCTTTAATTTCATCAATAATTAACTGCTTTGAAGCTGTATTTAATTTTCCAAGATCAATGTTTGGAAAATAAGAACGGTTTAAAACTTCATAATCATCTTTTAAATCTCTTAGAAAATTTACTTTTTGAAAAGCAGAACCCAATCGCATTGCGGCGTCCTTTAATACCTCAAATTTCGCATCATCACCATTTACAAAAACCTTTAAGCACATTAAACCAACAACATCTGCAGAACCATATATGTAGGCATCATATTCTTCTTTTGTTTCGTAGACTGTTTTATGCAAATCTGCTTTCATACTTTTTAAGAAAGCTTGTATCATTTCATCGGGAATGTTATACCTATTTACAGTTTGTTGAAAGGAGTTTAAGATCGGATTTAGACTTATGCCCATTTCTTTTCCCATGTAATAATCACGCTCAAAATGTGTCATCAAAAGCTCTTTATCATACTCGTGAAAAGTGTCTACAATTTCATCCGCAAAACGAACAAAACCATATATATTGTATATATCTGTTCTAATTTTTGGAGACAATGTATTCACAGCCATAGAAAAAGAGGTACTGTATTTTTCAGTAACTAGTTTACTACAATCGTTAGAAACAGTATCAAATAATTCTTTCATACTTAGAGACTATTTTTTTTTATTAATTCTGATGCAATTTTTCCAGAAATTAATGCTGGCGGGACTCCTGGACCGGGAACCGTTAATTGACCTGTAAAATACAAATTATTTACTTTACTACTTTTAATTTTTGGTCTTAAAAAAGCAGTTTGTAATAATGTATTTGCCATCCCATATGCATTACCTTTATAAGAATTATACTCTTCTTTAAAATCATTCACACAAAATGACCTTTTAAAGATAACGCTTTTTTTAACTTCTTGGTTTGTTAATTTCTCAAATCTATCTAAAATTTTATGAAAATACGCTTCTCTTAGCTCGGCTGTATCCGTTATCCCTGGTGCTAAAGGAATCAAGAAAAAACCAGCTTCTTTACCCTCTGGGGCAGAAGTTTCATCTGTCATAGAAGTAAAATTAGCATAGAATAATGGATCTGTTGGCCATTTAGGATTGTCATAAATTTCTTCTGCATGCAAATCAAAATCTGTATCAAAAAACAGCGTATGGTGACTTGCATTTTTAATTTTTTTATCAAAACCTACATAAAACAACAAAGAGGATGGGGCAAATGTTTTTTTGTCCCAATATTTTTCTGAATACTGCCTTAAATTCTCATCTAATAAAGTTTCTGTATGATGATAATCCGCACCACTTAAAACCAAAGTAGTATCAATAGTTTTACCATTAACCAGCAAGCCAGAAACATTATTTTTTGAATCTGTTAAAATTTTCTCTACGTTCGCATTTACCTGAAAGCTTACACCTAAAGAAGTTGCTAAAGAAACCATACCTTCGATAACTTTATACATTCCTCCTCTTGGATGCCAAGTTCCTAAACCAAAATCCGCATAATTCATAAAATTATAAAAAGCGGGTGTATTACTCGGTTTTGCTCCTAAAAACAATACTGGAAACTCTAAAATTTTAATTAGTTTACTACTTTTTATATTTTTTCTTACTTCTTTTCTAATGTTAGAAAAAAACTGAGTAACTCTAGCCACAGTTTTGGTTGTAACTAATTCTAGTGGAGAAATACCCGGTTTATAGACGATATCTAAAACGGCTATTTCATAATTTGCCTTAGCAGAATCCAAGAAAGATTTTAAGTGCTTTGCACTTCCTTTCTCTTCTGACTCAAACATCTTGTAAATATCCTCTAGATTTTCAGAAATTTTTAGTGAAGAATTTTCACCGAAATAAACTTCGTATCCCGGACTTAATTTATCTAAAATATAGTAATCTGAAGGTTTCTTACCAAAATCTGCAAAAAAACGTTCAAAAACATCTGGCATCCAGTACCAAGAAGGCCCTAAATCAAAAGTAAACCCTTCTTTTTTATACTGTCTTGCTCTTCCTCCCAAAGTATCATTTTTCTCGAACACAGACACATCATACCCTTCTTTGGCTAAATAGCACGCCGATGATAATGCAGAAAATCCGGATCCAATAATATGAATTTCTTTTTTCATTTTTTATTATTTGTTTAACAAAGATACCGCAAAATTAAACAATATATTTAGCAGAAAAAAAATTATAAAACTTTTAACACCTCCAACATAGAAGCATAAAAAGAAACATCAAAATTATGTTCTTTATCTTTTACAAGCTCCGTTTTTCTGCCGATGGCTAACAGTTGATGCTCCGTGTTTTTTAAACCATTCTCAATTTGTTTAAAATATGCATCAATCTTGTCATCGTATGGTTGTATGGTTAAAGAGGTTACAAAACATATTTTTTTCTCACTCTTAAAAAAGTAATCTAAATTATCTAATGGTAGGTTTTGGCCTAAATAAATCGTTTGGTTCCCTCTTAAAACAAGTTCATAATTTAAATACAATAAACCCAACTCATGAATTTCATTTTCAGGCAAAAACAGTACATATATTTTTTTAGATTTTTTAATTCCATATTGCAGGTTCTCTGTGTTTATGTGAATTTTCTGAGCAATTAAATTTGCAATAAAATGCTCATGTGCAGGCATAAGCGTCCCTGTTTGCCATAAAAGCCCCACATGGTTTAAAAAAGGAATAAATACTTCTTTAAATACCTCTCTAAATGTTTTTTTTATCAATAGCTTCTGATAGATAGCATTGAACATTTCTTTATCAAACTTTAACATTGCTAATTTCAACGCAATAATTGCCTCATCATTAATTGCAGTTATATTGGCAACCTCTCTCGAATAAATTAAAATCTCTTCATCAGACATTTTAGCAATTTTCGATATCTTATAATTGTTATTACTTAATAAAACTACATTTAATAGTTTCTGTAAATTTTGATGCGAATAATACCTAATATTTGTTTCCGTTCTTTTTGGTTCTAAAAGATTGTATCTTTTTTCCCAAATACGAATGGTATGGGATTTAATTCCTGATATATTTTCAAGGTCTTTAATAGTGAAGTCTTGCCTAATATTGTCCAATCCCATTAGTTTAAAGTTAATCAAAGATAATATTTTTAAGCCAATAAAAATATTATTAAAATACTTGTAACATTTCTTACATTTGCGATACTAATAAGTATTCTAATCACAATCAAATTGCAAAAAGATTTAGAAAATAAATTTTTAATAGATTTTGAAACAAATCAGAATATAGCCCATAAAATTTGTAGAATTTATACTACAAATAAGGATGCCCACAATGATTTGTTTCAAGAAATAACAATACAAGTATGGAAAAACTACTCGAAATTTCGAGGAGATTCTAAATTTAGTACTTGGATGTATCGGGTTGCATTGAATACTGCAATTTCATTGTATCGGAAGTCTACGAGACAGCCAAAGACACAAGATTTTAATGATGTTGTTTATAAAATTCAAGCTACTGCTTATGATGACACGGAGGAATTGCAATTAAAAGCACTTTACAAAGCAATTCATAAACTAAGTGATATTGAGAAAGCGCTCATTTTTTTATACCTAGAAGACAAACCGTATAAAGAAATAGCTGAAACACTAGGAATTTCTAACGGAAATGCAAGAGTAAAAATGAACAGAGCAAAAGAAAAGTTAAAAAACATTTTAAACCCGTAATATGGATTTATTAGAAAATTATAAAAAGGCTTGGAACAATCAACCAGATACTGAAGGTAAACGTTCTACTTTGGATATATACAAACTTGCACAATCAAAATCTCGATCTATTGTAAAATGGATTTTTATTATTGGTATACTTGAATTTGTAGGCTTAAACTCTCTCTATTTTTTTGTAGATATTGATGAAGCTTATGCTGAATATAAAAAAATGGGTTTAGAAAACTTTATTTTCTATTCTCAAATTATAGCATACGGGATTTTGTTTTATTTTTTAACCATGTTCTATCTAAATTATAAAAGAATTTCTACGACAGATTCAACAAGAACCTTGATGAAAAAGATAATTAAAACTAGAAAAACAGTGCGGAATTATGTGCTCTTTAATTTAGGTTATATGGCTTTAATTATGGTTGTTGTTACCATAGCGTCCATAAATACAAACTTTGATGATTTAAGCAATAAACAAATTATTTTAATAATATTTGCAACGCTTATTGCTACGCTTTTAACATTAGGAGTCTTGTGGTTATTTTATCAATTGCTATATGGTTTTTTACTCAAAAAATTAAGTAAGAATTACAAAGAAATAGCAAAGTTAAATGAACAAGATTAAAAGTATTCTTAAAAATAAAATTTTGTGAATCCCTCAAATTTAGAAGTGGTTTTAAAATAGGTTTCGGTAACCGAACTACCATTGGTATTTCAATAAATGTAGTTTATGAATTTGGAACCGGTTTTTTCTAGGAACTGGAATAAAGTTCCTGTATCCTAAAATTAACGATTTTTCTACTTGCGTTTATAGCACCCGTCATATTGCTTTACATCCAATACACTGTAGCATTCCGTTTTCTGGAGAATTAGAGTATTATTGTACAAATAAGACAAGGTTAATTTTATGCTTTAGATACCAATTTTCCTATATTCCTTGAAATCACTAACAAAACCAAGGCAAGCTTGCCGCTAATACTCAAGATCAAGTTGTCTGTCCAGAAAATAAAAGCATCTTTGCATCTCCTATTTCTTTCGTTGTCCCTTTTTAATTTATAAAATTTTGGAGTTCTTTTAATAGAATTTCATGCATATCATTGGTATAATCCAAATGCGTAACAATTCTAATTCTTCCCGCACCCATGGGAGTTAACAGAATATTTTTAGCTTTCATTTTTTGAATAAAATTATCTGCTCCTATCTCCTTATCAACGTAAAAAATAACAATATTAGTTTCTATGATTTCTAATTTTGTCACATAAGACACCGAGCCCAAAACTTCACCAATCTCGTTCGCTTTGCGGTGATCTTCTGCCAACCTTTCGATATGCTTGTCTAATGCATAGATCCCTGCCGCAGCTAAAAAACCAACTTGTCTCATTGCCCCTCCAAACAACTTTCGAATTCTTAATGCTTTTGCGATGTGTACTTTAGAGCCTAATAAGATAGAGCCTATTGGCGCTCCCAAACCTTTAGAAAGGCAGATAGAAATGGTATCAAACAACTTTCCATATTGTTCTGGAGTTTCATTTTTAGCAACCAAAGCGTTGAATAAGCGTGCCCCATCTAAATGAAAAGCCAAGTTGTTTCCTTTGGCAATTTTTTGAACTTTTTCTAACTCCGTAAAATCCCAACAAGCACCGCCTCCTTTGTTTGTTGTATTTTCTATACAAACCAAACGAGAAAAAGGAACATGAATGTCTGCTCTACCGGCAACTGCTTCTTGCAGTTGTTCCGCAGAAAACATTCCTCTATTTCCATCGATCAACTTGCAAGTTACACCGGAATTAAAAGCTGCACCTCCACCTTCATAATTAAAAACATGGGCATATTTATCGCAAATTAACTGGTCTCCAGGTTGTGTGTGTAATTTTATTGCCGTTTGATTTGCCATGGTTCCTGAAGGAAAAAATAGCGCATCTTCCATTCCAAACATCGCAGCAGCTTTTTCCTGTAACTCATTTACAGTTGGATCCATTTTAAAAACATCATCACCAACTTTTGCATGCATCATTACTTCCAACATTTTTTTAGTTGGTCTTGTTACTGTATCTGAAATTAGATCTATAATCATATGTATGTTTATTTAGCTATTGCAAATTTATTAGATTGCTTAGCGCCCGCTACTTGTTGGTTTTTATAATCATACCAAAAATGATGTTTTATTATTTTCTATTTATAAATTCACTCCAATGAACAATTATAAAAATAATATTTTATTAATTAATATTTGTTACTACTTTTTATTTCATTGGGCATACTTAATCCAATGCTATTTTCCTGTTCCAAAAGAAAATATTAAAAATTTATATCAAAAACTAGTAGAATTTCTTTTTATGTTTCGCAATTTTTGTAAATCTATAAAATATAGCAGCAATTTTAAAACAAGAATTCTTAAAATTTCATTTATTTTTGTTGGACTTATGATTACACAAGACCAACTTAAAGATATTGCAGAAAGAATTGAGAAACTAAAATCTTATTTAGAGATTGATAAAAAGCTCATAGAAATTGCGAACGAAGAAGAAAAGACCGTAAATCCAGATTTTTGGAACGACCCAAAAGCTGCAGAAGTTTTGATGAAAGAATTGCGTTTCAAACAAAAATGGGTGCAAGACTATCGCAAAACCATTGCTTTAAATGAGGATGTACATGTATTGTATGAGTTTTACAAAGAAGGGGAAGTAGATGAAACAGAAGTCATTGAACAATTTAAAAAAACAAGTACTTTTTTAGAGGATTTAGAATTTAAAAATATGCTTTCTGAGGAAGGAGATGCGCTTTCAGCAACCATACAAATTACGGCCGGTGCTGGAGGAACAGAGAGTTGTGATTGGGTAGAGATGTTGTCTAGAATGTACACAATGTGGGCAGAAAAGCAAGGTTTTAAGTTAAAAACACTTAATTATCAGGCAGGAGATGTGGTGGGAATTAAAACAATTACCATAGAAATTGAGGGCGATTATGCTTTTGGTTGGTTAAAAGGAGAAAATGGTGTACATCGTTTGGTGCGGATTTCACCTTTTGATTCTAATGGAAAACGACATACAACGTTTGGATCCGTATATGTTTTTCCTGTGGCTGATGATTCTATAGAAATAGATATAAACCCTGCAGATATAGAAATTGTAACTGCACGTTCAAGCGGCGCCGGAGGACAAAATGTAAATAAAGTAGAAACCAAGGTGCAGTTGACACACAAACCTTCAGGAATTCAGATTTCTTGTTCCAACTCACGTTCTCAGCACGATAATAGAGCGACTGCAATGAAAATGCTAAAATCTCAATTGTATGAAATTGAACTCCAAAAACAACAAGCAGCTAGAGACGAAATTGAATCTGGTAAATTAAAAAACGAATGGGGAAGTCAGATACGGAATTATGTAATGCATCCTTATAAATTAGTAAAAGATGTTAGAACTGCGCACGAAACAGGAAATGTAGATGCTGTTATGGATGGAAATATTAATCCTTTTTTGAAGGCATATTTAATGAAAAATGGGCAGAAAAAAGAGGAGTAATGCTTCTTAAATAAAAAAAAATGATAAAAATATACCACAATCCGCGTTGTAGAAAATCTAGAGAAGGTTTGAGTATTTTAGAAAACTCCGGAAAAGAGTTTGAAATCGTAAAATATTTAGACCAAGTTCTTTCAGAGCAAGCCTTAGCAGAAATCATTAACTTATTAGGCATCTCCCCGATTCAATTAGTTCGGAAAACAGAAAAAATTTGGAAAGAAAATTACAAAGGAACAAATATGTCAGATGCCAATATAATTAGCGCTATGATAGAGAATCCAAAGTTAATAGAGCGTCCAATTGTCATCAATAAAGAGAAAGCAGTTGTTGGAAGACCTCCAGAAAATATCCGTGACATTCTTTAATGAAAGGTCACTTCCATTGGTTTAACCTTTTTTTAACGGAAAGTGAATGAATAAAACGTCAATTTTGTTGACCAACATCAAAAAACGTATTTTTGTTCATGAAAAATAACACATTCTTTCTTTTTCTTTTTTCAATATCTTTCATTTTTTCACAACAACAAGAAAAAAATAAAAACGAAATTATTATCCAAGGAACGGTTATCGACGGAAATACAAAACAACCACTAGAATATGCTACTGTTATCTTAAAAAACAAAGAGACTTCTCTGCTATCAGGTGGTCTCACAGACTTCAATGGAAATTTTAAAATAGCAACACCTCAGGCTACCTATGAAGTAAGTGTCAAATATATTTCTTTCAAATCTAAAATTTTTCCTGTAGAAGAAATTAATATAAATAAGAAATTCGGAATTATAGCGCTTTATGAAAATACCAACAGTTTAAATGAAATTGTAATTGTTGCAGAAAAAACGACAGTAGATATTCGTCTAGATAAAAAAATATTCAATATTGGTAAAGATTTATCAATAAGAGGTGGTAATGCGAGTGACGTTCTAGGAAATGTACCGTCAGTTCAAGTGGATGTTGAAGGAAATGTAAGTTTAAGAGGAAATGAAAATGTAACCATATTGATCGATGGCAGACCTAGTGCATTAGTAGGTATGAATGGTGCAGACGCATTAAGACAAATTCCGGCAGAAGCTATTGAGAAAGTAGAAGTTATTACCTCTCCTTCTGCGAGATATGATGCAGAAGGTACCGCAGGTATTTTAAATATTATTTTAAGAAAAAACAAATTAGTAGGATTTAACGGCTCTTTACAATTAGATTTAGGAATTCCTGAAAGAGTAGGAACTGCTTTTAATGCAAATTGGAGAACTGAAAAATGGAATTTTTTTACCAATACAGGCTTCAGATACAACGCCACTCCTGGAAACGCTTTTAGTGATTCTGACTTTCTATCTTCGACTGCACAAAACGCAAGAGTTCTTGAAAGCAGAAAGTTCGGAAGGTTAAGCAGGTCTTTATTTACCAGTTTTGGTGCTGAATATTATCTCACTCCAAATTCAAGTGTTATTGGAAATATTGTTTTTAATAGCGGGAATGACGATGATGTAAATACAAATGACATTAAAAGATTTAATTCTGAAGGTGTTATAAATGAAGCAACTTTTAGAACTGAAAGCGAAGGGGAAGATGAAAATAGAATGCAGTATACGGTGGATTATGTAAATAACTTTAATAAAAATGGAAGAAAATTATCAATAAGCTCACAATACTCAACAGAAGCTGAAAATGTTTTAAATAACATTACAGAGGTAGATACATCGCTAAACCTTTTAAACGATTTAGAACAAGTTATTGAAGATCAAGACGAAAATAGCGGTTTATTCCAAGTTGATTATGTCCATCCAGTAGGAGAAGACATTCAATATGAAGCCGGGTATAGAGGAAATTATAGAAATATCTTTAATAGTTTCTTTTTAGCAGAAAGACAAGATTTTGAAAATAATGGTCCTTTAATTCCAGATGCAGGCTTAAATAACTCTTTCAATTACGAAGAATTTGTAAACGCTGCCTATTTTCAATATGGTCAAAAATTTAATAAAATATCACTTTTAGCAGGAGTGCGTTATGAATACACTTCCATTGAAATTGCGCAACAAACAGCAACAACAAAAAACAATAGAAGTTATGGGAACTTATTTCCTACTGTAAACCTTGGTTTCGAATTTAAAGATGGAGAAAACATTACTTTAGGGTACAACAGAAGAATAAGAAGACCAAGAGGCAGAAGTTTAAACCCATTTCCAAGTCGTTCTAGTGAAAGTAATATTTATAGCGGTAACGTAGCTTTAAATCCTGTAATTACAGATGCGTTAGATCTTGGTTATTTAAAACGTTGGGATAAATTTACACTTAGTTCATCTCTTTATTATAATATTAGTACTGATAATTGGGAACGCATACAAGAGGAAACAGGAATGCTAACAGACAACGGAGATCCTATTACAAGAAGGTTTCCTATAAACTTATCAACGGAAGAAAGAGTTGGTTTGGAGCTTACACTAAATTATAGACCTATAAAAGCTTGGAATATAAATAGTGATTTTAATTTATATAACGTTACTAGTGCTGGAGATTATACGAACCTTAGTACAAACGTTACCCAAAATTTTGATTTTGAAAACACGTCATTTTTCATCAGACTCAATCAAAAGATTAGTTTACCAGGTAAAACAGATTTACAAATAAATACGAATTACCGTGGCCCGTCACAAAATGCACAAACAAAGAGCAAAGGAGTGTTTAGCATGAATCTGGCAGCCAGTAAAGATTTATTTGATGAAAGCGCCTCTTTGAGTTTAAATTTTAGCGATGTTTTTAATAGCAGTATCAGTCAAAGAACAACCATACTTCCAAATTTTTTAGAACAATACTCAGAATTTCAATGGAGAGATCCTCAAATTAGAATCAGTTTTGTGTATCGTTTTAATCAAAAAAAGGAGAGAGAAAGAAAAGGCAGCGGCACGGATGGCGGAGAAGATTATGAAGGGTAATATTTTGGGTATTTTAGCGGGCTTTGTACCATCATTTTTTATTTTCCAATTCAATCCCTAATGCACACACTAAAATCCATAAAAAAACTCGTTCAATTTAATGAACGAGTTTCTTCTAGTGTATATTTTCTGAAGACTACTTTCCTTGAGCAGCTTTCTTAGCTTCTTGCTTTAATTTAAAATTTTCCCAAAGAGTTCCACCAATCCAATAAGGAACCACAAACGTTAGTAAAAATATCAACAACCAAAAACCAGCTGTAAATATAAACATGAATAAAACCAATCCTGAAAATTGAGAAAAATCTAACATTTTAATATATATTTATTAATTATTGCAGCAAAAATAAGACATATTTTCAAATTTTACTGTCTAAATCTAAAATTTTTCAACAGTATTTAATATTGTTTGTTGATATTTATTTTACGTAGTTTTTTGTAAATTTGCACATCTTTAAATTACAATCTTTTATTATGAAATATAGAATTGAGAAAGACACAATGGGAAACGTAGAAGTTCCTGCAGATAAATATTGGGGCGCACAAACAGAACGCTCTCGTAACAACTTTAAAATTGGTGCAGCCGCTTCTATGCCTTTAGAGATTGTATATGGTTTTGCTTATTTAAAAAAAGCAGCAGCTTTTACAAATACAGAATTAGGTGTTTTAACAGCAGAAAAAAGAGATCTAATTGCACAGGTATGTGATGAAATTTTAGCAGGTAAACTAGATGACCAGTTTCCTTTAGTTATTTGGCAAACAGGCTCTGGTACACAATCGAACATGAATGTGAACGAAGTTATTGCAAATAGGGCTCATGAAATTGCAGGAAAAACAATAGGCGAAGGAGAAAAAACCATTCAACCAAATGATGACGTCAATAAATCACAATCATCTAATGATACTTTTCCAACAGGAATGCACATTGCAGCTTATAAAAAGATTGTAGAAAATACAATTCCTGGAATTGAGCAATTAAGAAATACATTAAAATCAAAATCAGAAGCATTTAAAGATGTTGTAAAAATTGGACGTACACATTTAATGGATGCAACTCCACTTACTTTAGGTCAAGAATTTTCTGGTTATGTGTCGCAGTTAAACTTCGGTTTAAAAGCTTTAAAAAATACACTAGAGCATTTAAGTCAATTGGCTTTAGGAGGTACCGCAGTCGGTACCGGATTAAATACACCTGCAGGTTATGATACTTTAGTAGCTAAATATATTGCTCAATTTACAGACTTACCATTTATAACTGCAGAGAATAAATTTGAAGCCTTAGCAGCACACGATGCTTTAGTAGAAACGCATGGCGCTTTAAAACAAGTCGCTGTTTCTTTAAATAAAATTGCAAATGATATTAGAATGATGGCTTCTGGGCCTAGGTCTGGAATTGGAGAAATAAACATTCCAGCAAACGAACCAGGAAGTTCTATTATGCCAGGAAAAGTAAATCCTACGCAAGCGGAGGCAATTACAATGGTTTGTGCACAAGTAATGGGAAATGACGTTGCAGTTACCGTTGGTGGAATGCAAGGCCATTACGAATTAAACGTTTTTAAACCAATGATGGCTGCAAACGTTTTACAATCTGCCGAATTAATTGGAGATGCTTGTATCTCTTTTGATGTAAACTGCGCCGCGGGTATTGAACCGAATCACGCTAGAATTACAGAATTGGTTAATAATTCTTTAATGCTAGTAACTGCTTTAAACACTAAAATAGGCTATTATAAAGCTGCGGAAATTGCAAATACAGCGCATGAAAACGGAACTACCTTAAAAGTAGAAGCGGTTCGTTTGGGCTATGTAACTCCAGAACAATACGATAAATGGGTAAAACCAGAAGAAATGATTGGAGGATTAAAATAAATTAAAAATTATAGGATTTTAAAAGCTGTAATTTATTTTATAGCTTTTTTTTATTAAAATTTATCAAATGACGAATCACGAAGAATTTATGAGTGAAGCTGTAAAAGCAGCTTTGAAAGGAATGGGCAATAATGAAGGCGGACCATTTGGCTGTATTGTAGTAAAAGATGGAAAAATTGTTGGTCGCGGAAATAATAAAGTTACCTCTACAAATGATCCTACTGCACATGCAGAAGTTACAGCAATTAGAGATGCATGTAAAAATTTAGGCTCTTTTCAATTAAACGGTTGTATTGTATATACCTCTTGTGAGCCATGTCCTATGTGTTTAGGTGCAATTTATTGGGCAAGACCAGACAAAGTATACTATGGAAGCAATCAAGAAGATGCAGCAAACATAGGTTTTGATGACGCATTTATTTATAAAGAAATTCCTTTACCGTATGAAGAGAGAAGTATTCCTTTTGAACAAATAGGGAGAAATATTGCACTAGAACCCT
>Ga0209302_10001222_pt1 | contig 14966 bp, 12 predicted proteins | sample ArcOceMetagenome_2_FD_187445 | JGI IMG/M metagenome (GOLD analysis project Ga0209302, IMG submission 187445) | Marine eukaryotic phytoplankton communities from Arctic Ocean - Arctic Ocean ARC135M Metagenome (SPAdes) (version 2) | ecosystem: Environmental > Aquatic > Marine > Oceanic | place... | reverse complement strand
GGTGCAACTGGATCGGCTGCAGTCCCCATCTGGCGAGTAGTACCCCTGCCCGACGTCTTTGAGCTGCCACGTTGTCGAGTCGCACCACACATCGACGCCACACGATGTAGTCCCGCTATTGCAACTCTGACCAAGGCGACGCCCATGGTTCTGCGGAGCCACGCCAAGGCGGGACCTCTGAGGTGCGCGTGCGGCCTGTAGTTCCACACCTGCGATTTCCAAGCCGTACTCCTGATCTGCACTGGCTTCTGCAGTCACCAAGGCGGCATTCCGTGCATCTATATGTTGAGCGGCTGTCACATTCAACATTGCGAACAATGCGAGAGCCTTTTTCCCATGCATCGCTGATGCCGCACTCTGAGCGGCGGCGGTGCGGAAGAATTGCAGTGCTTGGCAGGCTCGCGCACCAGCACACCGCGCTTGCGTCCGGGTTGATGGACCTGAGACCGCCCTGTTCGACTGCAACGACATTGGTAGGCGTGGCGTGCAAGCGTGCCGAGCGCCGCTGTGCTCGTCCTCGCCGTGCGCCATCCAATTGGCCAATGGTATGGTGGATGTCCTGGGGGGGAATACGGTGCCGTATTGATTTAGGGGTTAGGGCTTAGGCTTAGGGCTTAGGCTTAGGCTTAGGCTTAGGCTTAGGCTTAGGCTTCCACCAAGTGGGAATACGGTGTCATGACAGTGGGGTTAGGGCTAGGGCTAGGGCAGTGCCATGACATGGGCTAGGGCTAGGGGTTAGGGCTAGGGCTAGGGCTTAGGCTTAGGCTTAGGCTTAGGCTTAGGCTTAGGCTTAGGCTTAGGCTTAGGCTTAGGCTTAGGCTTAGGCTTAGGCTTAGGCTTAGGCTTCGCTCACCTGCAGCAGCCGGGAGCTGTGCGAGCGAGTTGGCCTGGCTACACGAGGCGGGGCACGACTTGTGACCCATCGACGAGCGGCGGCGCGGCGCGCCGTAGCCGCGCCCGCCGCCGTCGTCGCCGTCGCCGCACTCGCTGCCCGCCTCGCCTGGACCTAGGGGTGCCCCCCCCTCGCCATCCGAGCGCGACGGCATAGAGTCGTAGCTCGCCCGCTTCTTGCCTGCATCCTTCGACTTCTGCTTGATGTTGAAGCGTGCGCCGCAACCCACACAGAACTGGCGCGCCGTGGGGTTGAGCGCCTCGCAGTGCTCGAAAGCGAAAGCGAAAGTGCCGTATTTCCCCCGCCGGAAACCGAAAGCGAGACTGACCGCTGCACCCCTTAGCTGCACCGCCACCGGTCGACCGGTCCTGCGCCCGCCATCGAACCTCGCTCCGTTGCGGTTGCCACTTTCATCTCGTTCCGCGTGGTTCGACCCTCTCCGCCCGCCCGCTGCATGGCCCGCTGCCTCGCCACCACACGCAACTTCGACGTTCGAGAGAGATATGTCAGATGAATTGAGATGCTGTGTGCGCACCAGAGTCGGAGGGTGCTCACGCTGTATGGCCTGTGCACTTCAATTAGCCAACATTTTCGCCATTCTGGGACCGAGCACTCCGAACTCTCTGGGGATTCGGGGACACACGGTTACGATTACATCATACATGCTGCACCGCGCGCCCGGCCGGCATGTTGCCGGCGGGCACTGGGTGGTCGGTGGTGGAATTCTCCTCCCTACCGCTCCTGTAGCGCCGTCATTCAACCCCCTGGCACCACAGTCGGTGGCTCGCGGCCCCCTGACCGGGCGTAGGGCCCTAAACTTACCTTAGGGAAATTTGGTCTTCTCGATGACCTTGGCCGCGATCTCCAGGCCTGTGGGGATCTGCGGCAGGCGGCAGCACCCGAGCTGAGGAAGCCGGTGGTGGATTATGCTTCCTCCCTACCGGCTTCGGGCGAGGCGTGGCGTGGCGTGGCGTGGCGTGGCGTGGCGTGGCGTGGCGTTGTGTTGCGTTGTGTTGCGTGGCGTGGCGTCGGGCGAAGCGCCGGGCGGGGCGCAGGGGCGCGCGCGCCTGCCAGGTGAAGAAGCCGAGGGCGAGCACATTAAAGCTTATGTGTGCGGTGCGCGCCCAGTCCTTGCCCTTGGCCATGTTAGGCACCATCGAGGCGGCCATCGCCCACGCCACGACGACACCCGCGCCCGCGTACAGGTGCGGGCCGGGGAAGAGCTTCCCCGCACGCATAAAGGTGTTGACCGGCCCCTCGATGGCGAAGGAGGTGCCGAGGCCGAGAATGAGGGAGCCGACCTGGTAGTGCTTGTCTCTCAGGTCATCCTTGGCCAGTGCCTTGCGCGTCGCACTGAGCTCATCCACCTTGGCGGTCAGCTCGGCGACCTGCGCGGTCACGGCAGCCGGAGCCCCGCTCTCGCCCGCCGCCTCGACCTGCGCCTGCAACGGCTTCAGCTCCTTCTTGAGGTCCGTGATCGTGCCGCCCACCTCACGCAGCCGCCGCCACTGCAGGCCGGTGAAGGCGGCGAACGCCGACGCCGTGTACCTTGGGAGGGCGTGGCGTGGGGCGCGGTGAGCACAGCAGACGTGCGTGGCGTGGGCGTGGGCGTGCTGATATGCGCGCGGGTGTGCTGACACGCGCGTGGGCGTGCTGATACGCGCGTGAGCGTGCTGGTACGCGCGTGGGCGTGCGCGTGCTGATACGCGCGTGGGAGGGCCGCACATGAGCGCCATGACAGTCGGGTGTGCCAGAGAGATGATGCGGCCTTCCGCAAGGCCGTACTCGCCACCCTTGGCCATCGCCATCTCGGGCTGAAGAGCCACGAACGCAGCGAAGCCGAGCGCGACGTACGCGGGGTTGAATGGCATGGGCATCTCCGGCTCGACCGTCAGCTCCTCTAATGGCTCCTCCGACATAGTGGCAACAATCGACGGCTGGCTGCTCACGCGTACCGCGCGACGCGCGACGCGGCCAGCACCCCAGAGGCTGGACGAAGCCCGCGTGCGCGGTGCACACCAGCGCGAGGATAGCCGCCGCAGTGCGCATTATGAGAGTTGGACGAGCGAGGGTGCCGGTGAAAGGCGAGAATGCAGCGAGGTGTGTGTGTGGGGGGGGGGTGATTGTGGTAACACCTTGACACACCCGTATGAGCTGACCCGTACCCCAGATGGCGCAGACACGCAGTACATGAGTGGTCAGCTGTCGAAGTTGTCGCGCATATGCATCTCCTCCTCCGTCTTCCACCGCCCGCCCAAGAACGACGCGCTCTGGTCAAGCTTGCGTTTGTTCTTGGTGCGCTCCTTCAATGTCTCCTCCCCGCCCTTGCCGCCGCCCTTGCCGCCGCCCTTGCCGCCGCCCTTGCCCTTGCCCTCTGCACCCGGCGCCTTCTCTGCGCCGCAGTCCCGGTCCCACTTGAGCGAGAACGTCGCCTGCCCGGCCTTCTCCTTGCGAGCATTCTTCTGCCGGTTCGTCTCCTCCTTCTTCGGCGGCCGCTCCGGAAAGGCGGGCACCTTCCCTCCCGCGGCGCCTGCAGCCTGCCCGCCGGCGTCGTCGTCTGGGCCCGCCGCTGCCCTCTCCCGAGGCACCTCGTCCAGGATGTTTCCATAGTTGACCTCGGTAGATCTCTGAGGTAGGAACTCGCTCGGCCCCGCGGCGTTGAGTGCGTCGTCGATGGAAGGGAGGAGCGACGGACCGTCGTCCTCCTCCTCCTCTTCCGGCGCAGCAGGCGCTGCATCAGCATCGTCACTATCCTCGTCCTCCTCCACCATAAGGCCCTGCGCTAGAGCAGGCATCAGCATGGCTGAGGCGGCAGGAGGCGCGTCGTCGTCGCTGCCGCTGCCGCTGCCGCTGCCGCTGCCGTAGCCGACGAGCATTCGTTTGCGGCGCCCTTGGCGCTGCGCGGGTTGGAGGTGGTATTACGGTACCAAGCCAATTAGTTCGTGCGGTATGAAAATGATACACTATATATTCTCGGTTATTCTCTATTCGCGCCTGCTTGGGTGCGCGCGCGCGCGCTCACGTATGCGCACTAAAGTGTTAACCGCCTACGGGTGCCCGGTCCTCGGCTGGCACAGCGGCGTGCGCTGCGTCGTGTCCCTGTACTTGGCGGCTATATCGGCCTCGAAGGTCTGGTAGATACGCTCCACCTTCTGGTGAGCGCTCGTGTGCAGCCAGCGGTCCTTGGCGGCCGACTTGGGGTGCGGGAAGTGCAGGAGGAAGCCTCGGCCGAGGACGACGAACTCGAAGCCGGCGAGGCGGAGCTCGACCAGGAAGGAGACTTTGTTCTTGCCGTAGCCGTAGAAGCGCTCATCGAAGAGGGGCGTCGCCAGCCCGCGCCGCACCACCGTGAAGGGCTCGTACCGCGCCGACTGCAGGCACTTGAGCCGCCGCGTCTTATTCTCGCCCATCTGCTTCCACAGGCCCACGTTGGTCGAGCTCTGGCCGGCGGCGTTCCACTCCGAGTCGAAGACGGCGCAGTCCTTGTCGCCGATGCATGCCTGCAGCGCCTCGAAGGTGTCAGGCATCGTCAGCCGCCCCGCCGCCAGCGCCTCGCGGCAGGCGTGCGGGTTGCTCTCGTCGTTGCGGCAGCCGTGGCCGTTGCGCTGGAAGTTGGGCACCACGAGCGCGCGCGGCGCGTCGCGCCAGTCCGGCAGCTGCGCGCGCACCAAAGCGCGCAGGGCCCGCGACGGCCAGAAGTCGACGTCCACCATGAAGTAGTGCGTGGTGCGCACACAGGCGATGCCGCGGTTGCGCAGCCAGTTGATCGGGTACGGCTTGTTGAGGTCCTGCGCGCGCACGGTGGGACGCAGCCGGCGCAGCGCGCACCCCACGCCGCCCACGCCGCCCACGCCGCCCACGCCACCCACGCCGCCCACGCCGCCCACGCCGCCGCCACCGCCGCCGCCGAGGCTGCGATTGCGCAGCTCTGCCTCCTCCGCCTCTGGCCAGCCGGATCGCACGACGCCGTCGGCGTCGGGCCCGCCGAAGACAGCGACCATCGGTCCGCCCCACCGCTCGCATATCTCCGCGATCATCCACAGCCTGTCTGCCGAGGCGTGCATCACCAGCGTCACGTCGAGAGGCGGTGCCGCAGGCTCCTCGCTGCACTGCGACGCCTCGGTCAGCACGGGGCCCACCGCACCAGGGCCAGGCGCGGAGGGGGCAGGCGCGGAGGCGGTGGCGTGGCTGGCGACCCGTGAGTCGGCTGCTGCTGTTGCTTCTGCGGCGGCGGCGGCGGCCGTGCCGCGTGGTACGGAGGTGGCCGCGCTGCCCTCCGCCTCTCCCTCGTCCTTGTCCGCCTCTCCCTCGTCCTCCTCTCCAACCGCCGGCCTATCTGCTACCGGCCTATCTGCTACCGGCATATCTGCTACTGGCAGACCCGCTGCCGGCAAATCCGCTGCCGGCAAATCCGCTGCCGGCAAATCCGCTGCCGGCAAATCCGCTGCCGGCAAATCCGCTGCCGGGAGGGCGGCGACCTCTGATGCCGGTTGCCTATCAGACGGTCGGCCCGTTCTACGCTCGGCTGGCGCGGTGCTGGCACTGGCGGCGGCTGCAGCGCGGCTCGCTGCCTCGGTGATCGCAGCCTGCGGGTGCTGCAGCAGCACATAGCTTTGCATACCGACTAACACCGTGAACAGAGTGACCAGGCCCGCGAAAGCAGCGAGCAATGGGATGCGTCGCCGTCCCGGCTCTCTGGCGGCTGTCTCGGTACCGGAGTGCTGCCTGCGTGAGCCCGATCTCCTCTTCGTCTTGCGATGCGGTGGTTTGGGACAGGCCTCGACGTCGGCCGATGGAGAGCTGGAGCGACCTCCTCTTGGTGGCTCTGTTCTACCTCCTCGTGGTGACTCTGTTCGGAGATCTCCTCTGGACCCTGATCGACCTCCTCTTGGTGAGTCTGTTCGACTTCCTCTCATGGCTGCCGCCGGCGAGCGCATGCGACGGGCCGCCACGCGCAACTTCGGTGGACATTTGACCCTTGGTTTCCCCCCCCCCCCAAACCCGTTTGGTCGCGCAATCCCGTTTGGCTACCGCTTAAGCCGGTAGGCAGAGGAGGCAGGCAGCCACCCAAGGGTCAAGGTGCACATCGCTGAGTAAAAAAAGGGAGCGTGAATTGATATTTCTAAATCAACTCAAACGCCAAAAATTGAAAAGGAATTGATGTTTTGGTGAAAGTAGCTCTTTATTGACGGTGAAAACGCTATACAGGCACGACAACGGATGTCCACGCACCACGGCCCGGGACGCGGGAGAACTGGCACACAGCATAGGCCATAGTCCCGGCCAACCCATTGCGTTGCACTCATAGTTTATGGGCCACGAACACAAAGAATGGAATTTTGTTTGGGGCGGTAAAAAGGAATAGAGCGCAAAAAGGACTCGCGTACGCATTAAAGGTTCTAAACACTTTGCGCGAGGGAGCATCCACGCGACCGGCCGTCGCCCACTCAACACTCACTCACGAGGTCGTCTCCGCCACGCTTCTCATCGCGCTTACGGCCGGAAGGACTTGACCAGCTCGTTGGGCAGATCGAGCCGTATCGGGACGGTCAAGAGAGGCACTGTGCCGCGGCGCGGCTGCTTGTCACTCTCGTCGATCTGACGCTTCACCGACGCCACACGCCCCCACCGGAGCAGCAGCTCGGCCACCGCCTGGAGGTGCTCGAGGTAGGCCTGCCGGTCGGAGTGGCGCCTGCCGTGTGTCACGCAAGCCAGCGGCTCGGCTCGGCTGCACGCACGGAGAGGACCGCGGCCGGCGTGACGTGCCGAGGCGTGTGGCGTGTGGCGTGTGGCGTGTGGCGTGCGGCGGGTGGCGGGTGGCGGGTGGCGTGTGGCGTGTGGCGTGTGGCGTGTGGCGTGTGGCGTGTGGCGTGTGGCGTGTGGCGCACCATGGCTCCTGGTCGGCAGTCCACGGGAAGACGTTGAGGTAGAGGCTCGACTTGCCGAGATAGTCCGTCTTGGTGAAGTCGATGTCGTACTCCTGGCCCCACCTGCCGACGAGCAGCGCCGCGAGCGTCGCGCCGTCAAATCCCGCCGCCGCCGCCGCCTCCGCCGCCGCCGCCGCCGCGCTCGTCTCGCCTTCGTACGCTTCCGCACAGCCGTCGCCGATCTCGGAGGTGGCCGCCTCGCCGAGCACGGCGTCGGTCAGGGCGTCGAGCTGCTGCCCGAGGCCGTCGAGCCACCCCAGGCGTGTGGGACGCGCGCGACGGTCGAAGCGGCCGTGGCGCACTCCCCTACCAGCCGTCACCACCCCTCCCGCCACCATCATGGCGGGCGGGCGCGTTCGAGCCACGGGCGGCGGCGGCGGCGGCGGCGGCGGCGGCGGCGGCGGCGGCGGCGGCGGCGGCGGCGGGGCGGCGGCGGCGAGCCCAGCGCTGTCCGCCTTGACGGGGAGCCAGACCTCGTTCTCGCGTGCCCAGGGCAGGGCGAAGAGCTCGTTGTACTGCGCGAGTAGCAGGTCGCCCTGCTCGCCCCCGCCGGAGAGCTCGACCCGCGCCGCACACAGGTCGCGCGCGAGCTTGTCGCGCACGGAGAGCACGACGTCGGGCACCGCGTAGCCGGAGAAGGAGGCGACGGCCACCGTCATGGGAGGCACGCTGCGACAGGTCAGTATGTCGGCGGCAAGCGGCAGCGGCGGCGGCACGGGCGTCGCGGCGGGATCGAGCGGCGTGTGCGGCGCCGGGAGCATGTACCACATGCGCTTCGGCCGCCCGAGAGGCATCATCAGGCACGGTGCCGTCGCAGGCATCGCCAGCCCCCCATCGTTCTCACCTCGCACGAAGCCTCCAAGCAGCTCGTACCCTTCAGGGCGTTTCTCGTACTCGCACTCGACCACCTGCATGGGCTGCAGCTGCCGGACCTCCCAGCCCTCTCCCGCGAGGAGCGTGACGTAAGACGGCGTCTGCACGCCGAGCTCGGCAGCCCGCGCCGCATTCTCCTCAAAGGTTGGCGCCCTCGGTGGCGGTGCAGGTGGACCGAACAAGCCGTCAAAAAGCCCAGCTACAGGCCGGCCGCAGCGCTGCCGGCCTATCGGTGTGCATGTGTGCGCCACGGTGATCAGGCCGGTTGCGGCCGGCGCATACCATGGTGCTAACATGGCCGCGGCGACGTTCGCGCCGCGTCGGCGCGCAATCGCAATCAAGCGGAAACCAACGTACTCGACGGGACGTCGCCCACGAGGAGGTGAGGTGGTGAGCTAGACGACCTTGGGCTTTGGGGAAAAGGGGCCGGATTGACCAGGAAGAGGGAGCGAGGTGAGGCAGGAGTAATGCAGGAGTGGACCTTCGGCTCAGTGAGAGTGTGAGACAGCCTCGTCGTCGTCTGGCTGCTGTTCATTCAGCCCAGTCTTCCTCGTCCACCGCCTCACCGTGGAACTTGACGCCGACGCTCGCCAGCAACGCCCGCTGGAGAGCTTTCGCTTCCAGGTCGTCGCCCGCGCGCACCGGGCGGGGGTCCTTCGGCTCGCCTTGGGTAGTTGGGTTGCTGGTTGCGCCCCCTCCTCGCCTTCGTCGTTCGTGGGGCACCACCCAGCCATCTGCCTCAGCTATGCCTCAGCCTCGTGCTGCGCCGTCTGCGGGCTCATTGCCCAGCCTTCGATACCCGACGCGCTGCCACTTGCGCCCATGAACCCCACGATGTCGCGCCGGCCGAGCCCCGGAGCCGCGCGCGCTTGAGCGGGGCGTCCGGATGGAAGTGGCGAAGAGCGCTCACATTCCTCATAGACATAGTTGCGCAGCGCGTGCTGCCCCACCGTCGCCGGACGCCGCCGCCGGCCCGCCGGCCGCCGCCCCTGTCGGGAACGTGAGACTGAGCGGTAGAGCGGTCGAGAGTGCGCACTAAAACCTAAATTATCCACAAAAAACGCAACGCACACACACACGCCAGGCGTGTCACGCGCCCAAACGTCCGGCATACCCTGCGCACATCCGCGCGGCTGATTGAGCGGCTGATCCGGTGGCGGAGCGCTGCGCTCCACGCTGTAGATCTGAGAAGCCGCCGACGGAAGCATGCAGCCGGTTCGCACATGGGTTCGCACGACCTTGCCGGATTCCTCAGTGCATCTCAGTGGCCTTCCTCGGCTTCGGCTTCCCGCCCTTCGGCTTCGACTTGGCTTCCGGCGAGCCGCTTCGGCTTGGCGAGCCGGGCAGTGCGAGCGGCGCGGGCGGCATGGGCGGCATGGGCAGCTCGGGCAGCGCAGGTAGCGTCGGCAGCGCCGCCGGCGCGGGCGCAAGCCGCGTGGGCGCCGGGATCACAGCCTTTGGCGCGTCGGGCGCTATGGTGGCGGTGGGCGGCAGGCGCGTCGGCCGCACGGCAGCGGGCATGCTGGCTCGGCAGCCGCCTACCATCAGCTCGGTGAGTAGCAGCGAGAGGCTGAGGCTGCCGCTGACGGCGAGGAGAGACGCGCACAGCATCGGAAGCGACGAGACGACGCCGACGGCGCTGAAGGCGGCGGCTGCCTCGCCGTCGGCCATCGCCGCCTGCATTACGTAGAGTGCGAAGCCGCGCCCCACGAGCTGCGTCGCCGAGCCCCATAGCATGAGCGCCCGCCGCGTCTTCAAGGGCATCGGTGCCGCGCAGCCGCCGGCACCAGAGGAGACCAGGAGAAGCGCCTCGGCGGTGAGTGGCGCCAGGAGCACCAGCGGCCAGCGGCGTGCGAGCCAAGCCGACAGCTCGGTGTCGCCTGAGGAGATTGCCGCCACGAGCCCATTGGCCACCAGCACCGTGAGGGCGAGCTTTAGAGACGGACCCGCCCACTCAGACTCGGGGGCGTCGGTGTAAAGGAGGGAAGTCCACCAGAGCCAGGCGGCGGTCGCGAGCAGACCGATCCCCCCACTCAGCGCCTCGAGCGCGCGCACCGAGGAGCGGCCGGTAACCTCTATCGAGAGCTGATGCATGCCCATATCGTTGAGCTCCTCCACTGCCGCGACGAGGTCGTCCTGTGAGGATAGCTCGGCCCACATTGCGACGGGCGCTCCAGCACTCACGGCGCACCACGTGCGTATGTGCACTGACGCCGCCTGCAGCCCGAACTCCACGGAGAGCTGCAGCTTGAGCTCCTGCAGGTTGAGTGGAAGCGGGAATGAGGCCTCCCGCCCGTAGCCTGGCGTGTGTGCGGCGGCGACGAAGCCACTGAGGTGCGTGCCGTACTTCTCGAGCTGCAGCTGCTCGCGATCGGCAGTCGTCGTCATCGCCTCCGTCATCGCCATCAATCGCGTGGGGCGGGGGATCGCGCGCGGCCGGTACGCCCTCCTCTGCGCGGCCCAATTCTCCAATCCCGCGCGCTCGGTAGAAAACGAGCGGACATGACAGCTTTAATTCCTTTGACCGACCGATAGCACATCCGAAACGCGCCACCCCCTGCCCGCGTTGTCACACTCGACACTCCCCATCGCCCTACGCGCCGTGCGTGCGCCCGCGCCGCCGCCGTCTGTGTGCTGAGTTCGCCGCACCTTCCACTCTAGGTTGGGCGGCTTGGTCACATCCCGGGCTGCCACGCTCCACCCCGCGCGGCAGGCGCGGCAGCGCGCGGCGGCTCGACGCTCTCCATGTGGTCGAAGCCCTGCAAAGTTTGCACGCGCGTCGCTCTGAGGCGCAAGCCGCCGGGCAGCCGGGCAGCCGGGCAGGGCAGCAAGGTAGGGCGGCAAGGCAGGGCAGGGTAGGGCGGCAGGGCAGGGGAGGGCGGCAAGGCAGGGTAGGGCGGCAGGGCAGGGGAGGGCGGCAAGGCAGGGGAGGGCGGCAGGGCAGGGAAGGGCGGCAAGGCAGGGTAGGGCGGCAGGGCGCGGCCATGTGCGCGTGCCTGCAATTCGTGCTGCAGGCGGGTGGGCGACATCGACTCGTCCATCGAGCGGTCGAAGCCGCGTCCGAGCGACGAGTTGAGCGAGCCCACGCCACCTGCCATGAGCGGCGCGGGCGGGTTGGCCGAGCCGAAGGACTGCGCCGCGTCCGAGTTGGAGTCGTCGACGTCGTCCTCGAAGTCGTCCTCGATCTCCGAGATCTCGTCGATCTCGTCCTCCAGATCGGCCGCCGCGGCGGTGCCGGTGCTCACCGGCGCGAGCGACAGCTTCGGCCCGCTCGCCAGTCGGCTGGGCGCGGCGGCGGCGAGGGGCGAGCATGATGACGGGATGCCGGCCAGCCCGGCAAGCTTGCTCTCGATGGCGTCGAGCCTCCGCTCCTCCTCGTCCTGCTGCTCGCCCCCCGGAGACCCGCCCCCGCCCGCCGGCGCGCCACGCCCTCCCAGCGACGGCAAGTCGCCGAGCATGGTGCCTCCAGGCCCAGGCTTGCTCAGCGACGGCAGGTCGCGCAGTGTCGAGTTTGCGCCGACGCGCTCCCGCGCAGGCGACTTGCTGTTGGGCGCCGACGCGTTGACGGGCGAAGACGCGCTAGCCGCCGCCGCCGCCGCCATCGCCGCCGGTTGTGGCGCCCCGCCGCCTTTTAGGTGCATGCGCACCAGCTGCGCCAAGAGCGGCTCCTCGCCAGCCGCGTCAAGCCCCAGCGACCCCGCCAGAGCCTGGCGGTCCGGAAGCTCAAGGTCAGTCAGGCCGGCTTCCGGCAGTAGCACGGCGAGTGAGTAGTCGAGGTTGCAGCTCAGGAGGAGCTCGTGCATCAGCTTCGCGGCGACCTGCCCATGCCCTGAGCGCTGCAACGTCTCGAGTGCCGTGTTGGGTGCGCTATCAGGAGCGCCCTGCTGCTCTTGGATGGCCGAGAAGACATTTGCGCGCAGCTCGGCGCGGATCTTGTTGAGCACGCCGCGTGCCTCGAGCGTGGACGTGACGATCGACGTCAGTTCGTCCATCACGTGCGTGCAAGCTCCGTCACGACGGGTGTGGGCTGGGGCGGGGAACGGGTGATAAAGGAAGAGCGCCAAGCATCAATATATATACATTGACATGCGGCTTCTTCCAAGGGCCGGTGGAGGCGGTGCTGCAGCGGATGGCCGGCACCGGCGGTCGGAGCGTCGGAGGCCAGCGGCGGCGGAGGCGCAGGGGGCGGCGAGGAGGCGGCGGGCCGGCGGCGGCGGCGGCGGAGGCGAGAGCTACTAGGGCGGAGCGGGTGGCGGAGGCCTTGGTGGCGGGGATGGCCGGGCTGGCGCAGGTGCGGCGGGACGTGATGCGAAGCCGGCGGCAGGGACGCCTTGACGACGCGTTGGTTGTTAGTTAGTTGCTTGGTGGCGGCGGCGGACGAGCCGATCGTGCGCCCCACGCGTATTTCGCCGCGCCAGTCAGGGGCCGCAAGGCCGTGTAGCACTGTACCCCTCCGGGGGGTGCAAGGCAAGGCCTGATCGTCGGTTACTTACGTTAAGGGGGGTAGTCCTTACTTACGTATTGCCAGTCTGCAGCGCCAACGCTAAGTAAGCCAACGCTGGGGGTCGAGTCCCTCTGGCTTTTCAGGTGGGCGTATCATCATCGCCGTACACCCTACACCCTCCGTGGTCCGTGCAAGTTGTGTCTGAGTGTGTCGACGTGTGAGGCTGAGTATAGCGCATCGCGAGTTCGTGTATATCGTTATATAGCGCGCCGGCGCGTGAAAAATATTTGTTGAAACGTCCTGTGCTGAGACGTGAGAGAATAAACACACGTTAACCCCTCGAACCCATCTCTTTTTATAAACGTATACGCTGTATCTTACCGGTACTCTATCAAGTGTGCCTGATTCGCTCAGGCGCCGTTGGTTTTCAAAAGAAACCCTTCAATCGCAACAACAACAAAATGAGCGATCGAACACGAGACTCGAGAGAGTGGAGTAGAGAAATGCAGAAAGCAGAAAAGATAAAATAAGGGGATAAGATAAGATACTTCTCTCTATCTTAGAAAGAAGAATAACAAGAAACAAGAGAGAATCAGCGAGAGAGCTGCTCACAACACTAAATGCTCAGGCTACACACACAGCCGTTCGGTTTGCCGCAACTCGACGCAACACCCGCGGGCTGCCCAGTGCTGGAAGCCGCCCCATCCGACGGGTCCGCCTGGTGCCCTGGTCTCGAGGCGGTCTCGTGGGCGGCTCCCTCACCCATTGCTGGGCTCACAGCTCGGGGGTGAAGGCCAGAGCTCGGGATCGCTGCGGCGGAGGCACACGAGGCACACGACACCGCGCCTCGCGCCTCGACGGCGGACCATGCGGCGGACCCTGCCGGCAGGGCGACACGGATGGCAGGGACGAGCACCGGCGGCCCAGCGGGGTAAGCGACACGAGCGGCGGCTTCGGGCACCGGCTCGGCGGACGCGGCACCAACGGACGCGGGCATCGCCGGACGCGGGGCCAGCGCATCTGCAGGCGAGCCGATGGCAGTTGCTAGCAGCGCGCCGGCGCGCGCGGCCTCCTGTGCCGGCGCCGCAAACTGACGGGACGGGCCTGTGGCGTCGGCCATTATGGGCGGTGGCAGCTGGCCCGGTAGCAGCAAGAGCGGCGTGGCGAGTGGAGGGTGCGGCCTCCCCCTGGCCAGGCAGATGGTGCGCACCTGGTGCATCGAGTGGTGTTGGTGTCGAGGGCATGGGGTGGGGAGAGCAGGGGGTGGGGTAGGGGTCGGGCGGGGCTCTGGAGGCAGGAAGGCAGGAGGACAGGAGCCCAAGCTGGGTGCGGCTTGCGGCTTGCTGGCGCAAAGCGTCACGTCTATACTGTAAGTATGTGTCGCACCTGGCACTCGCAGAAGACCCTGTCGCAGACGAACTGCTTGTTGCCCTTGCCTTGCCGGTGGTTATGCACCCACCGCTTGCCTGGAAGGGGGGGCGGGGGGTAGGGCGGATGGGACCGGGGCCAGCACTACTACTGCCACTGCTGCTACTACTACTACTGCTACCACCACCACCACCACCACTCCTGCTACCACTACTACCCCTACCCCTACTACTGCTGCTGCTGTTGCAGCGGCGCACCTTCGACCTCCATGCGCACGAGGCCGCAGCCTCTGCACACCACGCGCACCGGTGTCGGCGGCGGCACCACAGAGCCCGTCGCTGACTGGAGGCCGCAGTACATCATCTGGGCTGCACCGGCCTGGCCCGGTGCCATGGGTGTGGCGGCAGGGTTGTCCCCTCCACCGAGCGGCATGTGAGGTGCCCATCCCCGTGGTAGACCCCCGTGAGCAGTCCCCATGAGCGGGGTAGGCACCATCTTGCCCGTTACAGGCACCATCTTGCCCGTTACGGCGTCCGTAACGAACATCGGACCGTTGAAGCGCTGCGGCAGCTGCGACGACTGGCGCATCCAGGCCTCCCCGCGGGCGGCCGCCTCCCCGCGGGCGGCCGCCTCCTCGTGGGCGGGCAGGGCAGCGGGCGCGCCGCCGGCGGCCTGGCCGACCGGAACGGCCGGCATGGCCGGGCGTTGTGCGAACGCCCCGTTGTCGAACCCCGCCGCACCGTAGGGCAGAACGAGGAGGGGTCGGGGATTGCTGAGCTGCTGCGACGTGGCAGCCACTACCATCGTCGCCATCGGGGCAGCACCGGCAGACTGTGGCACCGCCGCTGCCGCCGCCGCCGCCGGAGTGAGGGCCATGGCGGGCATAGCCTGCATCGAGCCCAACGCACTCCGCGCAACGCACTGGGCGCTGAGCGCCGCGGCCGACCCGAGCGGCGAGGGCGCAGTGCCGGAGACATATGGGGTCATCTGGGTCGGTGACCCGAAGTGCACAGAGGCCGCGTTCATAATGTGCAAGGGGCTGGCCTTCATCGGTGGCGACTCCGCCTTGCGGGGTCGCCCCCGCTTCTTCTCGTCGCGGAGCGAGCACACGCGTGCTATCTTCTTCGTCCCCGGTCTGCACGAAGAATTGTGCTCCTTGCAATTCGTGCAATCTTCGTCCCCGGTCTCAACCACATCGCACCGCAGTTTCCTATTGTGACACTCTGAGCACGTCATGCGCCCACGCTTGCGCTCACTGCCAAAAGGGCTGCTGCTCTCTCGTGCCTCGCGCTCCTGAAGCTGTGTGGGCAGGCGAGTGGGGGTCGCCGGATCGTCGTCGCCGGAAGGCTCCATGGCGGCCTCGCCTCTTCGCACTGCGCAGCGCGAAGAGAGAACAGTTCTCTCACGGTGAATTATAAGATATATTATCTGATCCGGCGCGCCGGGGGGAGGGGGCGGGATA
>Ga0209302_10001221_pt1 | contig 14977 bp, 18 predicted proteins | sample ArcOceMetagenome_2_FD_187445 | JGI IMG/M metagenome (GOLD analysis project Ga0209302, IMG submission 187445) | Marine eukaryotic phytoplankton communities from Arctic Ocean - Arctic Ocean ARC135M Metagenome (SPAdes) (version 2) | ecosystem: Environmental > Aquatic > Marine > Oceanic | place... | reverse complement strand
CGACGTCGCAAGTGGTTTGATGGACAGTCGCGTAAGGGAAGCCGGCCGGCCCGGGTCGCTTGTTCAAAATGACGTCGGCGGTACCGCCGGCGAAACGCAAGACACGGCGGAACCGCAAAACGGACCCGCGGCGTCTGCACACGGACTTTTCATCACCAAGCTCACTCGCGAGATAATCCCGCTCGGCGAGCAAAAGCCGGGTATGGGTGATATTCTGCGATACGTATCTCAGATAAAACCGGGAGGAGGTAAGTATTTCCCATTTACCACGTTCTGCCGACTGATTGCCCATACGAGACTGACACTTTCTTTTATATCTCAAGAATCGTCGCCCGACACGCGGCGGTTCGCGTCGCGGGAAATCGCCCTCGCCGCGTGCGCCGACATATCCCTCGCCTCAGTGTTTTGCGGCCGGCCGGTTGTTTCGGTGGCGGCGGTGATGCGGCACGCGCGGGTGTTCATCGCGGCACAGGACAGCGTGACGCCCTCGGGTACGTATTTCCCACCCACCACGTTCCGCCTCTGCGATTGCCCATGCGACACTGACATTTCTTGTTCACAATCTCAGATTGCGCGCTGTTTCTGAACCTGTGCGCCGCGGTGATGCCCGAAGGGGGGGAGGTACGCTTTCCGTCGCGTTTCCCGAATCAGCGACCACGGTTCGACGCCCCTCTTTTCCGTATTTACTGTGCACTACTGGTAACTCGTTCTGGCGTACTCGCGGGTGTGTGCCAAATACAGCACAAACGCACGGTTTTATCTCTCAGCTGGTGACTGTTCAGACCGATTACCCGTCCCTGTTGTCCAGGCCATCGTCCAAACATCGCCCAATACGTCAAGACGGAAGAGACTGACCCTTTTCGTTCGCGAAACTCCAAGCGCGCGTTCGCGCTGCGTCGTTCGGAAGAGATTCTCGACGCGCAGGCTGTGCAACTTCGACGAAATTTGGAATGGTTTGACTCCGCGCTTCCAGTCAACCCCTCCTCGACCACGGGTTTCAACTGGAACTCGTTCACCGATAACAACACGGTCACCGACGTTTTGAACCCGCAAAAGCTAAAACGAGCGCTGTCGGGTACCAAAACGAGGTTCGCGGAGACGCCCCCCGCACCAAGGAGCGGTACGTGAATTCCCAATCACCGCATTCCCCCTCCCTGCTTTCCCATACTCGACCTGTGTCCTGGACGTCTTACGACCAGAAGGACGCATTCCCGGAGGACTGTTACCTCGACTGTTTACGTAATACCAATCCCGGATATACACGCGGTCCGAGAGACTGACACTTTCTTTTTTTCGTACAAGGCCCGGCGCTGTGCGCGCGCGCGGCCGCGATGTGCGCGCGCGGGGACTGGGTCGGCGCGCGTCACGCCGCCGGAGACGCCGCGTTTTTGCTAGAGCGACCCGGCGAGAGCGACTTGAGGTTAGCGGACATGGCGCGTGTGTGGGGCGCCGTCGCGGAGATGCACTTGGGGAGGTGGGAAAGCGCGTTGGCGTGTGTGGAGTCGCTGGCGCACGACCGGACCGCGCACTGCGAAATCGGGCCGGTGGTGCTGGCGGTGCGGATCGCGGGGAAAACGTCCCAGGGCGAGTATGGAAACGCGGCGGCGTTGTGGCGGGAGGCGTCACGAAAAGCGCCGTTCGCCGAGCCACTGTTTGGGCTTGGCACGGGAGACCACGGAGAACACGCAAACGCGAGCCCAGAGGGCGGGGACGTCTGTGGCGAGTTCGTTTCGGGTGGAAACACACACGACGTAAACGACGCAAACGCGCGTCGTTTGCGAATGAAACCCACCAGCCGATTGTCGGACACCGTGGACGGTCGGTCGTACCCCACCCACGTGTGTTGCCGCGCGTTCGCGGCGCAGGCGCTTTGGGCGTGCGGCGAACGCGTTGAGGCGTGTGTGTTGCTTGAGCTGGTGTTGGGACACCAGCTCCAACAACTCGGCGAACCAGGGCATCCGTTGTTGCCCGCGGCGGCGCTTGCAGCTGGCGAAACCGCGGCGCGCGCGTGTAGGGTCGGAGCGTTCGGAAAGAAAAAGGGACGGTTCTTGTTAACCGAGGCGCACGCTTTTCTTCACGAGAAAGCGCCAAACGTGTTGCCGTTCGCCTCTTCGCTCGCGGCGCGACTACGGGAAGTCGCGCCCGCGGGGTTCCTTTGAAAAGGCGGAAAATAGAAGATGAGAGACAGAGTAGTAGCACTTCATAAACTCACGATAGTGGTACTTATGGACACTTATGGATACTTCAGTAATGGAGTAGTACTTATCAACCACTCCGACTCTGCTAGCTATCACCACACCACGTCCCCTTTCCCCAGCGAAAACGCCATCCGCATGTTCTGTTCGTTGCCCCTGACCAGCGCTTTCATCGCGGCTCCAGCGGCGACTTCGACAAGTTCGTTGCCTGGAAAAGCGTGAACCGTCGCCACCAACCGGTCCATGGCGCCGTCCGCGCCCAGCTTTCGGTTCGTTTTTTCCGACGCAACCGCGGCGACAAAGCGGAAACACGACAACGCCAGGGCGAGGCGCGCTGATTCCCGTTGCCGGCTGGTTTCCGGAGACTGTTTGCCCACAGACGCCAAATGACCAACACCCACTGTGTCCGCTCCACCAACACCCCCGTTAACACCCGCCAAGCACACCCCAGCGCACCGAAGCCCGGTGTGCAGCACCGCGGCTGCGGCGCCTTGGCGCGCCAGGCGCTCGCGCGAAGACAACGCGATTGCAGAAATATTTTGAGGAAAGGTATTTTTGTGCGTTTCGAGAGGTTCTTGTTTTCCGTTCGTACCCTCATCATCATCCTCTTCTTCTTTTCCGTTCATATCCTTTTCCTCCTCCCCCTCCTCCCCATCCCCATCCTCGAAGAACGAAAACCGCTTAAGCCCGTCCGCCACGGCGTTTCCGAGCGCGCACGCCTCCAGGGTAGTTCCCGGAACGATTAACAAAGCACACCCGGAAGGACCCGCCGTGGCTATTATTTCGTGAATATATTTTCCTCGTCTTCGAGCGTTCGCTTCCGCGCCGTCCTCAGCGGTTTCCCGTAAACGACTTGAAAGCGCGTCCACCCCGATTTCGCCCCCGGAAAGCACGCGGGGCGGGAAGGCCGTGGCGGCTAGGTAACTTGTTTTTGAATTTCGGGGGTCAGACTCAAGCAACGGCGCGTCTAAATCCGTGGACAACTCGTCGCAATGTTGAACCACGCGATCGCACTTTTCGCCGAACGATTCTTCTGTTTTTTTCGACCCACCCGCGTCGTGTAGGGTACGACGAGTGTCCGTGTCAACGGTAATCAACACCTCACCGAGCACCACCAGGGCTCGGTCTCGGTAAACGGTGGCTTGGTGTTCAACAGTACCAGCTTCCGTGTTTTCGGTACCGAAAGTTTCGTCGAACGCGAAACAACCCACCTCCAGTCTCTCCCCGGGTAAAAACTTTTTCAGTTTCGCGCTCCGCATCGCCACTCGCCGCGAGTGTCGGTCGAGTTCCCGGAACACGCACGCGTGTTTCAAGTGTGTGTCCAGGAACTGGGCGTTGAATTGTTTTGAGTTACCGTTTTGAGTGAGTTTGGAGCAAGAAGCACCTCGTGAAAGCATCTCAGCACAAACCCGCGCTTGAGTTATGACTCCCGAAACGTCGAATCGAGGAGCGTCGTCAATCGTCTCGACCGAATCTGTGCCTGACGCAATCTGTGACCGCCCATCGTTTGTTTCCACGAACGCCTGTGCGACATCCGCCAGGATCGTACACGCGATGGCCTGCGTGTGCACGCAGTCCGGGTTCGCCATCATGACCGTCACCAAGTCATCAACCACCCCGAAATCGAGCGCCCATGCACACCTCTGTCGTAATCGTTTTGGTGACGCGTTTGGTGCGTGCGCATCGGCACCCGCGTCGAGCGTAGGCGCGCGGAGCAGCGACAAGATCTGCCTCAAAGTGCCCACCCTCGAAGCCTCTCCACCGTCCACACCACCACGGGGCTCGCGAAGCTTCGCCGACGCCGCCACGAGCGTTTCCGCGTCGCGAGGCGGGTCCGGAAACGCGTGGGCCATTTCCTCGGCAGCCATTGCCCTTCACCGGTGTACGTGCGCCCCTAGGCACACGTACAGTGAGCAGCATTGGTAGGACGAGTTCGTTTGACCTAGTTTTGTAAGAAAACGTGTCGATTTTTTTAGGCCGCGCCTCTCTTGGACGGAATTAATTGCCTTCGCCAACGTCACACTGCGACGCGCCCCCGAGCCTCGCTCCGGGTTCCGTGCTCACGCGCACGCGCTCGCGGGTTCACACCGCGGGGACACACCGACCCGACTCGCTCTTGTGGTCCGTGGGACACGTCATCAGGGCGCGGTCGCGGGCACACATCACCGTTACTACGCCTCGTTCGATCGAATCCGCCAGTCCGGCCCCATGGAGCTCCTCCAGTCCGGCCTGAAGGCTGCGAAGGGTGTGTACAAAACCGCGAAGTACCAGATGGAGGGTTTATCGGAAATCGAAGTCAAAACCCGGGAGTGCACGAACGCGGACCCGTGGGGGGCGCACGGTAAGGACCTGGCGGCGTTGGCGTCCGCGACGCATCACCGCGAGGAGATGTACTTGATAATGAAAACCCTGTGGCAACGGCTGGAGGAGCGGGAAGAGAAGTGGAGGCACGTGTACAAAGCCCTGAACGTGATCGAGTACCTCGTCGCGCACGGCCACGAAAACGTGCTGAAAGAGCTGAAGCAGAACATCCGGAGCATAGAGTACTTGGACACGTTCAAGTTCAAAGACGCGAGCGGCCGCGATCAGGGAGTGAACGTGCGGCAAAAGGCGTCCGTGTTGGTAAGGGCCTTTCCCAATAACCACACACCGCCTCCCTGATTGCCCATACCCCGACTGACATTTCTTTTTTCAATCTCAGGTGACTCTTTTGCGCGACGACGACGCCATCCGCGAACGCAGAGAGAAAGCCAGGGCGAACAAAGGCAAGTTCGGGGGAATCGGATCGGGGGATGTGCGCACTGGGGGGTCGTTTAGGGGAAGTGGCGATGACCGGGATAACTACTCGTCGAGGGACAGAGATACCTACTCGTCGCGGGACAGAGACAACTACGGTTCCAAAGATAGAGACATCTACTCTTCCAGGGACCGAGACGACGCATACGGCGGCGGTTCCAGAGATACCCACGGTTCCAAAGAAGACGACAGGGATACGTATGTCGCCAGAAACGCCTACGCCGGTAAAGACTCGGGGGGGTACGACGTGACCGCCGACCGCGGACGCGACCGCGAGTTCCGGTCGTTTTCGCAAGCGCCCGCGCGTTCGGTTCCAAACGCGGACTCGGCGCAGCAGCAGCAGCAACCGGCGACGCAGAGTCAGACACACCAACCGCAACACCCGCAGCCGTTCACCGCGGACTTTGGGGACTTTGAAGACACCACCCCACAGGTACAGCAAGGCGGGTACGTCCCGCAGGTCGTGATGTCTCCCGCGCCCGCGGCGGGACCCCCGCCGGGGGGTCGCGTAACGCGCTTGGCGCCGCCTCCCGGCGGTGGGACGTTTTCGCGGCAACCCGCCGCTTCAACAGGTGGGGGGCTGGACGCGCTGTTCGCGGGAATGTCAACCGCGCCAATCGCCGCCGACCCCTTCGGAGACTTCACAGGCGCCGTCGCGCCCATTGCCGCGCCCGCCGCCGCGTTCGCCGCGACGACTCCGTCCGTTGATTTCTTCTCCCTGGACGTCCCGGCTGCGCAGCCTGCGCCCGCGATGGGGGGCGGCGGCGGGATTTCCGGGCACGCCGGGTTCGCCGTGCCCATGGGCGTGCCTCAAATGCCAGCGATGGCCCAAGGCGCGCAAGTCGCGCGGTTTGGGAGCCAGCCCATGACGGGGAGCAGCCAGTTCATGACAGGGGGGGGGCAACCGATGATGGGGGGCGCGCAGATGATGCACCAGATGATGCACCAGGCGTACGGGGCGTATGGAAGCCAACCCATGATGGGGGGGCGCGTGATGGGAGGGCAACAGGTTATGGGAGGCCAACAGATGATGGGTACCCAGATGGGTAACACGTACGGAGGATCGCAGGGTCACCAGATGGGGGCGATGGGTACCCAGATGGGTCAACAACACATGCCGCATTTCATGGGTCACCAAGCCGCGGCCGGCGGTGTCCAGCCGACGCGCCGACCCACCGGCGGCTTCGGCAGCCCGAACCAAGGCGGACCGCCGCCGGGGCACGCGCGAAACAAATCGAGCGGTGGCAGCGATACCCTGAACGGCCTCACCGCGGATTTGTTCGGCCCCGGCACCGGCGACGGGGGGCCCATGAACGGGGGGCAGTTTGGGAACCACGGGGGGGGTGGAGGGGGGTCGTTAATATGAGCAGACACCTTTTCTTTTCGTCGGGACTATTTTTCTTACGAACGTCGAGCGATCCGTACGCCTTTAAACAGTCAGAGATTGAGGACCCTGAGGTTACGTATTTCGAACGTGGTACTTGTTCCCGGCCGTGTTACTCGTACTAAAACCTCTTCCATCGGTACTCCCGTGCTTCACGCCTTGGTCAGCGCCAGTTTCCCCGCGGCGAAATCATTCACCAGGGTTTCGATGGACTCGCTTGTGATTTCGCCCGGAAACGGCACGTACCCCCCGTTCGCCAGGTCAAGCAACACCATTTGAGGTTTGTTGTGGTATGCCTTTCCCAGCTTCGCTAGTTTCCGCAGCTGCCCACCCACGCCGCCTCCACTTTCCGTTACCGTGGTGAACAGAACTTGGCGGTTTTCGATTCCGCTTTCGAGTTCTTTTTGTCGCGTTTTTTTAGCCACACCCTCCATCGCGTCCCGCAACGCATCCCACAGTTCACCGCACTCTTCCATCAACAGCACCACGGTCGGGGTGTCGTTGATCCCGCCGTCCATGTCCTCGGAATCCACGTCCACCACCAGGGGGGGTGCCCACGGGAACTTGGCGCCGGTCGGGTCGCCCAACACAGATCCTCGCGCGGCGTTGTTGATTACTTTTAAATCGTGATTTAACATCACGAAGTGCGGAATGCCTTGGACGTTGAAGTGTTCCGACAGTGCGGTGCGTCTTGCTTGGTCTTCAAACGGAACGGTGAGCCAGGCAGGCATTGATTCCGATACGTACTCGTCGAACTCGTCTTCGGTCCTGTCGCTCGAGACGAAAATAATCTCAAACGCCTCGCCTTTGGCGGTTAAGGTTTCGTAAAGCGTTTTTAACTGAGGCGTGAATTGCCGGCACGGGCCGCACCAGTGCGCGGAGAAGTAAACGCCGATGTTTTTCTTTTGGGACTGGACGGATGCCAGGGTCACTTCTGTTGATTCAGAGCCATCCTGTCCGTTTCGGGTAAACGAGTCTCCCAAAACCTCCGCGAGACTCGGCGGGCGCCACGGGAATTTCTCGGGAGTCCGGACCACGGCGTTTCGGCCGTCGCTCGTGATCACCTCGCCGTGTTCGTCCACCACGACCAAAGAGGGAATTCCGTTGACTTTGAACTTTTTGGAAAGCGTTTCTTTCGACGTATGCTGCGCGTACGGCATCGCCAGCCACGGCATTTCCCCACGGTACTCGTCGAAGGAGGGTTCGTCGCGGTCGCTTGATACGAAAACGACTTGGAAAGGTTTCCCGGCCCCGACGAGTTTGGCGTACGTCTCCGCGAACACGGGGGTGAACTGCCTGCACGGCGGGCACCAGTGCGCGGAGAAGTATATCCCCACTGTTTTGCCGGCCAAAGAGGTTTTAGTGTCGTGTTCGGTGCCGTCCTTGCTAACGAGCGTGTCACCGAACATGGCTGGGGCCCACGAGGCCATGGTTCGTGAGCGTGAGACTTGGCGAAGTGACGAAGTGAAAATGGGCCCGGTCACCAGATCGGGTCCGGTGCACGCGCGGACGGTCGCACGCGCGATGACGCGAAACGCGGTGGGGCGTAGTTTGGATATGGTGACAACTTCGGCGAAAAACGCGTGGGAAACGCTCCGGAGTGCGCTGAACGAGTGACGACGTCTCGGGACGACATGTCCGTGGACGAGATGTACAATTATACGAGTATTTTTTGGGGAAGTGATGAAAGTTGACAACGCGTGGTGCGCGCCGGAAGCGTGCCGCTCACCTACGTTCATCACACGTCCCAGGATCACGTCTCAACTACACTTAATTCACTGCAATCAGCTGCACTTCGAACACGAGGTTGCTGTTCGGGGGAATTACAGGGGGGAACCCGCGCAGGCCGTACCCGTAATCGGGCGTGCACGTGAGCTTGGCGGTTTCCCCGACGCTCATCTTGGCCATCCCCTCGTCCCAGGCTTGAATCACCTGCCCCGTACCGATGGTGAACTGGAAAGGCCTCCCGCGGTCGTGCGAGCTGTCGAACTTGCTGCCGTCGGAGAGCGTGCCTGCAAACGAGGAACAGGGGGGTTGTCAGACATGGTCGGTAAAGGTGTTGACCGTGTCTCGGTCAAACAGGACCGACTTGACGTCGATCGGGGACCGTTCCATGACATAACATTCATTGGACCACTCATCCCCGATCGGTTCGTGTCCCCAAGAGAAAGCCGCGAGAAGACACAAAACCCGCGTCGTACCTGTGTAGTGCGCGGTGACGGTCTGCCCGGTTTTGGGAAACGTCACGCCGTCCCCGGGGGTAAGGGTTTCCACGGTGACGCCCATCGCGAGGTGCTGCGTGAAGTGATTGGTGACATCTGCAGTCAACAAAATCGCAGGCCGGCTCAAAAATCTCTCGGAAAGTCTCGTCATTTTCCGTCAGCAATCCAGGGCGCGCCTTCTCTGCTTGCCTACGCCACACGGAGTCACACGCGCGTCGGTGGTTTTACGTCACCGAACGCGCTACGACGTGGGATTGTCACGACGGCTCGAACCACGGGTTGGGTGGGGAAACAACCCGAGGCCGTGGCGGCGTCGCGGGTCAAACCCCCGGTCGAACGCGACGATTCAACATCCTTGAAAGCGGTCGTGCCGACAGTGTGGGAAAGGGAAATCCGCAAATTATAAGCCGCGGGCGTTGTTCGGGGGTCGTGTCACACCACGTGGGGCACGACTCCGGGGCTGATACGTTGACACCGAGGCACTGCGTGTGGGTTGCGAAACAAACAAGCGCCCCCGGCCAGGCCCCGGCTACGCAACGCCGGCGAAGCAGCCACACCTTGACGCCGCATCCGACGGATTGGCGGAGATACGCCAAAGGAAAAGAAGCGACGGGATCGTAATTGTTAGCTCTGTTTCCGGCGCTCACGACGGGTCGTTCAAAAATGGGCATGTTCAACCGCCCCGCGAATTTAACTGACACGAGCCAAGCCTCTGATGCACCGCAACACGGAGCTTCCGATGACACGCGTTTCGTGTCTTCCCAAACCGAGCGAACTTCGTCCGGGCGAGTGAAGGCCGCGGACGCTCCGCGCGACTCGAGAAGCAGCGAACTCGCGCCCGTGTCCTCGCTGATCGTCGCGGTCCGGACGCGCCCGTCCGTGTTGGCGCTTGACCCACTCCGGTCTTCGGGTAGGAAGGACATCCTGCGGGTCATGGACGCGCGGACCGTGGTGGTGCTTGATCCGGATGACAGTAAGTTGTACTTGGACAAACGTGTGGGGCGCACGAAGGAACGCAGGTACGTACCGGGCGTTTCACCAAACTCCGCCGACTGTTTACCGCCCCTACGTGACTATTTACTGTGCACTACTGGTAATAGTTATCAGTACTGGCAACTCTTCAAATACATCACAAGTGCCCTGTTTGCTCATACAGTACACTCACACTCGCCGACTCAAGACTGACACTTTCTTTTACCCATCGCAGGTACACGTTTGACTACGCTTTCGGCCCCGAAAACGGTAACCGCCAGGTTTACGACAAAACCGCCAAGCTGTTAATACCAGGCGTATTGTCAGGACACAACGGCACCGTGTTCGCGTACGGCGCCACGGGGAGCGGCAAGACGCACACCATGGTGGGCAGTGCCGCCGATCCGGGGATGATGGTGCTGAGTTTGAAAGACGTGTTTGACGGTACGTGTTGCGTTTCCCAAATCCAGGCACACTGTTTCTGCCGCCCCTCTGTGACGTCCACGGCCGTCATTAAATGGAGATACGGAATACATCTCAAGTGCACTGTTCTATCTCTCAGCTGGTGAATATTCAGACAGATTACGGTGACTGTTGTCCATACATCGTCCAATACACGCCCAATACAGTACACCCACACTCGCCGACTCGCGACTGACCCTTTCTTTTCTGTAATCTCAGGCGTCAACCGACAAAGCGGCGAGTTCAAATTCGAAGTCACTTGTTCGTACCTGGAGGTGTACAACGAGTTGATTTTTGATTTGCTCATGCCGGACGGGTCGCCACCGCTGGAGCTGCGGGACGGCCCGGGCGGGGGTACGGCGCCCGGGGGGGGAGGGATGCAAAGTGGAGGGAACCAGAACGGCTGCGTGGTTTTTGGGCTGAAAAAGGTGAAAGTGAGCGACCGCGACGAAATCATGCACCTTCTCAACATGGGAAACGCGCGGCGGAAAGTGGAACCCACGGAGGCGAACTCGGTTTCGTCTCGGTCGCACGCGGTGTTGGAAATCAACGTCGAGCGAAAGGCTTTGGGTGGCGGCGACCCGTCTTCGCCGGTTTTGAGTGGTAAGCTGAGCTTGGTGGACCTGGCGGGGAGCGAACGCGCGAGCGAGACTCGGAATTTCGGGAACAAGCTAAGGGACGGCGCTAACATCAACAAATCCCTGCTCGCGCTCGCGAACTGTATCAACGCGCTTGGAAAGAAATAAACAAACAACACGAGCTCCACGAGCGGCGATTTCAAAAGCGCCGCGAACGGCGCCGCGAACAACAACGAAACCTCGGGGAAAAAGGTTGGGTACGTGCCGTTCCGGAACAGCAAGTTGACGCGCTTGTTGAAGGAGAGTTTGAGTGGAAACTCGCGGACGTGCATGGTCGCGAACGTTTCCTGCGGCGCGGACCAGTACAACCACACCATCAACACGTTGAAGTACGCGGACAGGGCGAAGGTGAGGGGCTTTCCCAATCATCACGCTCCGCCTTCGCGATTGCCCATACTCGTCCTGCGAAGGGACGGTTATTACCTCTGACTGTTTACGTAATACACGTCACGACCGACTGACACTTTTTTTTTTACACTCAGGAAATCAAAACGCACGTCGTGCAGAATTTGCAAACCGTGGAGACGCACCTCGGGGAGTACCGGCGTTTGATTGATACGCTTCAGGGGGAAAACTCGCGGTTGAAGGAGACGGTTAGGGCCATGGAAAACGGAACCGCCGGGTTTGGCAAAGACGCGTCGCACCGCGAACGCGCGTCCGCCGCGACGCAGGTCGCGAAACCGGCGCAATCGAAAGAACCGCCCGGAACGCAACCCAATCGGTACCGCGAGTTTCTGTTTCGTCAACCGGAGCAACCGGGGCGTTCCCAGAACCAAGGGAGCGCCGCGAGTAATCACAAACCGGCCACTAAACACGAGCTCGACTCCCTGCTCAACGAGTTCCACGAAAATACGGAGGAGCGCCTTTCGTTTCAAAAGAGTCTGTACGAGTTTGAAGACGAGAAGATTCAAACTCAACGAGCCCTGACCGGGTTCGCGCACAACAGCACAAAACACCGCCAGCTCACCAGGGCGGTGGTGGAACACGAAGCCGCGTGTTTGCGGTACCGGACGGAGATCGACATGGCGGATCGCGCGGCTGGGCGTATTTTGGAGAAAACGAAAGACGTCGCGAACGCGTCTGGCGACGTTTCGTTGTACAAGGGCCGGCCGGGTTCGTCTAGCAGCAGTGGCTCTTCCTTACCTTTCGCGGACGCCTTGGTTGATTCACTCCAGCGGTGGCGGGATTCCGACTGCCAACGCGAGGAGCAGAACTTCGCGGTTGATTTGCGGGAAAGCGTCATCGCGGAGCAACGGGACGCCATTGATTTGTTGTTAACGCGGATACCGAAACACGAAATCTCCGAGTTCTTTCTTGAAACCCTGCGGAGGCTTGACTTGAGCGACAAACGCTTGGCGTTCTGGGAACACACGTTCGAACCGCCGGGGAGCAACACGGGGACACCGGTGGCCGCGGCGGCGAAGCACATAACCGTCACCCCGCCACCCCGACTCGCCGAGTCAGCTGAGACCCAAAGCTGAGCGGGAAGCGGGCGCCGGCGACGAAGTTCGGTTGAAACGGGAAACACGACCGCTTTGACCGCTTCGGCGGGGGAAAAGTTCACTCACCGCCGGGTCACGCCCACCAGCGCCCTGGCGCTTTCCAGGGAGAGCAGTGGGCGGAGCAGCGCTTCGGGGAGCGAGGGAGGGCTTAGCGTGGGAAGCGGGTCGGAGAGGGCTTCTGAAGGACGCGGGGACGTTTCGCGGGTGAGCTCGGGGAGGGCGTATTCGAACCACCAACGGGGAGTCGGAGGCGGCGCGGGTGGGATCGGCACCGTCAGTGCGGGCGTTTTGTCCAAAAGAAGAAAGGAGAAACCTCCGGTCAGCGCGTCAGCGGTGCACGGTGTCGGGAGTCGTTTGAAAGCGTTGCAGCTGGTGCGGCATCGCGTGGACACGGACCGGGACCCGCGCGTCGCGATAGGCAGAAGCGTGGCGCCCATGAAAGCGCGGGTGAGCAGCGCCGCGCCGGTCACGCGCGCCGGCGGCGGTTCGGTTGTGGATTTGGAAAAAGTGCGTGACCGGCGCGTTCGCGAAACCACGCGAGGAGGCTCCGCGCGGTTATTCGCGTCCCCTCACTCGCCGTCCGCGCGCCGCCCTGAAATTGAAACCCCCGAGGCGTTCATCATCGCGCGGCCGGGAAGGTGAAAATACATAATGTTAATACTACATACGTGTGACACTATTATCGCATCTACTCTTCTCAAGCCCATTTCTCTCCTCTCACGTCTTCTTCCCTGCTCCCGCCTCTTCCAGCGCGACCATCTCCGCCAGCCCCGGGAAGCACCGCTCGCGGGGCAGCTTGGCGTGCTTGCTGTCGCAGTGTTCGGCCAAGTGTTTACTCTTCGCGGTGATCATAAAGGTGGTGAGGCAAACGACGCATTTATGGGCGGCGGCATCCTTGGCTTGCTTCACAAGACTCTCCTTGCTCGTCGCGGTTTTGGAACCCGCGGAATCCTTACGCTCCTTTTCCTTCTTCTTGAGCTGAATCTGCTTCTTGTTCATCGCCGGAAGCGATTGGGAGGGCGCGGGGCAAAGCGCGTCTCGGGACACGCGAATACCCTCTTCAGAAAAAAGCGAACCCAAAAGTGAAGTCGCAAATCTACCGCGAACGCGATGTCGTCCTTTCCTGGACGAGCGTTTTCCCAACTCCCGCCAATTTCTTTTGAGAGCAAAATTCCACCAAGACGGCATTCCACCAAGACGGCACTGTAGCCGGCGCGTTCCCCTGCGACCGCGCGCGGTGTCCGTGGCCTCGGGCGGTGTCTTATTTGCCGTGTCGGGGATACGTTCCACGATTGGTGACCCTCGCCTTGCGTGATTTGACCCTCACGCCGCGGTCAATCCGGAACTGTTGAACGCGGAAATTCGTCTTGGGCGCGTCGGTCGTTTTTGGCGCGCGTCCTTCTCCAGATGGCCACCCCCCCCTCCGCGTTCGATGCGAAGGAGGAACACCAGGCCATCGGTGACGTGCTATCCGGGACGGTTGATACGGGCGGGTACGTGTTTTGAGGGTTCTTCGTCCGCGCGGGGGTGGCCCCACGCACCGCGACCCCCCGCGAAATGCGGAAAATGAGAGTGCAGTGTTCAGAATGCGCGAAATCTGCAAATCTCCGAGGGGTCGCGCGTTTCACACGAGTGCTTTCCCGGTGTATCGCACTCAAGACTCCCTCCCGAACGCGTTTCACGCGTGACAGTCCTAGATGGCGCGTAGGGGGTGGCAACCGCGCCAAAGGGTGCCGCCCCCCGCGCCGTTCCCCTAGGGGACCTCGGAACGACACGGCCTGCGGTCGGTCAGCACTTGTGCAAAAACAAAAACCAAAAAGACGCAGACACAAAAAGCGCGGTTCAACATTCTGGAAGAACATTCAAAATCGCCACAGTGTTTTTTTCACTTTGATATTTTTGGAAACACGCTCTCCCTCGCCTCCGGGTTCCAAACACCCCAACACTAACCTTCGCTCGTCACTCTCGTCTCTGTTACTCTTTTCTCGTCTCTCCCCACAGCGCACCCATCGGTGGCGGGTACTGGATGCGCGCGCCCGTTCCCGCCCCGTTCGCCGAAGTCGCCGGCGACGCAACCGGCGAACCGCCGAACCAAACCTCCGTTTCCGCCGCCGACGACGCGACCCGCGCGCTCGAGTCCATGACTCTTCACCCCGGACCGAGCCCCGAAGGAGGGTACTTCGAAAACGGTGACAACACCCAAGGCGGCGAAGAACATCCTTCAAATGGGGTTCCCTCTTTTGGAAATCCGTACGCCAACGACTGCGACCACGGAGGCGTTGCCTACGACGCGTACGGGTACCAGTTACCAGGGTACCAGGTGGGTGCCGGGGGTGGTTACGACGGACACGAGTTACAAAATTCCGGGGGATACGATGGATACGACTCTCAAGGCGCGTACTCGCAAGGACAAGGCGCGTATCCCGCGCAAGGCAGTACCTATCCCAACACTGTACACCAATCCCTGTACCGCGGCCATCCCGGAAACCAGCTCGCGATGCAGCAGCACCCGTCTTTTCTGTACGCGCAGCAGCAGCGTCAAATTGCTCCCGACCCGGCTGCCCTGTACGCGTACTACCGGCAAGCCGCGGAGTTGGGAGACCCGACCGCGCAAACCGCGCTGCAACGCGCGTTTGCGAGCATGCCCGTGCACGGGTTTGGTACCGTTGTTGGATCGTCCCCTGAAACGACGCACGGCGCTGTGTCTCCGGGTTCGTCCAACGGGGACGCGGTCGCCGCGGCGCACGCGGAAGCGCTGTACCGACAGATGGCGCATCTGCAAAGCTCGCAGATGGCGCACGCGCAG
>Ga0209302_10001219_pt1 | contig 14992 bp, 2 predicted proteins | sample ArcOceMetagenome_2_FD_187445 | JGI IMG/M metagenome (GOLD analysis project Ga0209302, IMG submission 187445) | Marine eukaryotic phytoplankton communities from Arctic Ocean - Arctic Ocean ARC135M Metagenome (SPAdes) (version 2) | ecosystem: Environmental > Aquatic > Marine > Oceanic | place... | reverse complement strand
AAACAGCGGACGAGCGCGCAAACTCACGCTATCGCCCCAACGCGATGGCCACCCGCTCGCAAGTCAAGTCGATCACGACCACGACACTGCCACCAGGCAAGCTCGCGTCCGCTATCTAACCTCCCCCGCACTGGCCAATAGCTCGAGCCTCGATCTCGAGCTAAGTGCCGAATCGGGCAGTCAACCCATGCTCTTGCTGAGGAGGACCACTCTGTGGCCCAAATCCCATAGCGCTCATGGCTTCCTTTGTTGCTCCGAATACAGGCATAGTCACCGCCGACGATCGCGTCCACAAGTACCTGTGGGTGTCCATCGACGACGCGGATATGGCTGCTAAACTGAAGACATGGCAATCTTGGATTGTTACGCCAAACGCCATCAACGGTATCACAGTATGGTCCTACGCGGACCTGCTAGCGCTGGCCGTCGAGATTCTGCTGCCCGGGCCCGGCATCGCAGACGACCTTATCCTCACCGCCCCCCCGGGCCCGAGCGCGATCATGCGTGGCCTGGCAGCTGCACTTGGGGGCGACCGCCCGCCGCCACAGTCAAGGGCGCAGGGCGCCAAGCTCCTCGCGCACAAGGCGCGCTCTTTCTCGCCCGCGGACATTACAGCGGTCACCCTCGTCCCCGCCGATCTTGTCCAACGGCAAGGGACGTACATCCCCGTGTGGCAGAGGATCACCTACCACGAGGCTGAGCACATGGGTGGGGGCCTAACCCTAGCTTGGCTGCACTACTACGACCCGAGCGCCGTTCGCAGCGGGCTCACCGCTTCGACCGCCCTCGACTCCATCCGGGCCCGAGCCGTCGCCGCCCGCATCCTTCGACCCAACCTCGCCGCGCCGCGCCAGCCCCCCCCCGGACCGAACGACCCCCAGAACCAGGGACAGGTCGACGCGGCGGCCGGCGCGCTGGCGGTACACAATCTCACGCCCCAGCCTGACTCCATCCCCGCTGACGAGGTCAAGTTCGCCGTCCTCAACCTCCTCGGCGGTAACCAGTACCAAGCGAACCGCCAGCTCCGCACCGACCACCCCGAGGGGGCGGCTCGTCGGGCGGCCATGACGGAGGAGATCGACTCCTTCCCCATTGGCATCGACGGCCTCTCCCCAGGCTACCGCAACCGACTCCGCGTCGCCATCGGCGCGGCCGGCCAGGCGGGGGACCCTAATCACCTCAACGACTTTCTCGGGGACGAGCGGCAGAGCGCCGCGGGCCTTCTCGCATCGATGAAGGACATGGCCCAGAGCCTCCTGCCGCCCGAGATGCAGAAGGACGCCCTGCTGTACACTACCCAGGGCATCCGCGCCCTCAACATCGCCCTGGTGACGCACGCCGCCTACTTCGAACACCACCGCGCCGCGGCGGCGAGCGCAGGCGCCGCGGCGCCGACGGTCGAGGCTCGGCTCGAGCAGCTGGCGGTCCGCGTCGGCGAGATCGACGCCACGGGAGGAGCCATCACCGCCGCCTTCGGTGGCGGGCAGGTCTCCTCTGCCAACCAGTCGGGCGCGGGCAGGACCGCCTGCCGGGCCTCCTGGACAGCCGCGGCGGCGCGCCCCGAGAACGCGCGCGTCCTCCTCTGGCTCTCCGACATGCTCGAGGACGAGAGCACCACCTCCGTGGAGATCCACAGGGCGCTCTTCGTCTCCACCAACGCCGCGCACCCGGACTGGCGCTCCACTGGCTTTCTCCACGCTCTCGGCTGGGGGAACATCAACGCCGCCCTCCTCGACCACAAGTACGCCCTCATTTACGAGTACGCCACCGACTACTACATCGGCCTCTACCTGGCCGACGCTCTCGTCAGCGCCGCGGTGCGGTCCAGGCTGGTCACCGCGGCCCAGCAGGTCTGGCTCAGCGGCCTCAGCCTCACCGCCCTCGCCAAGTCGCTGCGCGCGGAGAACTGGGCGGGCGTGGACATCGTCAACGACGTCGACAACGCCATTCAGTCGGAACTCGCCACCATCTCGTACCGCGCGGCGCCGCCGAAGACCCCCCTCGCCGTCACGTTCTGTGACACCGTCACAGTCACCAGGGCCGTCATCTTCTTGAAGGCCCTCATGGAGGCCCTCGGCCTTCAGCGCGATGGCGATGGGTCGGTGGCCGAACTCATGACCGATGGCAACGCCGCCATCATCTCCAACACGACCTTCAGCGTTGCGGCGATGTGCAGGATCGTGGAGGCCTACCAGGCCATCTACAAGGCCGCGATCACCGCCACGGGCAGGGCGTACACCTGGACCCACTCCGACGTGAACGTCAGGGCGGATCTGCCCACCCGCAACTACCCCCCCACGGCGATCGAGGGGCTCCTCCGCAACCTGAAGATGCTGCACGACAGGCTCGCGGCGGCAGAGGACGCGGCGGCCACCCAGCGCCTCCTCAAGTCGATGGGCGACTCCGCGCCCCCGCCGGCCGCCGGTCAGTCCAACGTGAGCGCCGCCGCCATCCTGCTCAGGTCGGCGCACAGCGGCGGCGGCGCCGACGGCGCGGGCGGTGGCGCCGAGGCCGGCGCCTCCAAGCGCAAGGCGGCGAAGGAGGCGACCAAGGCCGACAAGTCGGACAAGGCGTCCAAGCAGCCCAAGCCCGACACGGCCGCGGACGCGGACAAGGCCAAGCTGGCCCGGGAGGAGGAGGTGAAGAAGAAGGCGGCCGCCAACACCGCTGCGCTCGATGCGGCCACTGGGGTCGAGGTCGAGGGCCAGCCCGGCGGGCAGCAGCAGATGAAGTTCGGCAACCGCACCTGGGACCTCACCAAGGCGAGGGAGCAGTGGCCTGCCGGCTCCTGCTTCGCCGCAATCTTCGCCGCCTCCTGCAGCTCCGACCCCGCCAAGAGCTTGGAGTACGCACGCAAGTGCTGCCCGATGACCACCGCCCAGCACCCCGACGGCTGCGCCGCCCACAAGATACCCGAGGACGCGACCAGGCCCAACGCCCTCCGCGTCTTCCCGACCAAACGCGGCGGAGGCGACAAGGGTAAGGGCAAGGGCGGCAGGGGCACGGGCGGCGGAGGCAAGGGCGGCGGCAAGGGCAAGGGCAAAGGCAGCAAATAGGGGCTCGCCACCGCGCCGGCCGACAAGTGCAACGGCCGGAGGGCGGACTCTCCACTACCTGCACACCCCACCTGCCTGCCCGAGATGGATGTCTCGGCGGGCTCGCCGCGCACGGCCTCCCCTCAGAGGGGCCGCGCGCGACAACAACTTCAAGAAAGACCCACGCATGCCCCGCCCGGCCGCCCACCGGCTGCGGACCCTCCGCGCTGGCCGACCGCGCGGACGTGGCACATCAGCCACCGCGACCACAACCGCATCATGCACGCGATGCACGGCAACGGCACCACCGCCCAGACGGGCGCCCCCTGCCCGGAGCCGCCGCGCCCCCCGCGCCAGCGTCAGCTGGTGCGCCGCGCGAATGACGGATCCGACCCCACCCCGACCGAACCTGCCAGGCCATCGCGCCGCATAGCCCAACGGCGGGCGGTTTGGCAAGCAGCTCGAGTTGTCGAGGACAGGTTGCTCGGCGAGTACATGGCCGAGCTAATCCTGGAGTACGACGCCGATCAGCCCGCGGCCGTCGCATTCGACGGGCTCCTCGCCGACTGCTCCCACATGACCGCGCGCCAGGCACTCCTGGGCGAGGCGGCGTCAGCCGAGCCCCAGGCGGCGCGACCTCCTGGCCCCCCGACCGCTCTGACCACGGTACACGAGATCGTCAACCTCCAATCCGTCGGGCAGGACGCCCTCGACCTGATCTTCGAGTACGTCTCGAAGGCGCTCAGCGCTCTCGATGCCGTCTTCTTGTGCCACCCCACCTACCGGCGTAGGTCGCTCTACGTCGCCTACCAGTGGGTGTGCCACGCCGGCGAGCTCTGCCGCGGCCTCCACTCAGCGGCCACCAAGCAGCTCGACATACGGCGAGAGTCCGAGTGGGGCCCCCCCTCCCACAGGGCTTACCTCGACAGGGAGCAGCGCGCCGTCCAAGACGACAACCTGGCGTACGTCTACACCGACGTCCTCCTCGAGTCGTTGGCCGGCGCGCGCGACGCTTACCACCAGCACTCGCGCCGCGCCACCACATACTGGTTCGAGCAGAGAAAGCTCGAAGACGGCGCTTCCTTCGACACCTACCGCTGGCTGGGCATCTCGATGCTCAGCTCCAGGTTCCACACCGAGCTCCTGCGCTACCACCCCCACCCGGGCTTGGATACCCCCGCCTCGGTCGCTCTCCTGATCGAGGCGGGCGACGCGTACACCAGCACGGTGTACGTGCGGGCCGCCGTTGACGCGCCGCTCGTGGACATCGTTGTCGGCGGACACCGGGGAGGCCGCGACATGCGCCTCTTCCTCGACGGCGATCGGCTATCCCTCAGCCGCACCCCCCGGCAACTCGGCCTCGACCTCCAGCTCGACCTCCACCCCTATCACGAGGTCCCCGTCATCCAAGTGCTCTTCGAGCAGACCGGCGGGGGCGACGGCGATGACCCCCCCGAGGGCGCACAACAGCTGGACCAGTTCGCGCTGACCTCGGCCTGGCAGCAGCTCCTCTGCATGGTCGAGGACCACGGCAACCCGGCCGACGCTGGCGACGACGAGATGCCGTTGGAACAGGCGCAGGGCGCCCTCGACGCCGCGGCGCGCCTCCTCTCCCTCACGAGCGTTAAGCGCGCCGCCAACCCTGCCTCCGACCGCGCCCTACACGCACTGGCAATCGGTTACGTGTACGACCTCACCTCCAACCAGTCGTGCATGTACGCCGGCGCCCATGGGCGCACCTGCCGCCGCATGGCCACGAACTTGCAGAAATGGAGGAACCAGGGCGACAGCCCCGGCGCCACAGAGCCACCGCACGACGCGGCGGCCGCCGCCTCGAGCCGGCCACCGCGCTCTACCCCCGCGCCCACGCGCCACTGCCACGGCTGCGACGGGTGCAGGAAGCCCGACTGCGGCCGCTGCGCCGCATGCCTCGACAAGGTCAGCAACAACGGCAAGCGCACGCTCAATCGTCGATGCGACGAGCGCAAGTGCGCCAAGCGCGCCCTCATCCCCGATGAACAGAAACAACCACCTATGGACGACTGCACGTCCTGCGGCGCGAGCATGCGCGTCCGCGATCTCTGCTGCGGCGTGATCTACGGCGCGGATTCTCGTCCGAGCCACCACTGCCTCCGCTGCCCAGGCTGCCGGCCGAACCCCTCGTGTAGCGCCTGCGCACCGCTGCTCGGCGCCCCAACCGAACTCCCCCCCGACAGCGCCTCCTCCCGCCCTCCGTCGCCGCCCGGTCCCCTCCAGGAGGACTACGAGATCACCGAGGATCACCCTCTGGAGGCGCCCCCCGCAACGCAGCCCGCCGCCAGACGGGTGGTCGCATGGTCGACCACCACCCCCCAGTACCAGGCCCGCAAGCCCAAGGCGGGGCAGTGTGGCCACCTTCACGTGTGGGATCGCGCTAGCGCGATGGGCCGGCCACTCATCTGCGACAACAGTCCCAGGTGCAAGGGCTGCTGGCAGAGCATACGCAATGTCCGTGGCCCTGCCACCCCGCTGACATACCCTGACCCGGCCCCAGGCCTGCGTGTCAGCAAGCGCACCATCCCCGCACGCGCCGCACGCGCCGCGCTGGCCAAGCCGTGCTGCGTGGCCGACGCCGACGACGGGGCCGGCCGCACCTTGCTACTCGGCGAGCCGGCATCCATGGCCATCTTCGAGCTCACCCTCCAGGGCGCCCCGCGCCCGCTGGTCGCCCGTCGTCTGGAATGCATCGGCATGTACATCGGCGGGGCGCTGCGCACCTCGGCCGAGCACAAGCGGCTCACTGCGATCGACCCCGCCGACGGCGCTTACGCGGTCGCCATCCTCGACCACGTCCTCTGCTCAGCAGCCGATCCCACCGGCATCTCTCTCCTCTGCGAGGGAGGCTGGGTCAACGCCTTCCTCCACTGCGTCGAGATCACCCTCGCCGACGGCACGGCCATCCACGCGGCCTACGCGTTCGCGGCGGAAGACATCTACCAGGAGACGGAGCTCCGCATCCTCTACGACGACGATCGCGCCTCGTACGCCGCCGTCCGCGAGACGAGGGGCTACGAGCCGGCCGTGAGGGACACGCGGGGCCCGCCCGACTTCACCGCAGAAGAGACGGCCAGTCTCCCCGACAAGGTCTGGGCGGCCTTCGAGCCCGAGGCGCTGGCCACCGCGCTTCGATGGGGCGGGGTCATCGACTACGGCTCCAAGTCCCAGGACACTAACCTGCTACGCGAGCCAGGTGTGGCGCCGGCCCTGCTTCCACAGAGGGCGTTGCCGCAGCCCGACCCCCACGCTGAGGCTGTGCTCCTCGGCGCCACCGACCGCGGCCGCGACCAGCGCGCAGAGCGCAGGCGACAGGCAGCGCCGCCCCGCGCGGCAAACGACCGCCCGCTCCTTGCGGAACAGCTGGAGCGGGGGCTCGGCAGGCACGTGCCGTGCACCGAAGACGCCGACGCGGTGGCCAGCCGGATCGGCCACCCCACCTGCAAGATGTGCTTCGGCTGCCCGGCCGAGAGCGGCTCGGCGTTCTGCGCGGGGTGCGCCAGCGGCGCCGTGCCGGGCAGCGGCAGCCCCGCGGTCCGCGCTGCCCTCTGCCGCATTTGCTTCTGCACCCTCGATGCTCACACAGTCAGCATCGGCTTGTGCTACTCCTGCAGCTCGACCCTGCCCCCGCCCACCACCCCCCGGCCCTCCCCGCCCACCGCGCCCCCCCCCGACACACTGGACGGCACATGCCCACTGTGCGGCGACGCGGTCGCCAAGGACGGCGACGCGTGCGGCGGGTGCATGGCGGCGTCGAGCCCATCCTGGACCCCTCAGCCGGGCGCCGGGACCGGGGGCTGGCACAACAGCTCCCTGCCCGCCGGGGACCCCAACATCCCGTGGTGGGTCGGCGGCTCATCAGCCGACGCACGCGGCATCACCGCGGAGCAGGCGGGCGCGCAAGACCGCGCCGATGCCACGGGGGACCTCGGTGGGCCCCTCGGCGCCGCCGTCATGGCCATCGGCTCGACCAGCAAGCGAAGGCGCACCGCCGCCCCAGCGGCGGCGGCCACCCGCGTACACCCCGCGATGGGCGTCGCGCGAGGGGTCGACTGCAGCGAGCCGGAGCGCCAGGTCAGGCGCAGGGCCCGTTTCAGCACCCAGCCCGGCAGTGTGCACTCAGTGCACACCTCTCACCCCGTGAGCCCCAAGCTCTTCCGCATCACTGTATGCGATGACGCGGACAGCGCGCGCGAGAACATGCCCCCTCTCGCCAACCCTTTCCGCACCGACAACAAGGGCATGGCTACGGATCACACGCTCGCCTCGACCGAAGCGTACGACATGTGGCTCCGTAGCGGGGACGACCCGGCCGAGATCGTGGCGGACCAGAGCCTTCCTCGCCGCGTTCACATGCACCTTGTCCGCCCGCCCCTGATCCACGGACAGGAGGCAGACGGGTACCACACCGCCACCATTGACCTCCTGGCACGGTCTATCCCTCCCCTGCTGAGGGGCATGGGGGTGGAGGTGGCCTGCTCGTGCCCGCTTCCCCGCGGCGGCGCCCTCGGGCAGGACGTCCGACGCAGCAACTGCACCTGCCATGGCGCGGCCATCGCACGGTTCGTCACTGACACGGTGCTTGCAGCCCACGCTGCCGAACAGGCGGCAGAGGAGGCGAGCACACGCCGAGCACGGGCAGCGCCTCCCACCGCGCCACGCAAGACCACCAGGTCAGACCCCTCCGCCGTCCTCAACGACGGGCTCGAGGACGCGGTCAAGAGGCCCAGGCCAAAGGCCAAGCCCGCCCCCGACCCTGACGGGATGCCGGCTCTCCACCACGACGACGACTACGACAGCGACGAAGGCCTCGAGCTTGCCCTCGCGCTGTCGGCCAGCGAGGCCGAAGGGCGCACCCAACGTATCTACGCCACGTTTCCCGGGCTCCGAGGTCACGAGGGCACCACCTCGCTGCATCTCTTCGCCGGCCCAGAGCGGGCCGACGGCCTCGCAGCTGCGCTTCAGACTCTCGGCCACCACGTCATCGAGCTCGACGTGAAGCGCGACGCCGGCCACGACCTCTCCGACCACTCCCTCCAGCAGACGGTGCTGGACGCCATCGGGGCGGACATGTTCTCCTCCGTCCTGGTGGGCACACCGTGCAAGTCATGCTCCATCCTGCACGGCGACGGGGAGAGCGACAAGGGCAAGGCCCCCTGGCGCACCAAGGAGCACCCGCTCGGCAGGCCAGACCTAGGCGACGCCGCCATGGCTTTCCTCGCGTCACACTACGCCCTCTTCCAGTTCAGTGCACAGGTATTGACCAAGTGCACCGAGCGCGGCACCCCCGCCATCCTCGAGAATCCGGCGCCAAGGGACGACAAGTCCTACCGATCCTACTGGGCGGCGGCCAGCGGCATGGCCACCATCTGGCACATGCCCTGCATCGTCGAGCTCCGCCAGAAGGCCGGCGCCCTGCTGCGCCTCGTCGTTGTACCGCAGTGCGCTTTTGGGCGCGGGCCTCACGGCAACCTCTTCCAGAAGTACACGGGCCTGCTCTGCACGCCCGACGCTGCCAGCTACCTCGAGACCCTCAACCTCTCCTGCCACCACACCTCGGCCCAGCACGATAGCGCGGCCGGCCGCGGCGCGGATGGTGCCTCGAACTCCGAGATGGCGGCGGCGTACCCGGCCAACATGTACCTCGCACTGGCCTGCGCCCTCACGCGCGGCCGCGTGGACGTCCAGCTGGCCGCCACCACCCACGAGAGGCTGCTGGCGGCGCTCACCTCCAGCCGCCTCGCCATCACTTCTTCGCCGCGGGCGCCGATGGTCGACACACCGCCAGCGCCCCCTTCGCCGCCCCACGCGGCCCCGCCCCCGTCCCCTGGCGCACTGGCCGCCCCCCACAGCACCGCCTCGCCGCCGCTCGGCCCTCCCCCAGACACTCAGGGGGGTCAGGGCGACGGGGAGAGCGACGCCACGCAGACAGACGAGGACGAGGGCCTCAGGCCCCCGGTGCCCGAGCTACTCCCTCCCGCCGGCGCGCAAGGCCACCCAGCGGGCCAGCCAGTGCCGGCCCACCACGAACCGACGGACCACGGGGGCACCACACCCCAGCGGCCCCGACCCCTCGAGCCAGTGGAACAGGGGCGCGGAGCCACCGTGCCCTCGACGCCCCAGCGCAGCGGCCACAGCACGTCGCTGCCGCTGCTCCACTTCGGCGACGGCCCCGCCACCAACAACGACAGCGTGGTCATCGTACCTGTGCGCACCAGCGCGATCACAGGCGGTGCTCCGCTCGCCCTCATGCCTCTCCACAGCGGCGTGTTCGGCATCCTGGAGAGCAAGCACGCCCGCAGTGGCCGACGCGAGGCAGTCGTCGACACGGCCGCCGCGCTCGCCTCCGAGGTCGGAGTGCACAAGGACGTGTGCTTCCTCGCAGGCGAGCTCGACGCGAGCGGGCGCGGATTCGACGACGACACCGGCGTCAGGACCAGCGTTGTGGTCGCGCCTTGCTGCGGCGACACGATATCAGCCGACGTCGCTCTCACGCCGCACGACACGGCCAGGCTCATGTCGGCCTGCGCGGCGCAAGGCCCCGGCGCAGAGCCCCAGGTTTGGATGACGCTCGACGCCCTCGCCGCGGCCGCCGAGTCGGCCGACAGCACGGCCCGATACAGGGCGGCGGCCACCGCCATCGCCATGGCCGAGGCTCACATCCGACCCACCCCAGAGGCGCCATCTTACATTCGCAGCGGTGCTCGCGCGCGCAAGCACGCGCAGGCGCCCACCAGCAAATCCGAGCCGGGCGCCATCCCCCTCGACGAGCGGATACGCCGCGCCGACGCGGCGTGCGAAGAGCTGCACGCCGAGCTTCTCCGCCAGGACGCCGCCGACGACCCATCTTTCGCCGAGTTCTGCGACGGCCTCGCCTCCCAGATCTCGAACTGCGACACGGGCCAGATACCTGATGAGCTCCTTGGGACCATCCTCCCCAAGCCGCCCAGCGACCTCTCCATGAGGCCTTTCAAGCACCGCGCCCAGGTGCTCAGAAACCTCCCTAGGCCCCTGCCCGCCGCTCAAGAGCCCCCCGCAGACGGATGGTGGCCTCGCTCCGTCGAGGACATCGTGAGGGAGGAGCCGCTGCGCAAGATCCGCGACTGGCTCCGCCGATGCGAGCAGTGGCACCGACGCGGCGGCCTCGAGAGCGAGCGGCCCGCCGCGGAGGCCTACGGCGAAGACTCCCTCCATTTTCGAGCCCGCGGGCGACGCTGGGACCTCCGCGGCGGCCCTGGACACATCACACTCTGGCGCGACTACACGGACGAGGAGCGGCAAGCGCGCACGTGCATCAACCTGAAGTTCGCCAAGGAGCTCTTCGCCGACTGCATCGACGAGGAGTTTGTCCAATTCCTCATCGCCGGCGTTCGCTTCCACGCCGGCCTCGAGAACCAGATCGTGCTGATGCCCAACCTCCTCTCTCTCTACCGCGACGGCGGCGTGGGCGCCGCCGCCGCTCAGGCTGACGACATGGTGCGCCTGGGGTTCATCGCCGTCTTCGACGACCTCCCCAGTGTGCCCTACCGCATCATCCCACGCGGCGTTGTTCCCAAGGCAGGCACCGATGAGCTACGGGGCATCGCCGACCAGGGCGCCCCGCGCAAGCCCCTGTACACCCGCCGCATGCGAGGAGGCATCGAGTGGGAGAAAGACATCGGGTCCACCCTCCCCGACGGCGAGGTCGTCGAGGCTCTCAACGCGAAATGCCGCGCCGACAAGCTCTGGGACCACGAGGATAAGGACACCCTCTCCCACGCGGCGTTCAACGGCGCGGTGCTCCAGTCCCTCGCCGACATCACCGGCGAGGTCACCATCGAGATCGCCCTGGACATGTCCAAGTGGTTCCACCGCATGTTCTACTCGGCGTACGACCTCTGGACAACTGGCGCCATCATCCCCAGCGAGGCCACCGGCGGCGCGCGGCTGGCCATCGAGCTCGCCATGACTATGGGCGCCACCCCCGCCTCGCAGATCGCACAGCGCTTCGCAAACGCGATGGTCCAGCAGGTCTGCATCGAGATGGACCGTCGGGAGGCTGCCGCGCGCGCCGCCGACCCCCTCCACATCGCGCTTCAGCGCGTCCTCGACGCGCGCAACCGCACTCTGGCCGCCGACAGTTACTCCGTCCAAGGCCGCCTCTACGACCTCACCTACTACAGTGACGATGGTCACGGCCTCGTGGTTGGAGTCATCCGCGCGGTACGCTTCCTCAGGGCGTTCTGGACCGTCGCCGGCCCTCACGGCCTTAACGCGCCGCTCTCGCGCGCCTCGAAGCAGCAGATCGGCGTCTGCGTAGTCTGGCTCGGCGGCACTCTCGCCGCCGGCCTGGGCCTCGTTTGGATACCCAAGGAGAAGGTGGCGCGAGCCGCCCTCGGCATCAGCACCGCCCTCGACGGCAAGATGTGCGTCGGGGACTACAGACGCCTCGTGGGCTTCCTGGTTTCCGTCCTTTTCATGCTCGGGGGGGACAAGAACCTCCTCAACCACATCTTCAGGCCCCTCAAACCTGGCTGCCACCCGCCGAATGAGATCGACGGAGGCCCTGCTACGCCAGTCGGGATCGACGTCCTCATGCAACCCACCCTCTCTAGGTGGCTGCTCCTCATCCTCAACACCCCCGGCGCGGTGGCCATGAGCGCTGTCGAACCCACCCCACCTGCGTCGACCGCTCCCCGACACCGCATCCGCACAGACGCCGCCCTACAGGGCACCCCACGCCCGGGCCTAGGCGGGTGCATGTACGGCCTGTGGTGGGCGCTCGCCATCGCCGACCACCCCGGCCTCGAGACGCTCGACATACCCCACCTCGAGCTGCTCGCCGCCTGCCTCGGCATACTCACCTACGCCGAAATGCTACAAGGCGCAGAACACGTCGACATCGACACCGACGCGCTGGCCACCGCCATCGCCCTCCAAGAGCGCGCGAGGTCGCCCACCCTACAGGCCATCCTCGACGCGCTCATGCTCAACGAGGTGTACCAGGACATCGCGCCGCGCCTCGGCGTGGTGCACCTCTTCGGCGCATCGAACATCCTCTCCGACGCCGCCAGCAGGGGCTACGACGACACCCTTCGCTCCGTGGCCGACGCGCTCGGCATCACCCCCAAGCGCATCGCCCTGAGCGAGAATGCTCTCTGCTTCCTCCAGATCGCCCTCGACAACATCGCAGGGCTCAGGCCGGGCGCAGGCAAGGGCTCCACGGCCATCCACCGTGGCAACCCCAATCTCCGAGGCGACCACCCAATCGCGCACGGGGCGGCTGGTGATAGCAAGCCCCGCTCGCCCACCGCCGCTCCCTTGCAGGACTTCGTGGCGGTGCAGCCCCACCGGCGCAGGCGCACCCCGTACGCCGACGGCCCAGAGCCGTCTAACCGCCCGCCCCCCGCTCATCGATCGGCGCGCACTCCGCCACCCCTCCCCATGCCTCCCGCGCGGCGCGGTAGGCACCACCTCAGCTACGCACAAGCCGTATCCCCCACGGCAGCTCCTCTCGGCCGAGGGCCAGGCGCCTCGCCTGCGCATACGCTCGCCCACCCTCGAGCACCCGGGACCAGTTTCCGGGCAAGGCTCGACGCCGCCGAGGCTACACCTCGCCGCGGCGCCAGCCCCCTTACCTCGCCACAGCCGCCCCGACCCACGCCGCCGGCCCCGTGCTCACCCACTTCCGCACCCCTCCATCGCGGACCCGCGCCGCGACGAGATGCGGCGGCAACCGTGCCGCCGCCTCCGCAGCGCGGCCCGCGCGCAGCCAGCGAGCTGGACATAGCACGCAGCCAACTCACCGGCCAGATGGCCGACAGGCTCCGAGCCGACGACTCCGAGCACGCCCTCATGGCGGAAGACGGCATGCTCGAATGGATGTGCGAGATGACCATGGGCGACCCCGACGACACGCCCATGAACACGCAGTCTAACCTACGCTCCAACTGGCGCCACTGGACCAAGTACTGCGCGGCGGTCGGCCCCAACGTCAGCCCGTGGCGCCCCAACATCGAGGAGCTCGACGCCCTCGGGGTGGAGCGCGAGCGGGTCCTCTGGACAGCCGGCCTCATCTGGATCTACAAATACTCCATGAAGCCGAAGCCAGGGAACTACATCCGCTTTGGCGAGCACGCCGGCAAACCACAGCCATGCGCGCCCAAGAACGCGCTGGCCATACTGCGCGGCGTGCGGAAGGAGCACCTCGACCGGGGCCGCACCCCTCCCGCCCTCACTCTGGCCACGCGTCGCATGCATGAGATGACCATGCGCTACGCCAGGTGGATCGGCCCCGAGAACCTAGTGGCGAGGAAGAAGACTACCCTCACCCACATCCTCATCGCGGGCATGCTGGCGGTCGGAGAGTCGACGGTCCTCTCGATCCGGAAGCCGTCTACCCGCGCGCGGGTGGCCACCACCGACGACATCGACCGCATCGACCAGACCAGAAGCGCTGGGACGATCTGGTCCTGGAAGACCGATTTCGGGGTCTCCTGCAACGCCCTCATCAACGTCCTGGCGCAGACCGGCTTCCGAAAAGCCGAGGTGACAACCGGCGGGGAAGCCTGGGGGAACATGAACATCTCCTTCGCCCATCTCACCTGGAGATTTCAGGGACGGCCCGACACTGCCGCCCCCACCGCGCACGACCTCTTCAACATCAAAGACGGCGACTACGCCATCCTCAGACCGCCGCCCAGCAAATGCGACCAGCACGCCACCAAGTGGGGGAACAGCCCCATATGGCTACCCTTCAGCGCGCACGCCACGATCAACGCGGCGCGCGCGCTCGCGCGATGGGAACTAAAGGCACGAGTCGCACCCGACGCGCGCCGCACTACCCCGCTCTTCTGCGGACCCGGCGGCATCAACAGTGCCATGACCGAAGGAGTCTGCGACGACATGTTTCACGGCCTCCTCGGCGTGGCGCTCAACGACAAGGCGGCGGCAAAGGAGTACTCCATCCACTCCTTCCGCTCCTACCTCGCATCGTCCCTGCTGGCTTCCGGCTGCTCAGACATCCAGATCCAGGCCGCCCTCCGATGGGCCTCGGCCGAAGCCCTTGCGGAGTACAAGCAGATCAACGCGGAAGTCTACGGCGGATGGATCTTGGGGGCCGAGAAGCAGAAGCTCACTGGCCTGCGCGCCGCCGGCCTCGCCCGACTTTTGCCTCAGACCGATGATCTACTCCACCACCAGACCATCCATGGCTCTCGCACAGAGTGCAACCACGAGGCGGCGGTCGCCGACAATGACGTCGGCTCACACGCGCTCATCGAGACCTTCGACGGTCGCGCCGAGCCCGAGCCGACCGTCGCCGGAGCATACGCCGGACCCCCCCCTTCCGCCGCCGGCTCTCTCCCCCTCGCCATCGTCTCTTGCCGGCGCTGATCTACACCCCGCCGAGCCACCCCACGCCCGCCGGCCTAGGGGACCCAAGACGCCGCCAGGCCACTGGCCGAACGCGGCGCAACACGACGTGCGACCATCGCACCATCGTCAAGACGCCGCCAGGCCATTGGCCCGACGCGGCGCAACACGATATGCAGCCATTGCATCATCGTCAAGACGCCGCCAGGCCACTGGCCCGACGCGGCGCAACACGACATGCAACCATTGCATCGTCATCAACACCACCCAGCTCACTGGCCACGGCCGAGCCTCGGCTCGCCGTGACACAGGCGCCTGCCCCGCCACGCCGCGAGCACCGCTCCGCGGCGACAGGGGCAGACGACACTGCTGTAGTGTTGTAGCCAGTACCCATGGTACGAGCTGAACCTTAGGGATTGAGAAAGAACAGAGGTGAGAAGAATATAGGGATGAGGGAGCGTTTCGCAATTGACGAAACACTCACACACCTCGTTAGCTGACGGGTTTCGTCAATCACAATTGACGAAACCCCACAATCAGCTCAGAACTGGCGGGCTTCGTCAATTACGCAA
>Ga0209302_10001213_pt1 | contig 15008 bp, 14 predicted proteins | sample ArcOceMetagenome_2_FD_187445 | JGI IMG/M metagenome (GOLD analysis project Ga0209302, IMG submission 187445) | Marine eukaryotic phytoplankton communities from Arctic Ocean - Arctic Ocean ARC135M Metagenome (SPAdes) (version 2) | ecosystem: Environmental > Aquatic > Marine > Oceanic | place... | reverse complement strand
TTGGCGTTGGCGTTGGCGTTGGCGTTGGCGTTGGCGTTGGCGTTGGCGTTGGCGGTGGCGGTGGCGTTGGCGGTGGCGTTGGCGGTGGCGGTGGCGGTGGCGGTGGTGGTGGCGGTGGCGGGGCTGAGGCTGAGGCTGAGGCCTCCATTACGGCGCTCCGCCCGAGGCAGTACGAGCGACTGGACGACACCGTCGGTCTCTCCCAGCAGACAGTGCACCGCGGCCCACGCACTGGGTAAGTCGTAGGATGTGAGGCCGCCGTCGATGCACTGGAGCAGCCCGCAGCCCGCGCCGCCCGCGCCGCCCGCGCCGCCCACGCCGCCCACGCCGCCGGCGCCTCCCGCCAGCGTGGGAAGGGGCGAGAGCGCGGCGGCGAGGCTGGCGAGGGCTACAACTTCGGCCTCGGCCTCGTTGAGCGCGGTCGTCTCAGTGGCCACTGAGCCCTCGCGCCGCAGCGCCGGTGCCTCCACAGCGCCCGAGCCCAAGCCGCCCAGGCCACTGGAGAGGCTTGCCGGCGCGGAGCGCCCTTCTACAAGTGCACATGCGGGTGCAGGGGCGGGCTCGGTTGCCAGCGCTTGCACTGGTAGGAGAGCGCTCCTCTCGAGCTCGGCCCATCGCTGCTGCTCCGCTTCCGCCTGGTGGTAGGGGTTAGGCTGGTAGGGGTTAGGCTGGTAGGGGTAGGGTGGTAGGGGTTCGGGTGGTAGGGGTTCGGGTGATAGGGGTTCGGGTGATAGGGGCACAGGGGCGGCGTGCGGCGGGAGTAGGCGCAGCGCTGTGGCATGGCGAGTCGTCAGCAAGGACAACGGGGGGGGGGGGCGGTTTGAGGTACCGCGCGATGCTACGCCACGCGCTACTATGGCGTCGCACCTGGCTCTGACGAACCTTGAGCGTCTCGGATGTCGCCTGCCAAGGGAAAGCAAAGAGAGGGTGCTCCATCACGCCCCACGCCCCACGCCCCGCGCCCCGCGCCTAAAGGTGTAGGGCCCGAGTGCGACTGAGAGGCTCGCCTGCTCTATCAGCACCTCGGCCCTTAGCCGCGCGTCCGCCGCCCGGCCCTGCTCCACCTCCGCGGCCGCCGCCACCAGTGCCGCTCGCTCGCTCTCGCGCACCGCCCGCGCCGCCAGCTCCTCCGCACGATGCCGCTCCTCCTTGGCGCGTTGCATCTCCGCGTCGCACTGCGCGCGACTCTCGCTCTGTAGCCGCGCCACCTCCGCCGCCGCCAGCTGCGTCGCCACCTGCTCGGACTCGGCCCTCTCCGCTTGCTCCGCTGCCGCACGGTCGGCCTTTTCCGCCCTCTGCATGAGCTTGCGCTGCTCCGACTCCGCCCGCTCCGCCCGTCGCCTCTCCTCCTCGACCTTCCGGAGCAGCTTGTGCACCTTGGCCATAGTTAGTAGTAAGTAGTAAATAGTAAGTAGTAAGTAGTAAGTAGTAAGTGGTAAGTAGTGAGTAGTGAGTAGTAAATAGTGAGAAGTGAGAGGTAAGTAGTAAGAAGAAAGAAGTAAGAAGTAAGTAGTAAGTAGTAAGTAGTAAGTAGTAAGTAGTAAGTAGTAAGTAGTAAGTAGTAAGTGGTTGGTGCTAGTAGGGGCTAGTTAGTAGTTGGTAGCTTGTGCACCTCGGCCTTGGCTTCCTCCATCGTCACCACGTGGCTCTGCACCAACTGGCGCACGTCCGCCGACGCTCCCACCCCTGCCTCTGCCTCCGCCTCCGCCGCTGCCTTCGCAACCGCCGCCGCCGCCGCCGCCTCCATCATCGCCACCGCCGCCGCCGCTGCCGCCGCCTCCTCGGTCTCCCGCCGCCGCCGCCGCCGCGCCGCATCAGCCGCCGCCTCCAAAGTCACCTCCGTCCCTAGCGCTGGCGCCGCGCCAGCCTCGTCCGCAGGCACCACAGCCCCAGCCCCAGCCATGGCCGCGGCCGCCGCACCGTCATTGGTGGAGGCGGCGGTGGCAGTGGCGACGGCCTCGGCGTCAATCCTCAAGGTCTGCGACGCAGGCGTGCCCTCCGTGGGCGAGGGCGGTGGGAGTGGCGGTGGCGTTAGCGAGTGCGTCCCGAAGCTGTCACGCGCCGCGCCGAAGAGTGACGTCGACACGTGCTTCATGAACCGACCGACCACGTCGCCAAACGGCGCCGGTGGCTCCTCGGTGGCCTCAGTAGCCTCGGCAGCCTCGGTGGCACTCGCGGCGCGTGCAGGTGGCTCGTCCGAGAAGGCGACGCGCTTGTGGCTGGCTGAGCCTCGTTGGCTTCGTAGGCTGGCTGGGCTTCGAGGCGACCCCGAGGCTGCAGCAGGCCTGGTGCGTGCGAGCTCTCCCTCCACCCATAGGGCGGCCGTCCGCCGCACCGTCGATGAGTCCGTCACCGCCGCCTCGGACTCTGTGGCCGCCTCCTCCGCTGCCTTCACCAAGAGGACCGCCACCGCCTCCTCCACCGCCGCCTCCTCCACCGCCTCCTCCTCCACAGCCGCCTCCGCCTCCGCCTCCGCCGACCTGGCCCCAGCACCTGCGCCCGCGCCCGTGCCCGCCTCCGCCTTGGCCGTCAGTGCCTCCGCCGCCACCGCAGCCCCGCCCCTCTTTTGAGGCCGCTCTGCGCGCGCCTTGTTAGCCTCCGCCTCATCAGCCTCCGCACGCTCCTCGCGCAGCTTCTCCTCGCGCAGCACGCGCAGCACGAAAGCGGAGCGTGCGGCATCGTACGCCAGCCTCGTAGGGCTCCTCTCCCCCTCTCCCCGGTGCAGCCGCCACTCCCCCGCTGGCACGAGGTCTCGGGGGCTGTGCGCCGCCGCCCTGTGCTCTGCGGTCGCCACCGCCGCCGCCTCGGCGGCCTCGCCCGCCTCCTGCGGCCTCAGCCCACCAGCGGCAGCAGCAGCAGCAGCAGCGGCGGCAGCAGCAGCAGCAGCAGCAGCAGCAGCAGCAGCAGCGGCGGCAGCAGCAGCAGCAGCAGCAGCAGCAGCAGCAGCAGCAGCAGCGGCAGTCGCAGCAGTCGCAGCAGTCGCAGTGCCAGCAGCAGTGGCAGTGACAGCGGCAGCATTGTGGGCCGTGGCGAGGTTGGTTGAGGCCAGGCGCGTCAGAGCCTCCACCCACGTGCTGAGCATCTTCGGGTCGGCCAGTTGCAGGGAAAAGCTCAGGTCGAGGCCACCGCTGCCATCGGTGCTCACGCTCAGCCTGGTGTCGTCGTCGACACTTGCGCCCGTGATGTGACGGAGCGGCACGGCCACCACACCACCCACACCACCCACACTGTGGGCCTTGGCTCCGTAGGCGGAAGCAGGCTGGAAGAGTAGGGTCGCCCCGTTGAGCGACACGTCGAAGGCGGCCAGGCCCTCCGCAACGCCTGCCGCCCTCGCACCGCCCTTCGCCTCCACCTCCACCGCCGACTTCGCCTTCGCCGCCGCTGCCGCCTTCGCCTTCGCCGCCGCCGAATTCGCCGCCGCCGCCCCCGCCGCCGCTGCCGCCGCCTCCATCCCCACCTTCACCGCCACCTCCGCCGCCGCTGCCGCCGCCATCGTCGCCGCTGCCTCAGCCGCCTTCGCCGCTACCTCCATCTTAGCCACCGCCTCCGCCTTCGCCGCCGCCTCCACCTTCGCCTTCGCCTTCGCCTCCACCTCCGTCGCCTCCGCCGCCACCTCCGCCGCCTTTGTCGCCGCCTTTAACTCCGCCTTTGCCGCCGCCTCCACCTTCGCCGCCGCCTCCGCCTTTGCCGCCGCTTCCACCTTCGCCGCCGCCTCCGCCGCCACCTTCACCTCCGCCTCCACCGCCACCTTGGCAATTGCCTCCGCCGCCACCTTTGCCGCCGCCTCCGCCTCCGCCTCCGCCTCCGCCTCCGCCTTCGCCGCCGCCTCCGCCGCCACCTTCACCTCCGCCTCCACCGCCACCTTGGCAATTGCCTCCGCCGCCACCTTCGCCGCCGCCTCCGCCTCCGCCTCCGCCTTCGCCGCCGCCTTCGCCTCCGCCTCCGCCTGCTCCAGAGGATCGCCGGCGTGTCGCTGGAGCGACGCGGTCGCTGGTGCCGGCCCGGGCCGCGCGAGCTGTTTGCGCATCGAAGGAGCCAGAGGCGCTGCCGGCGCTTGCGGCGCTTGCGGCGCTTGCGGCGCTGCCGGCGCTTGCGGCGCTGCCGGCGCTGCCGCCCCATTGAGATCGCTACTCCCAGCCGGGGTGGTGTAGGCCGGGGCGGAGGTCGGGGCGGAGGCCCGGGCCTTGAAGGCGAGCGAAGCTTCGAGCGACGGCGGTGTCTCGGGCAGCAATGCGTGACCGGCGGCGTTGAGGCGCGAGGGGGTGGCGCTGAGCGTGGCAGGCGCTGGGGCGCCGGAGGAGGGGGGGAGGATGGTCTCGCCCGTCATCTCGAGCCGGATCAAGAGCATCGCCTGCGTGGAGGTGGCGGGCAGGGCTGGGTGGGCAGGGGAGGCAGCGGGTCTCAGGTGGCAGCCTGTGGGTTTGAACAGGCCTGCGCGAAGGCCGCGCGTGAGATGCTCGGCGTGTCATCCGGGTTGATCGCCTCCCACACCCGCGCGAGCCGGCTGGGTGGCAGCCGGCAGCGTCCGAGGAAGCGCCGCGCGTGCGTCGCATCGAGGGTGCCGTTCGCCGGGCCGGCACCTGCGGCCACAGCCTTCTCCACGGCCGCATCAAAGGCCTGTTCGTACTGAAATCGCTCTTCGTCGCCCATGGCGGCGGCCTCGCGGTCCCTCGCCCGCAGCACCGCCTCGGATGTGCTCTGCCGCCTCAGCGGCACCAGGGATATGCGCTTCTGCTTGGCCAGTTCGACTAGCGCCACAATCCCATCAGCCTGCTTGAGTGCGCCGCTTGCGACGCCCGCAGCCTTGAGAAAGCGCTTGAGCTCCGTGGTTGGCAGTGTGGTTGGGAGCTCTAGTTCGTTGGCTGGGCTGCTAGCCATTGAACCAGCCATTGGAGCATCCATTGGCTCAAGCCGACACGAACGAGAAAGCCATGTGTTGAGGGCACCGCTAGTTATTATCCCCTGAAACGGTTCAACCGGGCCCCGTGGACTTTTCTTTTCAGAGAAAGGCGCAGGGACCGTTTCAGGGAGGTTAAACAGCGGCTGTGTTCAGGGTGTGGCTCACCCTTAGGCCGGACTTTACATTCGATCAAGCGCACGCACACAAGTGCTTCGTGCAAAACGTTTGGTGAAAAGGCGAGCGCTGCCAAACGTTTGCAACACACTTTACATTCAACGTTTTGCACCGGAACTTTTTGCAGATGTGCAGCCCAAAAAGGTGAGTTTTGCACTTTACATTCGTACCAAACGTTTGGCGACCAAACGTTTGGTGCGCAAACGATTGGCATGACGCGTCTTCCCACGCCATGAGCAGCTTCTGGGACGACTCTGAAACTCTGACTCTGACTCGTGATGATGGCCCCACGTTGCGCCAGCGTCGAGACAAATGGCGGCGTCTCGCGGACAACATCCGGGCCGAGGCCTGCACGCCTGCTGACCTTCTTCAGCTTCTCCTCCAACTTCAGAACAGCTGCCTTCCAACCTTCTGCCCGCTCCAAATCGTGCAGCGGCACCCACTGACGATCGAGGCGACGTACACCATCGGCGTCGGACTCGAACTTGAACCAGCCAGGGCTTGAGATCTAATGTTAGAACAGTGTTAGAACACTTGGGCTGTTCATGATGAACAGGCACCAGCACCAGCCAGCAGCAGCCATGGTGCTTGTGCTGGACACGACCTCGTTCCGCAACAGCAGTGCAGCACAAAGCAGATGGCCAGCAAGCTCGCGACGAGCAGCCGCAGCGGCGCAGTGGTCGGCCAGAAGGTCGCACGCAGCACGGCCGAGCCCACGAGCCCGTACCGCCGCCGCCACGGGCGGCGCGAGCGAGCACGACAGCGGCGCATAGCCAGCGCGCGAACCTTTATCATCATCTATCTTATCTATCTTATCTATCGCGGAGAGCAACGCCCCCCCCGTGTTTATCCTCCCCCAGCTCCGCCGTTGTTGTCGTGGTGCGTTCCGTGCCGCATGGGTTACGGGTTGTCCGCGGGAGGGTTAGTCGTAGGGTTTACTGCTACGGCGGCAGCACGTGGGGGGACTTGCTCCGGACCCACACGCACACGGTACGGCTGGCCCCACACTGACGTGCGTGTGGCATCGTGCAGGCATGTCGGAGGTGGAGGAGACGCTGAAGCGGATAAACTCGCACAAGGGCGTGCAGGGCATCGTCATCGTTAACTCGGAAGGGATTCCCATCCGCTCTACGGTCGACGCGGCGCAGACCAACCAGTACGCAAGCCTTATCACGCAGATGGCGCACAAGGCCAGATCAGTCGTGAGGGACCTCGACCCGCAGAACGATCTCACCTTCCTCCGGATTAGGTCGAAGAAGCACGAGATCATGGTGGCGCCACACTCGGACTTTTTGCTGATCGTCATCCAAAATCCGAATGCGGACGCCATTGTCGCCTAGAGTCGCTTCTCTCGTTCCCAGCAAACCCGGCATCTCTGCTACTCGCACATGCACATGCGTGTCGGGCGTGACAGGCTGTGCTGGCAAGAGTGGTGCGGGGTGGCAACGCTCTCTTCAGCGAGCCGTGCTACCTTACGGGCTTGGCATAATTCGGACCGTGTGTGTGTCGGTGTGTGTCATGTTTGTGCGCACATGTTGGCGGCCGGCGGCGACAAGGGCCACGGGTCTTATTGCCAAAACCTGCAGTGAAAAAACAGTATAGTTCGAATAGGTCCCGGTGTGGCTCCCCTAACGCGAACCTGAAATCAGAACTGCTCGCGCACGGTGAGAGTGTTCTAAAACTAAATGTACGCACTGTCTCTGTCCACTGACATCTGACTGACTGTCGTCGGTATACTTTACCTTCTTGTGACTTGTCGCGTGTGTGCCGGCATAAAGATAAACTACCACGGGGTTGTTCCCGGCGAAAAGCGTGCGCCTTGCACACGCGGCGTCGACAAGAGCCGAAGCCTCAAGGACCGCTATGGCTGCTATCCTGTTTAGGAAACTACACGACGGTAACCACCGGACACCACTAGACACGAGAGTAACGCAAGCTAAGAGAGTGTTATGCAACCCCCCCGCATTTCAGCGCCCCCCCGCGAACGACGGTTGCGGTATCCACTCGAGGTTCAGTGCAGATTCATGACTTTGCGGCGCAGCATTTTGAACCTCTTAGGCGGAAGAGGTTTGGTAAAGAAGTCTGCGTCGTTGTCTATTGTGCTTACGAGTGGCACAACGAGTTCCTGGGCCTCGACCATATCGCGAATGAAGAAATGTCTTCTCGCGATGTGTTTAGATCGATCATGATGCTCAGGATTATAGGACAGGTGGGAGGGTGGCAAGACGACTTGCTCAACGACTCTCTCTCGATTCACCGAGGTCCTCCACCAAGCACGCGCCGGCGGGTTCGACACTATCCACTGCGCCTATCCGTGCATCACTACCACTGTGGCCAGATGCTTCAATGCCACCGGCAAAGGAGGCGGCCGAGGTCCTATACCAGTGCGCAGCCGAGGTCCTATACCTTACCCTCAGACTTACCTCGTTTAGTCATCGAGGCGTTCGAGGGCTCGAGTGCCGATGCGCCGGCGCATCCAGAGCTAATCAAGCCCTACCAGACGCGCGTCGGAGCACTCATGTACGCGTGCACCGCTACTCGACCCGATTTAGCTTACGCAATCCACCAGCACTGCCGCGTGCTCTCGCGACCGACGCCTGAGCTGATGGCGGAGCTGGACTACGTCTTCTCATACCTGTTCGATAATCAGGATGTGGGTATCAGATTCACGCCCGAGGACGGAGTGCTGCGAGGTACCGCGGACGCCTCATGGGAGGTCCGTGCTTCCACCTCGGGGTGGATCGTCTACTGGCACGGCGCCCCGCTGTGCTGGGGCTCTCGGAAACAGAAATCTATCGCTCTTTCTTCGTGCGAGTCCGAGATCGTCGCGCTGTCAGACGCTGCCAAAGAAGTGATCTACCTTCGGAAGTTCGTTCGAGGGCTAGTGCCGTCGCTTCCGGACAGTCCGACCGTGCTGTCTACCGACAACAAAGCGGCGCGAGGTCTGCGCGCATCTGACGAAGCTGCGGTGAATTCCGGACGTGAGCTTACTGAGTTGCCGGTCGAAGCTGCAACGGCGTGGATCTGGTTGCGAGCTGAGGAGCAGATTTCGGGCTGCTTCTCTGAGGTCGCTGAGTCTCGGCCCAGCGGTTAGTCCTACCACGCGTGAGGGCACGAAGTCAGGAACGGTGATAATCTTGAACTTGGGCTGCAGTGGTTTGACGACTGCAAGTTCTGCCTTCTCCGGAGACTGGAAGAAGGATGCGAGATCGGCCCTGAGCGAGGGCGTGTTAAGCAGCGCCTCGAGCTCGGAGGTGCTGTCGTAGGACGCGACGCAGCAGGACTGAGTGTCGGAGCCCGAAACGGAGGCTGCGACCGATGGCGCGGGAGACTGCATCGATGAAGAATGTTCCTCGGTGCCCTTTTCGGCGGCAGTTTTGAGCGCGTTGACAGCGGCGGCGATCTGCTCCTCGGAGAAGTTAGCATTCTGGTGTTTGCCCTTTCCGCCTTTGTCGTTCTTGCCCTTTTTGCCTTTGCCGCCCTTGTCGGACTTGCCTTTGCCCTTTCCCCCAGGCGAATCGTAATAATTCTTGTCGGGGTTACGATAGTACGCGCACGGCCACTTCTCTTTGATGTGGCGGCCTCCGTCGGGCGTGCCGCAGTCGCATTTCGTCATAGGCGGCGCCCAGTACTCGAACTTGCCATCCTCGCCGCGCGGCACATCGATGGGTTTGTACGGCGCGAAGCTGGAGGAAGATCCGGCGCCTCCTCCCATCGACTTTTGAGGGTCGCTGATCAGCGCCTCGAAAATCTGCTGAGCGGACATGCCGGATGAAGAGCCACCATCGGAAGAAGACATGAGCGAAGCCATGTCGCAGGCCGAGAGCGCAGTCGCAGTCGAAGGGCTGGACAGCTCTCTAGAAGCAGCTGAGTCCACTGAGGCCAGACTGAGTCCAGTGAGTCTGGACTCAGTCTGGACTCAATGGACTCACTTTTGATTACATGACCGGACTGCGAGTGGTATTGGTATTTAAGTGGTATTAAATACCACTTTTGATTCTTTTCGGATAGCGGGCCGTCACCAATTGGACACGGTCCAATTGAATTGGACAGTAACATATGGATATGGTTGCAACGGACCCCGGTGGCTGTAGCAGTGGTCTCTTGCTGTAATGTGCAGTTATGGTCCAGGCAAGCTGCTTGGTGCCTTTGAATGAGACCTGTAGCCCTCAAACCATCTTGATCCTGCCCCCATATGTTACTGTCCAATGTGTCCAATTCAGTGGGACAGGGTCCAATTGAATTGGACATGGTTTTTTAGCCGTTTTGTGCAAGTTGTTTGATTCTCTCAAATCTCGCATACCGGTAAATGTTGAACACTGACGGTGCTGTGCCGCCGCTTTGACAGTGACACCCCCCGCGGGCGTGGTGTGGCAGTGTCACAGTGTCTCTGTCTGGTCACTGTCATGGTCTTGGTCTCATCACACATCAGCCTCAGTCAGGGCCGCGCGTGAGCGGCTGCGCATCCGGGCGCTCCGCTAAACTTTAGACCATACCCCGTACGCCACGTACAACAACGAACAACGTAAGTGGGCCCGCTCGGGGCCACGTATTCCAAAACCCATGCTCAATGTAGGCGATCATGCTCCAGGCAGCCGGCCTGGGGCCTGCCTCAGTGCTCAGACGCGCACGTTGTTGTCGCGGGTGCCAGTCGTGCGGTGTGAAACCGCGAGCACCGACGGCAGTGCCTGGCGTGCGCTCCCACCGCCCGTGATGCGCCCCAGCAGCTTGCGTGAAGTGCTCTGGCCGCCCTCATTAGAGCGGTGGCTGGCACCGTCGCCTGCCCGGTGCGACGCGCTGCCGTCCTTCTTGCCAAAGCCAAAGGCCGACGTGACGCGCTGACTCAACGAGCCACCACGCTGGGACAGCTGCCCGTGCTGCTGCAGCTTTTGGCTCGCGCCGACCGTGCCACCGCCGCCGGGCATCGCGGGCTGTGGTCCGGGGTGCCGCACCGCGCCGCCTCCCACGGGAGAATGGCCCGGCGGCAGTCTGCCCCTGCCCGACATCGGCATGCCCATGCCCATGCCGGGCGACAGGTCGCGGGATGTGGAGGTGGCGGTCATGCCGCCGCCGCCGCCGTGCCGTGCCGAGGGCGGGCGCGCGCGCGCTGAGTCGCCGGCGGGGCGGTGGCTCGAGAAGCCGAGGCTGGGCAGTCCCTTGGTGGCGACGTTGGCGCGAAAGTCAATGTACCGGTCGAGTATGCCGCCGCCGCTCGGCTTGAGCTGCCGCGTCGAGAGGGCGCTCGCCTGCGTCGCCACCATCTTGCTCAGGCTCTCGTTGGCGCGCTGCGTCTGCCGCTGCGCCGCCTCGGACATGTTCCCGCGCCGCCCCTGGTGTCCGATGTGGCTGTACGGGTTGACCCGCGTCGGGTCAGGCACGAAGCCCGCCGCCGCGATGTCATCCGGGCGGAAGCCGCATGCGACCGACTGCAGCGGACCGGCGCCGCTGCCCTGCAGCGGGCCGCCAGTGCGGTGCGAGTCTGTCTGCCTGTCCGGCTTGTGCTGCAAACCCATGTGGCGCGACGGCGGCGAGTTGCCCTGCCCGCCACTCATCCAGTCATCGAGGTAAATGACCGAGCGGCGCTTTTTCCCGGATGACCCCGGCGAGCCCTGCACGCCCCTCGGCGGCCCGCGGTGCACGGGGCTCCCCTGCACGCCGCCCTGCATCTGCAGCACGAGCTGAAGGTCCCGCTCCTGCGCCGCCACGCCGCCACCGCCGTAGGAATCGTTGGAGAAGTGCGCGTGCCCTCGCTGGCTCTGCTGCTGCTGCGCGTGACACCGGTCCGACTCGGCCGCGCCCCGCGTCGAGGCGCCCCCGTGGCCGCCACCGTGGCCGCCGCCGCTTCCGCTTCCGCCGAGGTTGAGCGTGAGTGCGGGCCGCGGCGCCGCCGCGTGCTGCGCGTGCTGCTGCGCCTGCGCGTGCATGCGCTCGTGTGCGGCCTGTGCGGCGGCGGCGGCCTCGCGCGCCGCCCGCTGCACGGCGCCGATCTTGGCCTGCGCCTCGATCTCGCGCCTGATTAGGGTTAGGGTTGGGTTGGGGTTGGGGTTGGGGTTGGGGTTGGGATTAGGGTTAGGGTTAGGGTTGGGGTTGGGGTTGGGGTTAGAGGCCTCGATCTCGCGCCGCTGCAAGGCCTCAAAGTAGCGAGATACACTCTCCATCTCCACGAAGGCCTTGAGGTCGAGCACACCGTCGTCGTCAAAGTCGGCCGCGCGGAACATGCCCTCGAGCTGCTTGCGGAAGACGCGCAGCCCCCGTCGCAATAGCGTGCTCTCCACCAGGGCGATGAAGGGCTCGAGCTCCACCGTGCCGTCCCCTCCCTTGTTGAAGGTGAGGTACTCGCGCAGGAACTCAGGCCCCAGCTCGACCACCTCTGTCAGGGGCGTGCCCGGCTCGGGCTCCTTGGGCTCCTTGGGCAGTTTGGAGGGGCTGCCCTGCAGCCGCTGAATCAGCGTCGTGCCCGGCTCGGTCGTCACCGGCGCCGGTAGCGTCTTGGCCGCACCGAGCTGCTTGTCTTCACGCTGCTGCAGCTCGGTGCGCTCCTGCTTCTGCACCTGTGAGGGGAGGCAAGCATGGGTGAGGGCAGGCAGCGTGGTAAGCGCACTCGTAAGCGTCTCGAGGCGCACTTACTACTACCACCATCGTGCAGCTGCATAGGGGTGATATTCAGCGGGCCTGCATGACGACGAACTCCTCAAAGTCGACGACACCGTTACGGTCGAGGTCGGCCAGCCCGAACATGGCCTGCACCTTCTTCTCCGAGTAAGGTCTGCCCTGTCGCTCCGTGACCACCTTCATCACGGCGACGAACTCCGGGTACGAGATGGCGCCGTCGCCGTTATCGTCCCAGTGCGAAAACATGTTGCGGAAGCGATGCACCTGGGAGGGGTGGGGTGCATGGGGTTGCGGCCCGAGTGCGCAAGGTTGCAGGCTGTGTGCCTTGGGCTCGCCTCCCCCCAGCTCCGCCTTACAGCGTACTTACTGCCTCACTCGCTGCGGAGGCGGTACACCTTTTATGCACCTCTACTCACTACCTGACCCACTTTCCGGAAGCGGCGCACCTCCTTCTTGCCCAGCTGCTTGAGGTAGGTGGCGGTCCCCTCGGGCTGCTGCGTGACCAGCAGCGTCATCCCTTCGCCGCCGTCGCACGGGGTGAGGCTCGCCTTCTGCAGGCGCGCGTGCGTCTGCACGGTGGCCTTGACACGCTCGTTCAGGTCGAGCCGGATCTGCTTCTGCGCGAGGGCGACGTGGTACCTGGGTAGGCTCAGGCTCAGGGTTAGGGTTGGGTTTAGGTTTATGGCTAGGGTTATGGCTAGGGCTGGGGTTAGGGCCAGGATTAGGGTTAGAGCCGTCGACGAGGCACTTGAGCTTCATCTGCGCTTCCTTGCGCACGAGCTCGGTGATCTCGCGCACGCGCTTCCTCTCCCTCAGCCTCGCCTGGTTGGGGTTAGCGTCAGGGGGTTGGGGCTAGGGTCAGAGTTGGGATTAGGGTTGGGGTTGGGGTTGGGGTTGGGGGTTGGGGTTGGGGGGTTGAGGTTGGGGGTAGGGTTAGTCTCCCTCAGCCTCGCCTCGGCCTTTGCCTTGAGTAGCAGGGCTTCTATCTCCGTCTCCATCATGTGGTAGTCCTGACCCTGCAACAGCTCCTGCAGCTGACGAGGGTCGAGGAGATCCGGCAGGTTCACCTGACATAAGGGGATGTAGCGCGGTAAGGGGATGTAGCGCGGTAGGGGTTTGTGCGGCACGGTAAGGGTGTGTAGCACGGTAAGGGGGTGTAGCGCGGTAGGGGTGTGTGCGGTACGGTAAGGGGGGTGTAGCACGGTAGTGGGGCGTAGCGCGGTAAGGGAATCGTAGCGCGGTAAGGGAATCGTAGCGCGGTAAGGGGGTGTAGCACGGCAAGGGGGTGTAGGCGCGGGTCGTGCATCTCGTGCGCATCTAGGTGCGATCTCACCTCCATCTCGCTCTCCGCCATCAGAAGCTTCTCCTCCTCCTCCCCCATCAGGTCGAGCACCCCGCGCCACCGCGCGCCCTCCCCCCCCTCTCCCAGCGTGGGTGCCGCGCCGCTCTTCATCCGTTCAATCTCCTCAGCGAGCTCCTTCTCCTCTGCAGTCTGCGGCTCCGCCTCCTCATCGCCCAGCGCACCGCCACCGCCGCCGCCGCCGCCGCCGCCGCCGCCGCCCTCCCCCAGGACCACGTGCACACCCGAGGGCAAGCCGTACGCGAGACCCCTGCACCGCGCCCGCAGCACCTTGCGTCCGCCCGCTGCCTCGACCATCGCACTCACCCGCCGCCGCGCGAGCGTGCCGCGGCGGCGCGCCTGCCACCAGATGGCCATCTGCCGCAGCCTGCGGTACTGGCCGCGGCGTACCTGGTTAGGGTTAGGGTTAAGGTTAGGGTTAGGGTTAGGGTTAGGGTTAGGGTTAGGGTTAGCCTGCGGTACTGGCCACGGCTCACCATCATGTGCAGCCACTTCTGTATGCGAGGCTTGGCCTTGCGCTTAGCCTCCCACTCAACCATCTTCCGCTTGAGGATGGGGAGCACCTGCCATAGTAAGTAGGACCGTAGTGAGCAGAGCCATAGTGAGTAGTAGAGCCGTGGTAAGTATCTCTCTCTTCGGGATGAGCAGGACCTGCAACCGTACGCGCCAAGGCTCCAGCCCCACGCAACCCCACTCGGCTATCTCCCTCGCGAGGCACGTACTTACAGCTACTACTACTGCTACTACTACTACTACTACTACTACTACTACTACGACTACGACTACGACTACTACACTGGCACGCGCCTCGTCGACGGGCTTGTCCTTGAGATCCTCGAGGAACTTTCCCTTTCCAGCCTTGAGGAACATCTTGCTCACGCCCAGCGCATAATCTCCCGTCGCGAGGCCGGCGATCGAGACGAGGATCTCGGAGAACTGAGCTGCGCTGAGCTGCTCGATGCCCGGCACCCCGCTGAGGTGCTTCTGGTACCGGTCGAACATGAGATCGTAGGGCACGCGGTTGGGGTAGCCGTGCCTCATGAGCTGGACCGCCTCTAGGGTGCCGTTACACTTGAGCTGCTCGTAGTAGGTATAGCCATGGTGGGTATGGCATGTAGTAGAGTAGGTATAGCCATGGTGAGTATGGCATGGACATGGACATGGACATGGACATGGACATGGACATGGACATGGACATGGGTGTGCATGTGCGAGCCTGCGCCATGATCATGTCATGGTCGAAGTCGAGCGCAGCGAAGCGAGGGTTGGGCTTCATGCACCGCACGAAGTGGGCAGTCGTCTGGTTGAGCGCGCCTGGTGAGTGAGTGAGTGAGTGAGTGGGTGGGTGAGTGGGTGAGTGGGTGGGTGGGTGGGTGAGTGAGTGAGTGGGTGGGTGAGTGGGTGGGTGAGTGGGTACGATGGTGGGTAGGTGGGAGGTGGGTAGGTGGGTAGGTGGGTGATCGTCTGGTCGAGCGCACCGACGAGTGTGTTGATGTCATCGACGAAGCGCTTCGAGACGGAGGCGAAGGCGGCGGACTTGGCGCCGGGCCTCGCCCCCTCGGCGGCGGCCTTCTCGCGCGCCTCGGCCAGGGCGACAATCTCCCGCGCGACCGCGTTGGTGGAGGTCGAGAGCACCTGGGGATGCATAGGGTTGCAGCCTGGATACATAGGGTTGCAGCGTGTGGGCGTGGATGTGGGTGAGGGTAAGGGTGCATGCGAGGGGCGCCAGGGTGTGTGATGAGATTCATGGGGTACCTGCTTGAAGTGCTGATCGAGCGAGTCGTTGTTCTTCTCCAGAAAGTTGGCGCAGCTGTAGACCACGTCCCCCGCAAAGTGGCGCACCGTGAACTCGACGTCCTCCCGCGGCCTCCGCTTGGGGACCACCAGGAGGGCGTTCTTGCTGTGGCTCTCGTAGACCGCCGTGCAGAACTTGATGTCGGTCGCCTGGGGCGAGGGGGGGGG
>Ga0209302_10001212_pt1 | contig 15010 bp, 26 predicted proteins | sample ArcOceMetagenome_2_FD_187445 | JGI IMG/M metagenome (GOLD analysis project Ga0209302, IMG submission 187445) | Marine eukaryotic phytoplankton communities from Arctic Ocean - Arctic Ocean ARC135M Metagenome (SPAdes) (version 2) | ecosystem: Environmental > Aquatic > Marine > Oceanic | place... | reverse complement strand
ATACACCGAAAAATCGGGCTGCTTTCCAGGGGGGTCAGAATGTATTGTTCACACCTCTTAAGTGCAGCGAGTGTCTTCAATTGCAGGTGGTTGTATTACACTCAAGAGGATGCAAAGGGCATGTATGAGAGGCAGCGGAGGCTGCCGCCGCAGCAGCCGCCGCCGCTTACCTGGGAGCCGCACCGCCCGCCGTCGCCGGGCCGGACGTCTCCCTACTACCCCCCAAAAAGGGGTAGTAGGGAAGCGCTTTTCTACTACCCCGTTTGGCTGCAGGCTACTAAGGAAGCACGGGCGGCGGACACGTGCGTGTTGTAAGTCCGTCCCTGTTGAGGGATAGATAGATAGATAGATTGTTGGGTTTCACGATCTATCTGTTGAGGGAGACCTGTTAGCCTAAGCGTAGTGTCCGGTAGTTTTCTAACGGAGAGCATGTTTGTGTGAGGCAGGCCTGCAAATCCGGCCACAAGATGCGCGTACTCGCCTGGATCTGTGTATGCTCGACCTGTGCCGCGTTGGTCCCGCTGGAGCCCTTCGGCGTGCCGCGACGAGCTGCGCCGCTGGCTGCCGGAAAACGTAAGGGGCTCCCCCCTTACACGCCCCTCCCCGAAATCATGACGAGCGCGGCGGTCGACTTGCTTCTGAAGCTAAACTTGCTTGGGAAGGTGCTCACCTGGATGGATAGTATGATCTTGACCGAAGAGCAGCACGCCGAGATTGACCGCCGCCGGCAGGAACGGTGGGGTGGACGCCCTCCCCCTTGGGTCAACGCGCTCCGGGAGTCCTTGGGACTCCCGATGAATACCACCGACCGCCCGGGGGAGCTTGGCAGCATGCAGAAGCTTGGATCCCTCCCCAATGAGGGGGAGCTTGGCAGCATGCAGAAGCTTGGCTTCCTCCCCAATGAAGCGAAGCTGCCGCACAAGGCTTATCAGTCTGAGAGCCCACCTCGAGCTCCGGAGAGACAGCTTGACCCCGAGACCAACCAGCAGCTGAGCGACCAACTCTACCGGGAGCTCTTGGTGCGGATGGGGCAGCGGGAGCAGGCGTCGGCCCTCGAGGGAGTGGGCCGCCTCGAGCAGCTCTCCACCTCCGAGCGTTACCATGCGGTCGAGGCAGCTCACCAGGCATTTACGCGACTCGACCAAGAGTTTGACCGCCTCGAGCGAAGCGAGCCGCCAACTGACGGCGAGCTACAGGCTGCCAGGTCCTTGGGGATGCGGCTAGGCGAAGCCTTCGAGCATTGGGGCGACATGGTCGAAAAGTTGAACGAGCTGGTGGGCAACGAGGAGGAGCTGCGCGACCTCAAGTTCACACGTGCCCGCTTTGCACTGATGTACGGTCGTCTAGACACACGTGCCCGACTTGAGAGGGCGTTCTTGGACGAGTCGTGACTTTTTATCTAGTGTCAGCGCTTTTTAAAAAGGTCACACTGTGCCGCACTCTGTCTCGCGTCTCTCTCGTTTTTGTGCGGCCGCCGAGCGCGACCGCAGGCGCGCAGCAAGCTGCAAGGCCGGGGTACACTCTACCCCAGAGCCCAGTCGGTGATCGTTCCAAACCCAAACGCGCCCGGCGTGCAAATGAACCGATGGTCCAGGTGGCGCAAAAGTTTGCGTATCCCGCACGTTATCGGGTCCGAAACATCCCCTCCTAGCGCGTAGCGCAGCTCGCCGCGACGCGCGGCGATCGGCGTGATTGGCGCGTGCGAGGGCCGAGGCGCGTCCGTGGCAACGCCAGCATATTATCAATCTCCCCACAGGAATTTAAGGGGATGGTAGTGGGGGGGCTCCGCGGCGCTGGCCAAAAATGCCGAAGACGTCTCGGGGGCCCGCGATGCGACCATAGACCAACTGTGGGTGTGGCGGTGGTAGGTACACTTTAAATACCGATTACCGTACTTTAAAAAGTACCGTTGACTACTGCGTACTTTACTAACACGTGTCAATGAACGCCGGGGCGGTCCTCGCTTCCGAACTGTCGAAATTCAAGGTGCGCGCGCGGCTCCACTACGCCTTACGCCTTAGGCTTAGTTAAAGTAGCGGAACTCAAAAAAATGACACATGAAGATTGGAGAGAGAAGACCCATGCAGCAAAGCATCACCCGTCCCGAGCGTCCTATACTCTATGTGCACTGCTCACGAGGGGGGGGCAGGTGCGGCTAAGGAGCCGCACTGAGTCGCGCGTGCCTATCGCGTGCTGTGCCAGCCTCAGAGCAACACAGCGCCCCTATGCTCCGTCCGGGCGTAGGTCGGGCGGCGGCGGGCCGGGCCGCGGCGGCGGAATGAGAGGGAGGTTAGGCGGGAGAGGCGGGACGCGCATTTATTCAGCTGGTACCTAGATGGCGCCATGTGTCGCGTGCATGCTCGTCCGCACCAGGCGATCCTCCTCCTCTCCCGCGTCTAGATTGGCGGGAGATGACGACGAGGCGCCGCCGTCCACAGAGGAGGGCTCCCTCTTGTCTTTCTCCCGCTTGCCGCCGCCGAAGAGCCCACCGAAGAGGCCGCGCTTCTCCTCCTTCTTCTCCGGCTTGACCTCCGCAGCCGAAGCGCCCACCGCGAAGCGTGATGCGCCCTCCATGTCGCTGGGCGGGGCGGAGGAGCTTGAGGTGGTGGAGCTTAAGCGGGTGCGTGGCCGCGGGTCGGGCGACGGGGTGTTGACGTTGTCGGCGCCGCCCGCCTCTGACAAGGGGGCTGCCAGCGGCGAGGCCAGCGCCCCCTAGTAAGTAGTAAGACAGTAGTAGTCAGTAGTAGCAAGGAGTAGGGCGTGTGAGGAGTGGGGAATAAGGCGTAAGGTGTAACTGGCGAGTAGTAACTCCTGCTCTGTATGCCGCACATGGCGCATACATGGACATGGACATGGACATGGACATGGACATGGACATGGACATGGACATGGACATGGACATGGACATGGACATGGACATGGACATGGACATGGACATGGACATGGACATGGACATGGACATGGACATGGACATGGACATGGACATGGACATGGACATGGACATGGACATGGACATGGACATGGACATGGTCTATATATGCTGGTCTATATATTCGGTGGGGGGGAGAAGATATATACCTGCTCCGCCTTGAGCTTGGCGAGCCTGGGCAAGGCGCATACGGGTGATAACTAGGTAACGGACCTGCTCCGCCTTAAGCTTTGCGAGCTGGGCCAAGGCGCGCTGCCGCAGGTCCGCAGGCGAGCTGAACCCAGGAGAGCCGGCCAGCGCGGCGGCGGCGGCGGGCCTTATGGGCGAGGGCAGCGCGGGCGTGGAGGGATGGGTCAATGCCAAGAAGCAATCCTTATCCTCGTCGCCGTCGCGGTAGAGGTAGACGAAGGCGCCGAGTGGCCACATGCGCCCGTCCTCGGCCGCGATGGGTTCCTCCGGACCGAGCCACCAGAAGTACTCCACACCCTGGTTAGGGGTAGTGAGCACAGCCATAGTAATATTACTATGGCCACAATGAGGATAGCCGTACGTCGCAGCGCCTCGCTCACGGGGTGGGTGCCTAGATAGGGGTGAGAACTAGATAGGTAACGTGCCTGCAGCCGCAGCGCCTCGCCAACCGGGTGGATGCGCCCGCTCTCGCGCATGTGTACGCGCATGCGCGTGCCTGGTTAGGGCTAGGGCTAGGGCTAGGGTTAGGGCTAGGGTCAATGCCAGGGCTGGGGCTTTGAGTCTGGGGTTAGGGCTAGGGCTAAAGGTTAGAGTAGTGAATGCGCGTGCCATCGCTGACCGCGGCGGCGGCACCGCAGAGAAAGTGCGGCCCGCCGCAATGGAGGCCGCCAGAAGGGGTGGCCCGTACCGCGTTGATCGCCACGAGGTGGTCCGCGTCCTTGAAGTAAGCGAAGGCGCCATGCACCGCCGCCTCCTCCTCGGGCGTCTGCGGCGCGAAGCCGACGCTGCCATCGTAGGTATAGCATACGTTTGGATGGCGTCATGGTGAGGTTAGCATGGGAGGTTAGTTGCAGGTTAGTTGCTGGCCTACTAGAGTAGCTAGCGACCTGCCGCCCAGCGCGTGCAGTGGGAAGGCCCACGCGAACATGGTCGCTTCCTTGGGTATGTTCAGCTCCTGCAAAGGGGTGAGAACCAGCTCACGTTAGCGCGTCTAACTAGCGAGCTGACTAACGAGATGCTGAGCTCCTTGGGGGTGGGCGCGCCTGCTCGGCATTGGGCAGGTTGATGCGACGGAGCGGCGTCATCTGCGAGGAGCCACCGAAGCCGGCCGCCTTAACCCGCTCGAGCTGCGAGGAGTCGATGTCCACCAGGTACTCTCCTGGTGTATGTCAGGGGTAGGGGTAGTGTTAGGGCTCGTACTCGGCTTCGTATGAGGGGTGGTACTAGGGCTAGCTAGTGTGAGTGGTAGGGCCGGCTGCTCGCCGTGGTCGTATTCGAACCCCATCGCTCCAAAGTCGCAGCTGCTAAGTTGCATGCGAAAGGGGGCGACGGCGCGCGCCGCGGTGTGCACCTCCTCGCCCTCCTTCCACGGGCTCGCCTAGTCAGTGTCGTCAGTAGAGTAAGCAGCGTAAGTATAGGAAACAGGGTATACGTAGTACTAGTGCTAACACTCCGAGAGGTACATAGTGTACGACCTACTCACGTACTTGCGTACCTCCCCCAGCGCGCGGTTGGGTTGGGGCGAGCCGGACGCACCGCCGCCCAAGCTGGCGCTGCTGCTCCGCACACGGGCAAGCTCGGCCCTGCTGCGCTCCCTGCGCAGGTCGGCCACGTGGTAATGTAAGCAGTAGGTGAGTACGAACTAGCCGGTAGTAGTGTGCTCTAGTGAGTGGGGGCTACACCAAGTAGGTGCTCTAGTGAGTAGGGGCGGCGCCTGCGTAGGTCGGCGTCACGGCCGAGCGAGGCGCGCCTGAGGAGGTCGGCGTAGTAGTGGGTATTAGGAGTGAGTATTAGTATACGTAGTGGGTATTAGTAGTGGGTATAAGAGCGAGGCGCGCCTGAAGAGGTCGGCACGCAGCGCCGCCACCTTGCGCGGACAGGTATAGTAGTGAGTATAGCAGAAGGTGTAGGATAGGATGGTAGTATCAGTAATAGGATCGGATGGTAAGAAGCAAGGAGAGTGGTGGCAAAGTAGGCACAGTCGTAAGTACAGTAGGTGCCACCTTGCGGGGGTCGGCGCGCAACTCCGCCGCATGACTCTTGCCTTGGAGCTCGAACTGGACACGCTCCTCCGCCGCCTGGCGAGGCAAGTGATGAGGAAGGTGGTGAGGACGTGACGTGGGCGTGCGTAGTGATGACTAGGTGACGTAGGCTTTAGTAGTGAGTATAGGCATGGCTAACTCTGCTTGGGGAGGGGAGGAAGCTAGGGGGCTCTAGCTGGGTGATGCCAAGGTAACTTGGTGCCTGCATCATCTCTTCGGTCTTCTTCAGAAGACCGTCGAAGGAGTGGTCGCCTGGTTAGGGTTAGGGTCAGGGTCGGGGTCAGGGTCAGGGTTAGGGTTAGGGTTAGGGTTAGGGTTAGGGTTAGGGTTAGGGTTGGGGTTGGGATTAGGGTTAGGGTTGGGTTTAGGGTTGGGTTTAGGGTTGGGTTTAGGGTTCGGGTTAGGGTTAGAGGTCGTTCGGGTTAGGGTTAGAGGTCGTTAGGGTTAGGGTTAGAGGTCGAAGGCGTGGTCGCCCAGTAGCCCGTGCGCCCGGATGCGCGAGAGTACCTCTTGGTACTCGACCTGGTTAGGCTAAGGCTTAGGCTGAGGCTGAGGCTTAGGCTTAGGCTTAGGCTTAGACCTCTTGGTACTCGACCTGGTTAGGCTTAGGCTTAGGCTTAGGCGTAGGCTTAGGCTTAGGCTTAGGCTTAGGCTTAGGCTTAGCTTCCATGGGGGTGATAACTAGGTAACGCACCTGAGCAGAGGAGGCGTCGAGCTTGCGCGTCATGTTCGCGGCGGCGATGGCGGCGCGGTAGGTGAACCGATGCATCTCGTTGAGGGTGGCCGCACTGTGAGCCGCCTGGTTAGGCGTAGGCGTAGGCGTAAGCGTAGGCGTAGGCGTAGGCTTAGGCTTGGGCGTAGGCGTAGGTGTAGGCGTAGGCGTAGGCTTAGGCTTAGGGTGAGCGCTGCGGGCCACCTTGCCCTCGCCGCGCATGCGTACGATCTCGCCATCGACCATCTCCGCGGATGCGAGCATGAGGGCGCGCGCCGCCTAGTACGCGTGGTGGCATGCTATAGGTGGTGGCATGCTATAGGTGGTGGCATGCGTGGTCCTAGTAGCCCAGTGTATGGGCGAACACCATGCGAGTACCACCGGCTACAGCCCAGCACTGGTATGCGCCCAGTACTAGTGGTAGCCTAGGGTAAGTATGGCCAGTATCAGCGCTGCCTTTGTCTTCATGCGGTCAGTCGGTGAGAGTTCCTCGCCCAGGCGCAGCGCGCCTAGAGGGGTGATAACCAGGTAACCATGTGGCGGAGCTCCTCACCAGCGCGCCTAGTATCGTAAGGTACAGTAGCAAGGGGCAGGATGGTAAGGTACAGTAGTACTATGGGGCGAGGGGCGCGCCCTCGTGTCCTGACTTGTTGACCGCCACGCCACGCGCCAGCCACACCTGGTTAGGGCTCAGGCGCAGGCTCAGGTGCAGGCTCAGGCTCAGGCGCAGGCGCAGGCTCAGGCTCAGGCTCAGGGTTAGGGTGCCAGCCACACCGCGCCGGCGCCGTGTCGCACGTCGGAGAGGCAGCTGGCGCTCCGGTGAAGTAGTTCGTCCGCCGCCGACCATTCGGCCGTCGGCTTGCCGCCAGTAGGCACTCCCGGGGGCCGCTCGGGGACGCTGGTAAGGCAGGGTTAGGTGCTAGGGGTGGGGCTCGTCAAGTAGGCAAACTAGGGGTGGTGAGGCCTGGGGTTCGGGTGTGCACCCTACACCCCCACCGTACCACGCACCTGGTAAAGTAGGCGAACTCGCGCTGGGCGAACTCGACGATGACCGCCTCCGCCTGCTGCTGCCTCCGCCGAGTAAGGGCCTTGGCCTGGTCGAGCCCCCGCCGCAGGTAGTCGGTGGTCCGCCTGAGCTCCGCCATCTCCCGCAGCTCCACCTAGTGGTGGTAGGGGCTGCGGTAAGTATTGGGTTGTATCAGTGTTGGTGGTAGCAGGGCGCCATCCTACCCCTACTAGCCATCTGCCTACCGCAGCTCCGCCTAGTAGGGGTAGGTTGTGGGTGGTGGTAAACACGTAACTATAGGGCTCGCCATCGCCTCCGGTTGCACAGGGGTGGTAGCTAGGTAACGCACCGCCATGGCCTCCGCCTGTCGGCTGAGCTCGTCACGTTCCTCACGCACCATGGCCAACTCCGCCTCCGCCTCCGCTCGGTAGGCAGCGTGCTCGGCCGCCGCCGCCTCGAGCGCCGCCGCGGATGCCTCCGCCGCCACCCCTAGCTGCTGGCGTAGCTCTCCACTGGCCTGCTCCTCCTGCTCCGCCCGCCGTTCCGCCAGCTCCGCCTCATGCGCCGCCGCCGCCTCGCGCAACGCCTTGATGCCACTCAGATGCTCGCGGTGGAGGGCCTGTAAAGTAGTTCGGTGTAGTGGTTAAAAGAACCAAGAGATAGTAGTTGCTTTGAGTATTCGGTACAAGTACAAGTAGAGCAAGTATAAGGCCTGCGAGTTTGCGGCCTCGCTCAGCTTCGCCGCCTCACTCACGGCCGCGGCACGGGCCTCAGCCGCCTCGACTGCCGCGGTGCGCTCGGCCGCCGCCGCCGCCATCGCGCTCTCCTTCTCCCTGCGCACCGCCGCCACGCGCGCGTCGTTCTCGGTGGCAAGGCGCGCCGTCGCCGCCGCCGTCTCCTCTGCCGCCGCCGCCGCCGCTGCCGCCGCCTTCGCCGCCTCCCCTCCCAGCCGCGCCTGCACGGCGGCAAGTGCCTCGGCCTTCTCCCGCTCCATCGCCTCGCGCGTCGCACGCACCTCGGCCCGCTGCACCGCCTCCAGCGCCTCGCGCTCACGCGCCACTCTCTCCGCCGCCTCACGCGCCGCTTCCGCCGCCTCCACCTTGGCTTGGGCTACGGCGGCGGCACGCTCCTTGGCAAGGAGCTCGTCCTCACGCCTAGGAGGGGCGGGGTTAGGCTCAGGGTTCGGGTTAGGGGTAGGGGTAGGGGTAGGGGTAGGGGTAGGGGTACGGTGAGGGTGAGGGTGAGGGTGAGGGTGAGGGTTGGGGGTTGTAAGGGCGTCCTCCCGCCTCTGCCGCTCGCCCTCCGCCTCGGCCTGGGCAGCCATCTCCTCCTCCTCCTTCTCCTTCAGCCGCTCCTGGTTAGGGCTAGGGTTGGGGCTGGGGTTAGGGTCAGGGTCAGGTACCATAGCGCTGCTTCTCCTCCTGTGCTCCCTCAGCCGCTCCTCCATAGTAGGCAGTAAGGGGTGGTAACTAGGTAACGCTCCTGCTGTGCGCTCTTGAGCCGCTCTCGCATCGAGGCGTTGGCGGCGACGGTCCTCGTGTAGCGGACGAAGTCTCCGAGTCGCCGGTGGATCTGCACGCGGAAGAGGCCGCGAGAGGTGAAGGGCATCCCATAGGCAGAGCGGCAGCCGATGACCCGCAGGAGCTCCTGGTTAGGGGTAGGGGTTAGGGCTAGGGCTAGGGGTAGGGCTAGGGCTAGGGCTAGGGCTAGGGCTAGGGCTAGGGGTAGGGGTAGAGGTGAGGGTTGGGGTTGGGGTTGGGGTTCAGGGTTGGGGTTGGGGTTCAGGGTTGGGGTTGGGGTTGGGCTTAGCGGCTGAGCAGCAGAGCACCTGCTGCCGCCGCGTGCACGCTTCCCACACGCGACGCTGCAGGAAGATCTTCGTCGTGCCTGCAGGCGATCACCAGGGAACATAGGCGTTGGTCGTGCCCAAGGCGAAGTGGTGGGATGGTAACCAGGGAGCCTAAGGTCTTGGTTGGAGGATCATGCTCGTGCCCAAGGCGAAGTGGTCGCTGGTCTTGGTGAGAGGGTCCCAATGCAGCTTGAGCACGCGAACAGCAAGCTCCCACACGAGCTTGCGCGTGCGCGCGTCGCCCCAAGTCAGCTTGGGCCGCCCACCCGAGCCTGCGAGCAGCCCCTTGAGGGCGTGTGCGCCATAGAAGTAGCAGAAGAACTCCTTGAACAGAAGCCGCTTGGGGTAACCCGCCTGGCTGACCTGGTGACATGGGGGCGGTGCCGAGGTCAGATATACATATATACGGGGCCATGGTAGCCAGCTAACTAGGCCTCGAGCACGAAGCTGCTACGTTCCCCAGCTACCCCCCCCTATGGTCTTACTAGCGCTGACCTTAGCCGCCTCGAGCACACCACAGCTCTGCAGCTGCTGGCGGCATAGCTTCTCGTCAAACTCGAACGGCAGCCGCGCGCCTGCTCAGGGTTGGGGTGGGGGTGGTGGGGGTGGGGTGGGGTGGGGGGGGGAGGTCGAGGGGAGATCCGGGGCGTGGGTGCGGATAGCGGGGGCTAAAGGCCTAGCCCCAACCCTAACCCTAACCCTGAAGCGGGGAGTGGGCAGCCACGCACCGTTGGGCTTGATGCAGCGAATGAAGTGGCCCTCGCACTTGTTCAGGGTGGCGACCAGGCCGTGCATGTCGTCGCGAAACTTGAACGAGATCCCTGGATAGGGGTAGAGTTAAAAAGGGTGTGGGTTGGGCTTCGGGCTGGGCTTAGGGCTCGGCTTCGGGTGAGGGCTAGGGTGAGGGTTGGGGTTAGGGCCTGCACCGCGGAGCTGGTTAGGGTTAGGGCTAAGGGTTAGGACGAGGGTGAGGGTGTGTTACCGCGGTGCTGCGAGATGGGCTGCGAGAAGAGGTCGCGCGTGAAGGCGGCGTGGTTGTTGGCACAGCAGTCGGTCATTAGCGAGAGGAGCTCCTTGTCGAAGGTGTCGACGTTCCGGTTGCAGAAGCCATCGGCACAGTAGGGCACCTTCTCGCGGGTATGGGGCGAGTTTAGAACAAGGGTTCGGGTTCGGGTTCGGGTTCGGGTTCGGGCCAGGGCTAGGGCTAGGGCTGGGGCTAGGGCTAGGGCTAGGGCTAGGGCTAGGGCTAGGGTTAAGGTTAGGGTTAAGGTTAGGGGTCGGCGCAGGAGAGCACCGTCGCGCCGAAGTGTTCTATCGCGAAGCTGCAGCCAGCGAAGGCCTTGCGATCGAGCGGCAGCGCACCGCCGCCGCCGCCGCCGCCGCCGCCGCCGCCGCCGCCGCCACGCGGCGTGCCCCGAGGTGTGGCGCCGCCGCCGCCATTGGCGCCACCACTGCTCGCTGGCACGAAGACCTGCTGCTCCTCGTCCCACCTCTTAAGGGCGGCAGTGACGAAGCCCTTGCGCCGAGATAGCTTCTCGATGATCTTCTGGGCGAGCTTCTCGTCCCGCGTGCCGCCGCCCGCACGCCGGTGGTCACGCTCCTTGAAGCGCGCATCGTCCTCCAACAGAGACAGCACGCAGTCCGCACCGCTCGCCGCCGCCGCGATCTGCTCGCGCGACAGCTCCCGTACGCCCTCGCTGGGGTGATGATTAGGGCTGTGCCCCTTCCGGTTGATGCCGAAGGACGCTGACCTCGGCGGACCTCGGCCAAAGGAGGAGGGTGCCGAGATCAAGGGGAGATCGTCCCCCTCAGGGGCACCCTCGATGAGGGCGAGAGTGGGCGAGATGTCATGGAAGGAGCCGAGCAGGATGGCGGAGTCGATCCGCTGCTCTCGGTACTCGGCGAGCACGAGCGAGATCGCCGCCTGGGTGAGGGAGAGCAGCAGCCGCTAGGGATGTATAGCCGCTAGGGATGCATAGCCGCTAGGGATGTATAGCCGCTAGGGATGTGCCGCCGCTAGGGATGTATAGCCGCTAGGGATGTATAGCCGCTAGGGATGTGCCGCCGCTAGGGATGTGCCGCCGCTAGGGATGTATAGCCGCTAGGGATGCATGGCCGTAGCAATCGGCACTGCACCGCTGAGAGCCCTAACAATACACGTAGCAATCCTAACAAGGCAGATGCAGGATGCAAGATGCACACGCGGCATGCGGGTGCAGCCAGCTGCAGATGTATGCATCACATGCGTATGCATCATGCAGCTGCATCATGCCTCGCAGCTACGCCCGGGCCTGCGTGAAGAAGAACTGAAGCTTGTCGTTGGCATAGTTAATCATGAGCTGCTCGAACCCATTGACCTCGAGTACCTCGGAGCCGAAGATGTCGAGCAGCCCCACGAAGAGTTCGCGCCGGTAGCCGCCCCCCATGCCACCCCCCATGGTGGCACTCGTGGGGGGGCCGCTGCTGGTGCCGCTGCTGGTGGGGCCTTGCACCTCGTCCGCGGGGGCGAGGGCGCCGTTGATCTCGGCGACGAGCGCGTCGAAGAGCCGCTCGTAGGTCGCCTTGGCCAGGGTATGCCGAGCCACGTCCGCCTCTCTCGGCGTGCGCGCCACCTCGCCGCCCATGATGACCTTCGTGCACAGCGCGCGTGCGAGCTCGTCGAGTGTGCACCCTAGCAGCTCCGCGGCGGCGGCGGCGGCGGCCTGGTTAGGGTCAGGTTAAGGGCTAGTGAGGGCCAGGGTTAGGGTTAGGGCTAGGAGCAGCTCGGCGGCGGCGGCAGTGAGGTCACGGTGTCCTGCGCTGATGGACTATGGCTATACTCACTATGGCTATACTCACTATGGCCAGACTCACTATGGCCAGACTCACTATGGCGATACTTACTATGGTGGCCTGCGAGGCGGGCGCGTCGCTCAGCTCGGCGCTAGCGTCTTGTGTCATGTGCTGCGTTGACGTGAAGTCGATCTGGCCCAGGTGCAACGTCGCCGCCACCATCCGCCAGTGGCGCCCCACGGGCTCGTCGTCCACGCCGCAGCCAAGCATGGTGGCGAGGGCCTCGCTCGTCTCGCGCCAGGCGGCCTCGTACCCATGACCATCGGCGGTGGCGGCCAGCCTCGAAGGCGACCCCCCCACGAAGGAGGTTCGGCGCGGCGTCGCGGGCGGAGGGCGCACATACCGCCAGCTAGCAGGTGAGCCCCCTGAGGCAAGCTTGAAGCCGCCCGGCGCGCCCGCTGCGCCCGGCGAGGCTGGTGAGGCCGGTGCGTCGGCTGCGGCGCCGGTGAGGTGGAGCGAGGCGCGCAGCGCGGCGGGCGCGCCGTGCAGCAGGTAGTAAGCCACGTGGTAGGCCTGCTCGCTCTCCTGCTGCGAGACCACGCGAGATTTCTCGAGGAGGTAGTGAGCGACCGTGGCGTGACTCAGCCCGCCCGTGGGAGAGAAGTGCAGCTTGATCAGCTTGCCGAAGCGGCTCGAGTTGTCGTTACGCGCCGTCTTGGCGTTACCGAAGGCCTCGAGCACCGGAGAGGAGGCGAGGAGGCGCAGCGCCAGGTCGTCGGCTCCGTCACCGGCCTTCTCGCTCAGGTCCTGCAGCAATATCTTGGCGGTCTCTGTCTTACCGGCGCCGCTCTCCCCGTTGATGACGACCGCCTGGCTCCGCCCGTCGCGCATGCCGCAGTAGGTCTTGGCGCTCACCTCATACACGTGCGGAGGCAGGTCGGAGTCTTCGATCACGCGGCTCTCCTTCTCCGCCTTCGCCCGCTCGGAGGCGACCTTGGAGTAGAGCGCGCGCTGTGCTGGCGTGTAGAGGTCCTGCACCGGCGAAAGCGGGTTGAGCGCCACGATGACCGGACCGGCCCGCGTGTAGATCAGGTGATGCTTGGGTGGCTGGCCGACGGGTGCCTCCCGGTAGCGGGCGCCGATGAACGAGACGACTGCGTTCTCGTCGAGCGGATCGAGCGCAGCCACGTCCTGGCAGTCGAGCATGGCCTCCTCCATGGACGCCATGCGGGCTGTGGTCTGGCTGTGCCGTGGGGCGGCCTGAATTGCGCCGCCGATATGTTGCGGTGTGAACCCCGCGGCGGACCAAGCGCCCGAGGGGTGCTATTACGAGTAATTGGATGAAGAAAACAAAAATAGTATTATAGTGTGAGGTTTTGTGTGTGGGGAAGAATTTGGATAAAAAATTTGATCAAATTTGACCTAATTTGACCTATCTAATTTGATCTAATTTTTTTATCCAAATTCTTCCCTTCCCCACACAACCACACCTAAACTCTAGAACGCTCCCTTAGCGGCACCGTGCCCAATAAACACCCCTCTGTACTACAACTCGCCGTGATGATGCTCCGCACGACTGCCGCACGCCGCGCCACTGCCGCGCTGCGGCTGCTGCCGCGCAGCCGCCCGCTGTCCACGCGCACCGAGAGCGACGCCTTCGGACCCATCGAGGTCAGCACGGAGGTGCTCTGGGGCGCGCAGACGCAGCGCTCGCTCCAGAACTTCCCGATCGGCGGCCCAGCTGCGCGCATGCCCGACCCGGTGATCAAGGCGTTCGGCGTGCTCAAGAAGTGCGCGTCGCAGTACAACATGGACGCCGGCCTCATGGACGAGAAGGTGGGCGGCGCCATCGTCGCCGCCGCCGACGAGGTCATCGCCGGCACTCTCGCCGAGCACTTCCCGCTGGTCGTCTTCCAGACGGGCAGCGGCACGCAGACCAACATGAATGTGAACGAGGTGATCTCGAACCGCGCCATCCAACTGCTCGGCGGCGAGGTGGGCTCCAAGGCGCCCGTCCATCCCAACGACCACGTGAACATGGGCCAGTCGAGCAACGACTCCTTCCCGACCGCCATGTACATCGCCGGCGTCACCGAGATGACCGAGCGCCTGATCCCCGCGCTGACCACGTGCGCTCCCAGAGGCCTCGAGTCCCGGACTAGCAGGCAGGCTCCCAGGCAGGCCTGCTGCTCACACGTGTGCGCCTCGCCTTGGGCAGGTTGCACGGTGCGCTCGCCGCCAAGTCAGCAGCGTGGGCGGGCATCATCAAGGTGGGCCGAACGCACACTCAGGACGCGACGCCCCTCACGCTCGGCCAGGAGTTCGGCGGCTATGCCAAGCAGGTGGTGTACGGCCCTATGTCTAAGCCCCAGCCTAAGCCCCAGCCTAAGCCCCAGCCTAACCCTAACCCTAAGCCCAAGCTCACCCTAACCTTAACCCTAAGCCCAAGCCTAAGCCTAAGCCTAAAGCCTAAGCCTAAGCTTAAGCCTGAGCCTGAGCCAGAGCCAGAGCCTGAGCCTAACCCTAACCCTAACCCTAACCCTAACCCTAACCCTAACCCTGAGCCTGAGCCTGAGCCTGAGCCTGAGCCCAAGCCTAAGCCTAAGCCTAAGCCTAAGCCTAAGCCTAAGCCTAAGCCTAAGCCTAAGCCTAACACAGGTGGAGTACGGCATCGCCCGCGTCCAGGCCACCTTGCCTCGCATGAGTGAGCTCGCTCTCGGTGGCACTGCGGTCGGCACCGGACTGAACACCACCGTGGGGTGCGACGCTGACCCTGGCCCGAACCCGAACCCCAGCCCGAACCCTAACTCCGCCCCTAGCCCTAACCCCAACCCTCACGCCAGCCCTAGCCCCAGCCCGAACCCTAACCAGGTACGACGCCGACATCGCCAAGATGATCGCTGCTGAGACGGGCCTGCCCTTCGTCACCTAACCCTAACCCCAACCCCAACCCTGACCCTAACCCCAACCCTAACCCTAACCCCAACGCTAACCCTAACCCCCACCAGGCCTGCCCTTCGTCACGGCGCCAAATAAGTTCGAGGCGCTCGCCGCAACCAGAACCCTAGGCGCTCGTCATAACCCCAACCCTAACCCTAGCCCTGGCCCTAGCCCTAGCCCTAGCCCTAACCCTAGGCGCTCGCCGCGCACGACGCGATCATCGAGGCGTCCGGCGCCCTCAACGTGCTCGCGTGCTCTCTCAACAAGATTGGTAACGACATCCGTTTCCTCGGCTCGGGGCCGCGCTCCGGTCTCGGTGCAGAGCACGCAGCCCTAGCCCTAGCCGTAACTCTAACTCTGGCCATGACCCTGACCCTATTCCTGACCCTAACGCTATCCCTCACTCTACCCAGGCGAGATCTCGCTGCCGGAGAACGAGCCGGGTTCGTCGATCATGCCCGGCAAGGTGCCCCCCCCCCCCCCCCCCCCCCCCCCCCCCCCCCCCCCCCCCCCCCCCCCCCCCCCCCCCCCCCCCCCCCCCCCCCCCCCCCACCCCCCCCCCCCCCCCCCC
>Ga0209302_10001210_pt1 | contig 15027 bp, 20 predicted proteins | sample ArcOceMetagenome_2_FD_187445 | JGI IMG/M metagenome (GOLD analysis project Ga0209302, IMG submission 187445) | Marine eukaryotic phytoplankton communities from Arctic Ocean - Arctic Ocean ARC135M Metagenome (SPAdes) (version 2) | ecosystem: Environmental > Aquatic > Marine > Oceanic | place... | reverse complement strand
AAACCATTTAATTTTACTTACCTCGCTTTTTTGATAATAATTGTTATTAATATTATTATTTTCAATATATGCTAAATAATACTTATGTTTGTAAGATTTAAAGTTGGAACCTGTAAAAATTTCTTCATATGGTAATATATTTTCAATTATTTTAAAATTATTTCTTTGATGTCCAGTTTCTTCTATATATTCTCTAATTGCGCAGCTAATATCATTTTCTAAATTATTCCTTCTACCTTTCGGAAATCCCCATTCAGGGTCAACCCATTTTGTTTTTGATTTTAATAAAAGGTCTTTTAGTGATAATTCTGTTGAAAATCCTTCTTTTAATTTAATAAATTTTTCTTTTGATATTTTCTCTTCACCCCGGTATTGATTTCCAACAAAGTTTCCCCACAAATAGTTCCATAATTCATCAAAACTCTTTGTTAATAATAATTCTTTTTCATTAATTGTCATTTCATCTATTAAATTTAAAACATGAGTAAGATTATTTAAATTATACTTACCTCTAACAAAATCTACAAATCCTAAACTATCCTTACGACAAATTAATAAATATTTTAGTTCATTGTTAAAGTAACTAAAAGAAATTATACCTGAACTCGTGATTGGTTTTTTACAATTTTGAAAAATATGTCCTTTTTTCCCACAATTATTACAAAAATTATACGTTTTCATTATTATATGTTTAATGTGATATCTTTTAATATTTTTATCTATATAATGAAATTAAAACACGATGTATGGCTTCCAAAACTTAAATTTACTTTACAAACAATAGCATTTAATTACCCAGAAACACCAAACGAGGTTACTGTTCGAAAATATTATAATTTAATACAAAATTTACCAGTTTTCTTTCCAGAGGAACCTATTGGAAAATTTATGGAAAAACTTTTAGACGATTTTCCAGTAACGCCGTATTTAAGTTCGAAGACATCATTCACTAAATGGATTCATTTTTTATTTAATAAAATAAACAAAAAATTAGGATTAACAACAGAAACATTTTATGAAAGTTTAGAAGAATATTATAAACATTACAAACCAAAAGAAATAATTAATAAAGAAGCAATTAAAGGTAAAAAAAAAGTTATTTATGGCGGAATTATATCTGTTTTAGTAACCATATCTATTTATTATTATAATAATTGATACCCAAGATGCTTGTCATAAATTTTTTTTTCGAGCATTTTATAAACAATATCATAAATATAAGTAGTGTTTGTATTAATTTCTTCCAATAAACAAGACAATCTTGAACCGGGATTCCAATTATTTCTACATAAAATAGTACTACAACATAAACATTTTTTTCCGGGGTCGTTAGACTCTTTCTTTTCAATATAATAATGTTGTGATATTCTGGGTAATAATCTTTTATAATCACACTCACTCAATAAGTTTAACATTTTACATTCTGGTGGTTTAAATGGATATTCTTTGTCAAGAATTATTTGAAAATTAATTGTATATTTATGTTTAAATAATAAATTAAAAGTTATTTTATTTTCATCATTAATAAGAAAATCTATAAATATAGGTTCTATATTTATAAATGTTAGTCCCTTTTTATCCGTTTTAATATCATAATCTATACATTTTTGAATTGATATTAATTCATGTTTAATTCTTTTATTTGTATAATAAGAATTTTTTAATAAATGCATATTTGGTATTTTTTTTAAATAATAGTTGTCTTCTTCTGTCCATGGCATATTTTATATTTATCTAATTATATTTTTATATTTTATTAATTTAATATATATGTCAAAAAAAACCAAAAAAAAAAAGATGGGTCTTACAAAAAAAATAGGTGAATTAACAAGAGATATCAAAAAGTTAAAAAAAGAATGTATTTCACTTAAAAAGTTTTGTAATTTAAATAACCATTTTTCAACTAATATAAATTATAGAGTATCAAACAATAGCAACATTATTGAAATCAATAGTGGTATTCTTAATAGATTTGAAAAATTTTTTTTAAATAGAACTGACAATTTAGGTGAAGATTATAAAAAATGGATTAAAGAATATTAAAGAAGAAGTATTAATACCAGTCAAGGAACCAGTCAAGGAACTAGTAGAAGTAGCAGAGGAACCAGTCAGGGAACTAGAAGTAGCAGAGGAACCAGTCAGGCAACTAGTAGAAGTAGCAGAGGAACCAGTCAGGCAACTAGTAGAAGTAGCAGAGGAACCCGACGCAGAAGAACACACAGTAGAGGAAGTAGGAGAAGCACTCTGGGAAGCAGGAGAAGTAATAGTAGAAGAAGTAACAGAAGCAGTAGAGGAACCACGCAGGGAACAACGATTGATAGTAGTCAGGGAACAACGATTGATAGTAGTCAGGGAACAACGATAGACAGCACACGAGGAACAACGATTGATAGTAGTCAGGGAACAACGATTGATAGTAGTCAAGATTAGCTATAAATTTACAATAAAGATATTAACATTACGTTTTTTAAATAATAATTTAATATTATTTAAAATTAATGAAAGAAACTGAAAAATACGGTTCAAAATTATATAAACCAAATAAACCTTACCATAAAATGTCGATGCAAGAGTTGTCTGACCATTGCAAGATTTGTAAATCTTTAGATAAAATGTCTTACAATAAAATAAGAAAAATAGAAAATTTAAGTTTCGATGTTTTGCAGAAAAAAATAAAACATTTCTTGGAGAGAAATATTGGAAAAAAAACAAAAAAAACACATTTGAAAAAGTTAAACAGAACAAAAAACAAAAAAGAAAATATGAACAAAAAATCAAAAAAGCAACCTTTAAAAAAGTTAAACAAAACAAAAAAAACTAATATCTAATTATTTTATATGCATATAAGAAAATGGGTAATTTTAATAACAATTTTTTTAGTAGTAAATACTTATTATGAAGGAAAATATACAGATTATTTGATAGCAGGAAAAAAATATTACAAAATGATTCTATATGGGTTTATTGGACTATCTATATATATGTTTATAAAAAAACATCCCGGTGAATCACAGAATATGTTAGTTCATGCAAATAGTTTAATAAAGTATATGCCTATTGATAAAAATACAAGTGATTTATTATCACCGATAATGGATTTTACAAATATTAAAGAAAAATTTGATGTTTTTAAACCAAATCCAAATGTTTTACCACATTTATCAAATAACCCAAATTATAATACACCACAAATGCGAAGAATGATGAACTCTGGTCAAAACGGAGGACAAAAACATAAAAGGTGTGTCAGCGAGAGTAAAAAGAAATATGTAGCAGCACAACAACAATGGAAATGTGATATGTGCAATAGTATGTTGGATGCAACGTTTGAAGTAGACCATAAGATTGAGCTGCAATTTGGTGGTTCTAACCACGTCTCTAATTTAGCAGCATTGTGTCCAAATTGTCACAGAAAAAAAACGTTACAAAATAATATAAAATAATACTTAATAAATTTTATAAAATTATTAAATAATTTTATAAAATTTAATATCATTAAAATATATTAATGACAGAAAATGTTGAAACAGATTCATCTGTTAAAATAGCAAGTTATGTATTACCGGTTATAGTATATTTTCCAATTATTGTTTTGCTTGTATTAATGATTGGTTATTTTGGAGTAAAAATTTTGAGAATTATGCAAACACCAGAAGGTTTGGCAGGTTATTTCAACTCTTTTTTTGAAAAATTTTTTAGAATAAAAAGTGTTTTAGATAAATTTGTAAAACAATTTTGGCCGAATGCCATGGATGAACCACGCGGTGATAAAAGTTGGAAACATATAAGATTAGATACAATTTTAATGTTTGGTGGAGGGTCATTTATTATGCTAATGTTTTTATTATACAATAGTAATTATTTAACATCCGCTAAAGACAAAGGTTTTAATGGTTTTATGTATATTTTAAATCCTATTATGAATTTTTTTGCACCAAATAAATGGCATGGTGTAAAACGAAATGTAAAATATAAACAATCCAATACGGGTGGAAAAATTACAAAAAATTACCCTTTAACTATAGGTGGAATTGCTTTATTCATCGGATTTGTTATATTTATGTCGTTATTAGTAAATAATTTCAATAAAGATGTAAAAACTGCTTCTCCTGAAGAATTATCTAGTAAAATAACAGAAAAAACAATATATTATGTTTATTTATCATTATTTGTTAGTGTTGCATTAGCCATGTTTGCGGGATTATTATATTATGCAGCAACTACTGATGCTGCACCAAAATTTTTATCGACCCTTTTAATAGTTTTAAGTACTATAATTATTTTAGCATCTATTTTGGTAATGTTTAAAGACAGAATAAGAGAATATGTTAAAAATCCATTCATTCAGTTGATATATAATTTCATATTTTTATTACCATGTTTATTTTTGGATTTAGTAAATTTCTTATATTTTGAATTGAAAAGAACGCCAAAAGTTGTATATGGTATTTTAATAGCAGAGGTTTTAATAATTTTGACAGTATTGGTCGTTCCATTGCTTGGCAAAGCTGGATATATGAGAATTCTAGGGGACAGTGATAAAGAGAACAAAATAGCATTTAAAATAGAAGAGTTGAAACATAAAAACATTCGATTGAAAAATAAGATAGATATTATTAAAAGTTTTGATCCAATGAATAGTGAAGTTGAAATAATAAAAATTAATTCTGACATGTCAGTTACAAAAGAAAAACCCCATCCAACCCTCGTGGAGGTTGATATAATGTTGACAATAAACACAAATTTGAATGAATTTTGTATTAGTAAAACAAGCGGAAAAGGAGAAATAGAGATGCTAGGTGATTTAAATATAAAAACAAAAAATATTACATGGAAATCCATAGAAACAAAAACCAACCATGATTTGTCTTATTCGAGTGATAAACAAAAGGCGAAATGTAAATGGACAAGAAAGGATGAAATAAAAGGTGAAGTAAGTGTTGATAAAAATAAAGTATGGAATGAAAACTTTTTAGGCTATGATGGAAAAGCACCATTAATATTTAAAGAAGTACCTAAAAATTTAAAGCAATTAAAAGAACATGTGACATCATATCAATACGAACAAATAGAAAAAGAAATAAAAAAGAGACGAGAAATTCGCGTGGAAGAAAATTATGATAGAGATACCGACGTTTTTTCTGTTATGACTGATAAATTAAAACAAGCACTCAACTTTTCCAAAAAAATATATAAAAATGGTCCTGGTCAAATATTAAGATTGGGTATGAATAAAAATAAATTAACAGAAACCGCATGGGAATCAATAATAAAAAAAAATCTAGATAATCCAGAAAACATTTATAAATTAGAAAAATTATTGAAAACGTATGGTTATAATGGCGAAGATGAATGCGAATCGATAATGGATGCTTATCAATCAAGAAAATGTTTAGAAGAATTTAAAAAAATAAAACAGCATATTCAATATAATACAAAACAAATAATTTTATTTAAAAATACAATAAAAGAAACCGAAGAGGAAATTAAGAATTTAAATTTAATGAAAAAAGATGCAAATAACATTTTTGAAAAAGGGTTAATACTTTTGAATGAACCAATTTACTTTAGACAAAAAACATATTTAGCGGATCATAAAGACTTTAAAGAAATAAGACCAGAAACATATAAATATAATTATTCAATTTCGTGTTGGATATATATGCATGCTCAACCCCCAAATTTTAAAAAATCATATAATGAATTTACCGAAATTTTAAATTATAACGAGGAACCTGTTATTGGGTATGATTCGAAAAATAATAGATTAATAATAAAATCAAAACAAATGAAAGGTCAGCCTACTAAAGATGACAAAAATTATTTAAAAACAGTATTTATTCAAGATAAGTTTAAATTACAAAAATGGCATAACATTGTTGTTAATTATGTTGGCGGAACCGTAGATATATTTTTAGACGGTAAATTAGCAGGAAGCGAAGGTCGCGTTGTACCGTTTAAAACTTTCAACGCAATGACTGCGGGTCAAGATAATGGTATTAGTGGTGGAATTTGCAATGTTGTATATTATCCTTCTTATATTTCAAAATCAAAAGTAAAATCTAATTATGCATATTTAAAAAATAAAAACCCACCGCTCATTTAGAAAATTTCTAATATAATATTATACAAATGGAATTCAAAACAATAATTATTGGATTTATAATCTTTCTTGTTATAATGTGGCTTTATAGATATTTTTTTACAGACCCTACTAGAACAAGTTTATTAACAATGGGTAAAGCTAAAAACGCAGTTATAAAAAGTTACACGCAAATAACAGGAAATGCCGAATCGACCGATTTTACATACTCAATGTGGATTTATGTAAGCGACTGGAATTATAAAATGGGAGAAAATAAAATAATAGTTCAACGAAAAAACAACAATGGTGAATTATTTCCAGAAATAAAATTAGCCTCCTCTTCGAATGATTTAATTATTAATATGCATGTTTTTAGCGATGTTGGGAGTGGAGAATCTACATCTCAAACAATTCCTGCTACACAATGTAAAGTCACCAACATTCCATTACAAAAATGGACACATATAATTGTTACTGTTAATAATCGTGCATTGGATACTTATATTGATGGTAAATTAGTGAAAACCTGTTTATTAAATGGTGTTCCAAAGATAGATGGTCAAACAAACATTAATATATGTCCACCAAATGCGGTTAATGGTAAAGCCGGTTATGATGGATTTATTGCAAAGGTTAGATATTATTCTAGAGCATTAAATCCAAGAGAAGTTTATGAATTATATAAGGAAGGTTATTCCGGAAGTTTACTTGGCAATCTATTTAATAAATATAAATTACGATTTTCTTACATAAAAGATAATGAAGAAGTTGGTAGTTTAGAAATTTAAATATCTAAATATTATCATAATATATAATATATAGATATGGAAACCGTCGAAAAGATTTCATCAAATATATCAAATCCTTTAAGTCAAATGGCAGATGCTGCAAGCGATTTAGTTAAGCCAAAACAAAAAGGTATATTTGCACAATTTAGGAATAACAAAATTGTGTCGGGTTCGACCGATTTTTTAGAATCTAATTCATTGGTTGCAAAAGTAGTGTTTATATTATTAATATTAATATTATTTATATTTTTATTAAGAAGTATGGTTGTTGTATTACATTCTTTATTTGGACCAGACAAAAATCCAATTTTGATAGATGGTATTATTAATGGAAAAAAAAGCCTTGTTATTTCACAAGACACAAAGTTAGCTAGCTCAAAACCATTATTACGTTCAGATAATCAAGATGGTGGTATAGAATTCACATATTCCACATGGTTATTGATAGAAGATGATAATTTCCACTCTTTTAGACCCGGACAAAAAAAACATATATTTCATAAAGGAAGTGAAGGAATTAACTCAACTGATGATTCGATGAGAGGTATGGCTTATCCAAATAATTCACCGGGTGTTTATTTACATGAAACGGAAAATAAATTAATTATTGTCATGAATACATTTGAAAAAATAAAAGAAGAAGTTATTGTGCCAGATATCCCAATTCATAAATGGATAAATTTAATTATAAGATTAGAAAATAGGAATTTAGATGTTTATATTAATGGAACAATTGTAGCTAGACATGAGTTATCTTCAGTACCAAAACAAAATTATGGAAACTTATATGTAAATCAGGGTGGAGGATTTAGTGGGTTAATATCTGCACTGCGATATTATAATCGCGCAATTACTACAACCGAAATTCAAGATATTATTTCTTCCGGACCCAATATGTCTTCAAATCAAACATTGAGTATTTTTCCACCATACTTATCGATGAGATGGTTTTTAGGTAATAATTAATTTTTTTGTTTTTAATTTTTATAAAAACAAAAATTAAAAACAAAAATTAAAAACAAAAATTAAAAACAAAAATAAAAAAATATAAAAATATTATATATGAAATTATATATTTTTATATTGATAGAAATTATATTTTTAATGATGATAGGATTGATAATTTATCATGCCGAAAAATCAAAAAATTTAAAATTAAGTATTGGATTTAATAAAATAATATTCATCATAAGTATTATTAAACTAACATTTTTTGTGTGGGTATTTAATAAGAACATTACTATGTGTAATTTAGCTAATGAAATATGGTGTTAAATTTAAATACATAAATATTTTCATGTATTTAAATTTAAAAATTTAAAATTTTAAAATTTAAAAATAGTTTAATAATATAATTTAAATGGGTAATTACGAATGTAAATATTGCGGTTGTCCTTATGAATATTATTCTAATAAAAAACATTCTAGTAGAAAATCATGTTTAGTTTCTAAAGATAAATATCATGATTTTCAAAACTGTATATTGAATAACTATCAAAAATTAAAAAAAAATATAAATAATAGTAAAAAATGACCTACTCTTTTAGATTAGGATTAATGCATATATCTCTAGTTGGAAAAACTTCTCCTGACATACATGTATCGCTTTCACCAACTTTTACACATGTTCGAACATTTCTATCTGACCCGATATAACAATAGCCCACCTTTTTATTAATATTATTTGATATGTTATTTGCTTTATAAGCTTTTTTTTTTACCTTCTTTAAAGCTTTTTCTATATCTCCCTCGTCAACTTTTTCATTTTGTGATAATTTTTCAGCTTCAATGTCTATTGATGAGTGAACAGCGGTAGTCGCTTTATCATCAGTAACCTCGTTTAATATTTTTGAAGGTTTGAATTCTGTGTTTTTTTCTGTGTTTTTTTCTGTGTTTTTTTCTGTGTTTTTTTCTGTGTTTTCAGGTTCTTTTAAAAAATATTCAAAAGCATCTTTCCCATATTTAACATATGTGAATACGTTTATAGCTAATAAACCAATTATAAAAATGGCAAAAATAATTTTAAAAATATTCCATTTACTAAAACCTTTAGTTGGTATCTTTTCAGATATACTATTCGCCATATTTATAGTGCTATTCATTGGACCAGTGCTGTTTTCAGTTGATTGTTTCGTTAAGTTGGTAATATTTTCTCGTAATTTTGTTTGAATGGTTCTAGGGCTTATATTACCTGATAACATATCTTTAAAAGAATTTGTAATTGATTCTTGCATTTTTTCCATATAGAAATTATCCATATTTTATATTTTATAAAATTAACTTAATTACTAAAATATATTATTAAATTATTTAAATATTAATCAAAATAATTTAATAATTATGTGCAGTTGTAAAAATAACTGTTGTAGAAAAGATTGTAAAAAAAGATGCAAAAAGATACCAATAAAAAGGTATTTTTTACCATTGATGGGTATATTGGCTATTATACCATTTGAAGAATTTAGAACATTGATTTATTTACCAATCATTGTTTTTGTATCTTCTGCTATTTTATTTTGGAATTATACTTGGATTGTTTATTATACAGCATCAAAACCATTATATTATGAAGATTTATTTTTAGATATAAAAAAATTACCTAATTATGAAGTAGATAATGTTATAAAAAAAAGGTTCAAGTTAATATTAGAAATAGTTTTAGTAATTACGAATTCTATATTAATGTCTATATTAGCGGATGTTTGGATATTGAGAACGAATGATGATAAAGACATACTATCTATAATAGGAACAACGGGTGGAATTATTAAAATTTTTCAAATAATAAATAATACAATTAGCAGAACAATGTTAAAAATATTAAGAAATTTTATATTGAAAGAAAGTCAAGATATGCATAACGATAAGAGAGCAAAAATTAAAAATTTGATTGAATTAAAAGATATTGAAATTAAAAAAGACAATGAATAATTTTTTATTTTTTATTTTTTTTATTTAAATTAAAAAAAAATAAAATTATTTTTTTGCACATTTTCCCTTACCTTTAGCAATCTTGCAACTACAATCTCGAAATCGTAATCGTTGTGCAAGCGGTACTCCTACACTGGATGGTAATCCGGCTTTCATATTACCACCACATCCATGAACAGACAAAGCGCGTTGTTTTCTAGATCCTCCAATTGGCATTATAAAATAATATGATATTTTATTTTTCCTAAACAATATTTTAAGTAATTTTAATTTTTAAATTAAAAATGACATAGAATATGATTTTAAACGCGAGGTATAAAGGTTAATGTAGCAAGTTTATCTATTTTATCAATTGTTTTTTCTAAATTAGTGTTTGTAATGCTATTGTTAAATAAATAATTAGTACTTGGTTTTTCTTCGCTTTTTTTTATTTCTTTATAAATAATATTTATCTTTGATTTTATTTTTTCCGCGATTTCAGTATTTTGTAAAACAGGCAAATTTAAATCGTAGCTTTCTGTTAAAATAGACACAGCATAATATATCAATAATTTTCTTTTAAATTTTATACTTTCTTGATATTTTAAACAAAATATATTTAATAAAGCAGTGTTAATTTTAATTAAACCATTGTTTCTTTTTTTAGATTCTACTAAAATTACATCCCAAATTATCCATACCATTTCTTTTTTGAATTTATCATCGATAGGATATTGTCGTCTCGCACATATTTTTTGAATTTTCTTTTTTTTACATATTTTATGATATTCCAAAATCCATTCTACCCAATAAATAGCTTTATAAGTATCTTTATTTTTGTTACTTATATTCCAAGCCAACTCATTTATTGCTACAAAAATTTCACTAGGGTCTTCATTCTTAAAGGATTGTCTACCATATTTTTTATTTTTAGCTGAAAGTTTATTTGTTAAATAAAAAAAATCAAAATCAGACTCATTTATTTTTGGAACATCAAAAGAATTCTTTTTTTTTGAATAACAAATAACACAACAAATTTCTGCAAATAATTTTCTGATTTTTTCATTATTTCTCATTTTTAAGATATTATCAGAATAACCACCATTAAGAATATCTTTAAAAACATTTATCCTCATCTCTAAATAAATAGGCAACTTTGGATTTCCTATATGAATATTTTTACTTATAACTAAAATAAATATTTCCCATAAATATAAAAATTGTCCCGCTGAAATAAACTCTGCAGACCAGTAACTCGCATCCTCCAATTTCCCAGATATTAAAGAAATTATTAATTGTTTTTTAGCATCTGATTTTTTATATTTTGAAAATGTTATTGTTTTAAAATCTTTTATATTTCTTCTATCAACTATTTCATTCATTTATATATTTTTCTATAAAAAAAAATCATATATTAATACATATGGTTAAAAAAAATTATATTGAAAAAAATATGAAATTATGTTTTAAATTCATTAAAAGACACTCGACTATTTTATTGAAAAAGTTTGATAAATCCTCTTTTTGGGTAAAATTGTTTATAATAATGACATTAATATTACTATTATTAAATAAATACAACAAAAATAATCCAACGGTGGAAGGATTTACACAAATGAAACCATTTGAAATAAAAAAGAATGATGAATTGTATGACGATTTTTATGTAGGATACTATGATGAAATTGTTAGAGACGGATATAAAACTGATTTTGAATTCAAAGAAATTTGTTATACAACTAAACCAAATAAAAAAAAGAGTAAAATTTTGGATATTGGATGTGGCACAGGGAATTTAGTAAAAAAATTTGTAAAGAAAGGATATAAAATAAAAGGTATCGATAAGTCAGCATCTATGGTAGAAAAAGCAAACAAAAAACATCCCGAATGCGACATTGTTAAAAAAGATGCATTGAATTCCATGAATCATCCCGCAAATTCATTTACACACATTTTATGTACCTATTTTACAATATATTATATTAAGGACAAGTTAAAATTTTTTAAAAATGCTTATAGTTGGTTAAAACCAGATGGAACCCTGACTTTACATTTAGTAAATAGAGATAAATTTAATCCAATAATCAACGCCGCTGATATTTTATCAGTTGTTTCTCCACAAAAATATGCAAAAAAAAGAATAACAAATTCTATTATTAAGTTTAAAAATTTTCAATATAAAGCTGATTTTAAATTACAAAAACATAAAAATCAAGCTATATTTGAAGAAACTTTTAAAAGTGATAAATCTGGAAATGTCAGACAAAACGAACACACATTATATATGGAAAAACAAAAGGAAATTTTATCGCTTGCTAAATCGGTAGGATTTATATTACAAGGGAAAATAGATATGAAATCATGTGCTTACGAATATCAATATTTGTATGTATTAAAAAAACCATAGTTTTTTTTTAAAGTTTTTTATTAAAAGTTTAATATTAAATATATTTTATATTATAATATATTTAATGGTTGACCATGTTAGAATAAAAATTTTAAAAATTTTTATAATAATTATAATTATTTATTTTATTATTATCGGTTATTTTAAGTTAAAATATCCTTTTTGGTCAAGACAACCTGTATTTCATTTACATAATCTATTTTATTGGTTAAACCCACCGGGTATTATAAATGAGGACCTCCCTGAAAAAAATAGATTTTATGATGAAACAATCCAATTTTATAATTATGATTCAATTGAACCCGAAAAAAAAGATAGTTTTGGTAATTTCATAAGGGATAATTTCATGCCACATAATTATGAAAAATACAATGCTACAAATGAAAATATTTTTGACAATTTCGAAACACATAACGATAAATCATTTATATCAATGAAAACATACGAGGGAAATGTTTTATCATGTATGACCACCAAACCATTGGAATGTTATATAGATGATAATAAAATGATAATTAATTATGTAGATTATTTATGCGTTGATAAAAAACACAGAAAAAAAATGTATGCTGCTAACCAAATATTCACACATTATTATCATTTAAGAAATAATTGTAATAATATTGTTTGTTTTTTTAAAAGAGAAAATAAAAGAACAATGATTGTTCCACTAACAACTTATAATAATTATATTTTTAAAATAGATAATTGGGAAATGTGCTATAATTTTGACCAGCCTAATATTAATATTATTTTTGTAAATAAATCAAATATGAACCGTTTTTATCAGCTTTTCTTTCAGTGTAAAAAAAAGTTCAAATGTTTCATTACATTAAATTTAGGTCATCTTTTTCATTTAATTGAAAAAGAACATATTAAAATAACCGTATTAATGATTAACGAAAAATTCAAATGTTTCTATGTATTTAAAAATCCATACACTACATACGATGGTGTTAATAGTTTAGAATTATGTTCTAGTTATAAAGATGACGATACTAACAATAATATATTTACATTGGGTTTTTTGATATCAATGAGTCTTATTTCTAAAGATTTGGATTCTAAAATATTGTTAGTAGAAAATTTATCGAATAATAATATTATTTTAAAACTATTATTGGATAGATATAGTTATATAGCAAAACCTGTAAATTCTTTATATTTCTATAATTTCGCATATCATCCTAAAGAAAGTAAAGATATATTTTGTATTATCTAGTGTATTTTCCTGACCTAGCAAAAGAATCAACTACAAAAATTACAAAAACGCCTAAAAACATATATAAAACTAATTCTTCGGTAACATTGTGTGTTTTTTGGTCTTTATTTTCTTCTAACATTTGAATAACATAATTCAACTTCTCAAAAAACACATCTTTATTACCAGAAATATTTGGATTGTTTTGAGATTCAGAATAATATGGGATATATTGATTGTAATATTTTTGGTTTGCGGCATAATCATTTAACTTTTCAAAATCGTCTGGTCCAACGTCTTCATCTATTTGATTTTCTTTATTTTCGTCAGGTTGCTTTGTTAATAAAGGTTTTGGAGGAGGTTTGAAATCTGCTAAACCCGTTCCGTCATTTGTATCGTCGTTTCCCATATCTTTCATTAAATTTAGGAAATTTTCAACTTTTTCACCTGTAATTTTTTTTTTATTACATTCCCTCTTTTTATATGTTTTGTTATGTTTCACTTTACTTGATTCATTATATACATTTTTTATTTCTCCATCATTATTAAAATCTGCAAATCCCAAAGTAGAACTCATTCTTATAAAAAAAAGAGATAAAAAATTATTTATAATAACTTGAAAAATATATATAGTAATTTATATAGAATGATTAAAAAACTTAAAATGAAGAATTTAAATTTACTTTTCGCGGGTGTATTAATTTTATTAATGTACAAGACCCCTTCTTTTTTAACAGATATTACTACTAGTATTTTTGGAAGAGCTGCTTTAGTTATTATTTTAGCATATACTCTCATCTACTGTGATTTTTCTTGTTCTATCTTTTTTGCACTAATCATAATTGTATTGTTCCATAATACATTAGAAGGTTTTAAAGAAGGGGCTGGTGTGGACACCATTGTAGATGATGGAACGGAAGAATCGTCTAGAACGGAAGAGGGATTGGACGAAGGAGAGGAAGAAGAGGAAGAAGAGGAAGAGGAAGAAGAGAAAAAGGAAGAAGATTTTAATAATAAGGAAGGGTTTTTAGGAATTAATATGATATCTAAAAAGGTATTGAACAAAAACTTTATTGGTAATTTAACAAATAGTTTCAAACACAATTTGACTGATTTAGACAGATTTTTAAAAACAAAATCTGAAAAAAATACCATTGGAGCTACAAAGCAATAAAAATATAATAATATTATAAATGAAAATAATGAAAATAATGAAAAGAATGAAAATAATGAAAAGAATTAAATTAAATAAAAAGTTTATAATATTATTAGCACTATTATTATCTTTCATAATAGTTTGTCTATTTTTTAATACTAGTATTGAAGGTATGGAAGAAGAAGAGGAGCTATCCGAAGGAGAAAAAGATTGCAACAAATATCATGAGGAAAAATCAACTGGTTGGAGAGAGTGTAGGGTTGATGCATCAAACAAAAAAAGAGCTGCCGAAGAAACACAACAAATGAAAGATGATTTGAAAATAAGCGCACCCGGCGGCGAATGTCCAAAAGTATCTAGTTTTTATAATTTGTTTGCAAAAGCTTATTGTATAGCTATTAAAATTCGACAGGGCGCTCAAGATATTTAATTTTATTTAATTTTTTATAAAAAAATTAAATAAAATTAAATAAAATTAAA
>Ga0209302_10001207_pt1 | contig 15030 bp, 14 predicted proteins | sample ArcOceMetagenome_2_FD_187445 | JGI IMG/M metagenome (GOLD analysis project Ga0209302, IMG submission 187445) | Marine eukaryotic phytoplankton communities from Arctic Ocean - Arctic Ocean ARC135M Metagenome (SPAdes) (version 2) | ecosystem: Environmental > Aquatic > Marine > Oceanic | place... | reverse complement strand
GCGGTAGGGGTAGGGGTAGGGGTAGGGGTAGGGGTAGGGGTAGGGGTAGGGTTCCACGCACGACGGCCTGCACGCCGATGTCGGTGAGCTTGGTCAGCAGCTCGAGATTGAGGGAGGTGAGCGACGAGCAGTGACGACCGAGCGCGGCCGCGGCGCCGTCGCCGCACCGCATGCAGCCGCACAGCGACAGCGTGCGAAGCGAGCTAAGCTGCGCGCACCTGTGCATGCGGGGCGCGTCCAGTGCCCGTGCAGCGTGCATGTCGCAGCGCATGCAGTGCACATGCGCGGCGCGCGGGGCTGCGCGCACAGTAAGACAACGCCTTCGTCGGAGATACTCTCGCAGTAGCCGAGATCGAGCGCTACCTGCTCAGGGTTTGGGTTAGGGTTGGGCCGCCAGAGTTAGGGTTGGGGTTTGGCCGTTAGGATTGGGGCGACTGACCCTAAGCCTAACCCTACGTGCCGCGGTCGAGCGCCACCAGGGTACTCGCCCATTCGCCCCGCGCTCGCAGCTGGCCCAGCCCGCTGTCCGTGAGGCCCTGCGCCCAGCGTAGGCTGAGCTGCCGCCCGTCTCCTGAGGTGTCACCCGTCTCCAGCAGGGCGTCGAGCCACACGCCCAAGCCGTCGTCGCTGAGGAGGCTCCGGTCGCGTCGGATGGAAGCGCGCACCGTGGCAGCGAGGTGCTCCGGAAGGTCGTCGAGAAGCGCGAGGGTGTGCAGGTGGCGCGCCAGGAAGGCGCAGACCAGCTCCTGCAGCGTCCTGACTCCGCCTGCGGGCGGTGAGAGCGTCAGCCGCTCCGCCTGGAGGAGCAGGTCCGAAGCGTCGACCCACGGAGGCGGCACATCCGGCATATCCTGCTGCAAACCCAATCGCTCCAGGTCTAGGTTTGACATGCCACCACCGAGGCAAGGGTCTTGGCGAGTGGCTTCTCCCGCGCGCGTGAAGTTTGGGGTGATAGACAAAAAAAACAAGCTAGAAAAGGCACACGGCCTCTTCGCAACCGCCAGCGTGGTCGCCAGTGCGCGACCCTAAGGTCCGTCCCATGTAACCATGGAGGAACTCGCCAAAAAAAACGTGGGGCGAGGAAACGTGATTTGAAATATCTGGCAGCCCAGGCGTCTCGGCAGCCGGCCGGGAGCGGCAGGTCCGGAGGGAGAGACACATCACCCCGTGCGCGCGCCCGGGCGGCAGATTACACCCTGCTCCCCACGGCGGCCTTCGCCGCGGCGCTGGCAGGGATGATTGTCGTACAGCGCGATATCCTCGAGCGCGGCGGTGAGGTCGGCGCAGCCGGCGTCCGTGATCTTGGTGGAGCGGAGGGAGAGCAGCTTGAGCTTCGTCAGCACTCCAGTCGTCGGCGGCGGCGCACCTGCCGGCGGCGGCGGCGCCACGAGGGCGGCGAGGCCCTCGTCACCCAACGAGTTGTCCTGGAGATAGAGACCCTCCAGCGCGGGCAGCCGACGCAAGGCCGGCGCGAGGGCCACCAGCGCCGCGTCGCCGATGGCGGCGTTATGCAGACTGAGGGTCTTGAGCCGCGGCAGGGCGCCTCGGCCCAGGGCGACGGCGAGCTCCGAGGCGCCTGCGTCGCCCACATGCGAACAGGTCAACTGGAGCGTGGTCACGGCCGGCAGCGCGCCCGCGCCCAGCCCCGCCGCCAGCCGCTGCACGCCGTCGGGGCCGGCTGCTGGCTCGAAGAGGACCAGCGACTCGAGCGCTGGCAGCACCGAGCCCAGCGTGCCCAGCAACGCCAGGTCGTCCGCGGTGAGGCCATTGTAGTACCAGTCGACCCGCTTCGCCTCGGCCCTCGCGCAGCTCCTTCGTCCTTGCAGCCCCGCATCCACACCTTGACGCACAACGCTGTGGGGCCGCCTCGTGAAGATCAGCCCTCAGCTGCTGCCGCCCCTCCTGCGTCGCCGTCCGCAGCTCTTTGCTGGCACTGCTCAAGGCCACGGCGAGGCGCGGATCGAGCACGTTGCACAGTTGGGTGAAGGCGATGCCCTGCTCAAGAGTCACCGCTCAGCTTCGACAACGCCATGCCGGCGCGTCCGCGCGGCGCGCGGGCCTGGCAGTGGAGGGGATAACGCGCAACGGTCAATACGAAATTAATTGAGCTCGCCACATCCCACTACGGCCGACTGGCGTTGCTCCACTGGCTCATTGCAAACGGTACACGCGCGTACAGCACATCGCACCGCGTCAGCGGTGCCGAATCATAGCGGAACCGGGCGTTGCACATGGTGCACGTCGTGCGGCCGCTGCGCAATGGGTCGGCGCGCAACGCCCACGCCTCTGCCGGCACGAGTTTGTCGGCCGTCCCGTGCAGCCAGAGCTCGTCCTTGTTGCGAAGGCCTAAGAGAACGGACGGACCGATGCTCGTGCAGTGGTAGCGATAGCCGTGGGACCGGAGGAGCGCGGCAAGGTCAGCCTTCGGCTTCTCAACCGACAGCATGGAGACGGTGTGCGTCGCGAAAGGAAAGGTGCGCATAACCACGCTCTCGGCGCCCTCGACGTCGAGCGATAGGTAGTCTATGGCCTGGATGGCCAAAGGCAGGGAGCTCTGTGGGCAGCCGTCAGAGCGCCGTTGCAGCCTCTCTCCGGGATTTAAGTGGCAATGGCTCTTCTCCTGGGCTCAGAGGGCGGCCTCGAGCAAGCAGATGGGCCTCTGGGGCGGTGGGTGGCCGAATGGGCGGCTGCGAGCAAGGGCAGTCTGACCATGCTGGAGCACGGGCGGCACGCGAAATTGGCGAAAAATCTCGGCAAGTGGTACCGCTTGCACGCGCATAGACGCATTCGCACGCGCATTTTTCATACCGGGCCGCACTAGCCCACCCATTCCTTGGATGGTCGGCTTGTGGAAGCCCATCTCCTCGCGCTTCTCGGCGACCGCCGCACCCACCACCTCGCATGTGCGCCGATTGACGACGCTCGGCCAGAAGACGCTGTTGGCCTCTATGCAAAGGCCTCGCCAGCCATAGTCGCGCTCGAGCACTACCGTATTCGAGTGCGTCAGCCCGCCGCTCGAAGCGAGGTCTATGAAGTATCTGCGCTGTTTCGAGGCAGCGTCACGACGTGTAGAGCTCTCAGTTTCGAGCAGCGTCACGACGATGCGGTCCTGGCCCTCCTGGCCGTGCCACTCACGGCGGTCGGTACGGGACGGCAGGGTGGAGGTTGTGGGGACCGCAACGGTCGTCCAACCCGAGGAGGTGGGCCTGTGGACGACACGCGGCGACTGCATCTCGCGCGCTCGGTACCGCGCGGTGCTGGCGAAGTTTGGGGACCACGCCGGTGGAACGGGTAGAGCCACGATGCGACGGGCGGAGTGTCATCGGCTCGTCGTGGCGCTGATAATCGTGTGTGCTGTCGCCGCGCTCTTCTCGGCCGAACACTCCACTCGCATGTATCGACGCTCAGCTGAGCAGCAGCCATCGATTCGTAATGACGTGGCGCTGCCCATCCCAGCGCTGCCGCGTTTCGCAACGCCGTTGCCGATCCTGGCACCACTGCCGCCTCCGACCATGGCCGTTAGCTCGCCGCGTCAACCGCTAGCGCAGCAGCTGGCAGCTGCTGGCGTCAGTCGCCCCGCTCACTGCCCTCCCTGCCCAGCAGCTGACGGGCTCGTCGCGCCAATAGACGGCTTCCAACCCTCTTCGGCCGCCGAGCTTTCTGCCATCACGGCGGAGCACGGTGCTGTCGGTGGCGTTGAGCTGTGGCAGCAGCGACCTGCGCAGGTCGGCGACGCCTGCCGCTGCCGCATCTCGCTGCCCGGCTCGCTCGACGCGCCGGATCTCCGCGAGAGCCGAGTCCTCGCTTGGCTCAAGCGCGCGGACGGCCTCGTCGTCGCGAGGGAAGCATCTTTGCCGCGTGGCCGCCGCGCCAATGATCCGGAGCGTGCGGTGCCGCAGCCCAAAGGCGCGGCGGCCTCGTCGGCGCGGTGCCGCACCTTTGTGGTGAGCGGGAAGCGGCGCGACCTCAACGAGAGCGTACGCAAGGCCGCCGTCCGCCTAGGCATGTGCGAGTACGGCAGCCGGCAGGGCAACTGGTTCGACTTCGAGCTTCGCGACCCACCCGACGAAGAGGACACGCCGAAGCGCTTCGTTCGGCGCAAGCGCGGCTGCATCTCGGGCTACATCCCTGGCCTGCGGGAGGCGCTCGGCACGAAGACGGCGCTGGCGCGGCTGCGGGCGGAGTGCGAGGGCTGCGCGTTTCTGCCGCCCTCGTTCGAGTTCAAGTGGACCGAGGACGCAGCAGGGCTGCACGGACCGCACGCGGCCCTTCGCGCGCTGAGCCTCGCGCAGGCCAGCTACCCGCAGCTACTTACCACTTACTACTCACTGCTTACTGCTTACTGCTTACTACTGCTTACTGCTTACTGCTTACTGCTTACTGCTTACTGCTTACTGCTTACTGCTTACTGCTTACTGCTTACTGCTTACTGCTTGCTGCGTGCTGCGTGCTGCTCTACTACGCAGGCCGACTACCCGCAGCTGTGGGTGCTCAAGACTCACGATGGCTTCTCGCAGCACGAGATGAAGCTCGTGCAAGTCGACGCCGCCGACGCCTCGAGCGACGCCGCGCTCGACGGATGGCTGCGCACCACCGTTCCCACCAAGGCCAGCATTAGCCCTGGCCCTAACCCTATCCTAACCCTACCCTACCCTAACCCTAATCCTACCCCTTCCCCTAACCCTAATCCTACCCCTACCCCCACCCCTACCCCTACCCCTACCCCTACCCCTACCCCTACCCCTGCCCCTAGCCAGGCCAGCATGTCGTGCCGCGATGCGCGGCTGCCTTGCGAGAAGGGGCGTGGCAAGGTGAGACAGACGCATCGGCGCTGGGTGCTGCAGAGCTACGTACGCCGACCGGCACTCTACCGCGGGCGCAAGTTCGACCTGCGCGTGTGGGCGGTGATCACGAGCCTCGACCCTCTACGCATGGTGCTGCTGGGTCACGCCTTCCCCAAGGTCTCGACCGTCGCTTACAACCCGGCACCAGAGCACAGGCGCGACGCGTGCATGCACGTGCGGCTACCGGTGGGCTCAGGCTGCGAGATCGCAAACCTCGTGTGGCCCTACCCCGTGACGACGCTACTGCCGCTCTTCTTCCGCGGGCTCAACTTCTCGCGCCCGCTCGCGCCCGAGGCGCTGGCCGAGTTCTGGCGCGAGAGCGTCGTGCCCGACCTGGAGCGCGCCATCGCGCAGACTGTGCTGTACGCGCGGCGCGACGGCCCGCTGGCGGTGCTCAACGGGCTGCTCCGCGCCGGTGCGGCGCACCGCAGCGTGGCGGTGCTGTCGCTCGACGCGGTGCTGGACCAGGGCGGGCGCGTCCACGTCGTCGACGTCAACACCAACGGCAACCTACAGGGCGACTACTCACTCTTCAACACGCAGGCGTGTCGACTGCCGATTGAATGGGGCCACCGCCTCCTCCAATGCATAGCGGGTTGCAGCGTCTAATAGGCTCGCAGCATCCCTTAAGCTCGAGCACATAGCACGACATCGAGCACCTGCTGCCCATCTCCTGACTCGCTTTTCTGACTCACTCACTTATTCACAGCGTGACATCGAGCACCTGCTGCCCATCCTCGGCGCCGACGGCTTCCCGCGCAAGCCCGCGTACGAACGCGAGGCGGCCGCGCTGCTCAGCCGCTGCTGCGCGCACTGCGACGCGGCTGCGCGGCAGGCCGCCTCCGAGACGATCGACGAGGAGGTGCATGCAAGTATACAGTAAGTTTAGAAGGGACAAATAAAGGCACGGGGTCCGGCGTCACCTTCTTACTTACTCACTATTACCTACTTACTCTCACTTGCTTACAGGTGCATGCGCACGGCACGATGTGGTACCGTAGCTTCCCCTCACTGCTCACCGACGCGCACGAGGTGCTGGCGGGCGGGCTACCGTCGGGGCTGCTCACTGAGGCCGACCGTGCGCTGCACACCTTCTTGCGGTGTCGGCGCGAGTCTGGTTAAGCAAAGTCTCCTCAGTCTCGCAAACTAACGACTACGCTTCCAGTCCTAGTACCTAGAGTTGAAGTATTGAGCCCTGGCGCCTGTGGCAGGGTCACGGACAAGACGAAGAGGGGCGAGGGTGGCGGGAGATGTTTAATCTTTAAAATGAAAAATAAGAATAAGATGCAACACGCCTGGCGCTTCGTGGTTTTCACCCACGCCTATCAGGAACAGGATCGATCGCATGATGATGATCGATCGGCATCGCACAGGGCCAGAAGCGCTCGCAACGCCGATCCCGGCGGCAGCACCTTGCAGAAGTGGCTGCCCGAGCCGGCAGCCCGCGGGCCCGAGATTGGAGTCACGAGTGACGGCGAGCGCACCGCAAGGCGGCCGCCGTCCACGTTGGTCAACTCGACGCGCGACTGCACGAACTGTGTCGTTGCGCCGTCCATGCCCAAGACGCGATCGTCCGCGACTACCACCGAGTCGCGCCGGGCAGCTACTACCGAGTCGGCAGCGCCGGGCAGCCTGGCGTGTGCCCACGCGAAGGCGCGCTCAGTAATCCTCCGCGCCGCGTCGTTGTCGCCTCCAGCAGGCCCGCTGCCGCCGGCGTCCTCCGACGGAGCGCCGCCGAGGTCCACGCCCGCCAGCACCTCCTCTATGGCCTCCCGCCTGATTAGCTTGAGCGCGAGCGCCGGTGCCGTGTGCACCGCCTCCGCAAAGGCCCTCTCGTGCGCCGCAAAGTCCAGAGCGGGCACCTGGGTTCGGGTTCGGGTTCGGGTTTGGGTTCGGGTTTGGGTTTGGGTTGGGGTTTGGGTTAGCCCTAACCACCTCCAGAGCGGGCACCTCGACCTGGTCCCGCTCGAAGAGCAGCGGCGCAGCGGCGTTGCTCAGGTGCTCGGCACGGCTCCACTGCGGCTCCAGCAAGGAGACCACCGTGGCCGTGAGCACTCCGTCGGCGCCTCTCTCGAGGGCGGGCCGGGCGCGCAGGAACTCGGCCAGGTCGGCGCATTGCTTCACTTCCACCACGAGCGAGGCGGGGTCGCCGGCGAGCGCTAGCTGGGCCTCCGCGACGAACTCGCGCAGCGTGGCGGCATCGTAGCCATCGCAGCCATCGAGCACCGCCGCCTCGGCCGCGACGACGCGTTCGCTCATGAGCGGCACCGCGGTAGGCAGCAGCTCTACGGTGTCGCCCACCCGGACGGCCGCGTCGGCGCGCCCGGCCTTACGGTTGAGTAGCAGCCGCCGCGCCGAGGCGGCACGCTCGGCCGCCTCGATGACGCCGAGCTCTGCGAAGGCCTCGGCCGCGACCTCGGCGAGGGAAGGCTGCGCCTCGGCCTGGCACATGCATGGCATATCAGCGAGAGAGACGGACACGACACGCCTCGTCCCAGCGCCCCCCACCTCAGGCGCTGCCACGGCGTCTCGGTACTGCGTCAGCGCCGGCGTCGCGCGCAGCCTGTGGCGGTAAAATATGTGGCGGTAAAACATGTGCATGTACATGCAAATGCATGTAACATGGACATGGACACTGGACATGCACATGAGGGGCGGCAATCGGCGACCACACATGTTAGAGGCTGCGTGGCCGGGCCTGCGGATGAGCTCGCGGTGCGAGATAGCTGACTCAGGCCCGGTGGCGACGAAGCCCAGCTCATTGCGCCGCTCCGGAGACACGGGCCGCAGCACGGAGGCGAAGCCCTCGGGTCCCTCCTCATAGACGCACAGGGGGTGGCCGCACAGGTCCGTCAGCCGGCCGCCCATGGCCGTGAGCACGGCCTCTGGTGCACACGTGTCCCACGGGCCTCCGAACTTATGCTGCGTGGTAAGTAAGTGCGTGGTAAGGAAGTACTAATACGTGGTAAGTGGAAGGGTAGCAGAGCACGCGCTGCGTCTCGCACGCGGCACAGTTCCACCATGCTCGGTTGGGTGTCCCCACCCAGGCACAATACTGCAATACTCATCTGCCGATTGCATGCACATGTGCATGTGCATGTGCATGTGCATGTGCATGTGCATGTGCATGTGCATGTGCATGTGCATGCACATGCACCTGGATGACGGCGTCAACGTCGCCGATGGCCGTGGCAAGGATCTTGTTGCCGGCACCTCCGTAGACCAGCCGACTGCCGCCGCCGACCAGCGCGGCCTCCGTGCACGCCTGCTTGGGGCGAGGGCTACGGCTTAGGCTGGAGACTACTACTACTGCTACTACTACTACTACCACCACCACTACTACCACTATTACGAGTACTACTACGACTACGACTACTAGCATGCCTCCATGATGCTCGGCAAGCTGTCGCCAGTCGCCACGTACGGTCGCGGGCGCGAGGCATCCCTAGGAATGAACGGCCGGGCAAGCTCCTGGCCCAGCGTCCCATATCCCGCGCCCACGAGCCCGTACACGATGGTCGCGTCCAAGCGCAGGTCGCCTGATGGGAACGGTACCCCGACGGCGCCTGCGACGGCGCGGCCACGGACGGCGACGCCGACGAGCGCCTGGCAGTTTTGCAGCCGCTCCTCGACGAACTCGCGCGTGCCGTCGAGCGGGTCGACGTAGAGCGTGATGTCCGACAACTCGGCTGTGACGTCCGCATCGCAACCGAGGCAGAGGTCCCGGCGCAGCCTATCAGGCGCGGCCAGCGGTAGCGGCGCGTCGTCCTCCTCTCCGACGATGCGAAGGCCGGGCCACTCGTGCAGCAGCGCGCCGATGATAGCGCGCTGCGCCGCCGCGTCCGCCTCAGTCAAGGCAGAGCGCGGGTCGCCTTGGTCCTTCAGGCGAACCCGTAGCGCATCGCCGGCACTCCGCTGCGCTTGGACGTCGCGTATCGCCGCGCAGCCGAGAGCGCAGGCGTCGCAGCAGGTGGAGAGCAGGGCGCGCACGCTGATCGGTGTGGAGGCAGCCACGGCCGGCAGCGCCGCGAGAGCAGCGAGCATGCACAAGGCCGCCTCTGCCGCCGCGCTCTCGTGGCGGAGGGGGTCCTTTTTAATACCCGAATGAATGAACATTTCTCTACGGAAGAAGATAACCTTCAGTGGGGTGAAACCAGCGGGGGACGGACAGTTTGGCAATGTCCGTCGTGGCCGTGGTGTCCGACGCCGGGGGAGGAACTCGACCGGCCGAGGCTGGCGCTGGCACCGCCGAGGCCGTACCTCCCGAGGTGCAAGAGGAGCTGGCGCAGCTCCGGTCGCGCGTGGCAGAGGGCGATGAGTGGCAGCGGAAGCGCGAGGCGGAGCTCGAGCTGCTGCGCAAAGCTCTGCAGCGGCGCGACGCGCTGCTCGTCAGCCAACGCACCTCCTTCTACCGGGAGCTACTATCCCACCAGGGGTACGCGAAGATCGCGAGCGTCGGCTCGTCGCAGCCTAGCGTGACTCTGGACGAGATGCACCACCTAGAGCGGCTCGCGACGGCGGGGCAGAAGGCGGCCGAGAGGCCCGCCTTCTTCGACGCATGCATCTTCGAGGCTGCGCACCTCGAGCTGGACGAGCCGCTGGCAAGGAAGGTGACTGCGGCGCTCCAGGCAGCCGCGGGTCGCGAGGCGAGGCTCCAGGCCGAGGTCGATGCGCTCCAAGCGCGCGCCGCCCCAGCCACCGGCACCGGCACCGCCGATCCTGCCTCCGCACCCGCACCCGCTGCCGTCGCTGCCGTCGCTTCCGGGCGATCGCTCGCGGCCGATACCCCACCGAATCACCGCCGGCTGGAGTTTGGACAGACAGACGAGGCGCAGGCGCGCGGCGGGCCGGGTACAAGCTCTGACGCGGAAGAGCGGGCCGAGGTGCTGCAGGCGGAGGTCGTCCATCTCCAGGCGGAGATCGAGTCGCTCGAGCTGCGCCTGATGAGCAGCGACGGCGAGCGTGCAGCAGCGGCTCGCCAGGCTTCTGCGCGGCTCCAGAAGGAGCTACACTATGACAATGCTACACTATGACAATCTGGCATGTGTTTGCTCTACCTACCGACCTGCTCACATACCCACCTATCTACCCACCCACCCACTCTACCCACCGACCAGCCTACCCACCTCCTATCCATCATCGAGCAGGGGCTGCAGCACGAGGGCGACTATCCGGCGCTGGAGGTGCGGCTACAGGCAGCGCTGCGCCGAGCCGAGGCGGCGGAGGAGCAACTGCGCGAGGCGGAGGTGGTGACGGCGGTGGCGGCGAGAGGAGATATGGCTGAGATCACGGGAGATGATGCCGAGGCCACGGGAGATCTGGACGAGATGACGCGCCGTGCCGAGCAGGCGCCTCGCCTGCCCACCTACCTCTCGTTTTCGCCCGCGGACGCCCTGCCCCTCGGACGCCCCCTGTCATCGGCGCCCACCCTCGCCTCGCCCCTCGCCCCTCACCCCAACCCTCTCGCCCTTCACCCTCGCCCTCTCGCCCTCTCGCCCTCTCGCCCTCTCGCACTCTCGCACTCTCGCACTCTCGCACTCTCGCCCTCGCTATCACCTCTCACCATCCAGGCCGAGTGGAGGTTGCGCGAGATGGAGGGCGAGAAGGAGGGCGAGATGGAGGGCGAGATGGAGGGCGAGATGGAGGGCGAGATGGAGGGCGAGATGGAGGGCGAGATGGAGAGGCAGCTCGCCGCCGCCGACGCCGCCAGCGCCGCCGCCACCGCCACCGCCCTCGCCGCCGCCACCGCCAAAGCCAACGCCACCGCCCTCGCCGCCCACCCTTCCAGTGAGGCGGCGTATGACGCGTGGCTCGGCTGGACGGAGGACGTAGCGCCTCGCGCGGAGGCAGCTGCTCGCTACGCGCGCGCGGCGGGGCGCGGCGATGCGTGCTACTCGGTAGTGGGTGCACCGCGCGACGGCGCCGCCGCACGCATCGGCGGTGTCAGCGTCGGCGGCGGGTACGCAGGCGCGAGCGACGGAGGAGCGCGCATATCGTCGCTTGAGCGACTGAGCGCACCCGTGCGGCGACCCCAGCCGGCGGGTGCGCGCCCCTCGGCCGAGCGAACGGAGCGAGCGGACGTGGCGGTGGTGACAATGCCTCTGACCTTTGCAACCCTATGCGCCAGTGGCTGCTGCAGCCTCGTGTGTTGTGACCTCGTGTCATGTGTGAGAGGCTGCAGCGACATGCATGCACATGCACATGCACATGCACATGCACATGTGCATGTGCAACATGCACATGCAACATGCACATGCAACATGCACATGCACATGCACATGCACATGTGCATGCACATGTAACATGTATGTGCATGTGCATGTGCATGCATGTCATGTGCATGTGCATGTGCATGTGCATGTGCATGTGCATGTATGTGCATGTGCTAGCGGTCTGCAACCCTACGTGTCCAGGCGGTGGTGGTGCAGATGCCACAGTTCCCGCTGCCGTCGTCGACGAAACACGAGAAGCCCCGACAGGCGGAGGTGGCATCTCACCAGCGGGAGATGGCGCGAGGTCTTTATCTGGCGGAGTGTTCGGCGCTGCTCGAGTCCTACAGTGCCGCGGCCCGCGGCGGCGGCGGCGGCGGCGGCGGCAGCAGCGGCGGCCGCGGCGGCCGCGGCGGCCGTGGCGGCTCGGTTGCGGCTTTCAAGGCGAGCATCGATCTCACTCCACCGCAGACGTCACTCGAAAGACTGAGCGCGCAGGTGCTACTGCTGCTGCGGCGGCGACACGACACACGCACGCACGCACGCACGCACGCACGCACGCACGCACGCACGCACGCGTGTGGGTTACGTGGTGGCCACACACCGCCCCCGCCCCCCCCCACACAACGCTACCAGGGCTTTACTTACTATGGCAGCTTGTGGTACGTGACCTGGAGGCGCTGCGGCTGCGCTACAGCATCGGCGCCGCCGCCGTGCCCGCGCCCGCGCGCGCGCGAGTGCCCGCGCGCCCCGCTCCGCCCGCGGCAGAGCCCGCGGCCGCGCAAGCACCGACGTCGTCATCGCCGCATCAGCAACCCACGCCGCCGCCGGGCGCCGCACTGGGCGCGCCTGCTGGCTGCCGCCCACGCTGCCGCCTGCAATCGTCGCCGGGGTCGCCGCCGGGACCGCCGTCGCCGGTGGCAGTTGAGCTGGAGCCTTGGTCGCCGCAGCCCACGCCTCAGCCCACGCCTCCCGCCCACCGACAGCCGCCCGCCTTTGAGCTCGAGACGGCGCGCGCCAGCGAGCACGGTGGCGGCGCGGGCGGCGGCGACGGCACGTGTGGTGGCGGCGGCGCAGATGGCGGCGGCGGCGGCGGCGGCGAGAGTGATGGCGACGGCGGCGCGGGTGACGGCGGCGGCGCGGCGCGTTGCGGCGTGATCAGAATGCCCGCGGCACCACCAGGCACCTCGCCACCCCACACCGCCCCCCGCGTGCCGCCCAGCGGTGGCTTGCTGACGGCCGACCGCGAGACATGCACACCGAGCGGCTCGCCCCCCCTCGGCTCGCCACCCTCGCCCTCGGGACTCTCCACCCCCTCGTCGCGCTCACCGCCTGCAGGATACGCCAGCTTCGTCAACCCGCCCGGGGTCTGTGCCTCCCCCTCCCCCTTGGAGCGGTCGCCGCGCGCCGACGCTCTCGCCACCGCCGCCGGTGCCCTCGCCACCGCCGCCGGTGCCCTCGCCAGCTGGCGGGAGGGGGAAGCCTTCGAGGGCACGGGCGGGGGTAATGCAAGAGGTGGCGCACGCGTGCGACCAAGCTCCGCCCTCGCGCGCTTCGGCGGCAGCGGCGGCGACGGTGGCAGTGGCAGCATCCGACGGGGCGGCGATGAACCAGCCGGCGATGGCGGCGTGGGCGACGGTGTTCGCGGTGCCGGCGTTGGTATTGGTGGTGGCAGCGGCGGCGGTGCAGCAGTAGTCAGTGCGCCAGCGTGGGGGTGTAGTGGCACGCGGCACGCGGCGGCGGCGGCGGCGGCTCAGGACGCGGCTGCAGCACGCGCCGTCTTCGAGCCGCCGCCGGCGCGGCGCACAGAGCGCACGGTCGCGACGGCACGGCCGCGTTCCGCCGAGCCTTGGCAGCGCGGCTCGCCGTTTCGAATCGCGCTTCCCGTCGGCCCACCCCCTTGGCAGCCTTCCCGCCCTGCGACAGCGTGCGGCGGCGGTAGCCACGCGGGTGCCACGCCACCGTTCCATGAGGTCTGCAGCAGTTGGGAAGGCGGTCAGGGCAACAGCCAGGGAAGCGGGTCAGGCGGCGGATCACCACGCACCGCACAGGTACGCCCGAGCTCGGCTCGCCCAGCGCGCCCGAGCCCGGTGCACCCGGGCTCGCCTCGCCAGAGCACAGCCCACCAGTTCCCAGCTTCGGCACGCCCGAACTCGGCGCGGCCCGTCGGCGGCTCGCCCGCGTCGGGGATCGAGTTCAACAAGCTGTCGCGCGTCGACAGGCGGGCGCACGTGCTCGGGCTCATCTATAAGCACCAGGAGCAGCAACGCGGTCGACAGACCTTCTTTTGACCTTACAGCTTTACGTTTATGTTTATGTGGTTTATCCGGACCTTATATTAGAATATATAAATACGTCTCCTCTATTCTAATATAAGGTCCTCACCCTTGCGCGGCAGGCGCCCTGTGCTTGCTCACCCAGCGGCGTGTTCTGACCGGTTCTGGCAAACCAGTGGCTCTGGCTCCGTTCCACGAGTTGCGGGAGAATTATTGCAAGTACGGTAAGGCTAGTGGTCAATTGTATCATGCATTTTAAAAACAAAACGAGCGCGCCAGCTCGGAAGCGAACAGCGCAAACTTCACCTTGGATAGCTGTTTACTTCGACCGCTGCTTCGGGGCATACCATACACGAAGCGGGGCATTGCACGAAGCAGCGGTCGCAGCGAAATACAACCGGCACGTCTTTCCCCGGGGTAACGGGGTAGGCGCCTGTTTAGCTCTCTTTGCCTGACTGCTTCTACCGTACTATTTCGCCCCGTGCGCTAGCTTCTACTAGCCAGCGTGTGGCTGTGGCTGACCCTGTGGGCTGGACGGACCACCCGTCACAGGCAGATAATTTTAGTGTTGTTGTCGTGTCTTATATAAAACACGACAACAACACTAAAATTATCTGCCTGTGACGGGTGGTCCGTCCAGCCCACAGAGTCAGCCACAGCCACACGCTGGCTAGTAGAAGCTAGCGCACACGTAAAACGTCCCGCCCTGGCCTCAGTAAAGTAGCCACGGCTAGAAACTCAGTAGGCTGGGGAACGACCGCCACAGGCGGAGAAGAGGTACCTGTTCGGTGCCACTTGGGCTCGTTGCTCCTCCCACTCCAATGGTTCGGCCGAAGCAACCTTGTGCGGCAGATGGAGGTGCGACACAAGACGCGCCTCGTCTCGGTGGCAGGTCGTCTGGTTGAAGCCAGCGTTCAGCAGCGTCTTGCAGCGGAGCAGCTCGTCCTCGTCGTGCGCGCCACTCACCTCCACGAGCGTCCGCAGGTGGCGTCTGCCGGCGACCAAATCACCCGCGTGGGCCCAAGCCGCCAGCAGTGCGGCGGAGGCCACAACGAGTGGTCGGAAGTCGAGCGCACTCGACTGCGTCACCTGGATAGTCAATGGTGCAAAATGATAGCAGCACCGCACATGCTGCCGCTAAAGGCTCCTGAGCCCTGCGGCCGAGGCGCTTTAGAGGCGCTCCTCCTATGGGTGCGCAAAGAGCAGCCCACAGACTCGAAATCCCAGTCAATCGAGAGGGCGAGTGGCGCCACCACCAAAACGGCCGGGCACACGACCAGTGCTGCGTCACGGACACCGCAACGAAGGCGCCGGCTCGCTCCACGATGCTTGGCTCATCTCCTGGCACTTCGTCGTCCGCGAGGTCGAGGATGACACTCAGGTGGCTGAGCGGCTCGAGCGGCGTCAAGACGCGCATGTTCCAGTCCAGCTGCTCCAGGACCCACAGCTCGCGCCTGGGCGGTCAAAGACGGTGTGGAATGGGCGGCCTTCCGATTAAACCTAGGACCCGACACCTCCTTCGAAGTGTGGCTGGCTCAAGAGTACCCGAGCCAGTGGCTGGGCGACACGTGGACCCGTGCTCCCTCTCGCCACGAGCTGCCAGGCGCGCCCCCCATGGAGGTGCAAGAGCCGAGCCCGGGCACTGCCGTGTGACCATGCTGTAGCACTCCATGAGTGTCTCGCTGTCGATCGGCCTGTCGC
>Ga0209302_10001206_pt1 | contig 15032 bp, 9 predicted proteins | sample ArcOceMetagenome_2_FD_187445 | JGI IMG/M metagenome (GOLD analysis project Ga0209302, IMG submission 187445) | Marine eukaryotic phytoplankton communities from Arctic Ocean - Arctic Ocean ARC135M Metagenome (SPAdes) (version 2) | ecosystem: Environmental > Aquatic > Marine > Oceanic | place... | reverse complement strand
GGCCCATCCCCTCGGGGTAGTTACTGCTGCGGTTGAAAACCGAAACGGTGCAAACGGGATAAAGGGGACAGGCAAACAGACAGACAGACAGACAGACAGACAGACAGACAAAGGGGGGTCCGAGTCGTGTAGCGCCTCTCGCGTCTCATGTACTAGTAATACATTCTCTCACTTCGGGCAAAACATCTTTTTGAGGTCGAGAGAGCTTGTGTGTGAGGTACACATCCTCACATGCAGTTGCACGCCGAGCCGAGACTCAAACACACACCTCGCACCGCACCACCGGCAGCCTGCGGCACCGCACGCCGGCGCTCGCCCGCGGGGCGTGTCGCCGGGTGGGCCGCCGGCGCCGCCGAGCGCCGACACGAGCCGACTTGCGGTTGCGCCCGCGCCCGAGCCTGACCCGATCCCGGTGCACATGTCTACATGTGCAATATGCACATGCACATGCACATGCACATGCGCATGTGCATGTGCATGTGCATGTGCATGTGGCATGTGCATTTCATGTCATGTGCATGTCTCATGTGGCAAATTCACATAAACACGATCGTGTTATGTGACACTTATGACCCCTGTGCCCTGTGCTACCTGCGCTGGCTGACCAAAAGGAGAGTGAGAGTGTGTGTGACACGCCGCGCGTACAAAATCCGGCGCGCTGTCCGGCTGCACCTGCAGCGTGTGTCACAAGTGTCACAGACTGTCAGGCTCTGTGAATGCTCCTCTGATTATTTTATTTGGAGAGCGCCCGCGTGTGACCACGGTGTGGTTCTAATTCAGTCAGCCAGTCACAGGCACAGCCGACCCCCCCCCCCCCCTTATAATCACCGCTAGTTATTACCCCCTGAAACGGGCGACGCGGGCTGGAAGGCACCATTTCGCTCTGGGGCACCGCACGCGGAACACACTGGTGTTTCCGCTGCGCCTTTCAGAGAAAGGCGCAGGCACCGTTTCAGGGAGGGTAAACAGCGGCTGCTTTATAATGCTTTTAATCAATTATTTTTTGGGGTGTCGATTTTAATATATTAAAAGCAAGCAAGCAACACAAAAACCGGCGCGCACCGAAGTTCCGAACCGGAAGCCTCTGATACATGCTCTGACAATATTGTATATACAAAGTACGCGTGTGTGTGCAGAGTCCAGAGATATCGCAGGAGAGCTGCTCTCTATATATACTTCACATACATACCCGACACGAGACAGCGTAAAAAATACTCTTTTATTTGTAGTCGACACATATTAGGATTTAGGATGCGGCGAGCCATTGCTTACGGCTTTATGTGGAAGGGGGGTGGGGGCCGTTGAGCATTTGCACGGGGTGCCACTGGGCCGTGTTCGCAGGCATGGCAGGAGCGCCGTGGAGGATCGGGTAGTAGTTCATCATAGCTGGTGCCCCCTGGGCGCACGGGAAGGGGTTCACCGCAGCCACCGCAGCAGCCGTCGCCGCCGCTGCGGCCGCGGCCGCGGTAGCAGCGGTAGCTCCCACCAGAGCAACCCCGTGCGCCGCTGCTGCCATCTCGCTCGCCACGTGTGTGCCTGGCGCCACGGCACACGCCGCGGCGAGCGTCTCGGCAACCGCCACAGCGGCGGGCGCGGCGGGCGCGGCGGGCGCAGAGTAGCTGATGGCAGCCGCCCTGCGCTTAGCGTCCCTGCCGCCGTCTCTGCTATGGTCGCCCCCTTTGGCCTCGGCGTCGAGCGTTGCGAGGCAGGCACACGCCGCGTGGAAGAGTACCGCCGGCGCGTTGAGAGTGTCCGTGTGTCGGTGGTGCGTCGACGGTCTGCGCGGCACGGATGAAGGGCTGGTCAGAGTGTGGCACGGAGGGGGGCGGGCCGTGCGGCGGCAGGTGGTTGGAGGGGGTGCGCGCGCACAGGTAGCGGAGCTCGTCCGTGAGCCGTAGGCAGTGTACCACATGCTCGGGCGCGACGAAGTCTGCCGCCACGGAGATGCACGAGCGCAGGTTGCGCACCTGGTGCGCGCAGCCGGCGGGCACGACGATGGCGTCACCAAGGCCCTGCAGCAGGTTGTACGGCGCGATGCCCGCCTGCTGCTGCAGCTCCAGGAGCAGCGCGGCGTCCAGGTAGAGCGAGCCGTCGAGCAGCACGTGCTCGCTGTATACGTGCTCCGGCTGCTCCGGCCGCCCACCGTGCGCGAGGCCCGCCGCGCGGCTCTGCTGCTGCGCGCGCTGCTGGGCGAGGCGCGGCAGCATGGCCTGCAGCACCCTGGTGTCTGCCTGCGTGAAGATGTGCCACACGGCACCGTGCGACCGAAGCACCGGCTGGCCCTGCCAGTGCCGCGGCGCGCCCTGCGACTCCTCCTCGCCGAGGGCGCCGCCGCTCGCCTCGACGTGGACCAGCACGTTGATGGAGTCCGCCATGTTGACGCGGACGCAGGTCGTGCCCGTGCCCGGCTCGCGCGTCGGCGGCTCGTCGTCGTCGTCGCTGGCGGCGGGGCTGGCGGCGGGGCTGGCGGCGGGGCTGCGTGCCGGCTCCCACCGGCCGTAGGCGCAGTGGCACTTGGGGCCGATGTCGGGTGGCGCGACGGACGCAGGGAGGTGCGAGATCAGATTGAGCTCGCCGTCGGCGCGCGTGTAGCTCGCGAGGGGCAGCGCCTGCATGAGGTCGTCATGGTGCTCGGGCAGCAGCTCGCGGAAGCCCTGGCCCTGCCCCGCTGGCCAGTCGCGCAGCTTGAGCAGAGGCGGCGCCGGCTCGGCCGCGGCTCCATCACCGCGCGCGAGCCCCACGTGATGCGGCGGCAAGGGCGCGCGAGCTGGGTCGGCAAAGCCACCGAAGAAGTCCGCCAGCGTGTGTCCATCGAAGGCCTCGTCGGCTCCCACCTCGAGGATGGCCACGCGCTGCGAGCCGTGCCGGCGCACGAACTCACTCGGGCTCCAGTCGAGCTTGAGCCGCGCGTGCACGCCGCGCACCGCGACGGGCTGCCCCTTGCCGAAGGCGCGCCGGAAGGACTCCTGCCACACCTCGGCCGGTTGCCAGGCCTCGTCGCCCATCCAGTGCACCTGGCGCTTTGGCGACGACGCCGGCGAGGGCCGACGTACCGCGAGCCTTGGTGCGGGAGGCTCGAGGGCGCGGGCAGCGGCGGCGGCGGCGGCGAGCTGCGCCGCCTGCTGCCGGGCTGTCGGCAAGGACGAGGCGTTCGAAGGCCGTGGGGCGCGGCTCGGTGCGGAGGTCGCTGCGCTGATGCAACTGCCGACGGCTGTGGCCGCGGGAGCCACCGCGGTGCAGACGTGCCCCTTCTTGGGCTGGCCACACCGGCCGCAGCCGTAAGTCCTACTTCGCTCGTCGAAGTGGGACCCGTCGTCGGCATCGTCGCTGCTCTTCTGCACCGCGTCGACAGGTGCGGCGGAGCTGTGGGCGTCAGGGTCCCGACCTGCGCGCACCACCAGCGCTGGGCAGCCGCACAGTCGCAGCTCGATGCACTCAAGGTCTTCCGCGCCCACCGTCGTCGCCCCCGCCTCCAGTGTGACCCCGGCCTCCGTACGTGGCGGCGGTGGCGCGGGTGCAGGCGCCGGCGCGGGTGCCGGCGCGGGTGCAGGCGCGAGTGCAGGCGCGGGTACAAGCGTGAGCGTGGGGGCAGGCGCGGGCGCGGGCGCGGGCGCGGGCGCGGGCGCGGGCGCGGGCGCGGGCGCGGGCGCGGGCGCGGGCGCGGGCGCGGGCGCGGGCGCGGGCGCGGGCGCGGGCGTGGGCGTGGGCGTGGGCGCGGGCGCGGGCGTGGGCGCGGGCGCGGGCGTGGGCGTGGGCGTGGGCGTGGGCGTGGGCGCGGGCGGGTGTGTGGGTCCGAATAATGCGACGGCTGCCGCCATCGGCGCACTCGCTTGCTGCGGTGGCGCTGGCCGAGCGTCGGATTGGGCGGCAGCAGTATTCGCGACGGCTGTTGCGGCTGCCAACAGGCTGGCAAGCTGCGGCCGCTGCTGTTCGTGCTTTACGCCCGCCTCCGCTCCGCTCACGGGGCGAGGCCGCTTCTTAGCGGGCTTGACGGGCGCTGCTGCAGGTTCCGCCTTGACTAGCTGGGCAGAGTCGTCGCCTTGCTGCACTTCCTCGGCCCGCTGCTTGAGCTCGCTGATGTAGTCCGCCTTGAGCACACACTTCTGCTTCATCGTGTTCCTCCCGCCAAACTTGGGCTTGTCTGCGCAGAACTTGCACTGGCCGCAGTCTGGGGGCGGCGGCCCGATGGCTGCCAGCAGGGCGGCGGCGGCAGCCTTCGGCACCTGGCTGGTCGCCTTGGCCGCGAGACTCGGGCCGCCACCCGCAGACGTTCTCGCCTTGCCCGTCGCGGGAGGCCGCTCGAGATGCGCGGCAGGTGGCTTGAGGCTCGGTCGCGTCGAGGCAGCGGCGGGACGCGGCGCGGGCGCAAGCTCCTCCTCCTGGTCCTCGTCGCTGTCCGACCAGTGCTCCTCGGCGATCTGGCACGAGGCGAAGGCCCGGTTCGGGTTGAGCTCGCAGAACCAGTGCTTGGGCAGCGCTGCGCTGCCCGACAGCTTGCGCCACTTATCGCAACGCTCGCACTGGGCCCACGTGTCTGCCACGGCCTCGGCCTCGTCGTCGCCGCTGTCCTCGAAGCCGTCTGCGGCGGCGTAGCGCACCGCCTTGACACGCGAGTTGAACCGCTGCCCGTCCGGGGCGACGAAAGTGTGGTCCGTGTGGCGGCCCGTGGGGTCGCTGGCCCGCTTCTTGCTCACCCGTCGCCAGCCCGGCCCCATCTCAGGGCAGGGCACACCCTCCGGGCCGGTCGGTTCCCCAGGCATCCGGATCAGCCTCGACTCCGCAGAGGCCGCCGTTTGGCGGGAGGAGGAACAGGCGCCACCTCGTTCACCTTTGTCGGGGCGAGCGCTGCTGCCGCCGGCGCTGGCCGCGGGCGGCGGCCCCCGAGGCGCGGCGGCGCGAGGCGCGGCGGGCAACACGAGGGCATCCTCGGGCAGCAGGGCCTGCAGCCTGGCAGAGAGCTCGGCGAGCAGCTCCGGAGGCGTGGTGCTCTCCGCCCTGAAGTCGGACGGCGCGAGCACGGCGCGCCGCGGCGGAGGCGCGGGCCACTCGGCCTCGCCCCGCACCGCCGCACCCCAGCAGTCGACGCACAGGGCGTAGCGCTCGGGGCAGTGCGCGAGCAGGTGCACGTTGAAGATGCACGTGGCGCAGAGGCTGCAGGCGTGCCGCGCGCCCGGAGCCGCGCGGCTCACGAGGCACGAGACCGTGTCGTCGTCCTCGAGCGCGGAGAGCGGCGGCGAGAACGACGAGCAGCTGAGGGTGGAGCTGAGCCGCTGCTCGCGCGGCGCGTACTTGTAGAGTGTCGCCTGCTCGTGGTGCAGCAGCTGCATCAGCTGCGGCCCGATGCAGCCGAGCACGTAGCTCGCCGCGTCCGCGCTGCTGAGCAGGACCGTGTACGCACCCAGGTGCGCGGCGGCCGACGGCACGATGGCCTCGGCACTCGAGTGCATGAGCGCCCGGCTCAGGTGGGTGTCGACCTTCTTGGCACCGACGCCGTTGCCGCGGGCGCGCTTCGCCCCTTTGCCGCCCGCGGGGTTGCGCCTGCCGCGGCGCGCCTGCGAGTCCGGTTTTGGCAGGCGGCCGAGCAGAACGCGCTCGATCGCACCGAGCAGCGCGTGGCGCCACGGCCCCATCCAGCCCGCCGGCTCGTCAGGAAGGAGCGATGCCTCCAGCCGCGCCTGGACGTCAGACAGCTGCAGTGCTTGCCAGCCGGCGCCCTCGAGAATCGTGTCGACCGCGGCGACGGCGTCATTTGGGTTCACGCCGTGGGGCAGTCTCAGCGGCACGCGCAGCGATGGCGGTGCACGCACGCCGAAGGCCCCCTTCTCGGCCTCGGTCTCTGCATCGCCGTCGTCGGCACGTGGCGCGCGTCGCAGCATTGGCCGCACCTTGGCCCTGCCCAGCCACGCTGTGTCGCCGTCATCGAATTGGATGCGCGTTCCTTTGCGGGGATGTTGCTCCGCCACCTCTCCGGGCCACCAGCAGTCTTGCAGATGGCCTTCGACTCGAAGGCCAAGGTTCACATTGAAATTCGCGGGAAATAGCGGCACGTGCCGCAGGCGGTGCTGCAGTACCTTCTCGCGGATCGCGCCGCCTGCCTCGTCGACGAATTTGCTGTATTCGACCAGGACCCTGCCTTTCGTTATTCCGACGACGGTGGCAAGGGCCCAGGCGTCGCTGAACCCTTCCTCGCTGGATAGGACCTCTACTTTGTCATCGACAGAGAACTTCCCGAGCGTGCCTCGCGGCGCCATAAACCACGGGTCAGGGCCGTGCGAGCCTTCAGAGATATCAGAGCCGTGGGGGCGGGCAGAGAGGGCGCGAGCCGCTGCGCGGTTCAGGACTCGTCCAGGGGGCGAAATCGTCAGGCACTCTATTTTGTGCGCGGGTGGGAAGATAGATAGATAGATAGATAGATAGATAGATAGATAAATAGATGGGAAGATAAGATAAGATAGGTTCGGTCTGGGTAGGTAGGTGGGGTCCAGCATCGCGGTATTGTGCAGCATCGCAACTCGTGTATAGCGCGTGAAACCTAATCATCTGACCTCTTGGCTCTCATCTCTATAGTAGACGAACTCGTTCCCCGGACTGCCGGACACACGCACCGTAGCTGCGGCCCCGGTTCGCGTAATTTTTTTGAATACACGTCGGTTCTTGGGCTTGGTGACGAGCGCGGCACCCGATGCGGGCACCCAGGCGTGATCTGAATCAAATCCTGTGCCGAGAAGACCTGGAGAGAAGACCGCAATTCCCATGCCAATTCCATCGTTGACGTTGTGGCTTGTGCAGAAGACTGCTCGAGAGCCGTGACTAGCCATCACTGATCTCCTGCTGATCTCCCACTCCGTTAACACTCCGTCTAAGGTCTATCACGAGGAGGTTGTTATTCTACATACGATAGGGGCTGTTGTCTGTAGAAGGCAAAATGCTACTCATTACGGCTTTGAAAACTATAAATTAACCTCTTAACATCTACTCAACCAATCAGGTCACACCAGCTGCCCGCAGCCTGGCATTCAGCGCCCTCTCGGCGCGCGACGCCTCGACGCCGTCGCGGTCGCTGTTGAGTGCATCCGCGACGCGGCGCTCCAGCCGACGCGCCTCGCGCTCCGCCTTGGTGTGGCCGTGGGAGTGGCCCTCGTGCGAGGGTCTCCGCGAGAGGCGCAGTTCAGCGTCGCCATCTCGCGAGGATCTCCGTCGCCTCTCTCGCGGCGCGCCGTCCTCCTCGCCGTCCTTGCTGCTCGTCCGAGCGATGCCAGACCGGCCGCGACGACCCTCGCTGCCGCCCGCCGCGTCGCCTCCAACCGCGCCGCTCGCCACGCCGCTCGCCGCTCCGCCGCTGGAGGCGGAGCGGTGGCGGCTGCCGCCGCTATGGCGGGCCGTGCCGTCAGCGTGCCCCGCGTGGCGGCGGGCGCGGGGCTTGGCGGCGCTGGCCGCCTCGATCTCGAGGCAGACCTCGTCGAGCAGCGCGAGCGGCGCCGCCGCCATCGCCTGCTTCATCGCGGCCACGAGTGCCGCCTGGTGAGCGGCGGCGGCCTCGGCGGCGGCAGCGCCGCCCGCGATGAGCGGCGGCGGCGGCTCGGGTGGCGCCGTGCCGCCCAGCGTGCGGAGGAGGCTGCCCAGCTGTGCGGCGGAGAGCTTGTGCAGCTGGAAGCGGTCCCGCGGCGCCTCGGCCTTGGCCGCCGGCACCAGGCTCACTTCGGCTGCGTCGCGGCGCGCCAGCCCTTGGAAGAGCTGCAAGCCCACTTCCTCCGCCGCCTCCGCCGCCTCCGCCTCCGCCTCCGCCTCCCTCAGCACCGCACCGCGCGCCCTGCCCCCACCCTGCTTGCGTCGGTCCTTGGGCCCCAGCCCGCCACCTCCGCCGCCTCCTCCGCCGCCACCTCCGCCGCCACCTCCGCCGCCGCCGCCGCCGCCGGCGGCCGCCGCGGAGGTGCCGAGCCGCTCGACGCGGGAGAGGTTGCCGAGGCGCGAGAAGCTGCCGAGGGTACCCAATGTCGCCTGGCCGGGGGCCACTCCCACCTTGAGCAGCGCTGCGCCGCTGCCCGCCGCGCCACCCGCGCGGCCCGTGCCGCCGCCCGCGCCGCCACCCGTTCCCGCGCGCATGGCGTGCAACTTCTCAACGCGCGCCGCGTGGCGCGCCAACCGGGTCGAGCTCAGCCGGCGGCCCGCCGAGGCGCCCGCCGAGGCGCCCGCCGAGTCGGTGGCGTGCTCCGCCGGCCGTGCCGCGCCGCCGTCGCGCGCTCTCGGCGACGGCTCCGAGCGCCGTGTCGATGCGGCCTCGCTGCTGCTCCCGTCGCTGCCGCCGTCGCTGCCGTCGTCACTCTCGTCGCGCGGCGGCCGCTCGCCCGCCGCGACGGCCGCCCGCTCTGCCTCGGCCCGCCGCTGCAGCTCGATGCAGGCCTGCTCCGAGCCAGGGGCTTGGGGTATACACACGTGAGATGGCGAGGGCTTGGGGTCGGGGTTAGGGTTAGGGTTGGGGTTAGGGCCAGGGCTGGCTGCAGCCCGAAGCTCGATGCGCGCGCCTCGTCGAGCAGCACGAGCGGCGCCGCCCCCATGGCCTCGCGCGCCGCGCGGAGCAGCGCCCGCTTGTCCATCTGCAGGTGCTCGCCGCCCGCGTCAGCGCCGCCCAGCTTGACTAGAAGCACGCGTAGCTGCTGCCGGCTGAGCTCGCCCAGCTGGATCCGCCGCTCCGCCGCCTCGATCACCGTCGTCGGCGGATCACCCGCCATGGCCCCCGCGTCGAGGCCAACCCACCTGCTGAGCAGGCCCGCGTCGGGACCCTCGTCCGCACCAGCGTCGGCCGGCGTGAAGCCCACGAGGCCCATCTGTGTGAGAAGCTCGTCGAGCAGCGCGAGCGGCGCCTGGCACATACACGGCGTGTGCGTGGCATGTGTCATGGTGTGTGCATGGTGTGTGCATGGCGTGTCATGCCGTGGTGTGTGCGAGGGTTGCCTGGCTCAGCAGCTGAGTCGCAAGCCCCACGAGCTCTCGCTTCTCGAGCACCAGCTCCGGCACAGCCTCGTCGCCGCCGAGCCGGTGGATGAGCTGCTTCAGCTGCGCCACGGACAGCTCTCGCAGCTGCAGCGCCTGCGGCACGGGCGGCGGCCCGCCCTCGCCCTCCTCCTCCCCGTCGCCGTTGTTGGCCAACCTTTGGTAGCTCTCACCGAGGATCTCGCCCGTCACGCCGTCGAGCATGTCGTCGAGCTCGTCGTGCAGCTCGGCCTCGGTCCACGCCGAATCGCCGCCGTCACTGTCCTCATCCCACGCCTCGGCGCCCTCGGCTGAGCCGGCGCTGCTGCGGCTGCGCCCGGTGCTCCAGCCGCTCTCCGCGTCCGAGTCGTTGGCAACCATCTTGCGGAGCGGGTCGTAGGCATGCTTGCGCTTGGCCTCCATCTCCGTCGCCTCGCCCGTGTGCGCATGCGCGTCCATCCGCTGCCCCGGCCTCACCGCCAGCCCGGCCTGCCGCTGCGCCGCCTGCCTTGCAGCCTGCAGATCGGCCTGCAGCTCCTCATCAAAGCCGGTAGCGTCGTCGTTCGCCGCCTCGGCTGCCTGGTGCTCTTCGCGCAGCACCTCCATGATGGCGTACATCTGTGCGGACCGCGCCGCCTGGAGGAGCGCCTCAAAGTGATCGAGGTACCAGTCTGTGGGCAGGCGCCGGATGCTGGCGCGCAGCCCTCGCTCGTCGCCTGAGCGGATGGCCGAGATGAGGGCCGTCTGTGCTTGCTGCCTGGCGGCCCGGTCCATGGCTGATCCAGCCCGGCGCTGCGCGCGAGAGAAGAATCAACTCTTCACCGTTGCGAGTCCCGCGCACTGACCAGGCTACCCGACGGCCTCACCAGCATCCGCCACCGGGTTAACACCGGGTTAACACCGGGTTAACAGATGTGCGATGCCCTAGGCGAGTCAAGTGTGCGACCAACGAGAGGCTGTGAACAGCGATGCGAACTAGCTTTACGCCTGCACAGAGAGAGAGAGTACGTACGCCAGACCAGCCGCTGTTCACCCTCCCTGACGGTCCCTGCGCCTTTCTGTGAAAACGGGCCCGCTTCGCCCGTTTCAGGGGGTAACAACTAGCGGTGGGCACACACAGTATTGTTGTATTGCTTATCACCGGACACCGGTCCTTCCACCCTGAATAGGGAGGTAGAAAGTCTTGTCTTTGTACCTCGGAGCCGCTTTTAAGATAGAGCTCCGAGCTTAAGACGGAGCTTAAGACGGAGCTAAGATAGAAAATATTACAGACAAGACTTTCTATCTTAAGCTCAGATAACATAATCTTTTTTCTCTCGTCCTTTAGGGCGACGTTCCGCTTAGCTCCCCAAGCCCAAGCCCCACGAACGCCGCCGACGCAGCATGGCGACTTCGTCGACGCCCGACCTGCTCCTCCTCCCGCTCTCCCTCAACTTCCGCAAGGCGCAGGCGTATTATAACGACGTGGAGGGCACCTCCCTCAGCGGCAACGACCCGAAGCTGCAGGAGCAGGTCACGCAGGGGCTCGCGCTTTGCGAGGCAGCGCTCCGCCAGGTCTCAGCGCAGAGCATCTTCTCGCAGAACGAGCTGGTGGACGACCTCAACACCGGCGACCTCCGCTACCTGCTCCTCCCGCTGTACCGCGGCGAGCTGCTGCTCCGTGTCACCGACCAGTCGCGGCGCGAGGCCCTGCTGGGCGAGGCGCTGGCTTGCCTGCGCGGCTTCCTCGACGACCTGATGCGCCTCGAGGTGCTCCCGCGAGAGGTAGCGCGCAGCTTGCAGGCCGCCGAGAGCACGGGGCCGGCCGACCTCGCCACGCTGCGCGACCTCAAGGTGGCGCGCTTCAAGGCCAACAAGATCAACAAGGCACGCATGGAGGTGCTGGCCGGCCGGCTCAGGCGGGCGGGCCAGACGGAGGAGGAGGAGGAGGACGGGGAGGAGATCGAGCGGGAGCACATGCTGCTGCTCGTCGGCTGCTGCACACACACGGCCCTCGACTCGATCCGGGCGGCCGAGCAGGAGCTCGACATGCTCAAGCAGGTGGCCGAGCTGCGCTTGCCGGACGGCACCGTGCCGCGCGCGCCGCCCGAGCCGCGCGAGGCGGGCGGCGGGCTGCGCGTCCTGAGCGTGATGCCGCAGGCCGGTGGCGCCGCGGGCGGGGTGGCGATGCCGCAGGTGGGCGCGGGCGGGCGGGCGCAGGCGGGCGCAGGCAACGTGGTGGGCACCTGGGAGGAGAAGCACGGCCGCGTGTCGTACGCCAATGCGATGCAGCAGATCCACACGGGCGAGATCCCCGGGCTGTACACGTACACGATCGAGGAGTGGCTGCGGCAGGAGGAGGCGGAGCGCGCGCTCAAGGAGGCGCAGGGCATGGACGAGATGGGGCAGCGCTCGGCCGCCAAGGAGCTCGCCAAGGAGGAGCGCGAGTACGACATCGGCGACGGCGAGGAGGACCTGGAGGATCGGCGCAAGCTCATCGCGCAGGACGACTTCCGCGAGACGTGCAAGCGCGGCTCCGGCAATCGCCACAACCGAAGCTGAACGGCCAGTTCGGGGGGGGGGGGGGGTTGGGGGAAGGGTGAAAGAGCAGTACCGCCGCGAGTTGTTTATATACGAGCCGGGGCGCACGTGGGTGCGCTTTTTTGCCTGAAGTGAGAGAATTACAATTAGACACACCGCACAGCCACATTTTCGCGACCCAAGAGCTCTACACCCGTCACCCCACACACAGCCACACACGACACAGCCCCCCATATAGCGGTCGCCTCATGATGCCTGTGCATGTGGGTGGTCGTTTGGCAATTGGTTTGGCTAAAATAGCGGCTAAGCTACACTCCCACCACCCAGGACACTTTGGGCCATATCCTTTACGAGGACCATGGGCAGTGTCTCTCTCGGGGCTCTCGGTACACACGTTCTAGTCGCGCGGCTCTACTTCTTGGCCTCCGCCTTCGGCGCGGCAGCCGCCTTTGCCTCCGCCGCCGACTTGTCGGCGGCCGCCTTCTCGACCGCCTTGACCTTCTCCGCCGCCGCCTTCTCCGACGCCGCCGCGCGCTCGGCCTTGGCCGCCGCCTTGGCCGCGTTCGCCTTCTCCGTCGCCGCCGCCTTCTCGGCATCGCGTGCCTTGGAGGCCGCCTCCTTCTCCGCCGCCTTGGCCGCCGCCGCCTTCTGCATCGCCGCCGCCTTCTCGGCATCGCGTGCCTTGGAGGCCGCCGCCTTGGCCGCATCGGCCTCCGACACCACCTTGGCAGCCTTCTTCGGCGCCTTGGCAGCCTTCTTGGCAGCCTCCACCTTTGCCGTCGCCTCCGCCGCGGCGGCCTCCTTGGCCTTGGCCGCCTTGGCCGCCGCCTTGGCCGCATCTGTCCAAGGCGAGGCTCACACGTGAGAGTAGCTCAGGCCTGCCTAGCGGGCGTGTGGCTAGCCCGGGGTTCGAGCCCTGTGTGGCATACCGGCCTTGAGCGCCCGCGCCGCCTTCTCCTCGTTCGCCTTCTCGGTGGCCTTGGCCGCGGCCGCTGCCCGCTGCGCCTCGCGCGCCTTGTTCGCCGCCTTGGCCTCCAGCTCGGCCTTGGCGCCCTTGACCGAGGCCTCCTCCGCCGCCTTGGCCACCACCTCGGCCTTGGCCACGTATGTGCCCGCCGCCTTGGCCGCCTTGAGGTCCGTCTCGCCGAGCTTCTCGCTGAGCTTCTTGCCCTCGGGCTTTGAGGGCGCCTTCGCCGCCTTCGCCTTCGCCTCTTCCGGGGTGGCGCCCTCTGCGATCGCCTGCGCCTCTGCCTTCGCCTTCGCCGCCTTCGCCTCCTTCTCCAACTTCGCCTTGACTGCCTTGGCCTTGGTTCTCGCCTTGAGCGTGAAGCCCTTGTCCTCCGGGACGTCCATGATCTCCCCCTTCTTGGTTTTCTCCAAGGGAAACTTCTCGTCGATGGACAGGACGAGGTCGGGAGCAACATCGGGCAAGTACTGGTTGCCGAGCTTCAGCGCGATCGGATAACTGGCCAACGTGAACGTGAGAAAGAAGCTGCCACGGCACCAGCATTCGGTCAGATGCGACTCGTGGCTACTACGCAGCTACGGGAGGGTCAGCGGAAGGATCAGCGCACGGGCCGAGGTATCCGAAGATGAACCAGAGTGGCACTTTGCCCAGTGGGCCCAGCGCCAAGCCTTCGCCCCTGACGTAAAAGGGTATCGCGTCGACGGCAGGCGCGAAGGTGGAAGTCCACCACGAAGTTACGAGCCACTTCGGAGAGGGAAGCTCAGGCACCTCAGGGAGCTCAGGGAAGTCGAACGGCAGCAGGCCGTTGTCGACGTTGCCCTTTTTCTTTGCCTTCGGATCGTCTTTACCAAAGAAGCCTCCAAGCATGTCGGCACGCGACGAGCGGTGCGCATGGGCGGGATAGGTCTCCAGAGTGAACCTGGCATTCACCCTGGCATTGTGCAGAGTGAATGCCAGGTTGGCACCCGATAGGGCAAGCATCTTGCGGTGTGAGCTGAGCTCCGACGCGCCGGGGTGCCACGGGATCTCGATGGGTACCCGAGGGGGGGGAAACGGTCGAAAACGCGGCAAGACTTTACCGTCACAGAGAGAGATGATCCAACAATCATCTCATCTCTCTCTCTCTTACCGCCACACAGCCCGGGCGCGCTCGTCACCTCCCCGCAACCTCCTTCTTCGCCTCCCAGGTCTTGAGGTGCGTGTCGGCCTTTGCGGTCTCGCTCCTGCGGTCCTCGACCACGCGCGGCGCAGCGTCGCCCTCCTCTGGCTTGGTCGCCACCAGTGCGAAGTGGCGGCCGGTCGCCGCGGCGAGCCTGACCGTGCTGAACCCCAGCTCGCTCAGCTCGGCGGGCAGGGTCGGCATGTAGTCGGCGTAGACGTCGAGGTAGGGCTCAGTAGAACGGATGAGCGAGAAGAGGAGCGGGTTGGCGCGCAACTTCGCGAATGCGGGGGTCTCGAAGTCCATCTCCGTGAGCCACAGCTGGCCGCCCGGCCGCAGCAGCCGTAGCGCCTCGGCGGCCACCTGGCGCGTCGCGGCGGGTGGAAGCTCGTGGATCACCAGAGAGAGGCTCACCACGTCGACCGAGCCGCTCGGCAGGCCCGTGGCGCCTATGTCGGCGAGGCGCAGCTCCACCCTCGCGTCCGTGTAGCCGCGCCAGTCGTTGATCCATTGCCAGTCGCCGCCCGCGTCGCCCGCCGCCGCCTCGGCGCGGCCGAGCGCGGTCAGCCGCCGGCCCACCTGCAGGGTCCATGCATGGTATATGCGCGATGGCCAGCGCGATGGACATGCACGCCTTGCACACGCACCTGCCCAGTATGTGAAAGAATGGCGTATGCACTACGGCCCACCGCCAGAAAGTGCGGCGAGAGGTCGAGCCCGAGCACCGAGGCTGCGCCGGGCCAGTTGGCGGCGAGGCGCCGCGTCGAGATGCCCGAGCCGCAGCCGAGGTCGACCACCGCGCCGCCCGCTGGCACGGCAGCGCCGAGCGAGCTCAGCGCCTCGTCGAAGGCGCCGCGGAACGCCAGCTCGCCGTCGGCGCCCGCCTCCGGAAAATTGCGCGCCCCGACGGCACCTGGCAGAGCGCGAGTCAGACGCGGGCTGAGGTCAGATGGGCGGCTCCCAGGTTCGAATGGCGACCACTCACGCGAAGCGATCTCTCCCTCGAGGGCGGCCTCCCAGCAGAGGTTGCCGGAGTCGTAGGCGTGGAAGGGTTCTCGGTAGTAGTCGGGAACGGCCACACCCTCCTGCTCCGGGTCGGGGAGCACCCACGGGCCGCGCGCTTCGAGCCACGCAAGCGCATCGGTCCAGGGCACGCCATTTTTCTCGGCCGTCTTCACCATCGTGGCCTTGGCCTGTGGGACGAGCACAGCCTTGTATAGCGGAGAAGCGAGTGCAGTGTTGATTAGCCAACGGCTGAGACCGCTGGGGCCGGATGTGGACGTGGGTGCGACCACCATGGCGGAGCCAGTCCCGGACAGGCATGCAAGCGCGGCTAACATGAGCGAAAGGCTGGCCATCAGACGAGTTTGAGGGGGATATGTACGGGGCTCGGATTCGTTTCGGATAAAGAGATAG
>Ga0209302_10001205_pt1 | contig 15033 bp, 18 predicted proteins | sample ArcOceMetagenome_2_FD_187445 | JGI IMG/M metagenome (GOLD analysis project Ga0209302, IMG submission 187445) | Marine eukaryotic phytoplankton communities from Arctic Ocean - Arctic Ocean ARC135M Metagenome (SPAdes) (version 2) | ecosystem: Environmental > Aquatic > Marine > Oceanic | place... | reverse complement strand
CGCGTGCTTAGGGCTGGTGCTCCAGAGCTGCCCCCGGGTACCCCTTGGATGCATGCAAGGTGGCAGCCATTGGTCGGGACGTGCTGTTGAGCCAGAGCGCGCGCGGTGGCATGACCCGGTGCTAGGCTGGTGGCTTGGGCTCACGCCTGAGCGACCAGCACTCTGCCTGAGGGGCTTCCCAGGGCGGCCCAGAGTCAGATTAGTGAAACTCCCGGGTTGGGTAAGCGTTAGGGAGCCCAGAGGGCGGCTAGGGGGACGATACGCGAAAAACGTTACAATCTGTCCCACTTTCGCGTGCACCACAGACCACACGCACACCGGGTGTGCGGTGCAAGATGGCGCGTGCGCGCGCGCGACCCGCGACCAGCTAGGGGCCACGACGCCCTGCAGGCCGCAAGGGCGCTTTGACGCACACGCATCAGCATGATGATTAATTGACATGACTCGCACACATAACGTACTTCTACGTTTTAAATGAGCCAGGACCCAGGTGAGCCGTTCGGTGCGCGCAGTGAGCCGCCTCACGGACGCCACACCACGAACCGACGCTCGGCGCCGGCGCCGCGGCTCTCGTGCGCCAGCTCGAGCTCTTCCGCCGCGTCGTGCAGCCGCGCGCGCAGCTGCTTGGAGAGCGAGGCGGGGAAGTGGTGCGCGGCGCCGGCACCGGCCACTGCCGCCGCCACGCGGTACAGCTCGCACAGGTGCGGTGCAAGCGCCGCCGCGTCCTCGTCCGCTCGGGCGGTGACACGGCGCCGCACGAAGGCGCGTCGCGCTGCCTTTTCCGCCACGTCGAGCTCGGAGTACGGCGCCGACCCCCCTTCCGTCTGGTCCCACGCCTGCTCCCCGCGCACGAGCGCCGCCACCTTCTCCTGCAGCACGGCGGGAACGACGACACGGGCTGCACGCCTCGCGGCCCATGGGTTGTTGCGGACCCACGCCTCGACCGCGCGCCGCTTGGCGAGCTCGGACAGCTCTTGTGGCGTATAGTCGAGGTCAAACGCGCTCACCGGCGGCCCCCAGCCACCGAACCTGGCGTCCAGCGCCATATCGCACGCCTCATCGAACCGCTCCTGCGCCAACAGAGCACGGTAGTGCGCGTAGCGCGTCGCTCGGAAGAGGAATGCCATCAGCTCCATCCCGTCCACGACATCGGCGAGCGAGCCAACCTGCGATTGGCGCGCAATGTAGCCGCTGCACAGCCAGCTGTCGTCCCGCAGCTCGAGGCCCCGCGCCTGCAAGGCAAGCGCCAGGCGCTGCGTGCGGAGCGGGCGCATGCACGCCTCGCCATGGTACGCGGCAAAGGTCGCAAACCAGCAGCCTAGGAAGGCGTCACGCTCGGGCGCCGGGTTCCGAACGCTCTGCGTCCGCCAGAACTGCTGTGCCCAGCCGGTGCCGGTGAACGCCGCATGCATAGGCCGGCTGACAGCTCGCAGTGTAGTGGCTGCCACGGGTCCCAGCTGTTCGACGCAGCATGACGCGACGTCCTCTTCGTTCGTGAGGAGGGCGTCTAGGGTGGATGTGGTCGACATGCGCCATGAAGCGCTCGGCCGCTCGACGAAAGTCGTTTCACAATCCCAGGCACAGGGCTGATACTGGAGGAATTCCACATGTATGCCACCTCGCTTCGTCATCACCAACCGACGCGACGGACTAGCGCTGTGGAGTGCGCCATGTTGAGTAAGGCATTCCTGCGCACCTCGGCGCGCGGCTTCGCCTCGAAGTCCACACCCGGCCTCAAGAACGTCGTGCTCATCGACGGCTGCCGCATCCCGTTCCAGCCATGTACGCGCCTCCTCCAGCGCCAAACCGCCCTATAGCCCTGCAGCCGTGCGCGAGGTGTGCTTGTGGCGCGCGGCAGACGGGACCAAGGACTATGTGGACATGATGGCGTACGACCTCTCGCGCCTCGCGGTCACCGGCCTCATGAACAAGACCGCCATCTCGCCCAGCGAGATCGACTACCTCCTGTGGGGAACGGTCTCACAAGAGATCCGCACGAGCAACATCGCGCGCGACGTCGCGCTCGGCTCGGGCCTGCCGAACTCGGTGACCGGCCACACGGTCACGCAGGCGTGCATATCGGCCAACCAGGCCATCTGCAACGGCGTGCAGCAGATCCAGACTGGCCGGGCTGACGTCGTGATCGCCGGCGGCGTCGAGACGTTCTCGGACGCGGCCATCCGCTTCTCGCGCCCCAGCATGTCGAGAGTGCCGTCTCGGTGGTGGGTCAGCCCACCGCCGGGCCTGCTGGGGCTCACCGGCTCTCCAGGCTCCTGGCTGCGCCACGCACTCGCACCGAGCTGCCCAGCGCCAGAGGGAGTCTGCAAGGTGGCCGTGAGGGCCGGCCGAGAGGTCGCCGACGCCGCGGCGTTCACCTGCACCCAGGCGGCCGATCCGCAAGAAGCTCATCCTCTCGCAGAAGATCAAGGCGCCGATGGGCAAGCTCAAGTCCATCCTCAAGGGCCTCAAGCTCTCGCACCTCGCCCCCGAGACGCCCGCCATTGCCAACATGCTCACCGGAGAGGTCATGGGGCACAGCGCCGACCGACTCGCCGACCGCTTCGGCATCTCGCGCGCCGACCAGGATGCCTTCGGCGCACGCTCGCACCAGCTCGCGGCCAAGGTGCACCGTAGCCCTAACCTAGCCCTAACCTAGCCCTAACCTAGCCCTAACCTAGCCCCGACCCTGACCCGGACCCTAACCATAACCCTACCCCTAACCACTGATCACTGACCCTGACCCTGACCCTGACCCTGTCCCTGTCCCTGTCCCTAACCCTAACCAAGGCGCACGCCGACGGCATCTTCGATGACGAGATCGTCGCCGTCAACGGCAAGACGCTCGAGGAGGGCATTCGCGGTGACACGCCCGCCTCGAACAAACCAAGCCCAACCCCAACCCCAACCCTCACCCGAACCCGAGCCCGAACCCTGCGCCTAACTTACCCCACTTGTGACCAGGCGACTCGACCGCCGAAAGCATGGGCAAGCTCAAGCCTGCCTTCGTCAAGCCGCACGGGACGGTGACGGCGGCGACCGCCTCGTACTTCACAGACGGTGCCGCGTGCACGCTGATCATGAGCGAGGACAAGGCCAAAGAGCTCGGCCTCACCCCCAAGGCGCGCCCGCACCCACTCACCCCCCCCCCCCCACCCACCCACACACACACACATACACACACATACACGCGCGCGCGCGCAACAAACAAAAGACTCGTGCACCGTACTTGAGGCTGCCACCGTATGGGTGGAAGGTTAGCTAACCCTGACCCTAACCCTGACCCTAACCCTGACCCTAACCCTGACCCTAACCCTAACCCTGACCAAGGCGTACCTGCGCGAGTACGCCTTCCCGTCGTGCGATCCCTTCGAGGAACTCCTGCTCGGCCCGGCCTATGCCACCACGGCCGTGCTCAAGGCCGCGGGACTCAAGCTGGGCGACATGGACGTCATCGAGTTCCATGAGGCCTTCGCAGGGCAGGCACGGCCCTAACGCCGAACGCCTAACCCGAACCCGAACCCGAACCCGAACCCTATCCATGAGGCCTTCGCCCACGTCTCAAGTTTATAGTGATATGTATATGTGTCTGTGTCTGTGTGCGCAGGTGCTCGCCAACCTGGCGGCGCTCGATTCAGATAAGTTCTACGCCGACTCCTTCACGGACGGCACACAGAAGGTGCGCGCACTGCCCATTGGCCCTGGTCCACCCTCTCCCTAAGCCTTAGCCCTGACGCTGACCCTTGCCTTGAGCCTAACCCCAACTTGAAACCCGACCCTGACTCTTACCCAAACCTAACTCTAAACCACACCCCAACCCCAACCCCCACCCCAACCCCGACCCCAACCCCAACCCCGACCCCCAACCCCGACCCCGACCCCGACCCCGACCCCGACCCCGACCCCAAGCCTGGCCACTCCAGGTGGGCGCGGTGCCCATGGAGAAGTTCAACGTGCACGGCGGCTCGCTGTCGATCGGCCACCCCTTCGGCGCGACCGGCGCGCGACTGGTGACGACGGTCGCCAACCGGCTGATCCGTGAGGACGGCAAGTTCGGCCTGATCGCCGCGTGCGCCGACGGCGGCATCGGCCACGCGTGCATCATCGAGCGCCACCCGGACGCGAAGAAATGAAGGTGAGGCGATGTGTCCGCTTGTTACCACCCCACAAACTTGTCACCTCGAGGTGAGCGCGTCTCTCGAATCGACAATCGAGCGTGTGTGGAGGCGGAACACAGCAGTGCGGCGGCCATGCAGCCCACGGGCCCCACAAATGCGCTACTTGGCAAGAAGCGGCAGACGGAAGCGGCGGACTGGGTCTCCAGCTCACAAGAGACTGTCGGTGGCCAGCGCCAGAAGCGGAGGTTGGAGGCACGGCTCACTGAGGCTGAGTCGGCAGCAACCGCCCAGGTGGAGGTAGCGCGCTGTGACCGAGAGGAGGCTAGCGCGACCGCTGCAAGCCCATCGCAGCTCCCGCCGCCCGCTTCTGCTGCAAGCCCATCGCAGCTCCCGCCGCCCGCTTCTGCTGCAGGCGCATCGCAGCTCCCGCCGCCCGAAGCCACAGGCCCTGCGCAGCGCGAGTCGCTGGGCTTCTCGCAGTTGTGGGGTGATGACGAGTTCCAGGGTGAAGCTTTAGAAATGCTCGCAGCAGCCGAGGCGCAGCAAGGAGGGGCGCCGGCACAGGACGACTTAAGGAGTGACTCGAGCGAGGTGCCGACAGACTTAGATGAGCCGAAAGCTGTCCCCTCCGCCGCGGTAGCCTCCGCCGCAGCCTCTGCCGTAGCCTCCGCAGCAGTCTGCGCTGCAGCCTCCGCAGCAGCAGCGACCGCAGGACCGCTTGCTGGCTTGCCCTTCCGCCTCCGCTACGCGCTGCAGCAGGCCGCGGGCGGGACGCCCGACGCCCTTTTCGAGGCATGCCGCGACGCCTTGCGGCAGCCGGAGCTCGCCGCCGTTCGCGCCGCCTTCGACGAGGGCGGCCTACGCGCCGTGCGCAAACTCGTCGAGGATAGCAAGCGCGTGGGAGGGCCGCTCGCCAAGGCGCTGCCGCGGCCGCTCGGCAGCGATGACGCACCGCTGCCGCTTGAAAACGTTGGCTTTTGCTGCGACTGCCCTCTGAGCCCAGGGCGCTACTGCCTGGAAGCTCGCTGTGGCTTGAGAAAGCGCCCGCCTTGGTCGCCCCAATAACACGAGCGCTCAACCAGCAGGCGTTGCCAAGCGGCAAGGTGCCGCTCTTTCAGGCGCGCGTGCGCAGGCCGGGGCTTCTCGAGGCGGCGGCCTTCGAGGGGGCAGCCGTCGAGAAGTTGATCGACGTGTTGCCCGTACTCGACCATGGCCGGACCCTGGCGCATGCGCATCTAGGCTCGGAGAACCTGCTGCGTGTGAGCCTTGAGGAAACCGAGCGGCAGGCCTGGAGCGTCGGCAAGACCGAGACCGATCAGGAGAGGCAGGCCAGGGTGGAGCGCGTCAGGCAGCACAAGGGGCACACGAAGGCGCTGCTGACCGATGGCCTCTCCGTCGCCGGCCAGCACTACCGACTCCTGTGCCTCAAGGGAAAGTTCGTCTGGTTTGTCGCGGTGGGCGGGCGGTGGTCTACGGAGCATGCGGCGTTGCAGTCTCTGGCCGACTTCGAGAGATGTGGGGCCGAAAAGGGACCAGTCAAGTACGCCTCGCGGCCGCAACTCGCGCTCTCGCAGACGTACGACCTGCTGCCAGTCTTGTGCGAGGCGCTGGGCGCCCCCCCGCGCGTCGAGCGGCTTCGGCTTTCTGGAGGAGAGTGGCGAGCTGACCTCGAGGCGCTGGAGATGCCACCCGAGGGCACGCTGCGGATCGTCGAGGTCGACGACGATCGCGGGACGGAGGGTGGCGAGATGACCGATGGCATGGGCCTCATCTCGGCAGACATGGCGCGTTGCATCCCGCGCGTGGGCCACGGTCAGGCAATGCAAGCTGGAGATGCTGTCGAGCAGTACGGCCTGACAAGTCTGTGCCAGCAGGACGGTCCACTCGTCACTCAGATGCGGCTGTGGTACAGCAACCCTTATACCAGACGCTCGCTGGCCAAGGGCACGCTAATGCGCGATGCGACGCTGGCACCGCGCAGCATCGTGTTGCGGAGATCAATGGTGAAGGTCGACGGGAGCAACTGCTGTAACGACGTGCAACCTTTGGCATTTGAGGTCAACCAGACGTCAGAGTTCGCGCGGCCTTGCCGCACCACATCGCAGCTGATTCCCATTCTCGAGGCGCTAGGCGGCAAGGATGCGGGAGCCCACGACAATGCGCCCACGCCAATGGTACGCGAGCTGCTGCAGCTAGCTGAGAAACAGCGCAGCAAGATTGTCGACGCCACCGAAGATGTAAGCCTGCTGCGCGAGCTGAGCATGCGCGGCTACAAGGAGCACGACCACCCGGGCGACAACCCGGCGGAGGCACGCATGCGGTGGAGCGTGCCGATAGAAGCCCGGGCTCTGATGGCTGGCTTCAAGGCCAGCGAGGAACCTTACCTTCGTCGGGCGATCATGAAGCTGCGAATCAACCGGCTCAAGAAAGTGCGCCTCGGCTCCTTTCCGATCCCCGAGTCGTGCAGTGTGCTTGGCGTTGCCGACCCCACGCAAACGCTTCCCGAGGGGGCTGCCGTCGTAATCATGGGTGGCACCTTCCGGCCGCCGGGCGAGGTGCTTTTCTACCGCAGCCCAGGTATCCACTGTGGTGACGTTCGAAAAGGGAGCGTCGTGCTCCCTTCTGAAGAGCTAAAGGCCGTTCTGGGGAAGCTCGGTCCGCGCGACAACGCAGTCATATTCTCGGTGCAGGGCAAGCGCAGCCTTGCTGATGAGCAGGCGGGAGGTGACCTCGACGGCGACATCTTCAGCGTGATCTGGAACGCCTCACTCGTCGCCGCGTGCGAGTGCCAGCTGGCGTGCTCGGCGGAGGAGTTGAAGGCGGTCGAGGTGGCGCAGGAGGAGGAGACTGGCGGCAGCATAGGGAGACATGGCAGCGGCTTTGAGCTTGACGAGCGAATGCGTGAGAAGCAACATGCGGCGACTGTGCTCAAGATCCGCGGCTGCCAGCACCTCGTGGGCCAGGCGGCAAACTACTGGCTTAAGTTGGCCGAAACGGTTGGTGCCCTCGACGAAAGGGCCAAGCAAGTCGCGTGCATATACTGTCTTGCGCTTGACGCCTCTAAGACAGGCAAGGCTGTGCCTAAAGCGCAGCGCTTCACTGGAAAACTGCCGATTCACCTTCAGGATCACAAATGCCATCGCCCCGGTACCGTTTACGAGGGAATCATTCAGTGGACTGCCCTCGCGCGTCTCCACGCGCTCCAAATGCCGGCTGACATCACCTTCGAGAGGACAGAGTTCCTCCTTAGGATGGTGCCACCCGACTTCCGCCCGCCGCCGGACGAAATGCTACCCTTGGAGGGCGGCCCACGATATGCCGAGCTGAGGGAGTTCCTGTCGTGGGCTCAACAGCTATGGAGCCGTTACAAGCAGGCTTCGCAGCCGATCCTTAACGGCGACGCAGCGGCCAAGTGGGCATCGTTCGATGACCTTATCAACGAGTTTCGCTCGGAGTTGCTCAGTGGTCTCACTCTGGATGAGCGTTTTGCTCCGGCGCTGAACTCGCCGCTGCTCGCAAAGATCGCTGCGCTTTACTTCGTCTCATACACGGAAGCCAGCCCGAAGTCGGAAGGCACCTTCGCCTGGCGAGTCGTGCCCGATTACCTCTGCTACCTCAAGGTCGCACTCAAGGCGCGCGAGGAACTTGCCCAGAGCGGGCATGGCGGCTGTGCGCCGGTCTTTGACCCAGTCACGATGGCTAGGATGATGGCACCGCAACGGACTGCGCCCATCTCTGAGAGCCAGGAGATGTAGCAAACCAATGGCTCTGGAATCGACCTCTCTTCTCTGTGAGCCATGCAGATGTGAGACGGAGAGGCAGACGATGTGTTAACGATGTGCATCCCCGCGCGCGCATGCCACATCCTATTTTCTCTACACTACCCCTTGCTATTTATATTTATATGTGGTTTATACAGTAGTTTCGATCTGGTATGCGCTCTGGGTTCACTTTTTTCTTTTTTCGGGGCGCCTTTATAAATTATATATTATACTTTGATAGAATGGTAAATACTATGTATAACACTAGACGGCCAACGTGTACACGTTGAGGACCGCCTTGCACCTGCTACAGACGTGCTGTGGTTTCCAGCAGCACACGGCCCCAGGGGGAATCGCACCTCAGCCTGCAGCCTGGGCCGCCTATGGGCCGCCCTCACCGCGCGGTTTGAGGCCACCCCTCAACGGGCTCGAGCTGGACGACGCACCCCGATCCGACCCCCGTGGTGGCGCCGTCTGCGGCGCCACGGCGCCCCGGCAATGGCAAGGCGCTATCGGTGCCACCTCCACTGCCGCCGCCATTGGCCGAGCCACCCTCCTCGGCCTCGCCCCCCTTCCCGCCGCGCCGCCGAGACGGCTGCTGCTGCATGCCCAACCCAACCTGGTCGCCCTCGTCGTCTGCCTGGCCGATGTCGAAGGCATCGTCCTGCGGTGACCCGGTGGGGACGAGGAGCGGGATGAAGCCGAGCGGCAGCAGCCGCGCCAGCGAGCGTAGCACGACGAAGAGGCGCAGGTTGACGAAGTCAGGAGGCTCGACGCCTCCCAGCGCACCGAGCAGCGCGGAGCCGTTGTAGCCGCCCGCCGCGAACCCAAACCAGGCAAGGCCCATGTTGAGCGCGAACGCAGTGGCCTGCGCAAGGCACGGAGGGGCACTTGGCAACTGTAGATACGGCTGCTCAGCACTAGTTGCATGAGCGAAGCAGTTTCTGCATGTGCATGTGATGGCTCCTCGGCTGCGAAGGGTACACACTCGGATCGAGTCCCATGTGTATAATGCACGCGGCGGCCTGCGCGCGCGGTGGGCAGAGCTTCGCGGCGAGGATGAAGATGGGCAGCAGGTTGGCGCGCTTGGCGAAGGGCTGCAGCACCTCGTACCCCATCGCGAAGTACGCGTCGGGGATGCCGAGCTCCAGGTTCCACCGGCTGACCCAGACGTAGTCGAGGAGGTTGACCGCTGTCAGTACGAGCTGGACAGCGCTCCTGTTGGTTTAGGAAGGAGGATCCTCATCTTGAGGATGCCTGAGACGGGATGCGCGGCGCATCCTGACCAGAGGCTTCTGGGCAGCCTAGGCTGTGCTCGGAGGTCCGAGTTGTGGAGGCGCGCCCGTGGAGGGAAGCCGTGCGGCCCAATGGCACGCTGCCGCCATCGGAGTCAGCCGCCACTTCAAACCAGCTGGCGCTCAGGATGCGCCGGTAGCTCCAGCGCGAAAGGTAGCGGTTGTACGCGGCGGTGCCAGCGACGAAGGCGGCCGCGCCGAAGACATCCATCAGGCCTGCAACCATATGCGTCCATATGACCTTCGGGAGGCTGCAACCATAGCGCGGCCCTTACTACGAGTACGTAGGGTCGCGGCCTTTGGTACACGTGGTAGCAGCCTCTATACTAAGGGCTGCAGCTCTACTACATCAGGCTGCATCCCCCGGGTGAGCCCACCGATGAACTCGGGTGTGAAGCATGGCCTCGGGTGCGCATGCTGCGCGGCGTCGCAGTTGTCAGGGGTGGCCTTGCACCACTTGTAGATGACGAGACTGTGCGGCTGCACCGCCGCGTCGAGGAAGATGTACATCGAAGCCTTGGCGAGTGTTGGTGAGACACGCCTGGGAAGAAGCGTGAGGGTGAGGGTAGTGGGAGTGAGGGTGGTGGGGTTGACGGGTGTGGGGGTGAGGCGGGTGGGTGAGAGGGTGGGGGTGAGGTTGACGGTGCAGGCAAGGCGCGCCGCTCGAGTGACCAGCAGCTGGCCACCACGACCACGCAGATGACGGCACCGCAGGCGGGCATCACATAGACAGGCGCGGCGGTAGTGGCCACGCTAATGGCGCCTTGTGTGAGCGCGCACGCCGTGACGACCAGCGCCAGCCGGAAGAGGGGCGTTGAGGCGTCGGCACGCGCGGGGCAAATCACGTCGGTGCACACGGCGCGCAGCACGCCCACCACGCCGCGGCGGCGTGCGGCGGCGTCAACGCCGTGACGCGCGGCGGGCGCGATAGGCGGATCGCCCAGCCAGCCTTGGGACGCCGCGCCGTAGACAGCGGCGCCGGTGGCCGCGCAGACAACGTAGAGCGCGCGCACGCCCGCGGCGCTGAGGATGGAGCCCTTGGCAGCAGAGCCGGCCATGGTGGCGAGGCCGAGCGAGCTCCAGCACAGCACCTGCGCGGCGTGTGCAAGGCGCGTGCACGGCGCATGGTGCATGGTGATCACCATGCAGGGGTACATGGTGACATGGTGCATGGTGTGCAAACGGTGTGTGCCACAGTGTCTCACAGTGCATGTGCGCGTCACAGTGCATGCCTAGTGCACCCACCTGCAGGTCGGAGGCGAGCGTGGGGTGCGTGCGGCAGTGGCCCGCCACGACAGCGTCGAGCATCACGTCGGGCACCTGGACACATGCGGTTGCAGCCTGGATACACGGGGTTGCAGTCTAGGAAACACATAGGGTTGCAGCAGCACGGGTCGAATGTCCCGTCGGGCACCGCCATGCTGAGATTCGCGACGAGCATCAGCAAGCAAGCGAGTAGCGGCGTGCCCGCTGGCCCCGTGGCGGCGAGGCCGGTGAAGGCGGCGAGGCAGAGCACGCCAGCGATCTTCACGTAGGGTGTGCGGTTCCGGCCGCCGATGGGCACCGTGTCCGAGACAAGGCCGTAGAGTGCCTTGCACGACCATGGAAACATCGACAGGCCGTCGTAGGCCTGGTAATCCGCAGCGGTGCGGCCGAAGCCGTCGGGCGCGTCGTCGGTGAACAGGTACTTCGCAGCGTAATAGGCAAACGACTGGCCGATCCCTTGCGAGAGGCCGTAGATGGCAAACACCATCAAGACGAAGCGGCCGCCGAAGGCAGCCACCAGGCGCCTGTAGAAGTTGACTATCGCGAGCGGGTAGGTGAGGAGAAGTGCCCGGAGGCGGCGCGACTGTGCCATGCATGCACGAGCCCAACACGGCGCAAGTTCCAGACTGTAAGTGTTAATTCTTCACACTTATAATTTTTCACAATGTAATTCTTCACACTTACACATTAAATAAATAGAACTATTAAAGCACACGCAGCCTCTGCCCTTTTTTCTTTTTTTTTACATCTCCTGGCTATCCGTCATGGGCGCGTTCCTCTGGTGTGCCCTTCCGGACCAAAGCCTTGCCGTCTCGTGAGGATTGCAAACTTGCGCGGGCCCTCGCCGCGCGCCGGGACGCGACGCTTTCTCACGCCTGGATTTGATAACGAAGAAGTAGTCGCCTGCCACGTCCCATGCGTACCTGAGAGAAGGGAGTTTCCACCCCTTCTGCTTGTGCCAGTCGCGATTGTCGTAGTAGTGCTTGTGGGTGACCATATAGATAGCAGCCGCCTCCAGCAGCAACGCCGAGTCGGGATGCTCCACCTGCGCCGCGCACGCGAAGCGTCACACGCATCAGGAATGTCTGGGGTGAGCTCTAAGTGGCTAAAAAAACCTCGTCGTCCGTGCGGCTACCGAGGAGCAAGCTGCGGTGCTCCTCGATGAGGGTGCGATGGATCTGCTTCTTCTCGGGATCCTCGTCCCATGACAAGTTGTTCTTCGACAGCCGCGCTTTGCAGTCTGCCCGATGCTTACTGAAGAGTGTCGTCCATTTGACTATCAGCGGTGCCTACACACGCGAAAGCAGGGAAGCAACGGGCGTGCGGGTTCGTGAGCCTGAGGTGCCAGCTAACTTGAGGTGCCACCTAAACCCCTCTCGTGGCCTGGCCACATCTCAACCTGGAGCGCACCAGCTCTGCGTTATACCGCGGCGACCCAAACTTCCGGAGCTCAGGGTCAATGATCATCTGCATCATGTCGGCCAGGCCGCACTCGGGCAGGCACGAGCTTCCATCTAGGTTCTGCAACTTAGCGAGGCAGGTGTCACGCTCCAGGGTGAAGTCGGCCGCGCGTCGGCTCTTCGACGATTTGAAGTGCGAGCACAGGTGGCTCGGGAAGACGCGCAGCTTCATGCCCTCGGGCGGGGTGCGCCCAGCACCACCGCCCATCTTGCCTGCATCGAGGGCGGACATCTGGTGGTACGCCAAGTCAATGGCGCGGCTATCTGCGGCGCCGTACGCCTCAGCCACAAGCAACCACTGATTGGCAAAGCTCTTCATAGCCCCCAGTTGGCTGCGCGTGCGTACCATGTGCCACGCGGCCGCATCCCCTCGCGCATCGTCGCGCAGCGGGGTGGCGGCTGGCCGGGTCGGCGACGACTGCCCCAACGCCTGTCTCTGCGCAGCCTCGCTCCATGCGGGCATGCTCGCCGACGGGAAAGCGCACACGAGCTCCTCGCTCATGATGAGCACAAAGTCGTCTCCATCGAGGTCGCCGCCAGCCGCCTCATCAGCTAGGCTGCGCTCTCCACACGTAGAGAAGATAATGGCGCCGGAGGAGCGCTGCGTGTCGACCCCCTGCAGGTGGGCCTTCAGCTCAGGGGTAAGATTGACGACCCGGACGCGGCGGATATCGCCCGGGTGAAGGCCCGGATGGCGGTACAGCAAGGCGTCGCGCTCTGGCGTAAAGTCAAAGGAGCTGCCGACCAGACACACCGTGCCAGGAGGCAGCGTTCTGGTGGGGTCAGCAAGGCCGAGAGCGTACGCCGACTCTCGGAGCGGGAAGCGCCCATCGCGCAGCTTCTTAAGCTGCGACTCAACGATTTGAGTCACCTTCTGATGAAGAAACGGCTCTTTCATGTGGTCAAAGCCGCTGCCACAGAGGGGTGCGGAGGGAATCGGCAATTTGGGGTGTCTGGGCGCGTTTGGTGCGAAGCAACTCAGCAAAGGGTACGCTCAGTGCCAGGGCGAAAGCAGCGCACTTGCCAAGAATCTGCGATGTGGTGACGACGGGTTCGAACCACCCCTGCCGAGCGTCGAAGGAGGTACTTTTGTGGCTAGGGGTAGGAAACGTCAGGGGTAGGACTACGAGTGGTGGTACCTCGCGCTCGCACCGCTCGTAGTCGTTGAGGTCGTGATCTGCTAGCTTCCTCAACATCGGCAGCTTCAAGGGAGGGAGCGTAGACTCGATCACCGTGGCCTCATGCTGGCGCGCCAAGGCTACCAGCGCCTCCACCATTGGCGGACCGCCTGCCGCCTCGAGCAGCGAAACCAATTGCTTGTTAGTGTAGGCTTGGCGGACTTTGCCTGCCGTCTGGATGACCTCGAGCGCCCAGAAGCCCCTAGACGCGGCAGCACACTCCAGCCGCCCCTCCACCTTGCGCATCGACAGCGAGACCACGATGGTACGCTCCGCAAGCCGAGCGTCGCGCGCGAGCGTGCCTTTGCACAGCGAGCCATGGTACCACAGCCGCATCTGGAGTGCGAGTATGTAAGGTGGTTCGCCTTCCGCCTGGGGTGTAGCTCGCCCTTGGCTGATCTTGGGCATCAGCTTCATCAAGTCAGCTGAGATGAAACCTGTCCCATCCGTCATCAGACCACCAGCGTCGCCGCGAATGTCGTCAACCTCCACTATCTGCACGCAGCCCGGGGGCGGCGCGTCGAGCTCGAACGCGCTTGCGAGGCTTCGAGGCTGCTGGCCCTCGGTGTGGCGCACGATCCGCACTTGCAATGGGCTGCCCAGCTGTCGCTCAATCAGCTGTGTCGCGTCCAAGGTTTGCGAGAGGGCGAGCTGCGGCCGCATCGTGAATTTGGGCAGAGTCTTGACGTTCTCAAAGTCTGCGAAGAGTGCTCGCGCCTCTGCCACGCACGACCACGAGCCCGCTGCAACGCTTCCTGACGTGGCAACGAAAAAGAAGAGGCCTGCATCATCGTCACGAAATGCAAACGGCTTGAACAGACGCCCGCCGACGCTCAGCCCATTCTTGAGCATGCGTTGCTCGCGCGCCATGGCTGCGTCGCGGTTGGCGGCGCGGGGCCGGGGCAGGTCATCGCACGTCACGCGAAGCACGTTCGTTGGGCCAAGTACTTCGTGCAGCAGCGTGCGAGTGTGGACGACCGGCCCAGAGCAGGCGGCGGCGGGCGTGTCGCCCCGGAAGCTCACGTGGGCCTTGTAGAGCAGCACTGCCCCAGGAGGGGGAGGCGCCATGGCGAGGGTGGGAAGCCCAAGCTTGAGGCGCTCCGCCTCCGCGTCGACCGCCTTGAGTCCATCGGCAGCCGAGTCAAAGGCCGCAACCAAAGCGTCCGCCGCACCTTGCTCAATGTTGCGCCCTATGGCCTCCAGAGCGAAGTGCAGCTCGAACCGTCTTGCGGCGGCTGCCGCATCGGCCTCTCTCGCCTCAGCCGCCCGCGCCTCAGCCGCCTCAGCCGCCTGCACCTGCGCCTGCTCCTCTGCTGCAACTGCCTCCGCCGCCGCCGCCGCCGCCGCCGCCGCCGCCGCCGCCGCCGCTGCTCTCGACGCAGCCTCCGCTGTTTCTGCGGCCACTGCTGCCGCGCGGGCAGCTGCCCTCTCGCTAGCGGCCGCCTGCGTCTCTGCGACTTCCGCACGAGTCTTCGCCTCTGTCTCAGCCTGTGCTATTGCCATGGCTTCAGCTTGCGCCTTCCCTTTGTTTGCATCAGCCGTGGCAGCTTTCTTGGCGGCGGCTTCGGCAGCGGTAGCCGCAGCATCCGCTGTCGCTGTCGCCTCGGCCAGGGCCTGAGTTGCCAGTGTCGTCGCCCGCTCTGCGGTGAGCAGGCCTGAAGCGGTCGCATTCGCCTCCTCCCGGTCACAGCGTGCCGCCTCAGCCTGGACCCGGGCGATCGCTGCCGCCTCAGCCGCAGTAGGCAGTGACTCCACCCTCTGCTTGTGACGCGGGCCGCCGAGGGTCACGGTCGTCTCTTGAGAGCTGCATATCCCGTCTTCTGCTTCCATCTGCCGTTTCTGCTTTCTCGCCACTTGGGGCGCGTCTGTGCGTCCCGTGGGTTGCATGTCGAGCGCGACGATCGCGCCAAGGGGGGGTGATACCGTAGTAAGCGCGACGTACGTAAGAGGGGACTCTC
>Ga0209302_10001204_pt1 | contig 15033 bp, 1 predicted proteins | sample ArcOceMetagenome_2_FD_187445 | JGI IMG/M metagenome (GOLD analysis project Ga0209302, IMG submission 187445) | Marine eukaryotic phytoplankton communities from Arctic Ocean - Arctic Ocean ARC135M Metagenome (SPAdes) (version 2) | ecosystem: Environmental > Aquatic > Marine > Oceanic | place... | reverse complement strand
TGCAGCTGCGGCAGCAGGCTGTTTACGCTCGCACGGTGTACAAGGACCCACGGTACGCCAAACCACATTCATCTGTGCTGACGACACATTGCTCGGTCTCTCTCAGTGGATTGGTTCTCTCTTTTGCGCAGGGGTGGTCTTTGTCTTGTGGTACAAGCACCAGCTCTCGCACACTCGCGGCGCTGCTCGTCATGCCGGCGGTCCTCAAGGCGTACCCGAATGCCGGGGCACCTGGTGAGCAACGACGGGTGCAGATGGCGGAGGGCATGCAGGTCGTCTTGAGCGGCTCGGCTTCCACCCTCGCCGACCTGCTCCCGTGCGACGTGACGCGCGACTCGGCGGGCCACATCGCGGCGCCACTGCAGTTGCTTCTGCACTTGGTCCTGCCCGTGATGCTGATCTCGGGGCGCGCGGAGGGCCTCTCCATCGCGGGCTACATGGTCGGGCCGCAGCGTCTGGGGGTCGCCTTGGACATCATCCTGCGCGTGTATCGTGTCGCACAGGCACGCATCCTACGCCGCGGAGATGAAGGGCGAGTTGGGCGGGTCACGCTCGTGACGGGCGACCTGCCGGAGGAGCTCTTCACGGAGCTGGAGGAGCTCGAGGCGCGCGACACGGAGCATGGGGAAGTGCGGGTCACACCCCTGTCCGTGGCAGTGGCGCGGGAGGTGTGCTCGCGCATCGGCGCCTATCTCCGGGCCAAGAACGATCTGCCCTTCATGGTGCGCCCGGAGGACCTGATCAGCCTCGACAACCAGGCTGAGCCCGCCGAGGCGGACGAGTTCGGCGAAGTGGGGGAGCTCCTGTTTCCCACGTGGTGCGGCGAGCTCACCTTCGCCATGCTGCGCTCTACGAACGGCACCCTCGGCCCCTTGGCGGACCTCGAGCCCCTTCTGAACCCTCGGTACACGGCGCATGACCGAGTCAACTTCACGAGCGCGGCGGACGAGTGGCAGCAGGGCGCCATGGTCAAGACGTACCTGGAGCAGGGGGCCTTCTATCGGCTGGCGCGGCTGCTCCCCGTGCTCGAGACGGCGGAGGAGCGCGAGGTGATCTCCTCGCTGGATCTCGTGGACCAGGCGAAGGCCCACGCGGCCGCGCTGTGTGCCCTCTTGCCTGTGCCCAACGAGGTCCGCGTCTACCCGCGCTCGTCGGGCGAGGCCCAGCTCGGACTGGTGCGCTACCTCAAGCGGGCAGGGAGCACGGGCCTGGCGGGGGGCATCACGCCGGCGGAGGTGCTCAATGCTGTCACCTTCTTCCCCGTCGTGGAACTTGTGATCGGGCAGGACATGTCTGCGGCGGCGGCCATGAGCGTGATCTCGGACCTGGCGCGCGCCGTGGGCCTCCGCTACAGCGCGGCGACGTTCGATGTGGGGCTGCTCGGCGCGATCGAGGCGGCGCTCGAGCATCTCGGAGCGGTGGTCCAGCGTGCGGTGGACTCGGGCATGCCGGCGAGCGGCATCGTCGCCCTGATCGCGAAGGAGGATGCGAGCACGGCAGCAATGACGAGCGCGGCGCCGCGCGGAGGCGGCGGCGGCGCCGGTGGCGAGCACGGGTCGGGCACGGGCGGCTACCCGGCCTCGTCGATGGCTGACTTGCGCAAGCACATCACGACGGAGTCCTTCCTGGCGGCGGTGGCGGCGCTGGAGGGCATGAGGGCGCGTGGGGCGGAGCCGCTGGTAGTCGTGCGCTACGTCTTCGCCAGCCGCCAGGCGATCTTCCTCCAGGCGCTCCTCGGGCACAAGCACAACGTGCCGGCCGTGCCCATCACGGACTGGCTCATCCGTGTGATACGCGTCGCGGTGCCGCAGGCGCTCTCCGACCTCCTCTCGGAGTGCGCGACCCCGGCACCTCCGCCAGGCGTGCTGCGCGTGCGGGCGCCGCCGGCGGTCGAGCTGTTCGCGTCGCTGTGCAAGGGCGACCTCAACATCGACTGGGAGAACGAGATGTACTGGATCCTGGCGTTCTGCGGCGTCAACGCCAGCCGCGGACTCTACGAGGTGGTGCCCGAGCAGCAGGTCTACACCGACGTGGGGCGCTTCATGCGGCTGTCAAGGGTTCTCGTGCCGTTCCTCGATGCGCTGGGCTGGGACTCGATGCAGCCGCCGCGGCAGAACGGGCAGGCGTGCTCGCTGGCGACGGTCATGGCCACGGTGCTGGACTACGTGGAGGCGGCGGCATCGGTCGACGCCCGGACGCTGGGTCTGGTGATGCGGCGCACGCTGCAGGGCGTCCTGGCCGAGCGCTCGGTCGACCTCAAGCACTTCCTGCTCTTCGCGCAGCCCTCGTCGCTGCTCGACACGGCGTTGGTGGTCGAGAACTCGCCGGCGATGCGCAACTTGCAGGAGCTGCGCGTCCAGGTGCCGCGCCAGAACGAGCTCCAGCGGGAGTTGCTCGTGGCGCTAGGACCCGAGGCCATGGCGAAGATGGGCATCGGGCGGGCGCTGGTGCCGCCAGGCATCATCCCGGTGGCGCAGGCGGCGGCCCCCAAAGTCTCCTTCGCATCGCCTGACCCGGCGGCGGCGGCGGCGACGACTGCGGCGGCGGCGGCCGAGGCGGCAGAGAAGAAGCTGGCGGCGGCGGAGAAGAAGCTGGCGGCGGGCTCGGCGGCCAAATCGGCGCTGGCAGAGCGAGCTGGGGAGAAGCGCAACGTCGCTGTCGGAGCGCTACACCCCACGTTCGTCCGCGAGGTGGCGGGGGGCGTGCAGTTTGGCAGGAAGGATGAGCCGGACAAACTGCAGTTCGTCGATCGCGAGGCCTTCAAGGCGGTGGCGGGGCCCGATGCGTGCATAGGCGTGTGGATGTCGTCGAGCACACGCCACCCGCACGCCATGTGCACGCACCACCGCAAGAAGGGCTGCGAGACTGCAACCTCGGTCAACCACGTGGTGCCGGCGATCTTCCGACGCAACCACAGGGCGGGGCTGCTCCAGGCGGTGGTGTTGGCGGCGGCGCTGGGAGCACAGCCGGCGGCGCAAGCGGACGCAGCGCTTGTGCGGGGCGGGCGCGCGGCGGGCTGGCACGCCGCGCATGGCGGGCGCGCGCAGGCGGCGGGCGGCTCGGCGATGGTAGCCTGGGGAGCGGCGGTGGACGTGGGCGCGGCACGGCAGGGCTACTCGGCGGATGTGCGGCCAGACGCGACGTGCGGCGTGCAGGATGGCGCAAGCTGGTACGGGCCGGCGGCGGCGGCGCAGCCGCAGGCGGCGGGAGCGGTGCCGTGCAGCGAGGTGGCGGAGATGGAGCTGAAGGGGGGCTACGTCTTCATGCCAGTCTTGCACATGGCGCCCGACGGACCGTACGTGGCGTTGCCGGCGGGCAGCGACGGCGCCGTCTGCTATGGCTCGGCCGCGATCGGGCAGGCGGTCACGGCGGGCGAGCGGCGGGAGGAGGGGCTCTCGCTGGCGTCGGCGTGGGCGGAGGAGATGTATCCGGGGCGAGGCGACCTCTGCGCCTTCGGCTTCTTCCGAGACACGGATCGCGCCTCGGCCGAGGTCGCTGGCCTCATCGCCTCGGACCCGCTGCCCCCCGGTGCACTCACGCGGCGCGTGAGCGGCGTGGACGGTCTGCGGGGCATGCCTGGGGACGGGCCAGTCTGGGTCGCGGTGAGCGGGCTGCTCGGCACGCCGTGCGAGCGCTTGGCGACTCTCTGCGCGGCGCGGGCCGGGAGCTTCTGCTGGCCAGCGCCGGACTTCACGACCACCGGCGCCACGGTGGGCGTGCTGGCTCCGTCGAGGTGCACGCCGCTGGAGCCGACGGGGGGCCTGGCCGGCAGGTGCACGTCGCTATCGCCAGGCGAGCTCAAGGAGGCGTGCGACGAGGCAACGCTCACGCTCAAGGAGGTCTTCGCGCGAGCGGCGGCGGGGCTGAGCGGGCTCAGCGAGGCGGGAAAGGCGGCAGCGGGCAAGTGGTTGCCCTCGGTCACGCCCGTCTGCTGGGCCGACGTGCCGAAGGGGGCGATCGGGCTGGCCTCGCAGTGCAACTACGCGCCGCTTGCGAAGGTGCCGTGGCCGGCGTGGGTCAGGACGGTCTCCTCGTCGCACTGCCCGGAGCTGCCGCCTAAGCCGCCGCCCGGCCTGATTCCGAACTCGGCTCGAGGCTGGCGCGACGTGCTTCGCCCGGGCGCCTACACCCTGGTGCTGGCGTGGATGACGCGCCTGGAGGGGGCGCTGCGGGCGATGGTGCGCGGCGCGGGCGTGGAGGAGCTGCGGCATCTGATGCCGAAGGCGCTGGCGCTGGGCTTCGACAGCTTGGAGCCGTGGGCGGCGGCCGCCGTGGGCGCAGGGCACGTGCTGCAGACCAACGCCGAGGGGGGCCTGGAGCTCAAGGACCTCTCGCAGCCGCCTCCTACGCACTTCAATCGCGCGCAGTGGCAGGCGATGTTTGACGAGAACGGGTCGAAGGACCTGGCGTTGCAGGACGTGGTCAAGAACGGCATCACCTATCTGTCCAAGGCGCCGGGGGCGGCGCGCTACCTCGCGCCGGCGCCCAACGAGGCCGTGCTGTTGCTGCAGCCGTCTCTGCGCTCTTTCCTCGCTGACCAGGCAGGCTTCCTGAAGGCTCACGAGGCCCTCAGCAAGATGGAAAAGCGCGGCTGGTTCGAGCTCGTCCGCATGCACGGCCTGGGGGGCGGCGAGTTCCTACTGCCCTCGATCCCGTGGCGCACGAACGCGAACGGCATGGTCATCAAGGCCAACGGGCGGGACTGGCGGGGCATCTGCGACTACGGGTCACCGCACGACGACACGCTGCGCATCACGGTGCTTCGCGACGGCGTCTTTGTCGCGGAGGGGCCGGTGGTGGCATCGCTCAACACCAACTGCTCAGTTAGGTCCTCCAAGGCTGTGCGCGCTGCGGAGGGTGACGGGCGGGCATCGATGGCCGTGCGCCATACTCCCGCAATGCGCCGCGGGCGGGAGCCCTACGGTGAGCGTGACGGTTGGGTGGCTGGTCCAAGACGCTTCGGGTCAACTCCTTTGCCGCCCTCTCCGCCCTCGACGCCCTCGCCGCCCTCGCCGCCGCCCTCGAAGATGGAGCTGCGCGTCGCCGCGGGCACGTGTGGGGCAGACTGGGACAAGTGGCTTTACCCTGGTGAGTACAAGCCCTTCTTCACAGACGTCTTGCTCGCGATTGCGCAGATGTGCAACATTGGCGAGAAGGTGGGAATGCCTTGCGTCATCCTGGGAGACGATGCCGAGGCCTTCTTTCACCAGTGGGCTCTGGCAGCACAGCAGGAGTGGATGTGCGGGGGGCTGCGGCTGGATCCCGACGCGCTGCGGGCGGGCGAGCTAGACGCGGCACTCACGGCGGTGCGCGAGCGGTGCATGGCCATGGGAGTGCAGCCGTCCAGCAACTGGGCGCAGCGTGCGCTGACGGAGATTACCCACTGCCTGACGCGTCGATTTGCGGAGGCGGAGGAGCCGCACTGGGCGCAGCTGGAGGTGGACTTCCCGGCGTTCGGCGAGTGGCGCGACGAGAGGCGCAAGTTGTCAGCCACGACGGGGCGCGACGAGGCGCGCTGCATGTACTCGACGGGCTACACGGACGACGTCGTCACGTTGGTGCTCGGGGCGGAGGCAGCGCTGCGCTACGTCTGCCTGCACGAGGAGCTGCTAGGGTCGGGGGGGCTGAACGTCCTCATGGCCAGCGAGGAGAAGCGCTCCCTGGGCGTCAGCGCGCCGTTCATTGGCGCGAACGTGCTCACCGTCGGGGGCATCGGGTACCTCGGGCCGGCGAAGGTACACAGCACGCTGGAGGTGCTCGCGCTGGCGATCGAGGGCAACCTCACCCTCGCGCGCTTCGTGCGCCTGGCGGGCATGCTCAACCACCTGGTCATCATCCTCAGCCTGCCGTACAAGGAGATGTACGCGGTGTACGGCATGCTCGACCGCACCCGCAGCCTTGGGCGTGGGCTCGACGAGCTGGTCGAGTGCACCGACGCAGGGGTGGCGTCGCTGGGGCGCTTCCGAGATGGTCTGCTCGGCACGGCGGGAGTGTCGGCGATGGCCTCCGTCTTTCCCATGCTGCCGGCGGTGGACGGCGGGGTGGTCAACGTGATGCACTCCGACGCCGCCATCAAGGGCACGGGCAACCCGGCGCTGGCGGGCAACCTCTATCAGTTCGTGTGGCACATCTGCGTGAAGAAGTACACGGAACTGCCTATTGTCGCGCTCGAGTTCATCGGCGGCATCGTCAACTTGCAGTGCTTCGGAGATCGCCTGCGCGGCAAGAAGGCCTGCCTCGCCCTCGACGCGCTGGTGTGCCCCATGGTCATGGCGGGGAAGGGCTCGTCGCCGATGACGCGCCTGCTGCACGCCAAGATGATCGAGGACCCGGCGTATCCGCTCGTCGCGGAGTCCCTGACGGTCTCGCACGAGCATGGCACCTACAACCCTGTCGCCGACGCCTTCAGCCGGGGCAAGATGGAGCTGGGCAACAGTCTGATGCGCCACATGGGTCTGCAGCCTGTGTGGGTGACGCCGCCGCAGCGCTCGTACGACCTGCTCGACCTCGCCCTCGGCACGTGGCGGGCGATGACGCCCGAGGAGCGGGGCACCACGCGCAGCCGGATGAACACGGCGTCGTCGGGGCCTTCGCCGTACGTGGCGGCGGCCGCGAGCGGTGGGGGCGCGGCGCAGGCGTGGGGGGCGCTCAGCTGGGCGCTCGCCGCGGCGCTGGCGGGGCGCGGGCGCTGCGGCGTGTGGCTTTGGCCACTGCTTGTCGGGCCGGCGGCCGCTACCTCGCCGGGTGGGACGGAGGAGGGCGGGCCCTACGAGTTGGTCGCGGCGGCGGCGGCCACCGCGGCGTTGCTGGGCTGGAATGCCACGAGGCGCGGGCGCGGGCGCGGGCGGGGCGCGGGGCCGGGCACCGCGCGGCGGACGGTCGATCATCTGTCGACGGTGCGCTACGACGATGACGTGGCGACGATGGAGCAGGGCGCGGGGGCTGACGCGGCGCCGCCAGTCGCTTGGGCGTCCTGGCGCAGCTACGGGCCCAACGTCCTGGCGCCGCTGGACTGCGGCGCTTGGCCAGTCGACGCAGTCGCCTGGGCGTCCTGGCGCGGCCACGGGCCCGACGTGCTGGCGCCGCCGCAGGGCGCGGTGCCAGTGGGCGTTGTCGACATGGACGAGTCGGACCAGGGCGCGTGGCCAGTCGACGCAGTCGCCTGGGCGTCCTGGCGCGGCCGCGGGCCCAACGTCCTGGCGCCGCCGCAGGGCGCGTGGCCGGTGGGCGTTGTCGACATGGACGAGTCGGACCAGGAGGGCGTGGCCGACGGAGCGGGTCAGCACATGGGCGTGGCCGAGAGCAGCTCCGTGGTGGCTCGGCTCGAGCGTGCTGAGCGGCCGAGGCGCGCGGCCTTCCAGCGCGCGGGCGCGTGCATCGTCGCGTCGGTGATCGACGACAACAATTCGGAGCGCCTGCACGACGGCGCCAACGAGGCTGCGGCCTCCGCGCGGGCGACGCTGGTCCGCCTTGCCAATCTCCGGCAGCTCGCGGCCACCGCGAGTGAGACGCTGCAGCGCGACGGGGCGGTGCTGGAGCGGGGCGGGGCCGTGACGGCGCAGGAGCAGGGCGGGGCCGAGACGAATGAGGAGAACGTCGAGGGTGTCGTGTTTCGGAGCCACACGGTGGAGCAGCGGCACGCCATCGTCGCCGACAGGGCGCTGCGCGGGCAAGCGGTGGACCTGGTCTCGGAGGACGAGTCTGTGGAGGCGGAGGTCGAGATCGAGATGGACTACAACCTTCCTTGGTCTGCGGCGTCCATCTTGTCGGCCCCGCGGCGGCGGCGGCGCTGCGGCGACTGCGAGGGCTGCATGGCCGAGCCGTGCGGCGGCTGCCCTCCGTGTCTCGACAGGCCGAGCGCTGGTGGGCCAGGCACCAGGCGGCAGGCGTGCACGTTGCGGAGGTGCCTGCTCCTGCTCAGCTTCGCCTTCTTGCCGCTGGCGACCCCGATGTCGCGCGTTGGGCCGGCGCCCATCCTCGGGCTCGCGCGCGCCTACCGCAACAGTGTCGCGGGCGATGGCGCGGCGCTGCCGCTCCCGGCGACGGGCACGTACCTGAGATCGGCTGAGGCGGGCGCGCTTCCGGCGGTTGGTGGGGCGGGCCGGGCGGGGCTCGGGCAGCCGCTGCCCCTGCCCTTGGTGTCGCGGCAGCACGATGCGAGCGGGCGCCTGTCGGCGGCTGTGGTGGGGCACGCGCTGCCGCTGCCGCCGGTGGCGTGGCGGGCGCTGGCGGCGGGCCCGGCGCAACGTCCTGCGCTGGCGGCGGGCGCCCGCGCCCTACCTCTGCCGCTGGCGCTGGGCGCGGTCAGCGATGGGCAAGACGGACGGGCCCGCGCGCTGTCGACGCTGACGAAAGGCGCACCGGAGGCGCGGCGCCTTCGCGCCGAGGCTGGGCTGGCGCTACTACCTGGCGCGCCGGATGAGCTGGAGCAGCGGCGCGCGCGCATGGCGACGGTGCTGCGCCGTGGGTATGCCGAGCAGACGGTGAAGCAGGACAAGGGTCACTTTCAGGCGTGGGAGCGGGTCTGCGCGTCGCTTGGGACCAGCCCGTGGCGCATGGACGTCGCGGCGAACCTGGGTCTGAACGTCGAGGGGCACCAAGAGGAGATCGAGCTCTTCGTGCATGCGCTCATCATCTTTGCGCACGACATGCGGCCGCGCAGCAGCAAGACCAAGACTCAGGCGGACCCGCGCTCGGCGGTCAAGAAGCTGCAGGCCGTGGCGCGCGTGCACATGGTTGAGTGCCAGGTGAAGGTGGTCTCGTTGGCCTCCGTTACGCTGGCGTGCAAGGGTCTGATGCGCGAGTACATCGAGGAGCATGGTGTCGAGGGGCTCATTCCAGATCGCAAGAACCCGCTCACCAACGCCATCATCGATGGGATGCTGGCGACGCCCACGGGCACAACGGCGGGCGCGGGCGCGGGGCGGCTCGTTGTTGACTGGGCCAGCTACCACTGGGTCTCGCTGCTTGCCCTCTTCTCCGTGCTGGCAGAGTCGGGCAATCGCAAGGACGAGGTGGCCAAGGCGACGGCGAGGACGCCCTTCCGCAAGGGCAGGTTCACCTTCGCGTCGCTGGGCTTCAAGGTGGCGGGGGCAATGCTATGCGCCTGGCCGACCTTGGCTCAGCTGTGGGCCATGGGGCCCGGGGACGGCATCCTTCTCAAGCATGGCGTCTCGAAGAATGATCCCGTGGGTCGATGGTTTGCTGCGACGCCCACCTTCCTGGCGTGGCGCTCGACGGGGCGCTGTGCGTGCCGCGCACTCATCGCGCTTATTGCTCACGCGGGCTCGGCCCTGGCGGAGGGGGCTCGTGGGTCGACTCCCCTCTTCGGTCCTACTTGTGGTGAGGAGTTCACGCACTCGCAGGTCAACGCCGCCTTCTTCCTGCTCTTGGAGACGGGTGGGGGCGTGCCGCGCGCGCTGCTCGCCAACTACTCGGTTCACTCGTTTCGGATCTTTCTCTGCTGCGCCTTGTTCAATGCCGATTGCCCGCGCGAGCTGATCAAGCGGTTTCTCCGGTGGCGCGGGGACGAGTCGCTCGACACGTACGGGCGCACCGATGATCCGGTCTGGGCGAAATGGATTGACGAGACGTTGGACGCCGTCGTCGACTCCACGATGGTTGGACGTTTGCCGCAGATTGACCCGTCGCCGCAGCAGCGGGCGGCCCTCCTTGCGGTTGCGCGCTCCTTTCTCAACCTTCCCAACTCCGCCGCCACCAACGCCGCGGCCGGTGACGGCGTTGGGCTCTGAGCGCCTTCGGGTGCTCGCCATCCCGCGATGGTCTCCGCCTAGTACGATTTTGGGTGCGACTACCTCTACCTCTACGTGACCAATCCTTTTCCCCGGGCAATCTGCAGCAGATGGCTGTGGACAATGTGTCGCTGGCGTCGTTGTGTCGCGCTTGGAACGCGCGCTCTGCTTCGACTGCCTCGAGCCGACCGGGGACTCGGTCACGATGGGTAATATGTGGTTTAATTCAATTTGCTGGGCGGCTCGCGGCGCTGAGGGAGTCGTTATCGCCCTCGACTTCAGTTCGACACGTTGGGCGACGTTCTTCGCCCTATTCTTATTCTGTTCTTCTATTACATGTCCGGCTGGACGCTTCCGGCCACTCTTTACCGGGGCCTTCCTTGTTCTTGCCCTTGGTACATTCGGTCGTGCCTTCTCTTCCTCCCTTCCGTCAATTCCATGCCGCTAATTACCTCCAAACGCGCGAGAGTGTTGGCACTTCATCTAGCTTTACCTGGCCGGTGGCCAGCGCCTGCCTTGGGAATGCGGCATTCCCGAGCAGGGACCGCCGTGGCTCAAGCGCTCAGACTTCGAAGCGCGACGCTTCGATTTTTTGCGCTGGACACGGCAATCTCTTTTACCTCCCACCCACCCTACGACGCAGGGGATCTGCGCAGGGGGTATCGGCGGCTGGTTCCTTGCCGCCTCTTTTGGCTTTGGACTGGCCGTCGTGCTGGCCTTTTGGTCAAGCCCCCGCCTGTCCCTTTGAGTGCGCTCGAGTTGTTGTCTTCTACAATTACTTCGAGCGCTCCTGGTTTTGCTAAGCCGCACCAATGCCGCTGCATATCAGAGATACTACGCGTCGTCGCGCGTAGCGCGACGTTAGCTGTATCTCGCTTGTTTCGGGATTTGGTAACAGCTTCTGCAACAACCGTTTCGCGGGATGTTACGTCCTGCTGCGCGACTGTTTCATCATGCTGCTGCCCTGCCACTTGGGGGCCTACCTTGCTGTGGCCCCTGCAGCTGCGGCAGCAGGCTGTTTACGCTCGCACGGTGTACAAGGACCCACGGTACGCCAAACCACATTCATCTGTGCTGACGACACATTGCTCGGTCTCTCTCAGTGGATTGGTTCTCTCTTTTGCGCAGGGGTGGTCTTTGTCTTGTGGTACAAGCACCAGCTCTCGCACACTCGCGGCGCTGCTCGTCATGCCGGCGGTCCTCAAGGCGTACCCGAATGCCGGGGCACCTGGTGAGCAACGACGGGTGCAGATGGCGGAGGGCATGCAGGTCGTCTTGAGCGGCTCGGCTTCCACCCTCGCCGACCTGCTCCCGTGCGACGTGACGCGCGACTCGGCGGGCCACATCGCGGCGCCACTGCAGTTGCTTCTGCACTTGGTCCTGCCCGTGATGCTGATCTCGGGGCGCGCGGAGGGCCTCTCCATCGCGGGCTACATGGTCGGGCCGCAGCGTCTGGGGGTCGCCTTGGACATCATCCTGCGCGTGTATCGTGTCGCACAGGCACGCATCCTACGCCGCGGAGATGAAGGGCGAGTTGGGCGGGTCACGCTCGTGACGGGCGACCTGCCGGAGGAGCTCTTCACGGAGCTGGAGGAGCTCGAGGCGCGCGACACGGAGCATGGGGAAGTGCGGGTCACACCCCTGTCCGTGGCAGTGGCGCGGGAGGTGTGCTCGCGCATCGGCGCCTATCTCCGGGCCAAGAACGATCTGCCCTTCATGGTGCGCCCGGAGGACCTGATCAGCCTCGACAACCAGGCTGAGCCCGCCGAGGCGGACGAGTTCGGCGAAGTGGGGGAGCTCCTGTTTCCCACGTGGTGCGGCGAGCTCACCTTCGCCATGCTGCGCTCTACGAACGGCACCCTCGGCCCCTTGGCGGACCTCGAGCCCCTTCTGAACCCTCGGTACACGGCGCATGACCGAGTCAACTTCACGAGCGCGGCGGACGAGTGGCAGCAGGGCGCCATGGTCAAGACGTACCTGGAGCAGGGGGCCTTCTATCGGCTGGCGCGGCTGCTCCCCGTGCTCGAGACGGCGGAGGAGCGCGAGGTGATCTCCTCGCTGGATCTCGTGGACCAGGCGAAGGCCCACGCGGCCGCGCTGTGTGCCCTCTTGCCTGTGCCCAACGAGGTCCGCGTCTACCCGCGCTCGTCGGGCGAGGCCCAGCTCGGACTGGTGCGCTACCTCAAGCGGGCAGGGAGCACGGGCCTGGCGGGGGGCATCACGCCGGCGGAGGTGCTCAATGCTGTCACCTTCTTCCCCGTCGTGGAACTTGTGATCGGGCAGGACATGTCTGCGGCGGCGGCCATGAGCGTGATCTCGGACCTGGCGCGCGCCGTGGGCCTCCGCTACAGCGCGGCGACGTTCGATGTGGGGCTGCTCGGCGCGATCGAGGCGGCGCTCGAGCATCTCGGAGCGGTGGTCCAGCGTGCGGTGGACTCGGGCATGCCGGCGAGCGGCATCGTCGCCCTGATCGCGAAGGAGGATGCGAGCACGGCAGCAATGACGAGCGCGGCGCCGCGCGGAGGCGGCGGCGGCGCCGGTGGCGAGCACGGGTCGGGCACGGGCGGCTACCCGGCCTCGTCGATGGCTGACTTGCGCAAGCACATCACGACGGAGTCCTTCCTGGCGGCGGTGGCGGCGCTGGAGGGCATGAGGGCGCGTGGGGCGGAGCCGCTGGTAGTCGTGCGCTACGTCTTCGCCAGCCGCCAGGCGATCTTCCTCCAGGCGCTCCTCGGGCACAAGCACAACGTGCCGGCCGTGCCCATCACGGACTGGCTCATCCGTGTGATACGCGTCGCGGTGCCGCAGGCGCTCTCCGACCTCCTCTCGGAGTGCGCGACCCCGGCACCTCCGCCAGGCGTGCTGCGCGTGCGGGCGCCGCCGGCGGTCGAGCTGTTCGCGTCGCTGTGCAAGGGCGACCTCAACATCGACTGGGAGAACGAGATGTACTGGATCCTGGCGTTCTGCGGCGTCAACGCCAGCCGCGGACTCTACGAGGTGGTGCCCGAGCAGCAGGTCTACACCGACGTGGGGCGCTTCATGCGGCTGTCAAGGGTTCTCGTGCCGTTCCTCGATGCGCTGGGCTGGGACTCGATGCAGCCGCCGCGGCAGAACGGGCAGGCGTGCTCGCTGGCGACGGTCATGGCCACGGTGCTGGACTACGTGGAGGCGGCGGCATCGGTCGACGCCCGGACGCTGGGTCTGGTGATGCGGCGCACGCTGCAGGGCGTCCTGGCCGAGCGCTCGGTCGACCTCAAGCACTTCCTGCTCTTCGCGCAGCCCTCGTCGCTGCTCGACACGGCGTTGGTGGTCGAGAACTCGCCGGCGATGCGCAACTTGCAGGAGCTGCGCGTCCAGGTGCCGCGCCAGAACGAGCTCCAGCGGGAGTTGCTCGTGGCGCTAGGACCCGAGGCCATGGCGAAGATGGGCATCGGGCGGGCGCTGGTGCCGCCAGGCATCATCCCGGTGGCGCAGGCGGCGGCCCCCAAAGTCTCCTTCGCATCGCCTGACCCGGCGGCGGCGGCGGCGACGACTGCGGCGGCGGCGGCCGAGGCGGCAGAGAAGAAGCTGGCGGCGGCGGAGAAGAAGCTGGCGGCGGGCTCGGCGGCCAAATCGGCGCTGGCAGAGCGAGCTGGGGAGAAGCGCAACGTCGCTGTCGGAGCGCTACACCCCACGTTCGTCCGCGAGGTGGCGGGGGGCGTGCAGTTTGGCAGGAAGGATGAGCCGGACAAACTGCAGTTCGTCGATCGCGAGGCCTTCAAGGCGGTGGCGGGGCCCGATGCGTGCATAGGCGTGTGGATGTCGTCGAGCACACGCCACCCGCACGCCATGTGCACGCACCACCGCAAGAAGGGCTGCGAGACTGCAACCTCGGTCAACCACGTGGTGCCGGCGATCTTCCGACGCAACCACAGGGCGGGGCTGCTCCAGGCGGTGGTGTTGGCGGCGGCGCTGGGAGCACAGCCGGCGGCGCAAGCGGACGCAGCGCTTGTGCGGGGCGGGCGCGCGGCGGGCTGGCACGCCGCGCATGGCGGGCGCGCGCAGGCGGCGGGCGGCTCGGCGATGGTAGCCTGGGGAGCGGCGGTGGACGTGGGCGCGGCACGGCAGGGCTACTCGGCGGATGTGCGGCCAGACGCGACGTGCGGCGTGCAGGATGGCGCAAGCTGGTACGGGCCGGCGGCGGCGGCGCAGCCGCAGGCGGCGGGAGCGGTGCCGTGCAGCGAGGTGGCGGAGATGGAGCTGAAGGGGGGCTACGTCTTCATGCCAGTCTTGCACATGGCGCCCGACGGACCGTACGTGGCGTTGCCGGCGGGCAGCGACGGCGCCGTCTGCTATGGCTCGGCCGCGATCGGGCAGGCGGTCACGGCGGGCGAGCGGCGGGAGGAGGGGCTCTCGCTGGCGTCGGCGTGGGCGGAGGAGATGTATCCGGGGCGAGGCGACCTCTGCGCCTTCGGCTTCTTCCGAGACACGGATCGCGCCTCGGCCGAGGTCGCTGGCCTCATCGCCTCGGACCCGCTGCCCCCCGGTGCACTCACGCGGCGCGTGAGCGGCGTGGACGGTCTGCGGGGCATGCCTGGGGACGGGCCAGTCTGGGTCGCGGTGAGCGGGCTGCTCGGCACGCCGTGCGAGCGCTTGGCGACTCTCTGCGCGGCGCGGGCCGGGAGCTTCTGCTGGCCAGCGCCGGACTTCACGACCACCGGCGCCACGGTGGGCGTGCTGGCTCCGTCGAGGTGCACGCCGCTGGAGCCGACGGGGGGCCTGGCCGGCAGGTGCACGTCGCTATCGCCAGGCGAGCTCAAGGAGGCGTGCGACGAGGCGACGCTCACGCTCAAGGAGGTCTTCGCGCGAGCGGCGGCGGGGCTGAGCGGGCTCAGCGAGGCGGGAAAGGCGGCAGCGGGCAAGTGGTTGCCCTCGGTCACGCCCGTCTGCTGGGCCGACGTACCGAAGGGGGCGATCGGGCTGGCCTCGAAGTGCAACTACGCGCCGCTTACGAAGGTGCCGTGGCCGGCGTGGGTCAGGACGGTCTCCTCGTCGCGCTGCCCGGAGCTGCCGCCTAAGCCGCCGCCCGGCCTGATTCCGAGCTCGGCTCGAGGCTGGCGCGACGTGCTTCGCCCGGGCGCCTACACCCTGGTGCTGGCGTGGATGACGCGCCTCGAGGGGGCGCTGCGGGCGATGGTGCGCGGCGCGGGCGTGGAGGAGCTGCGGCATCTGATGCCGAAGGCGCTGGCGCTGGGCTTCGACAGCTTGGAGCCGTGGGCGGCGGCCGCCGTGGGCGCAGGGC
>Ga0209302_10001199_pt1 | contig 15050 bp, 12 predicted proteins | sample ArcOceMetagenome_2_FD_187445 | JGI IMG/M metagenome (GOLD analysis project Ga0209302, IMG submission 187445) | Marine eukaryotic phytoplankton communities from Arctic Ocean - Arctic Ocean ARC135M Metagenome (SPAdes) (version 2) | ecosystem: Environmental > Aquatic > Marine > Oceanic | place... | reverse complement strand
TGGGTGGGGACTCTCGGCTGGTCCGCGCGTTTCTCCATGTATGTCGATCGCCGGTATCCGCTACGATACCAACCTCTCTCCGTCAGTGTCGGTGCGACGCCTCGTTGAATCACTGCCGTTTGGCCCGCGTTTCTCATGAATCACAGGGGCCATTTTCTCATGAAGACGGCATTCCGATGCGCCAGAAAACGCCCACTTTTCCCCCGCTCCGCCTCTATCCGCTCCGCGGCGATCGGACATGACGAATAAGCGCGGGCCCGCTATGTATCACCCCCGCCTAGACGCCCAGGAAGTCGTCAAGTCGAGTCACACCTGTCGGCAGATATACGATAAGATACGATGGTTGGGGGTTCACCGTTCACCGGCGCTACACGACTCGCGACGCTACGGTACACACACGCGTTCCCCGCAATCCGGATCGGTCGCGGGACTGCCCGACGCTGCGACTGGCTGGGCGGTGGGCGCCGCCGCCTCACTCACTCACTCACACGCAGACACAAACAAATGCACGGTGTACGGCGATAATGATACGCCCCTGTAAGACCCCTTATCTGTCGGCAGATCCACTGGAACCTTGTACCCGAAAGATAAGATAAGAGATACCACGCGTGTTCTTTCTAACCGCCCCCCTTCACGCCAGGCTTGCCATCTTCGGCTTCGTAGAGACTTACGACGCAGAAAGAGACGACCACCGACCTAGGTGGGGGCCCTCTTCCCTGTGTCGCAGTCTCGCTGCAGCTTCAGCGCGAAGGACAGTAAGCTTCAAGCTTCCTCCCCGAACGCCGGCCAGCCCCCCAGAACTCAGTAATCCCGCGCAGCAACAATGGCGTGCAATAAGGAGCATGGACTCATCGGTTTTGTCATCTCTCTGTGGATGTTCTTGAACTTTGCGCTCAACTTCTTCAACAAGTGGGCGTTCACGAAGATCGAGGATGGCGGCGCCGGCTTCTCCTTCCCCATCTTCTACACGATGTGGAACACATTAGCCTCCTTCTGTGGCGCAAACCTTCTGATGCTCTTGGTGCCGGTTAACCGCACCATCTGCTGGAAGCAGTTTGTTGACAACAAGTTCGCCCTTCTTGTGTTCGGCGTGGTGTTCTCTTCCAACATCGTGACCAACAACGCATCGCTCGTGTACATTTCGCTGTCAGTCAACCAGGTGATCAAGTGCCTCGTCCCGATTCCGGCCATCATCTTCTCATACTTCATCGAGAAGAAGACGTACTCGTACCCGATCCTCGGAGCAGCCATAGTGCTGACCGTCGGCGCATGCATGAGCATCCCCTATGATTCCCCCAAGGTCACACCCATCGGCTCGTTCCTCGCGCTGTGGTCCACGGCCATGTCTGGCCTCCGGCCTGTGCTGACCGCTCTGCTGCTCAAGAACAGCAAGGAGAGCGGCCTCACCCCGGTGCCCCTGCTGTGGTACGATGCCGGTTTCTCCACGATCTTCCTGTTCCTGGCCTTCCTGGTGTCCGAGGAGACCGTGACCGTCGCCGCGTTCTTCAAGGAGGACACCGCCGCCGGGATGGGCATCCTGATTGCCGGATCCACCTGCGCTTTCGCGTACAACATCGTCGTGTTTTACCTCGTCAAGGTCACGTCTTCGCTGACGTCCGTTGTGCTCGCGAACGTGAAGACCACCTTGATCATCGTGATTGCCGTGCTGCTGTGGGACAAGTCGATCTCCATGATGAGCATCTTCGGATTTGTTATCTTCTTCTCTGGTCTCTTCGGCTACTCGTACATGACCTTCAAGAGCAGGGCTCGCGGCACGACGAAGCCGGCGGAGCCGGTGGCGACCGCGGGGGCGAAGGAGACGACGAAGCTCGTGAGCAGCTGAGTGCTGAGGACAGCGAGTGGTGTGTGTTGGTGTCGTGTGTAGGACGTCGCAAATTTAGTTAGTCGAGCCGGTTTTTGTTTTTGTTTTTAGAGAGACAATATGCTTAACCAAATGTCCTTCACAGGTTGGCTGTAGCTACGGTAGTTGGTTGCAGTGATCAAAAGTACTTGCTTGGGGGTGCTGTGACTCGTGACTCAGTCTCTCAGGTCTCAGGGTCTCGGTGAGTCCCGACCCCGGGCGTGACCCCGGGCCAGCGCCAGGCGCCGTGAGTCCCCGGGGGTTCCCGACCCTCCCCCCTACTCGGGCTTCCGTGATGCTTACATAAAGCCGTAGTATAGAGGTAGAAGGTACGGTACGCGTACGGGATATCGGAAAAAGATAAAAGTACTACCTACTACTTTCATTCTTTTTAATATAACCCTAGCCACACGTTTGCCCTCTTCTCCTTTTAAAACATCCATTCCTTTTTAATATTACTATAAATCTATATATAGTCACCTACGCTCGGTACGCACAACTCGACGGGGGTGTCCCTACCTGTAGATACACGCTTTATGTGTGGAGAGAGCTGAGAGGCGGGTCGAGGCGGATGTGGCGGGAGACTCAAACTCACACAAATCACACCCCGAATACACGTGGACATCGCATAGCGCACAGCGTGCGCACAACGCTGTCAGTGTGTCGACAGCATCACATCATCGGATCAGTACGAGAGCGGCGGCGCCGCGGAGAAGTCGTCTACCTTCTCGCCGTAGATGGGGCCTCTCCCCATCAGGTCGGCGGCGTTCTGCTGGACGACCGCGCTGGCGATGTCGGCAACTTCGGCGGCCGCCAAATGCTCTAGGTCGTCCACAGTCATCGAGGCATCGGCGGGGAGCTCGCGCACCTGCAGCGGGCGCCACGGGCGGAGATGCGCGCGGGGGGGGGGGGGGGGGGGGGGGGGGGGGGGGGCGCCGAGGGTGCCGCGCTGGTGTCGCGCTGGTGTCGCGCTGGTGCCGAGCCGTGGTGGGTGCAGGGCGGGGGGTGGGTGCAGGGCCGGGGGGCGCAGAGGGCGGGCGCACGATCTTCTTGGCGACGGCGATCACGGCGCAGCTCGCCGACTGGCCGCGCTCGACGTTGGGCGAGAGCATCGCCTTGATGCCGGCCTCGATCTCGCCAATCGAGAGCACACCCGTCCGGTCGAGGTCCCACGAGTCGATGACCGCCCGAGTCAGCAGGCCGCCCGGCAGGATGGCCTTCCGGATCGATGCGTGGTTCTCGGGCGAGAGAAGCCACCGCGCGTGCGAGCCGCCCGCGGCGCTCTGCAGCTTGGTCGAGAGTATCTTCTGCGACTGCCTCTCGAAGCGGTACTGGATCGGCACCGAGTTGGGCACGTGCAGGTGCGGGATCTCCTCCTCCCCCACCTCGTCGAAGTAGGCCATCAGCGAGCGGATGGTGTTCGAGTGTGCAACGACGACCACCGTGCGGTCATTGGACTGGGGGGTCCACCCACCCGTCGCCGCGTCGCCGCAGTCGAACAGCGCCGGCGCGATGCGCTCCTCGAAACACTCCACCACGCGCCTTGCGAGGGTGGAGGCTCCAGGGTGGAGGGTGGAGGGTTTGGGGTGAGGAAGGGGTGGGGAGGTTGGCGCTGACACAGCTGTGTCACGTCCTGGATGTGCATGGCTGCCTGTAGGCTCTGGCAGGTAGGGTTAGGGTTAGGGTTAGCCCTAACCCTAACCCTAAACCTAACCCTAACCAGGGCCGCGCACCTTTGGCAATCGGCAAGAGACTCGGTCGTCGGTGCAGGTGAAGGCCTCCACTCCGGATGCGCCTCGTTGAGCGGGGGAGGCCGGGCATCCATGCTGCGGCGCCAGCGGCGGATCATTTCCTCGCCATGAGCCGCGCGCAGCGCCGGGTTGTCCTTGTGCAGCCCCTGCACCGCGCCGTAGTGCCGCTCGTTCAAGCGCACGTCCCGCCGTATCCGCTCTGACGACCAGGTGTCCTGCTCGTGCCCCGCCATCGAGGCGAGGGCGAGCTCGCACGTCTCGTGCGCGCGCTGCAGCTCCGACGTGAACGCGACGTCTACGTTTGCCGCGCGGAAGCCACGAGAGCGCAGCAGTTGTCCAACGCTGACAGCCTCTACGCGTCCCTTCACAGTGAGCGGCACGTCGCACCAGCCGGTAAAGCGGCTGGGCTCGCTATTCCACACCGACTGCCCGTGGCGCAGCAAAATAAGGTTGGACTCTAGGAGCATGGCCATGGCCTTGAGCACTGGCGCTCGGACCGGCGCTCGCTGCTACCAGTAATCAACCGAACTTGCACAGATAGCTGACTTTCGGTGCACAGCTGACGCGAGCGAGGCTCTGCCTGTCTGTTCGTTCCGGTTCGCTCGCAGCGCCAGACTGACCGGCGCATTTTTCACGCTTTCGCTCAAATCTGACTCCTAGAGGAAAGTCCTGCCGGTCCTATTCGGGGCTACCTACGATATCTGGCCGAAGAAACGAGGCACCAGGTCAACAACTAGTTTATTCTGAGATGTTTTTATTTGTAAAGCCGTACCCTATTTATAAAAAGGACAAAAGAGAAAGAAGCACGACTGTAACACTGCCCAATAGGTACAGAGAGAGAGTACTTTCAGCACGAACTCAATCAATCAACCAGCGGGAGTAGTAATGTGTTAATAGGACATGTATTCCTAGTACATGTATTTGTCACAGGGTTAGACGAGTGGTAAACATAAACATACAGCCAGATAAGAATCTGTTATCTTATCTTCGACACCAAGCGGTTCCGGCGCGCGTGCATACATTTCCTACATACGCGGGGCATTCGCCAAAAAAATGCAGGCCACCAAGAAAGCGTTAATTCCCAGCGAAGAGCGCAAGCGGGTGGCTGCGACGTTCAAGGAGTTCTGTGAGCCGGGCACAAGTAAGGCATCTCTGAGTGCAGTGCCCGCGCTGGTCAAAGAGGTGGCCAACGGGACGGCGGCGGCCGACTCGCAGGTGAAGAAGCTGATTTCACTCGCCAAGGAAGCGCTCATGGCCAAGTGCGCCGGAGGGCAGTTGGGCTCCGGCGACTTCATCAACTGGTACTTTGAGGTGGCGTGGGAGCAGCTGAAGGCGGCGTCGACCGCGGAGCAGAATAAACGGCCGGAGCAGAAGAAGAGTGCGCCTGCCGAACGTGGCAGGCAGGTGGCGGGCGTGGACGCGGGTGGCGCTGACGGCGGCGGCATCAGCGGCATCAGGGGCATCAGCGATATCACCGACGGCGAGGCAGCGGCGGCAGCCGCCGCACCCGCGCGCCCGTACGGGTGGGAACTCGCGCAAGGAGTGCAAGTGGACGAGTACAGGCGATTGCTTCAACTGTGCTGCCAGTTGCAGCGTCCAACGGGCGCGCGCGGCCTCATTCCGGCCAGCCAGCTGCAGCCGCTGCTGCAGAAGGCACTGCCAGACGACACGCAGCTGCTGCAAGAGGTGCTCGCGGCCCTGCCGACGCCCGAGCGGCAGCCGTCTGACGAGGAGCCGGCGCTCCCCGTCGGGGTGCTCATCAGGTTTTGGTTTGATGACGTCTTGCCCAGGGTCTCGCAACGCCGTGAACGGCTCGAGAGCGAGGAGCACGGAGCAGCCTCGCCGCGAACATGAGTCGGGCACACTGGCGAGGCGGCACACCCTGCGGTGCTGCGGAGCACTGTGTCCGGCGGTGGTTTCTTAATCCTTAGTTTTGCGTGGGATTCCCGCCCGATCTGAGACGGCTGCTTGTAACAGCCTGTTGTGCATGTGCGTGCATGTGCGTGCGTGCATGATTGGATTGTTGGGTTTCACACGAGCCCCGGGCTACACGACTCGCGACGCTACACAATTCCGCGATGCCTGGGCCCCTCACACCCAGACACAAAGGCACGGTGTGCGGTGATGATGATACGCCCCTATAAACCTAAAATCCAAATCCAATCCATGTCATGCGTGTGCATGTTCCTGTCTTACTTTTGCAGAGGCATGAACGAAAGTTCGCGGCAACGATCCCAATGTTTCTCTTCGTCCTCGCAACGTCGTCGGCCTCCGCGTTGGCACTGCGTCCCGGATCATCATGGCAGCGCCGTGAGGTAGTCAAAACGGCGTCTGCAAGCGCGGCCGTGAGCTTGTTTTCACCTTTCATGCCGGTGTCGGCTCTCGAGCCGCCTGACAACATGCTTGACGACGGAATGCTGCCTCGCGGTGCGATAGAGCAGCTCGAGGCGGGCCGCGTGGTTGAGGTTCGAAACTTCCTCCCCGCCGACGAGGTTAGCGCGCTTCGTCGCGACGCAAGGGCTTGCTTCGAGGCTGGCATCTTCAAGGCCGATGCACTCGCGACATACGCTCAGAAGAAGAGTCGTGGCGGCGCCGCCGACCCGGCAAACGACAGGAAGACAATGCCGTCCTTCTACGCGAGTAAGGGCATCGATGGCCCGTGGGTGGACCCGGCCCTCGGCGACGCGGTGGCGCGCGCGCGCTTCAAGAGTCGCATGACAGACCTCCGGTCTCAGCTCTCGACACGCTGCATCGGAAGGCCGACGCTCGCCACCGACACGACGCATACCCACGAGGTGTCGTACTCGCGCTACGGGCCGGGCGCCTTCCTGCTGAGGCACACGGACGAGCACCACGGTACGCTCAAGCAGGCGCACCCGGTCGCCTCGGGAGATGAGAACCTCAAGCGGCTGCAGAGGAGTCTCAGTCCAGTAGGCGCGGCGAGCGCCAGCGCCGCCGCGCCCGCCGCCGCCGCCGCCGCCGCGCCCACGCCACCGCGAGCGGCGACGCGCCGCTCGGTGACATGGCTGGTGTACCTCAACGATGACTGGCACGCGGCCACAGACGGAGGCCAGCTGCGCGTGCACGAGCGTGCCGAGCCGGCCGTGTCTCACGTCGGTGCTCGCGGACGAGACTTGCAGGTCGGGTGGCTGAAGGCGACGTCGACGCAAGGCGAGCAGCCGGTCTTCCTCGATGCGCACCGGAGAGGAGGCGGTGAGGCGGCCGGCGGGGCCGAGGCTCGGGCGGCGTGCATGCTCTACGTTTGCTCGGCCGACGGCTCCAAGCGCGATCTCTCGACCAAGCCTTTCGCGGCCAGCCCCACGCTCTACCTAGCAGGAGGAGACTTCTTCGCGCGCCGGCTGCTCATTGACGAGCCTCGTGACGCCAGCCGGTTCCATCTGGTCGACGCGCCAAGGTCGTCCGCCGCCGCCACCCTGCTGCCCAAGGTCGGCGAGGACGGCGAGGACGGCGGCGAGAGAGTGCGCGACATCTCGCCGCGGGGAGGTACGCTCGTGCTCTTCGACTCTGTCGCCATTCCGCACGAGGTGCTCGCGCCGATCGGGCGTGAGCGCTTTGCCTGCACCGGCTGGTTCCACGAGGAGGCCTTCGCGTGAGGAGGTGAGGTCAGTGGAGAGGGTTTACACGGCAGTCTCGGAGACTTTCCTTAGTAGAGCATGTGCATGTGCATGTTAAAGTGCATGATCATGAATCACAATTGTGGGTATGTCCTCTTTTGCATGAAATTCACGTTCCGACGAGAAATGGTGTAGTGGTGGTACCCTTACCCCCCTCAGCCTGCAGCAGCCAGCTCATGCTTCTTCTTTCCTGCAACCCCGTCTCGTGTGTCGCTGAACGAACTCAGCGCGCGCGCAACAGGCGGCTCGGGCAGTATCGAGACCTGCCCTTTAGCTTCGCCATGAACCTGAACTCGTCGAGTGACGAGGAGGAGGCGCCAACGGTGCACCCATCGCAGCTACAGCCGCCGCCACCGCCGCCGCCGGTGCAGCCGCCACCGCCGGTGCAGTCGCCGCCGCCGGTGCTGCCGCTGCCGCCTGCTCCGACTGGAGTCACGACCGATAGTATGGATGTGGGGATGGAGGCCGTGTGCCTAGCAGGGGCGCCGGAAGAACTCGACTCCCGCACCCTGGGAGTGCCAGGCCTGAAGACCTTGATGCCGGGCGACTGCGTCGAGGTCCTTTGGAGGCATGGTGCGGCACCTGCGGCCCCGTGCTAGCCCTTACACCAGTACCTAAACTCCAGCCACACCGCACGGGCGCGCAGGCTGGGAGAGGGGGCGAGTGAAGGAGTGTTTGCTCGAGATGCGGTCAGGTCGACCCGTAATCATCTACGACCTCCGATACGACGACGGCGCGAAGGCAAAAACCCGCGTAGCAGCTGCACCCCCAACACCCCCGTTCCCGCACATGCTAGCGTGGGTCCAGAGCTCTCATCCGTACCACCTCTCGCACGCGCACACAGCAAGCTGCAGACCTGCGCATGCTCCGGGTACGGAGGGTTGGCGAGGAGATGCCCGACAAGGATGTCGAAGCAGCGTGCACGTGGGTGCAGTGTGATAGGTGCCGGAAGTGGAGGAGGCTGCACAGCAACGACGAGCTGCCGGAAGAATGGTGGTGCGAGCTGAACGGCGATGTAAGTTCATGACTCACACTCGAACCAAGGTGCAAGGTGTGACTGAGAGAGTAACTCGTGCTCACTGCACGGATCTCAGAAGAACTTCGCCTTCTGCCGGGTTCCAGAAGAAAAGATCGCGGCTGACGAGACCAGCTGCCTACCCTCTAACAACGCCGTACTCGCAGCGCCTTCTCCGACCGCGGCCGCCGCGCCACCCAGCACCTTGCAGCAGAGGTTTGGCGCGTTCGTTATGTGCGCCTTCACGCCCAGACGGCCCAGTGAGCTGCCGACGTCGCGGTGGGTATCTTACACCACGCTCCTCGGTCTGTTCCAGCCGCACGCTCCGGATGAGAGGTGGTTGCGCCTGGGCCCCGGCAATCCTATCCTCAAGCAGCTCATCATCCAGTGGTACAAGGGCCACCCCGCCTTTGTCGGCTACGCGGTCAAGGCTTGGTGTAAGGAGCTAAAGAACAACGACCCGCAAGCAGATGGCAGCCGGGTCATCAGCTTCTCTTTTGAGTACTCACCCGCCGCCGCCGCCGCCCCGGGGGCGTGCAGCGGTCTGGTCGGCGCGCGATCCGTGCACTGGTAGGACCTGTGACGAGAGGCGAGAGGTCCCCGGCGCCCGGGAGTCTGAGATCACGGCCTTAAATATTGAGTTTTTTTTGGCACAAGTATTTTACATTGAGAATAAACCAACAGCACCCTACCTTGTACCTACGGACTAGGCGCAAGGTACGCACACCACCACAGTGCTCAGTGGGCGGCAGTGGGCAGCGAGCATACTCCACATATATGTCAACCGTCCCGCAGAACAAGAGAGAACGTTCAGAGGACCAGAAAAATACCCGCAGATACCGCTTATCGCGCACCACGTAAATCTTTTGCGCGAGAATGTGGTGCTCTCACCTGACACCTCTCTAGTAGATAAAGCCGTACGGCTTTACCATTTACGGCTTTACCATTTACGGCTATCGGCTTTACCGTAAATACGGCTTTAGCCGTACGGCTTTAAATTACACGTTATACGATATACCGTAGCGACACAGGGACGGACTCTGTCTCTCTGTGGCTATCTCGTATCTGGCTTGTCGAGCGATACACTATACGGCTTTCAATATGCTCTACTCCTATACTAGATGAGACACACGAGCCCGCGCCGCACCCCCGCACAAGCATGTCATGTATCGCCGCCGGTGCACTCAAGCGTGCTCCCTGACGCGCTAGCTGTTAAATCCCCACCGTGAATGCGAGCAAGAAGCCCGCCAAAGAGGCGAGGCCGATGCCCCCGCCACCCTTTTCGAATGCCTCAGGGAATACCGTGTTTGAGACCATGACGAGGATAGCACCGCCGCACATGCCCTCGATCCCCGACTGCACGAGGTGCGTCATGGCGCTGGCCTTGCCGGGGGGGAAGAGCAGAGACCCCACAAAGGCACCAGCGCCGGAAAGCAGAAAGTTGGACCACCAGAGCAGCAAGATTGTGGTATAGCTCATACCGCACCGCTTCATTGTGGCCGCGGAAGCGAGGGCCTCCGGGAAGTTAGAGATCAGGACACTGAGTGTGAGCGAGTACATCAAGCCTGGGTTTTTCAGGTCGGTGGCCTCGTTCGACATGATGCCCAGCACCAGTGACTCTGGGATACCGTCGAGCAGGATCCCAAGCCAGATTGCCATCGCCGCACTCCTGCCGCGCTCCGTGTCAAACAGGCTTGCGGTGCTGCTTTGAACCGTCACTCGACTGCCAGGCGTAGAGTCGCCGCGCACGTTTCCTCCCGAGACGGATATATCGTCCAAACCGAGATCTCGGACCAACGCGATGCGCGGGCTCTCCTTGCCGATTTCGAACCGCCCCTCGTCGGGTGAGTCGGACGAAGCGTCGTCGTCTACAAACTCGACGCGGCCGAGCGCCGACTTCCCCGAAGGTCCGCTTGACAGCGCAGGGACACGGGGAGCGCCGACCTTGCCCGTGTGAGCTCTGGCGGCATGCGCCGACAGCTGCGCTTCCGTCAATCCCTTCGACGCCACGGCGCCCGCCGCCCTGCCTGCCGCCAGCGCCGCCTCTGATGACTGGCCCGCCTCAGTGGCCCTTTGTGCCGCTTCCGCCGCCACGTTGCCCGCTACTGAGGCCTGCGCTGCCGTCAGACCCTTGGCCGCAGCTTCACCTGCCGCTCTGCCCGCCGCATCTGCGACTGCCGCTGGCTGGCCCGCATCCACTGCCTCCTGCACCGCCTCCGCAGCCGCATCGCCGGCAGCCGCAGCCTCAATTGGCGTCAGCCCACTTGCCGCCGCCTCGCCCGCCGCCCGCGCCCCGCCCACCATGGCCTCCACCATGGTCGTCTGCTGGCCCGCGTCGGCCGCCCTCTGCACCGCCACGGCTGCAGCCTCGCCCGCAGCTATCGGCTGTACAGCCGTCATGCCCTTTGCTGCCGCGTCGCCCGCCGCCCTGCCCGCCGCGACCGCCACACTCGAGGGAAGGCCCGCCTTCACAGCCTTCCGCACAGCCGCAGCAGCTGCAGTGCCAGCTGCGGCGGCTTGCGCTGCCACCAGCCCCCCCGCTGCCGCATCACCGGCAGCCTCCGCCTCAAGTGTCGTCAGCCCACGTGCCGCCGCCTCGCCTGCCGCCCTTCCGGCCGCCTCGACCGCGGCCGCAGACTGACCCGCGTCGGCCGCCCTCTGCACCGCCACGCCCGCAGCCTCGCCCGCAGCCGTCGCCGCCTCACTGCCCGCCTCCGTCAGTCCCGCAGCACTGCCCGCCGCCTTACCAGCCGCCTCACCCGCAACGATTGCGATCTCCTGCGACTGGCCCGCATCTACTGCCATCTGTACCGCCGCGGCTGCTGCGTTGCCGGCTGCCGTGGCTTGAGCCGCTGTCAGCTCCGAAATGAAATCGTCGCCCCCATGCACCAGATGCGGTGGAGGCCTAGCATGCTCACGAACCCAGGCGCGCTTGAAGTCCAACTCCCACTCAGCCGCCTGAGCGCGCAGCGCGTCGTGGTGCTTTTGAATGGTCGAGGTCAGATAGAACTTGGATCTCAGGAATGCTCCCCTATTGTTAAGAAGTTGCTCGAGCCCATAGTACAGCAGCCCACCCAGAGCTGCCGCGACTATCGCGACCCACATCACATATGGTTCTCCCTGTCTCTGCAACATTCTGACGTGGCCGAAGAGCTCGATGCTTAGCGCCTCTACCAAGGCGCCGCCTCCAAAGGCCATCATCACTGACAGCGTGACCGGTCCGGGGTCCCAATACATGGCGGTATATGCCCCAATGAGTAGTGCACTCGCGGAGAGCAGGGCCCAGCCCATTGCGATGAAGGCCGCTTCCACTGGTCTTTCTTCCACGAATAAAGAACTTCCGGCAAGTGGATCGGCGATCTCCGAGGCGTGAGCATCGACAGATGGATCTGTTCTTGGCGGATTCGTGCCGTTTGTGCTCGGTGCGGGGCGCACGGTACTGCTTGCGCGGTCGAACAGGCTTTCAGCATCCAGGTGCAGTGGCACTGCCCGTGCTGGCTCTGGTTCGGCCAGCTGAGGGACCCCTGCCACGAACAGCGCACGTCTGGCTTGAATCTCTCCGGGACGAACGTCCAGCGCCCCCACACGAACGAGAAGCAGGAGGGGTGCCGCCAAGAAGCCCTTGCCCAGCGCCCTCCTACTTCTCGTTGGCATGCGCCGACTAGTGGTCGTCTTCCCACTAGTGGTGTGGTGGCGTGGCCAGTGGAAGACGCCCAAGCGGCGAAGGGGAGTCCTTCGTTTGGCAGTTCTTGCAGAGCAAGGGATCGAAACCCACCGATCAGGACGTTTCGCTCCCACCGATCAGGATTTCGGAAGCCGATGCGTTTCTCCCCTTCGGCTGTCATCTAGCTCATCAGCTAACCTATGAATGTACCACTCACACACCCGCAAGGCAGACGGCAGGGCCTTGCGCATGCGCTGCGTGCGGCCTTCATTCAAACACCTCGGGGCGCTGCCTCACTCAGCGCAAGCAAGCGGACGGGGGTCCATCCAGGGTGGGGGGGGTGGATTTGTGTGAGCTTAACTAATTCTCCCCCATTTTCACATAAATCCACCCCCCACCACGCGATCAACACGACCACAACCGGCAAGTTTTTTTAGAGCGCCCCCATCGGAGCTTGTCGGCCGCAAGTGCCGCCCTAAGGGGGCCGCCCGCCACTAGCCACACGATAAGATAAGATAATATGGTTAGGTTTCACGCGCTACACGACTCGCGACGCTACACAATTATCGTATCTTATAGCCCCCCGTTCCCCTGCCTGACGGTGGTCGGGCGGGAACGGGGGGCCGGGACTTCGTCTACGCAGATAGTAGTAAGAGCGCGAGAGTAAAGTGAAGCCCACCATAGAGGCCTTAAAGATGGGACCGAAACGCCACGGACATTTTCGAAGCCCTCTGACCGGGGTTGACCTGATTGTTCTGCCGGTGAAAGCAGCGAGCGAGCGAGAGAGAGCGATGAGCGAAGGCAGAGCTTGCGTCGCCGGCTCCGCAATCGTGGCACGCCGAGAGAGCCGCTCTGCGATGCCAGAGCGGCTGAAGGTGGCCGCGCGACGACAGCTCAGACGTCGAATGGGATCCAGAAGAGGTGGCAGGCGCTTCAGACGAGGAGGACAGCGATGCGGAGGACAGTGGTGCAGATGGCGGCACGAATCGTGGTCGCGTGACGGCGCACTACACCGTGTAACGCTCCTCCGGCCTGGAGGAGCACGACGACCGGCGCAAGAGCCCGGCCGAGAAGACCTGGGCGAGGCGGTCGCTGGTAGCACACCGACGTGTCCGCCTGTGGCGCGGCGAACTGCGAAGCGGTGCCTGGGCGCGAGCGCGCGGCCAAGTGGGAGAAGAACATGCTCGAGTTCGCCGAGGACAACTTCAACGACGCTGGCATCGAGGTACGAAAGACGTGCTGTTGAGCGACAGCGCGCGCGGTGGCATGACCCGGCGCTACGGTAGCGCTACGGGCTACGCCGGTGGCTTGGGCTCACGCCCAAGCGGCCAGCACTCTGCCTGAGGGGTCTCCAAAAAGTGATTGCTGCAAGAGAATGCAGTTTGAGGAAAACGGAAAAGATTTTTCGTCGCGCTTATGTGGCTTAAAAAAGGTGGTTCGCTTTCTAGTCTAAAAAGCACGGAAGTGAATGAAGGGGAAAGGGGGGGGCACCCGTAGGTGGTTTGTCATCTTATCTTAGCCACACGTTTCGCCGCTTCTCTATAATCACATCCATATTTTAATGCAGTCGCTTCAACTGCCATTTCGAGTTTGGGCCCAAGCGAGATCGGAGCAAGTTGGCGAACTTCATTTCGCCCCAGCCTTGCTGCAGGTGTCGGTACCACTCCGCCCGGAGTAGCGTCTCGTACCCACAGCACGGCCTCTGGACGGGCGCTTCCGCTCTTTCCAGGCGAGCAGCGCCTTCCGGCGCCTTGCCCCAGATCGCCGGCTGACCAAGGCTGTTGTCGTCACTTTGTGCCCTCGACGCGCGGCAGCTTCCTGAACCTTGGTCCCACCAGATACGGTCGTGCACCGTGAGCGTTGTGGCCGTGCTAGCCGTGCGCATATGCACCCTGTACGTGTCTCGCAGCTCAGCACCGCACCCGTGATGCCAGGGCTTCATCTTCCCCTTGAAGTGGATGGCACGCACCTCTCGACCCACCTTTGGCCAAGAGCATTGCTCGGACAACACAGCCGCCTGATCGCAGGCGCTTTTGCCGGCACCGGATAGGCGGAGGCAGGTTCGGTAGGCCTGTCCCTGGCGCACGTGTTTTGGCGTCCCGAGGTCGAATAGGACGGAGCACGGCAGCGTGTCGAGGCGTGAGCTAGCTTTGTAGTGGCACACCAGGGCCGTCTGCTCAGAGCCGGACCGGTGCATCTGCCACGCGCTTTTGCCCTGAAAGTAACCCCGCAGCTCATGGAAGTCAGTGTGGTTGGGTCGTATGACGTACAGTGCACTCACGCCTCGCTGACGAGGGGCGACACCGCACTGCGCTTGCACCAAGTCGTAAGGGTGGTGCGCAATCGAAAAGTCGTGGGTGCGCTCGAAGAGGTCGTCCAAGTCATTCACCACCAGCACGTCGGAGTCGATCAACATGATTCTCCTGTATTGCGTCAGCTTCAGCAGCTCGAGCTTGTCGGCAGTCGGCACCCCTGCCAATATGGGCTGCGCAAGCGTGTGCCAGATGATGCCCTCACGGTTGAACGGTTCCCAGAACACGGCTGGTAACGCAACGTTGACACATACGAGAATGAAATCGCGTCTGCAGCGCCGTTCAGTGTACCTCACAGATCGCACCAGCACCAGCAGCATGCTCAACACGGTCGCCAACGAGCCATGCCGTGCCATGAACGTCGAGTTGCCACTCGCATGGATCGAGAGCAGGCTGGCGTATGCCGTTCCATCGTTGCAGGCAGGCAAGTGCGAAGGCGGATGAGCAGTCGGCGACGAGTGCAGCGGCATCGCGGGCGCGCGAAGCGAGGCTTTCGATAAACGTGTGCAAGTTCGTATGTTATATGTGGGAAGGCTAGACAACAGCATGGACCAGAGTTTAGACACAGAGCTTGCAAGTTCGCATGCGGCAATATACGATACCCTATGTGGGAAGGCTATAGAACGGCACGAGAGAGAGACAGAGAGAAGTGGGGTGCCACCCTAGTAATAAAAATAAGAGAGAGAGAGAGAGTATCATTAGCGTGTTGACACAGTGGGGTGCCACCCTAGTAATAAAAATAAGAGAGAGAGAGAGAGAGAGAGAGAGAGAGAGAAATAAAAATAAGAGAGAGAGAGATCGGGGCGTGGGTG
>Ga0209302_10001198_pt1 | contig 15052 bp, 10 predicted proteins | sample ArcOceMetagenome_2_FD_187445 | JGI IMG/M metagenome (GOLD analysis project Ga0209302, IMG submission 187445) | Marine eukaryotic phytoplankton communities from Arctic Ocean - Arctic Ocean ARC135M Metagenome (SPAdes) (version 2) | ecosystem: Environmental > Aquatic > Marine > Oceanic | place... | reverse complement strand
AGGGGGTAGGGGGTAGGGGGTAGGGGGTAGGGCTGGGGTTGGAGAGAGTGACGAGCACGGTCTGCTCCGACGCGCCGATGCGCATCTTGCCCTGCAGCGCGCGCACGATGTACTGCGCCTCCTTCTCCTGCGCCGAGACGAGCATCTGTTTGACCTTGTCCTTCTTGCGCGTCTGGGTAGGGGCATGGCTAGGGTTGGGGTTAGGGTGAGGGATTCTCGTCTCGAGACGCGCCTGGTCAGGGTTACGGTGAGGGTCAAGGTTAGGGTTAGGGTTGGGGTTAGGCGTGTCCTTCTTGCGCGCCTGCACATCCTTGCCGCTCGCCATCGCGATCTCAGTGAGCACCTTGAAGACGCCGCGCACCTGGTTAGGGTTAGGGTTAGGGTTAGGGTTGGGGTTAGGGTCAGGGTCAGGGTTAGGGTCAGGGTTAGGGTTAGGGTTAGGGTTAGGGTTAGGGTTAGGGTTAGCGCACCGTGAGCGGCTTCGGCTTCATCATCATCATCTGCTTGCCGCGGCTCTGTAGTGCCACGATGCCAAGGTCGCCCTCCTGCTCGAGTGAGGATTAGGGCTAGGGCTAGGGCTGGGGTCAGGGTTAGGGTTAGGTTTAGGGCTAGCGTTAGGGTTAGGGTTAGGGTTAGGGTTAGGGTTAGGGTTGGGGTTGGGGTTAGGGGATAGGGGTAGGGGTAGGGGCTAGGGTTCGGGTTCGGGTTTCGGTTCGAGGTCATCGCCCTCCTGCTCGAGCGACTCCTTGATAGCGGCCACGGAGCGGCCGCACGTCTCCGCCACCGCCTTGATCATGATCGAGTCGCCGATGCCCAGTTCGATGCCCGCGTAGTCGGCGGCGATCTTGTTGGTCGTGAGCCGCACCACGGGCAGCAGGTCCTGTGGCGAGACCGCGAGCACGGTGCGGAAGGCGTTGGCCATCAGCTCGGTGATACGCAGGCGCTTCGGCTCGTCCTCCACCGTGCCGAAGACCCGTGCCAGGAAGAGGTACGGGACGCCCTCGCCCGCCTTCCACGTCGCCGCGCCGGCCACGTCGTACTTGTGGTACTGGATCGTCGCGGCCGTCGACCCCTTGGGCGGCGCGCCCTTGGCCTTGGACGCCTGCTTCAGCTTGAGCGGCCGCGCGGCCGCGCTGGGCCCGGCCTTCGCGCCCTCCTCTCCCGCCGCCGCCGCCTCCTCCTCCTCCTCCTCCTCCTCCTCCTCCTCCTCCTCCGCCTCCTCCGCCTCCTCCGCCTCGTCCGCGCCATCAGCACTAGCCTTCTCCCCGTCGGCATCTCCCCCTTCAGCCTCCGCGGAGTCTGGTACATCCGCGATCCTCTTGGGAGCCGCGCTCTCCGCAGGCGCACTCTCGTCCATCTGCTCATCGTCATCGCTCTCCACCACCTGCGCCTTGCCCTTGCGCAGCCGCTTGTGGCTGTGCTCGGAAGTCTCCGGTTCCACCACGACGAGCTCCTCCTGCGGCGAGCTGGCAGCAAGGCCCGCGCGCTTTGTGCCACCCGCCGCAGCCACTGGTCTTTCGTTCTCCTTGGCGGGCGTTTCCTGGTCTTTCGTGCTGCCCGAGGCGACGGCCGTGGTGCTGCTGGAAGCCGCGGCAGCGTCGCCCGCGGCCGGCTTGGCTTTGAAGAAAGAGGTGATCATCAGGCGCGCTCCTGCTTCCCACGAGTTCGGCACGAGCGAGTCGAAAGTGCGCGAAGTGCAGCGAGCTGTTTGCCTCCCCCTCCGGCGTTTGCTCGACGCCAGATAGATATCTTATCTTATCTATCTTATCTCGACGCCAGAGATAAGATCAGATAAGATAAGATAAGATAGTGCGTGTTCGTGCCTCGCGTGGTGCATTTCACATATATATAAGGTGTTGGAAGAGAAGACCAATACGCCACTCCCCACATCCATTGACACCGATAGGGAAAATTATGTTGCAAATCGCGGCGCCCTGCCGCCTACGCGACTTGCTCTTCGCCGCCTCGTCGCCGCCTCACGTCAGCCTGCCGCGCTCGGGGCCTCATCGCCCCTGCAGCTTGTTGATGCAGTGTAGGAACTCGCGCACTAACTGCACTCTCCGATTCTTAAAAGAGACCTTGAGGTCACCGCATACAGCGAATGCCTACCTGCAACAGGAGAGGCATGCGACCATCTCTAATCGGGACCAGACCACACACACTGATCGCAGAGCCGTGTTAGCTCGCGCTGGGAGCAAAGGAACTAGGCCCGCGTACGGTGCCGCCTAGCGGGATTTTTTTCCGGGACAAACGCCCCTCTCGAGGCTTTGAGAGGCGGAGGCCAACGGCGGCGCTCAGAGGCCACCGGGGCCTCGGTGGCGGGCCAACCGGCAGGATTGGCATTGCGCTCTTCATCACGGTCGGCGAAGGCCGAGGTGGAGGTCATCATTTCGTACCGGTCTTCAGCTGACTCCGTCGCGAAGGCAATGCAGCGAGTCAACATCTGCGCTTCCGAGAAGCCCGCCAGACATGACCAAGAAGGCAGACCGCACGTCGGCTACAACAGTGGAATGAAGGCCACAGGTTTGCGGCCATTCTGCTTGCACAGCTTGCTTGAAGGCTGAGCGCATGAGTGGCCCTGGGCGAAGGCCCGGCCTGGCCTCGCTCCTGAGCAGGATCTTGAGAAAAGGTGCAGGTGATGCGCAGGTCAGCCCCCTGCACCATGCCTGCTTGTTCCCATGCCACCCAATGAGCTTCGCAAAGGAACCCGTCCGACACGCTCGAAATGGTGAAGATCGGAAGGCCTCCAGTTCGGTCCTAGCCCGTTGATTTCAACCCGTTTCATCATTTCGAAACCCGGCCTCGAACAACAGGTGGTAGACACAAACATATAGCCTTACGGCTATAGGCCTGCTTTGAGGCCACGGCCGTGGGGGAGGCGAGGGCCTTGAATGGGAACGTCCCCATCGAAGGCGTCTTCAAAGTAGAGAGCCTCAGCGCTCGAAGCGGTGGCCGCCGAGGGCAGAACGTCGCAAAGGAGGCCGGGGTGCTGGGTCTCGCAAGCCGCCATCGAGGTCTCGCACGACACGCTGTACGACACGTGGTAGGGATCGCCGGACAGAAAGATCTGCTCCATGCCGAACGAGTCCTCGTGAACTTGGCAGTGTGCTGCGCTCATCGAGGGCGTCCAGAACTCGTCGTTGCCAAGGGGAATCATCACCAGGCCCTGGTCGGCGTCACCGTTCTGGATCGACACGATGGCCTCCGCCACCTCCACGCAGGGCACCTTCGCCACAACCGACTCGCCTGCGCTGTTGAGCTGGCTGGTCAGCGAGACGGCGTACACGTGCTTCTGCGTGTGCGTGCCGACGGTCTTGGTGACGATCGCGATGGTCAGTCCGGCGTTGGCCGAGATCGAAACGAGGGCGACCGACATGAAGAGGGCGGCGAGCCACTTGTACTTGCGGAGCTCCGGCTGCTCGTCCTTGCCGGTAGCGTTCGCCACGCCCTCCTCCTCGTCGTTGACGTCGAGCGCCTTGGGCGGCGCGTTGCTCTTGCTCTCCTTCTCCGGGCTCATCTCGGTCATCTGTCGCAGCAGGAGGCACGCGGCAGCATTGTGAGCATCTGTGTGTGGTATGCGTGGCAGGAGGTGGTGCGTGCACGTGCGGTGTGGTGCTGCCGGGGGTCACTCTATACGTGTGGTGCTGCCGGGGGTCACTCTATACGATGGAGTCATGGAGAGCTGTGGGTTCCTTTGGAAGGCGTCGAGAGGGTGGTTGCACGATGCAAGTCTTCCAGGATTCGCGCCGGCCCGGGTCGAACACCAGGTGACCGGACTAGAGATGGAGATAGATAGATAGATAGATAGATAGAGATGTACGCTGCAAGCGCCACCCGATCGGGTGACAATGCAGCGTTCTTCTTGATGTGTTCCTTCACGGTCAAGAGTGTAAATCGCGATGCTTTCCTGCACCGTGGCGCGTGGGGCTCTGACGTCTGAGAGCGTCTGAGGATAGGCTTTGAGTTGTGCCTTGTGCGGCTGGGGCGTGGGGGCGTGTGACTGTGAGGGGGACAAGATTTACCGTCACTGGCCTAAGGATAGAGCAATGTGCCTAGAGAAAACAGCAACCGCGCGTAGGGGGCCATATAATAAGTCGTCAAGCTTGTCGTGCCTCGCGTGGTTCATTTCACACATATATATAAGGTGTTGGACGGAGAAGACCAATACGCCACTCCCACACCCATTGACACCGATAGGGCAAATTATGTTGCAAATCGCGGCGCCCTGCCGCCTACGCGACTTGCTCTTCGCCGCCTCGTCGCCGCCTCACGTCAGCCTGCCGCGCTCGGGGCCTCATCGCCCCTGCAGCTTGTTGATGCCGCGTTGGTAAAGCAGGTGGCCCCGCGAGCTGGTGATGCTCTGCGAGCCCGGATCACGCTTGCCATTCACGGCAGCATTCGTCGCACCCCCAGCCCGCATGCGGCTGGCGCCACGCGATCGCTCCAGCTTCGCGAGGGGCGCGGGCAGGTTCCGACCCGCCGAGGTTGTCTCCGAGGGGGCAGGGGGGGCCGAGGGGGACGGCGTCGCCCGCGGAGAGGCCGCCGAGTGGGATGAGGCGGCGGCGCCTGGTGGCGACATATCCACGTCGAGGTGGCGCTGCCAGTCTGCAGTTTCGTCGGCCTCGAGATCGCGCGGAGACTCGAGCTCGTCGTCGATGCCCTCGAGGCAGTGCAGGTCGTCGGCGGCGCAGACGGCCACCGGGCCGGGCGAGGCGGGGCGCAGCTTACAGGCCGACATCGGCACGCCCTTGTTCCTCTGTCGCGTCTGCCGCTCGCGCCGGAAGTTGGCGCTCCACTCCGCGTACTCCTCGTCGGTGTCGCTCGACTGCGCCTCGAAGAGGTGCACGTCGCACAGCTGCTCGTCCGCGGCCCAGCTCACGCGCCGGCGGGAGATGGCACCTCGGGAGATGGCACCTCGAGGCTCTGTGGTCGAGGAGGCACTGCACGGCTCGTCACGGCGACGCGCCGGCGCCAGCGCGGGCAGAGGTCCAGGCGTGGGCACGGGCGCGGGCGCGGCCTCCGCCCCAGCCTCGGCCCCGGCCTCCGTCCCAGCCTCGGCCCCGGCCTCGGCCCCAGCCTCGGCCCCGGCCCCGGCCTCGGCCTCGGCCTCGGCCTCGGCCCCGGCCCCGGCCCCGGCCTCGGTCGGGCTGGGCACAAGCGCGACCGGCACGGGCTCGAGAGAGGGGTCTGCCACGAGTGAGGGCGCGCTCGCGAGTGAGGCCGCGGAGCTCGACTCCGCTGTCTGCTCCTCTGCCTCGCCGCTGCTGGCCGCCCGCCAGTGCCCAAGCCACTGCGCGTCGCCCCGCCACAGGCGCGAGACACGCCGGCCGTCGGGCAGAACCCCCCCACTGCCCTCGGCCTCGCCGTCGTGCCGCCGACTCGCGCCCCCCGCCTCCTCCGCCTCCGCGTGCGCCTCCTCCGCGGGCGTGCCCTTCCTCTGCAGGCTCCTCTGCAGGTTGCGCTGCAAAGGAAACGGCTCGGCGTCGGAGCAAAGACTCGCCTCCGAAGAAGGCTCGCTCCAGTCGCGCAGCCGGCTGCGCATGTTCGACGAGCGCGAGTCGCGCGGCGACGGCCCGTGCTCGCCGTCCGGCGGCGTGACGAACTGCGCGGCGCCGCCCGGCGCAGGGCTGTCGGCGCTCGGCACGGCCGGCAGCATCTCGCGCCAGCTCGGCACCATCTCGGCCATCTCGCGGGCCAGCGAGGGCAGCAGCTTCCGCTTGCCTGGGCGGGGCGAGGCTGCCGCCTGGAAGCCCTCCACCGTCGATGACGGCAGCGCGTCCGCCTGCCCGGCCTTGCGTGCCGGCAGTCGAGGCGGCGCCAGAGGCGGCGCGAGGTCGGCAGCGGTGGCCACGCCGCCCTCGACTGCAGGGGGGGTGGGCGCGGCCGGGGCGGAGGGGGTGGGGGCTGCGGCGGCGACGGCTGCTGCTGCTGCGGCGGCGGCGGGCGCGGGTGCAGGCGCGACAGGCGGCGTCGGGGCGCTGTCGGCGGCGGGCTGCTGCGGCACGACGGCGTCGTCGGCCGTGCTCGGCGGCGCGGCGGCGGGCCTCGACCCCAGCGGCGACGGCGAGTGGCCCACCACGACCATGCCAGAGCTCTCGGGCATACAGGCCGGGGGCGGGCTGCTCGGGCTGCGCGGGAGGGCCGGCTGCCGATCTCGACTGTCGAGATCGGGCTGCGGCTGCGGCTGCGGCTGCGGCTGCAGGCGCGACGTAGAGGCGGCGGCGTCGGTGTCGGCGTCGAGCGGCTTGCTCGCGGCGGGCATGCGCTCCACAGTCAAGAAGGGGAGCACGGCGTCCTTGCCCTCGGCGTCGCGCTCGGCCAAGGTGGCGAGCACCAGGGAGATGACCGAGCCATGAGGCACATCCTCCACCACCTGGTTGCGACCGAGCTCGAGGCCGTCGACAAAGGTGCCATTCGTGCTCAGGTCCTTGACGCTCACGCGGCCCTCGCGGAGGCGGATGACGGCGTGGATGCCACTGACTTGAGGGTGGTCAATGCGCAGCGTCGACGAGCGCGAGCGGCCGATACTTATCTCGTGCCCTGCGTCGAGACGCACCGCCGCACACGTTGAGCCGTGGTGGACTAGCCGCCAGCGCTCCGTCTCCTGTGCGGGCCCGCTGCTGGTTGACGATTCGCCTTCGGATGATCCGGTGGCCCCATCTAGCCGTGATGGAGGCTGAGGGTCAGCTCTATGCTGCGAATAGTCTGCCTCTGGGGAGCCGAATAGCGTCGCAACGTCGCTGGCGAAGGAGGCTGTCCCAGAACCTATGACCGACCGCGTCTTCCCACCGTTAGCCGTAGTGTCCATCGCCAAGAGTGGGGTCTGGGAGTCCTCGGGCGCAGAGATCGGCGACATCTTTCGCTTCGCAATGCCGTCACCGCTCGACGCTCCGCGCAAAGCGACGCCCAGATCCAGCGCGAAAATAGGCGACTCCCGTTTCCCGCCAAGCGAAGCAGGGGAGATTATTAAGTTGAACGGAACACAGACATCTTATCTATCTGATCTGATCTTATCTTATCGATAAAGAAGACAGATAACTTTGTGTCTGGGTGTGAGGGGCCCAGGCATCGCGGAATTGTGTAGTCCTGTGCACACGTTAAGTTGTGCGGCGCGTGCATACTCTTTCTCTCCCCCAGCATTGCGCATTGCCGCGACACGAAACGTAATCTCATGTTGTACACGCGGCAGCTGACGCACATGAAGCCCACACGGCTCTACCAGTACAGTACGACACAAACATGCCCGAATTATGGTTCTGAACGCATGCAACAGTTTGGAGAGAGAAGCGCCTTGAGAGCCCGGCGCCGAGGCGAGTCGAACCGGCTGGCTCACCAGATGCCTAGCGAAGCCGCGGCCTTCGGGAACACAACAGGCGTCGCCAAGACCAACAGGGCGCCGCAAATCATAACCAATGCGTTGGCAACGCGCACCCACGTCGCGACGTGCGCGTTGCCGTTTTTCGCGGCGCGCTTTCGGACGCAATTGTGGCAGCCGCACTGCGGCCTGCACGGCGGCGGCGGCGGCGGCAGCATGCCATACTGGTCGCGGATTGCGGCAGAGGCGGTCGCGTCTCCGGCCGAGTCAAGTACTCGCACAAGGTCCTTGGCCCAGCGGAGCTCCTGGTCGCGCGGCGCGCGGATCTGCTTGAGGCGCGCGAGCCCCTCCTGCAGCAGCTCCACCGCGGCCTCGAGCTCGCCCGTGATGCGGTGCAGCGCGGCCAGCTGACCAATCGAGTCGATCGTCTCGGGGTGCAGGTCGCCCATCGCCCGCCGTCGGCCCGCGAGCGCCTCCTTGAGCAGCGGGAAGGCGCCGTCCGCGTGCCCCTCCTGGAAGAGCAGCTGGCCCAGGTTGGCCACCGCCTCGAGCGTGTCGGGGTGGCGCGGCCCTCGCGCCTCGCCCAGCCCGCGGATGGCCTCCATGAGCAGCGCCTTGGCGCGCGGCAGCCGGCGCGCGTAAAAGTGCAGCATGCCCAGCCGGTGGACGGCCTCGAGCGTCTGCGTGTGCTTCGGGCCGAGGGTGGTGCGCATGCCGGCCAGCGCTTCCTCGAGCAGCGGCAGCGCCGCGTTCAGGTTGCCCAGCTCCTTGAGCTGCGTGCCGAGCGTGCACATGGCGTCGAGCGTCTCAGGATGCTTCTCGCCCAGCAGCTCGCGGCACGCGGTGAGGTGCTCCTCCTGCAGCTGGCGCGAGGCCGCCAGGTCGCCCTGCTCGAAGAGCAGCCCCACGAGCAGGTCGAAGGCGAGGCGCGTGTCCGCGTGCCGCCAGCCGAGCGCCTCGCGGCGGGTGGCGTGCGCCTCCTCGAGGAGGGCGCGCGCCGCCACCGCGTCGCCGGTGCTGTGCATCAGCCGGCCGAGCGGGACGATCAGCGGGGATAGCCCGCGCTCCTCGGGGGCGAGGCTGTCCAGCAACTCGCGCCCCTGCGCGGCGAGCCAGCTCCGAAGCAGGCCCATCACCAGCCGGTTGACGCGGGCCAACCCCCCAGGCTCGTCGCGCAACTCGGCCAGCAAGCGCTGCTCGGCGTCGTCGCTCGGCGGCGAGGGCCCTCCCACGTCGACGCGGGACAAGGCCATCTGCATGCCGCCAAAGTCGTCCCGTACCACCGCCTCGAAGGCCGCCTGCTGCTCCGGCGGCACCGCCAGGCTCAGCCTGCCGCCGCTCCGTGCTGTGTGGTACAGCTCATAACAGCACCGCACGCTGTCCAGGGTCGGGATCGTACCGTTGGCAGGCGACTCGTCGAGCACGAGCAATGTGTGCCGGATCGCGCCCACTGTAGCCCGAAGCCAGGCGTGATCGCTGGGCCCCTCGCCCGCAGGCCGCATGCAAAAGTTGTGAACCCAGAAGCAAGGTGAGGCCTCTGCTCTTTGCTCCACGTAGCTCCGCAGAGCCTCGACGAGGACCGCCGAGGGAAGCCCGGGGGTGCGACTCACAAACAGGGTCGGCTCGCCCACGTGCGCAGACTCCTGCTGCTGCAGTCGTTCGCAGCGGGTCACGGGCTCCCCCGCAGCCTCCTCCGTTGCGACGTCTTGCAATGGCTCTTGCAGTCCAGCCAGACCAACGCCAAGGCGGAGGTGTGCCGGCAGCCCAACCGCGTTCGCACGCCCCACAAAGGTTACGGGCTCGGGCTTCGGAGGTTGTGGTAGCGTCACAGCAGATTTGACCACCCCCCGCTCTGTCCTGGGCCGCCCGAGCGCCCAGCTTGTGATCAGAACTAGGAGCGCGCCCAGCCCGCCAGCAAAGAGGAGCCACGTGGGTTCGACCGGGAACCGGATTGGGCCAAAACCCAGATCCATGCTGCCCCCGTGGGGTGGTGGGCGCTCGCTGGTCTCGCCCAAAGCACTGCCGCCCATTCTCACTGGCGCGCGCTTTGCCGAGAACCACTCACCGCGAGAACGAAATGGGCCGCGAAAGGCAACGTATTTGTCCATTTCGTCACTTTCTGCGTTTGCCCGCGAAAGAAGTGCGCCTATTTCTCGGATGTGCCGAGAGGTGCGGAAATAGTAGGATAGATAGAGATAGAGATAGATAGATAGATAGGGAAATAGTAGGGCGTGCGGGGTGATGCAGAGAGGTTGGTGTGCCGAGGTTTCTCTGCGTACGTGCAAGGGAGGGTGCAAGCAAGCGTGCATGCGATGTGGTTGGTTGGTTAGTTCGGGTTCTCGGTGGTGGGGGGTGGGTGGGGGTTGCTAGGACAAATTAGGCCAAACCTAATTTGACCTAATTTGATATTTAAATCTACCACTAAAAACACTCCCGCGCTCGGAGATACTCTACCACCTAACCTTCCGACGCCCGTGATGGCGGCCAGACTCCTGGCGACGGCCTTGCTCGTCGTCGCCGCACGACCCGCGTGCTCCTTGGCACCCTCGCGAGCACGCTGCCTTCCGGCCTCGCGACTCCCCGTCCCGCGGATGGAGGCTGTGGACGCTGCTGTGGAGCCCGACGATCTGATAGCCGCTTTCTTTGACAAGGAAAGAACAAACGCCGTCATTGCCGAGGCCGAGGCCACATCTATCCCCGTGGCCGGCCCCATGGATGTGGCACCCGCCGGTACCTCCGCGTACTTGGACACGGCAGATCACCGTGCGGGCTTCGTCAGCATTGTGGGCAAGCCTAACGTGGGCAAGTCGACGCTGATGAACGCCATCCTCGGCACGCGGCTGTCGATCATCACGTCCAAGGCGCAGACCACGCGGCACCGCATCATGGGCATCATGAACGGCGACGACTACCAGATCGTCTACTCGGACACTCCCGGCGTGCTCATCCCGCAGTACAAGCTACAGGAGGGCATGATGCGCTTCGTGCAAGGCTCGATCAACGACGCGGACGTCATCGTCGTCGTCGTCGACATCTTTCAGGACTCGTCGTTCGACGAGAAGCTCCTCCGGCAGCTGCGCAGCTCGACGGCCGCGCTGCTCGTCCTGCTCAACAAGGTCGACCTGATGCCGGCCGAAGAGGCGGACGAGGACGAGGACGAGGACGGCGCGGCCGAGGGCGGCGGCGGCGCCAAGCGCTCGCGCCGCGTCACGATTAACGCGCTCGGCTCGCAGGACGAGCTGATGGCGCGGTGGGAGGCCGAGTTTGACGCGACGGTGCTCCCCATCTCCGCGCGGTACGGCGAGGGTCTCGACGCGGTGCTCGAGCGCATCAAGGCGCTGCTGCCGCGTTTAACCCTAACCCTAACCCTAACCCTAGCCATAAGCCTAACCCTAACCCTAACCCTGCCCTAACCCTAACCCTGACCCGAACCCTGACCAGGCGCTGCTGCCCGTGCACCCGCCCTTCTACCCGAAGGACCAGCTCTCGGACAAGCCGGAGAAGTTCTTCGCAGCCGAGATGATGCGCGAGGCCATCTTCGGCCACTACTCGCAGGAGATCCCCTAACCCTGACACTGACCCTGACCCTGACCATGACCCTGACCCTGACCCTGACCCTGACCCTGACCCTGACCCTGACCCTGACCCTGACCCTGACCCTAACCCTGACCCTGACCCTAACCCTGACCCTGACCTTGACCCTGACCCTAACCCTGACCCTGACCCTGACCCTAACCCTAACCACTACTCGCAGGAGATCCCCTACTCGTGCGAGGTCGCCGTGACGAGCTTCAAGGAGGGCGACGAGATGATTAGGATCTCGTGCGAGATCTACTGCGCGGCCGACAGCCAGAAGGGCATCATCATCGGCAAGGGCGGCAAGGCGCTCAAGGCGGTGGGCACCAAGGCGCGCGGCCGCATGGAGGCCTTCTTCGGCAAGAAGGTCTTCTTGGAGACGCGCGTCAAGGTGAGCAAGAGCTGGCGCAACGACGAGTCCGCCCTCGCAGATTTTGGCTACCTGTGACGAGCTTGGGGTGGTGATTATTATGTCTACGTGTTAGGCTGTTTATTAAAGCGAGATGAACACTCGCAAGGTCAAGGAGTCCATATTGCTCTAGTAGCCTGGCCCCGTGGCCGGTTTTTACGCCCACCTCCGGCCGCACGGGGCGCCGGGCGCCGGTGGCGCGTGGAGCGGGCGCGCCGGCGCGGCGGTTGAACCGGCGAGTACATCGCGAAGGCGCGCACGCTGGACCACGAGCACAGCAGGCAGGCGGACGGCACGCGCTACCCAGGCTTGCGTGAGCAGGTGCAGGGTCACCTCGTCGGCCCGGTGCTGGCGGCGCTGCGGGCCTGGGACCCGGTGCTAGGCCTGGGGTGCGGTGGGCTCGTACCAGGGCTGCAGCGAGGCGCTGCACGGCCTCGCGCGGGAGGCGGCAAAGGCGAAGGCGGCGGCGAAGTGGCGGCAGATGGGGGTGCGGAGCGTGCACGAGGCGCTGGGGATCTACTGGGGATCTACACGCACGACGTGCACCGCCGCTGGGGTAGCGTTTTCTGGCTTAATTTCTGGCGGTCGTGGGCGCGCGTCATCCGCGGCCGCCTGCCCGTCATTGGGCGGCCGAACGCCGGCATCCTTCACCACGGCCCGCCGCCCGCGTACGCGCACGGCCGAGAGGCTGTTGGCGTGGCCGAGGCGTGGCCGCAGGTGCACCCCGGCGTCGTGCGCGGGGCACGCGCGGCGGCAGGCCTGTGAGCGGCTCTCGGCGGGCTGGCGGGTACCGGCTGAGCCGACCATGCTCCGGCTAAATTCTGTCGTCCGCTGATAGCCCCCCGCCCCCCCACCTCAGAGACGCGCAACGCGCGAGGCGCGCGTCAGCGATGTGCGCTCCGACGATGCTGCGTGTGGTTGAGTTCCTCGCTGTGACTCTGACAGCACTATATGTCCTCGTACACTACTCCGCCACGCCTGACGGGGCAGCGGCCGGGGCGATCGTCAGGTCCAGCGAGGCCGCACTGTGGGCCGTGCCAGGAGAGGCTGCCAAGTCAGGTGCTGGCTTGCTACTCTTCGCATACGGCGACGCCTCGACCTTGAGCCACTTCCTCGGCGAGGCTGCGCACGCGGCACGCAGCTTCAAGGAGCACAACCCCGAGATGCAGATCGCCGTGGTCACGAACAACGCGAGCGTCGACCGCGCCCTCTTCTCGCACGTGCTCCGGCCGCGCGAGGACTTACTCTTCCCTGGCTCGCCCTGCCCGTACGAGAAGGACGCAACCAAAGCCGCCAAGTGCAGTGGCCGGCGGCGACAGTGGGCGACGCGTCTCTACTACATGGCGCTCTCGCCCTTTGAGCTCACATGGGCTCTGGACAGCAACGCGATCAGCTGCACGCCGGGCGCCGCGGGCCGGTTCCTGGCCGCCGCGCGTGCGAGCCCGCCGCTGTGGGGCCTCGACATTGCGCACGCGAGCGCCGGCCACGGGCGGCAAGGTTGAAAGCGGCCTCTTGGCAGCGCCACAGCTCGGCCGCCCGGCCGTCTAGGGCGCGAGGCTTCGGGTCGCGGCGGCTCTACGCACATCGGAGGAGCGCCTCAGCCGCTCAGACCCCTGCCGCTCAGACCCCTGCCGTTCGAACCCCATGTAAATGCGGCCGTGAGCCCTGCGCCAAAGCGGCTCATCTCGCATGCATCTCAACCCTAGGGTCTGAACCCTAGGACCTCTCAACACCCAGGCGGCGGGTTCTACCCGCACAACTGGAACATCGTGTACGCGTGGAACGCGCGCACGTCGACGCTGCTCCGAGACTGGCTCATGCTGCAGCTTCGGCGCGGCATCACCACCGACGACCAGGCAACCCTGCACCTCGCCGAGCTGCGGGGCGCCGCCGCCTCCGGTCTCAAGGTCGGCCAGATGCCCACAGCCTACGCCGCCGCCTTCGTCTCTGTCAGCCCCAGCCGCGGCTTCTATCCTCGGCTCACGCGCCCACTGCACAGCGCGGCGCACGTGCTGCACTGCAAGGGCCCAGAGTGCGACACGTGGTGCGCGGCCTTCCGCCGGGCGGACGCGGACGCGCAGTCACACGTCGTCGCTACGGGGCACGGTAAGGATGGCCGCACGCAACCGTGGCAGCTGCTCATCTCGAAAGCGGCCCACAAAAAGAGCGGGGTGAGCGCCGTGCCGAAGCCGCTGTTCTCGACCGCTGTGTGCGAGCGTGCGCTGCAGCGCGAGCGGACTGACCTCAGCGCCCGTCGACGCAAGCAGGTCCAGTGCATGTTCCGCGGGATTGACGGCGACAACGCCGCTCTGCAGCGCGCCTTTACTCCCACGGAGAAAATCCCGCTTGCGCGTAGGCTGAAAAAGTTCTCAAAAGGTGTATCTTGGTAAAAAACGCAATTTGGAGAGCTTCGCCTAGCCGTGTGTACCGTACCGGTATCATAAAACCCTAAAATCGACATCACCGGAGAAGGGAGATGGCGACGCTCGTTTCCCCCCCCCAGGCCCAGCCCCAAGCGCGGCCTTTACCCCCAAGTTCGATCGTACTTGGGGCAGTTGGGGGGCCCTTTGCTCTCGTTAGCGGTGCGAGCGCGGGCAGCAGCCCCTCGCTATTCATACGTTTCGAGGCGAGGAGTCGGCGCGGCTGCTTGCCCCTCAGCTCCAGGTCGTAGTGTGACCCCGGCTGGAAACGTCGGCTGTGCTTGCGCATGACGTACAGCGAGAGTCCATCCGTCCCCGTATCCCCAGCCTCGAGCAACCGCTCCTTGAGCCAAGCGTTTTCGCCGTCAATAAAGAGCTAAATTCACCAAAAGCCAAACGTGGTCACCTGCCGTTGGGCTCTGCAACTCTGCAGTTGCAGAGCAAGACGGCTCAAGGGCAATTGCTCAGGCCCAACGGAGAGATGCCGACTCTTCCACCGTCTAACGGGGCAAAGACGATTGGGACGACCAAATGGCCAGCCCCGTCTGGAGCACAAAGCCGGACTCGTGACGACTGCGGCAACGATGACGCCGCCGGGCCGTATCGTTCGTTGGAAGCCGGAATGCAGACCTGGCAAGGGCAAGGGAGAGTGGCGGCGAGACCGGGGTGTCCTGGGGAAGGCCCAGCGCGATGCGATGCTTGCCGCACGAAACGAAACCGGCCGGCCAAGCAACGCCCGTGGTGCGCTGAGACACTCTAAGATTGCACTACGGCGCGGGGACGAGTGCGCTAGGGCTCGCGGGGCTCGATTGAGGGGCGCCAAGGCCAGGAGGCAAAATCCATCAACTGGGCGAAATCGTCGTTGCCAAGTCCGAGAGCAACAGAGGAAGCTTAGAGGAAGCTAGCCCCGTAATACAAAACGAGTGCACAAAGCCAGATTCAGCAACGCCTCCGCCGTGGCCTTCCTACAAGCACGGCCTCCAGGGGGTGGGCCGGTTATGACGTATGAGTAGAGCCCTGGCTAGCGAAGCACTGGCGTTGACCAGATAAGACAAGATAAGATGACCAGGTGCCGGAGGAGCCGGATACTTAAATGTTCAGCACTTCAGTGCAGCGACTAAATTTATCGGCATTGTACGGGTTTCGGGTTTACTTTCCTCAACCTGTGGTGACAACAACATTGCCAAGAGTGAGTTTCAACGCTCCCTAAATTTATTGCGCGACACCGCGCACACCTGCCGCTGACGGCCGACAGCGCGGTCGCATGAAGGCCACACACCGGCGAAGGGAGCTGCGCAAACGACAGAAGCTGACTCGCCAAAACGTGCAGGC
>Ga0209302_10001196_pt1 | contig 15076 bp, 9 predicted proteins | sample ArcOceMetagenome_2_FD_187445 | JGI IMG/M metagenome (GOLD analysis project Ga0209302, IMG submission 187445) | Marine eukaryotic phytoplankton communities from Arctic Ocean - Arctic Ocean ARC135M Metagenome (SPAdes) (version 2) | ecosystem: Environmental > Aquatic > Marine > Oceanic | place... | reverse complement strand
CGCTAGCGGTCCGGGAGGACGGTGGGGTAGTGTGGTCTTCGGATGGCGCGCCCTTCGCCCACCCCGTGTCGTGTTTGTTATAGGCTGTGTGTCTTGTAATAAATTCTCTCACTTCAGGCAAAAAAATGGCGCGTTTCTGATGTCCTCAGGCCGCTGGTTTTTCAAGGAAACGTTTTGATGATCAGTAAGGGGAAAGTAAAACGCGACTGCTCCTCGAGCCCCGCCAGCGCCGGCAGCATGCAGGCGATGTGGCAGCGCGCAGGCACGGCCTTCCGTGCGAAGGTGGGCAAGGAGCTCTCTGGGCACGGGCTCCTCTACGAGGACGTGCTGATCGAGACCGACGAGGTCAAGCTGGCCTTGTCCCGACTTCCGAAGGACATCATGAACCAGCGCGAGATCCGCCTCAAGCGTGCGATGGTGCTGTCCTCGCAGCAGAAACGGCTTCCCCCCGAGGTCGTGGCGATGCAGGACCCGTGGAAGCCATACCTGTCGCCGTACCTTGACGCGATCGAGGCGGAGAAGGATGAGATGAAGCAGCTCGGTATCTCAGACGGCAAGAGCAATTTCATCGGCAAGTGAGCCTGGCCACTCTGGGTGCGTCGAGAGCGCGCCGTGCTTCAGACGGAGTGCCGTCTTTGTCGCCGAGGCCGGCTCATAGTCTCACCACTTTTAGTAGTGCGTAAAGTGGCGTGGGTTGTGGGGAGGGGGAGGCGAGAACAAGGGGTCAGTCAGCGGAACCGCCTGCGCTCGCCCCTCCCTGCCTAGAGCTCCGGTAGTCGCGAGTGTGGTGTCAACACACTTACTTCACGGCCCATCTCACCCTCGCCCAAGCGACGTTCACACCCCACCGAAAATGCGAGACAAACACACACCTCACGTACTACGGCGTACGCCTGTACGCCCTACGCGGCCGGCGCTTACCGGCGCGCCCGCGCGGCGGCGGTAAGGCGGCGCGCGGCCGCGCCAGCGCCAGCGCCTGCCAGCGGCTCCGCGGCACCCCCCCCCCCCCCCCCCCCCCCCCCCCCCCCCCCCCCCCCCCCCCCAGGCCGGCTCAAATCTGCCCCCTCTTAATTAAAGTCGCGCCGACCGCGGCGCGCCGGTCCGCGCTACGCTATCTGAACACCGGCAACCGGGTTGCCGGGTATGTCATAAAATTACAACCGTACACTCGCCGGCCGTGTAGCGCGTTCTCAGTGAGTTATGTGTGCCGCTAGACCCCGGGTGCTTTTTACTATATTTGCTATAATTTGGTATATACTAAAGTCGTACGGTATAAATGGTGTTAAAGCGTAGTACTACTGACTATAAAACGGTACTGACCGCTATACACTTATCGTCGATCGAATATATGCTCTAGGCTCTAGCTCTCTTACGTTACGGTATATTGGTTCCCGCACCCGCGCAGACTGCTGTGTGCTGATGACTCAGGTGCCGTGCGGTCTGGCTCGCACTCACGCGCCACACGCTGAGCGCGTATTTGCGTTTGTCACGACACGACACTTACGAGGCGCCACGCAGCTCGCTCCTCGCAGCCGCAGCGTGACGTGACCCACAGGAGGAGGGCGGCGCGCTTCAGCAGCGCTTGGAGTAGGTGTAGAGGAAGGCGAGCTGCAGCATCACCACGAGGAGCAGCAGCACGCGCAGCCGGCTTGGCGCCGTTGCGCCGCCTCCGCCGCGCTCGGGACGCGCGCGCGCGGGACGCGGCGCATCCGTCAACGGCAGCAGGCCTTCGCGCTCGCGCCGGCCGCCACCACCGCCGCCTATACCCAGCGCAGCGAGCGTGCTCTGCAGCATGCCGGGCGGCGAGTCCTCCTCGGCGGGGTCGCCTCTCACTCCTCGGTGCTCCTTGGAGTCGGTTGGGGCTAGGGCTTTAGGGTTGCGGCTAGGGTGAGGGCTAGGGTTAGGGCTAGGGCTGGTGCTAGGGCTGGTGCTAGGGCTGGTGCTAGGGCTGGTGCTAGGGCTGGTGCTAGGGCTGGTGCTAGGGCTGGTGCTAGGGCTAGGGTTAGGGTTGGGGCTGGGGCTAGGGCTGGGGCTGGGGCTAGGGCTAGGGCCGGGGCTGAGGCTAGGGTTAGCACCTTGGAGTCGGTGCCTGGCGCACTATAATCGGCGGGGGCGTTGGCGTCGCGGCGGCGTGAGGGCGCGGCCTCCGCCTCCGCCTCGAGTGCGGCGTGGCGCGCCTGCAACCGCGCGTGCGTCTCCTGCAGCGCCTGCAGCTGATGCAGCACCCCCACTCCGGCAGCCATGGCCCCGCCCGCGGCGGCACCGCGTGCAGCATCGGAGGCGGCGGCAGGGGCAGTAGCGGCCATCAAAGCCGCGGCGGCTGGTGTCGCCGCCGTCGCCGCCGCCGCCGCCGCCGTGCCCGCCGCAGCACCGCCACTCCGCGCCGCCACCGCCACCGCCTCGGCCGCCGCGCCGCGCCGCGCCTCAGCCACCGCCTCCTCGCGCGCTGCCGCCGCGATCGCGCGCTCCCCGCCCACCGCGGTCTCCACCGCCACCTCCACCGCATGCGCCGTGCGCGCTGCGCCCGCCTCAGCCTCGCGCGCCGCCTCCTCCGCCGCCGCCTCGCGCCCGAGGTGCGCCTCCTCCCGCGCCGCCTCCGCCTCCGCCTCCGCCCTTCGGAGCTCCGACCTCGCCGCCGCCTCCGCCGCCTCCGCCGCCTCCGCCCTCGACGCCGCCGCCTCCTCCGCCCTCCGCACTGCAACCTCCGCGTCCGCCTGCGCCGCGGCCGCCGCGCCCGCCGCGCGCGCCTCGGCCGCCGCCTGCGCGGCCGCCGCGCCCTCCACCGCCTCTTGCTGCACGCGCAGCTCGGCCTGCAGCCTCGCCGCGCCTCGGGCCGCTGCCTCGAGCTCCTCTTCCCTGGCGTTCAGCTTGGCGTCGCGCTGCTTGAGCGCCATCGCCGCCATCTCCTTGTACCGCGCCATCTCGTCGTCCTTGCCCGCGGCGCGCGCGCCCGCCTGCGCCGCCTCCCTCCCCGCCGCCTCGCGCTCGGCAGCGGCGCGCCGTGCCTCCAGCTTCGCCTCCTCCCCCGCGACCTCCGCCTGCTTTCGCCGCGCCTCGAGCTCGGCCGCCGCGCGCGCCGCCTCCTCGCGCGCAGCCACCACCGCCGCCGCGGCCTCCGCCGCCTCCGCCTGCGCCGCCGCCAGCTGCTGCTGCAGCGCCGGCCGCTCCTCCGCCTGGGCCTGCAGCGCGTCGAGCTGCTGCTGCTGCTCTTGCAGGGTCTGGCGCAGCTGCGCGCGCTCGGCCACGAGGGACTCGGCCTTGCCGCGCGTCTCGGCCTCGCGCACCGAAGCCTCGCGCGCCGTGCGCCGCGCCTCCTTCTCAGAGACCCGCGCCTCCGTCACGCCCAGCTCGAGCATGTGCAGCCGCGCCGCCTGCTCCTCCGCGTCCCTGGCCGACGTCGCCGCGGTCTCGCGCCCCACCGTGGCCTCGGCCAGCGCGGCGGCTGCGGCGGCGGTTTGCCGCTCGGCAAGCTGCTGCGCCGCGCCGAGCTTCTCGCGGAGCTCCGCCTGCGCCGCGAGCGAAGCCTGCTCGAGGCCGTCGGCGTCCAGCTGCGCCTTGACGAAGAGCCGCGACATCTCGCTCGCCTTGCTCTCCCACTCCGCCGCGACCTCGCTCGCGGCCTCGAGCGCCGCTGCGTGCGCCTCCTCCTCCTCCTCGCGCGCCGCCACGCGCCGCGACGCCTCCTCCTCCAGTGCTGTCGCGCGCGCCTCCGCATCGTCGGCGCGCGCCGCCAGCGCGGCGTGCTCGTCGACGTGCTTCTGCTTGAGCGCAAGCATCTTCTCCTTAGCGATGCGGAACTTGTCGTTCCCTTTGGCCACCGCCGTCTCCAGCTCCGCCACTCGCGCCGTCAGCGCCGCCGCCTCCTCGCCGGCCGCCGCCTCCCCGCTGCCCACCGCCTCGCTGCCACTCACCGCCGCCTCCCCAGCCTCCGTCACCGCCATCGCCTGCTTCGCCGCTGCCGCCGCCTCCTTAGCCGCCTCCACCGCCGCCGCCGCCTCTGCAGCCGCCTCCACCGCCGCCTCCGCCTCCGCCCGCGCGCTTGCCGTCTCCTCGCGCGCCGCCACTATCGCCTCCGCTGCCTCCGCCGCCTCCGCCTGTGCCGCCACCAGCTGCTCCTCCAGCGCCTCCCGCTCCCGCACCTCCTCCCACGTCGCCTGCGCCTCCGCGTCTCGCGCCTCCTTCAGCTCCGCCAACAGCACGCGTTTCTCCTCCGCCCACGCCGCCGCCGCCTCCGCCGCCGCCTCTGCCTCCGTTGCCGCCGCCTCTGCCGCCGGTCCCGTCGCCTCCGCCGCCTCCCGAGACTCCCTTCGCGCCGCCTGCGCTTCCGCCGCCTCCTCCGCCGCCTCCTCCACCGCCGCCTCCGCCGCGTGCGCCGCCACCGCCTCCACCGCTTGCGCCGCCGCGTGCGCCGCCGCCAGCTCCGCCTCGAGCGCCGCCCGCTCCTGAGCCCAGCCCTCCTTCTCGGCCGCCACCCCCTCCTGCCGCTCCACCGCCGCCTCCTCCGCCCGCTCCGCCGCCGCCTCCGACCTCGCCGCCTGCCGTCTCGCCGCCTCCGCGCGCACCTCAGCCTCGTGCCGCGCCGCCGTCGCCGCCGCCTCCAGCTCCGCCGCCCCCGCCGCTGCTTCCTTGGCCGCCTGCACCTCACCTCGTAGGGCCGCCCGCTCGCTCTCCCACCCCTCGCTGTCCGCCTCGGCGCCGGCGGCTTCTACCGCCTCCGCCTCTGCAGCCTCCGCCCGCGCCTTCCACGCCTCCACACGCGCCTGCGCCTCCGCCACCTGTGCCGCTACCGCCTCCGTCACCACCGCCTGTGTGCTCCCCTCACTCCTCACCTCCTTCTCCCTGGCCGCCTCCTGCCGCGCCGCCGCCTCACTCTCCTGCGCCGCCGCCGCCGCTGCCTCCAGTACCGCCCTCTCCTCCACCCACCCCGCCTCCGCAACAACCGCCGCCGCCACCGCCGCCGTCAGCTCCGCCTCCGCCTCACGCCTCGCCGCCGCAGCTGCCATCTCGAGCTCCTCTGCTGCCCCCGCCGCCTCCACCGCAGACGCCAACTCGGTGCGAAGTGCCTCAAGCGCCTCGATCTCACCGCTCGCCATGGCGGTCGCGGCCGCCTCCGTCGCCGCGCGCTGTTCCATCGCCTCCGCCTCCGCTGCCTCCGCCCGCGCCTCTGCCGCCTCCACACGCGCCTGCGCCTCCGCCGCCTGTGCCGCTACCGCCTGCGCCTCCACTACCCGCGCTTCCGCTGCCTGCGCCTCTGCCGCCGCACCTGCCTCCGCCGCAGCCGCTGCCGCCGTGGCGGCGGCCGTCGCGGCGGCTGCCTCGGCCTCCGCCTCGGCCAGCGAGCTGCGCAGCTCGTCCGCCTGCTCGCGACTCGCCTGCAGCGCCTGGTTCTTCTCGCGCAGTGCTGACACGGCCTTCTGCTTCACCGCCGCCTCGGACATTTGAGCCTTTGTCAGCTCCGCCTCGACCGCCTGGGGAGGTACACGCCGCGTGCACACAGTGTACATGCACATGCAGCGTACATGCAGTGTGCTCGGATTGACCGAACTGACCTCGAGCTTCTCGCGCAGCTCCTCCTTCTCGGTCATCGCCGCCTGCAGCGTGGCGGGCTGCGCGCCCTGATTGAGGCTCGCCTGCTCGTGCAGCCGCTCGAAGGCCGCCTCGGCGAACATGGCGCGCGACGACAGCCGCTCAACCTCCTTCTGGAAGGCACGCATGGTTGTATTGAGCATGGCCAGCCTGCCGATGTCGTCTGCAGCCTTGAGCTGCTTGACCTGCTCGACCAGCTCTTTGCGCTTGTCGGCCGACTCCTCGCGAGCCGCCTGGATCGCTCGGACCTCTTCCATTCGTCGCCCCACTCTCCTTCAGGCACCGTCTCGAGTCGCTCAGCACCGCTCAAGTTCATGTGGTGGGAAGGCACACGGGACGAGTTTGCTAGGAGGGATGCGCGGCTCGAAGATAAGATAAGATACGGGCAGGGTTCGGTAGCACGGGTGAGTAAGCAACGCGCTCGGCGTGGAGCACAGTTCTCGGCGGCGCGGGAGAGCGTACGCCTACACCTCCACCTCCGGGTTTTACTCTAAGATAGATAAGAAAAGATAACAGAGATAAGAGATAAGATAAGATGTCCCTAGGTTTATAGGGGCGTATTCATCATCACCGCACACCGTGCCTTTGTCGGTCTGGGTGTGAGGGGCCCAGGCATCGCGGAGTCGTGTGTAGCGTCGCGAGTCGTGTTCTCGTGTAGCGTCGTGAAACCTTAGTGAAACCCAACAATCTTATCTTATATTATCGGGTTTACTCTGTTGCCACCCGAAGTCGCGCACTTTGCGTAAAGTACCCAACCGACCAACCAATCTTGCTGGCCGCCGGCAGTTGTCCGCTTAGCTACCCCCCTAAAAAGCGCGTAAACGAGGGCACCGACCGACCAACCCGTGGGGGGGAGTGCGCGACTTCTATCCCCGGCTTGGTAAAACCCCGAAATGCAGACGGCACACCTCAAGTTTGCGGTGAGGGCGCGCGACGTCCCGGTTTTACACCAGTTTGGTCGGTTTAGCCACACCTAAACCGAGGGTGGTTTAACTTGCTTGGGTCCTGAGCCCTGAACCGTGGCTGAACCGGGTCTAACCCGAATTAAACTGGTCTGCGGGGGGGGTATTGTTTCCCTGGTTTAGAGCGACTGCCAGGACACTAAACCGGTTAGTCACTACGGTGTCGGAACGCGCATTATCACAAATGTCGGTGGCCGGGCGGGAGCCGACTGCCGAGGCGCGCACCTCGCGCGGTTTAAGTACGAGGTGGTTTAGGCTAAACCGGTTCAGGGCGCTGAACCAAGTTGCGAGGGGGGTGTTGACTATTGTTGCCGTGGTTTAATATTCGGGTTAAACGACACCCGGTTCAGCGAGACGGCTGACGGGGTTCATTCAAAGGGCTGTTGTGTGTTGACTGACGCAAGAGTTAACCCACCCTCGTCCCTCGGTTTAGGTGCGGTCAAACTTACTCAAACCGTCTTAAACCGCGACGTCGCGCACCCTCCGCCTTTGGGCAGGTGATAAGAAACCATGAACGGAGGTGCTGTCCTTACTTACCTAACCTCGCACTACGACATGCTATGCTTATCATGCTCCACGTCACTAATCTCGTACTACGGACACGGGGCGAATATTTCCGCAGTCCTGCTTCGCGCCGCACCGCTCCATGGCGAAGAACTGATCGGCACGGCTCATGAGCAGGCTGGCCACCGAGTAGACCAGATAGTTGTCCCCGCGATCAGGCCCGTCGAGCAGCTCACGGACCATCTGGTCGCCGTGCACAATGCCTCCGCCCCAGCGAGGCAGCTTTCCCAAGCCCGTTAGCAGACCGTTGACGTACCCTTTGTTACTGTCGTCGGTGAAGACCACCAGGGTGTGGTTGGCAGCCTTGGTCCCTTCCGCTGCTGGGCAACTCATGTATTCCTTCACGGCTCGCACCGGGTTGTTGCAATAACTACCTGGTTTGGCGTCCGAGGCGGAGCGCTTCACATGGAGCACATAGAGCCACTTCTCCTGGTCCTTGCCCACGTGCGACTTTTCGCACTTGCCCATAGCGTGGCCAAGCTGATAGCCGCGGCAGGTCGCTTCGCTCTTGGGACACGGCCTCACGTCAGGCACATCACGAGAGTCGATCTGACCGCAGCACGGCATGGTTTGGCCATGGTCTGCGGTGCACCTCCCGTCGGTGGCCTCCTTTAGATGCTTGTAATTATTCTTCCTCTCTTCCTCCGCGTGCACCCTCTGCTCTTCCTCCGTGGGCCCCCAGGGCTGTTCCTCCCAGGGCCAGTTAAACTTGGAGCTGGCCTTCGCTGACGCCTGAGCCCTAGCAAGCTTTTGGTTGGGGTCAGTTTTGGCCCTCTTCTCCTTCTCAGCCACAGACATTTTCTCATCTTTGGCCTGCTGCGTCGTCTCAGCCTTAGTCAGTTCTGATTGCACCCTGCACGATCCCGTGTGCTTGCCGTATTTGTAGTCGAAGCAGACTGGCGCGCGGCTGGGGCACGGCCGCACGTCCTTGTCAGTGCCGCGAGGGTCGAGCTCCCCTTGACCGCAGCACGGCTTCTCATCGCCATAATGTGCCGTGCACGGACCCCGCACGGCCGCCCTCCACCTGTCGCAACTCGGACCCGAACATCCGTCGCTGTTGGCCTGTTTCTTCACCATCTGCTTAGTCAATTGTGATAGCGACTTGCACTGACCCGCGTGTGAGCCGTACTTGTAATCGAAGCAGACCGGTGCGTCCTCGGGACAAGGCCGGATGTCCGTGTTTGTGACGATGTGAACGTCGCGAGAATCGAGCTTATCTTGTCCGCAGCAGGGTTTGTCGTCGTTGTGATGTGCCGTGCATGGCCCGTCGGCGGTCGACGCCCATCCGTGGCATTTCGGGCCCGAGCATGCCTCCTTTTGCGCCTGCTTCTTCACCTGAATCTTAGTAAGGTTCTTCAGCGCCGTGCAATCTCCGTAGTGCTCGCCGTACTTGTACTCAAAGCAGACCGGCGCGTCCTTTGGACACGTCAGTACGTCCTTTGCCTCCCGGTGATCGACGAAGTCTTGACCGCAGCACGGCTTGTCGTCACCGTAATGTGCCGTGCACTTTCCGGAAGCGACCGCCTCCGTACGCGACCGCACGTTGCTGTGCGCCTTCGGGTCCCGCCGCGCCTCCGCTGCCTGCACTGCTGCACTCTGCTTATCTACGGCGACCTTCCTCGCATCGTTCCTGAGACCCTGACGCGTCTCCTTCTCCTTCGCCTTTGCGGCTCTTGCTGCTTCCCGGTCCCTCTTCTCCGTTTCCCTTTCCCTGGCCTTTTCGCCGTTCTGTTCGACCCGCTCGGCCTTTTTCTGGACCTGCTCCTCCTCTGCATGGATCCGCTGAAGCTCCTTCTGAGCAGCCTGCCCCTTCTCTCGGGCATGTTTGAGCGCCTTGCGCTCAGCTTCCTTGCACTGCAGGTGGCATTCGGTCCCGTGCGCTACCCGCTGGGTCTGCTCCTTGGTGACCTTTGCGATGACATCGGCCGCCTCTTCGATGGCTTTCGTTGCGGCGGCAGCAGCGGGCGAAAGTGGTTTGGGCTTTGTTGCATGCTCCTTCTCGCCCCAGTTAGTGATGCTGTCAGCCATCACTAACTGATGCTGTCTTGGACCACCTGGCGCAAAGCCGTCGGACGCGTGCTTCTCGTCTTGCGGGTCCCATGGCCACTTCCAAGGGGCGTCGTCCTGTTTTGTCATCTCAGGCAAGTCCCACTGCGCAAGCCCGAGTTTGGCCGTCACGCGTAGCGCCAAGTCTTCCACCAAAAGCGACGGGCCAAGGCCCATTTCGCCCCCCCTCGGCGTCTTGTCCTGGCTGCCCCCGAGCCACGCTTCCGGCATGGTGCACCAGTCATGAGGGACGTCGGGCTTTCCCTTGCCCTCAGCAAACCCTCCGGTGCCCAGGTAGCTCCGAATATTGTATCCGAGGCACCATGAGAAAGGCTTGGTCGAGGCCGCCGCCTGTGCCAAGTCACGAGCCACATCAGCTTCGCCAGCGCTCGGCCCAACAACAACAGTCTGCTTGCCGTCGACCAACCGGTTCAGGCGGTGCTCGGTTGTGTTAGCACCGTTTGGTGGGCACGTGGCGTGTCCCTCGTTGCCGTGGTGGTCGTAGGACACAAGGCTCTCGACACCGCTGAAGTACCGCGTCCACCACCACTGCTTAGGAATTGATTTGTCGCCGTTGTGGGGCAGGGTGAGCACATCGGACGGGTTTTTGACGGCCGGCCGCGCGCACAGTGAGTTGGCAAGGGCCATCACATGCGCGAGACCCCACGCGCGGTCGTTCAGACCTGCTCGCGAATCATCGTCGTAGAACAGGTAAGATTTGTAGTCACCGTCTTCCTGGATGAGGCCCTCGCATGATGCGGCACACCCAGGCTTGGACGTGGTTTGCTTCCGCAAGGCGAGTGCGTCGGTGCTCCCGGCGAGACGAGTGCGTCGGTGCTCCCGGAACAGCTCGTGTAGCTCCAGGTTGTCGTCTTTCACGAGCTCATTGTCGTGGACAAGCCAGTTGTGCAGGCCCTCACCGGCCGCCTCGTACTTATTTGCGTGCTGTTTTTGCCAAACAGCCTCGCTGTTTGGGTGGTTCAGTGTGGCGGGCGCGCCCGTCCCCTCCCGCGGCGTGCTCGGGACGGACAGCAGCGCCGCGTGGATCGCAAGCATGCTGCGTCCCTCGCGCGGCGCCCCGAATTAGGCAATTAGTCGCGGGAGGCCAACCGGGGAACTCATCGTGCCAAAAAGCAGAGAAGGCGGCGGCACGCGGCAGACGAGGAGGACGAGCTGCTGCTGAGCTGAATCTGAGTCCATATGGCCGCCCCCGCTGCTGTGGTCCGGAGGTCCGCTGAGGGAGAGAGGGGACTGCAGGACCCCTGTGGGACCCTGCATCGTCCGCTGCAGCTCGGGGAAACTGTGTGAACAATCGGCCGCTGTTGACCATCACTGAAAACGGCCCTGCTTGAACCGTTTCAGGGGATAATAACTAGCGGTGGCCAACCGCAAAATCGAAGGCTGAAACGTCTTCGTTGTGGCGACGTGCGCGTGAACGGGCTCGAGCAGCAGCTCGCTCATGCCCGCGAAGTACGGCCTCGTGGAGGACCACGGTGGCAACGTCATAAAGCCCGTCAAGGGAGCAGGCTCCGACCTGGACCAGAAGCGCGAAGCCGCGATCGACGCAAAGGCGAAGGCACGCGAGGACAAGGAGCGCATGCGAGGCAGTGCCAGTGCAGGCGGAGCGACGACTGCGGCCCAGAAGAAGGCGGACATAGAGGCGAAGCGCGAAGCGGACATGCGGAGGAAGGGGGAGGAACGCGCAGATAAGATCAAGGTGGCGGAGGAGAAGCTAGAGCGCCAGCACGAAGCCGACGCGCTCAAGCCTAAGCTGAGCAGCGCAAAGTTAGCCTACGCCCGACACCTAGGCCGACGCGGCGGCGTACCACACCACAGAAGCCACACGCTGACCAGCGGCGTTGCGGCCGGCGCAGGTACTCGAAGAAGGAGGTCCTGATTCTGTTTGACCTCTTCCGAGAGTGAGCCACCGCACCGCCGCACCGCCGCACCGCCGCACCGCCGCACCGCCGCACCGCCGCACCGCCGCACCGCCGCGCCGCCGCGCCGCCACGCCGCCACGCCACCACTGCGCCACCGCACCGCCACTGCAGCTATCGCAATTACTGCAGCTATCACCGCGCCGCCGCCGCCGCCGCCGCCGCCGCCGCCGCCGCCGCCGCCACACTCGTAGCGCTGCACACGCAGCGCCGCAACCATACCGCAACCACACACGGACGCACGCCTCCGCCGCCTGCGGCCCTGCAGGTACGACGAGGATGGCGGCGGCTTCATTACCATTGCCGAGTTCAAAGCTCATTTCAAAAAGCGGAACGAGGACCAAGCCCGTGCGCACCACCCTGCCACCGCCCGCCCACGCGCGCCCGCGCGCCCGCCCGCGCCGCCTCCGCGCCCAACGCCCCCTGCTCCCTACCTCCAGCAAACCAATGCCCTCCGCTGGCTAAGGCGGCAAGTGCAAGGACCAACCCGAGCCCTGGCCCCAGCCCTGACCCCGCATCCTCAAGCCTCACCAGGCTACGATGGCAAGTCCAAGAACTTTGCGCAGCGGCGCGCGGCGCGCGCGGGGCTTGACTTGGCGACGATGGTAGAGCCGATGTTCATGGCTCTCGATTTGGACCACAGCGGTGCGTGCATGGCATGTGCATGGCATGTGCATAGCCCTCGACTGCAGCTGCTGCCCGACGAACGACGACGTTCGTTGAGCTGCTCGAGCTATACCTCCTATGGCTCTACTCACCTCAGGCAAGATCACCTTTTTTGAGCTGCTCAAGCTGCTCTACCCATTGGCCAACGCGCAGGACCTCGCCACCTTCAAAAGTTGGGTTACCACCAAGCCCCCCCCGAAGATTCACTACGTGCTGAGCGCCGAACAGCACAGCGAGCTCAGGGATATGTTCCGCGTCATCGACAAGGATCGAAGCGGCGAGCTCACCGTGGAGGAGCTGATGACGATGTTCTCGGGCTCGAGCATCACCGGCGACACGGGCGTCAACGAGGCGGAGCTCAAGGTCTTCTTCGATGAGGCAAGCCAGATGGCTCCAACTTCACCCCTCACCTCACCCCGAACCCTCACCCCAACCAGCCCTAAAGTAACGCCTTCCCAACACCAACCAGGCCGACTACGATCACTCCTCCTCGATCAACCTGGCCGAGTTCGAGCAGCTTATGATCTCGACCGGGCTTTACACGCCCGGGACGCTCGAAAGCCCGGAGCAGGCCGCGGCGCGGGTGGAGCAGGAAGCGGCGGCAGCGATGATTCAAAACGCTGCTGGCTCCTGAGGCGCAAAAAATATCTGTATTGACGGGCGGAACGCAACCGATTGTGCTTTGGCACATGGACATCACATTCGAGCCTGTGGCTCTCTGTGCCGGTAACATATGAGAGAAGGTTAACATGCCGATGCTTCCGCAACTCTGCGGCCGCGAGACAGAAACGATGTTCAAGACGAGATGATCATCTGTAGACGGTCTGAATCGCTGCGAGTCGGAGATTGATAAGAAAGGACGTCCTTCTTTATCTCTCTCGATGAGATAAGATAAGATACGATGGTCTGATCTGTCAGCCTGTCTGTCTATCTGTCTATCTTTGGATCAGAGATCTATTATCTATTTATCTTTGTCTTTGGCAAAGTTACCCGCGCGCCTGTTACATCGTGCGGCAATTGGCAGCAAAACCTTTCGTTTGCGCGCTCGGTGCGGTGCCTCCGCCGCCTCCGTCGCCACCGCACCCGGACGTCCTCGCCATGCTCGCACGCCGGGTCGCCCCGGAAACCGTTGCTTCCCCTGGCGCAACTTCGCCAAAAAGCCGTGCAGCATCGTTCAGCAGCAAGGGCGACCAATCGCCCCGCGACTCTGGGGACCTCTCACCCAATGCAAAAAAGAGAATCGCGCGTGAGAAAACGTCCCACATCCAAGCCGCCGACCGGAAGCGCTTCCACCCACGGGTAGTACGGCGCGTGCACGCACTCAAGCTCGCGAAGACCGATTTGCGAGTGAGAATGCTTCTGTGCTTCCCGCTGGTTCATACGTGCTGCAAGGCTGTGCCCGTCCCACTGAGTTGGGATGCGTGTAGTCGTAGGGGCCCCGTCACCCTCGGGAACCAGCTAGGCGGAGATATGTGTTTTGCAACCGGGCTGTGCCCAACAACTCAGGTTCTTCGAGCGGGACTTCAGTGCCTACTCGTCCTTCTGGAGGCCAACGAATGTGGTGCATGCCGTGGTGCCGGCGTGCGTGCTCACCGCGACCGTGCTGCTCGTGCTCGTCACGACGGTGGACCGGAGCGCACCGGATTACCAAGCGCTCGCCTGGGCCGACCTTGCCCTCAGCATCGTGCTTGTGGTCGAATGGCTCGCACGCTTCGGGCCGAACACCAGCTTGCGCCTCGATCGCGATGAGAAGTTAAGGGCCCTTGCGCACTCACTGCCGTGGCTCATTGTCGACGGCATCGCGTCGTCGGCTCACTTGGCCTCCGCAGCGTTGGCTGTCGCTAAGGTGGGTCCGAAATTGGCCGTTGACTTGGTCGCTGTTTTGCGCATTCTGCGGCTGATCACACTCGTTCGGAACACGTCGACGGCAGGCGAGCGTCGGGCCGCCTAAGCCTAAGCCTAAGCCTAAGCCTAAGCCTAAGCCTAAGCCTAAGCCTAAGCCTAAGCCTAAGCCTAAGCCTAAGCCTAAGCCTAACCCTAACCCTAATCAGAGCTGGTGATCGAAGTGCTGTGGAAATCATCCCAGGCGCTCAAGGGGCCGCTGTACTTCCTGGCCGCGTCGACGGTCTTCTTTGGGGTTGCGGTGAGTCGAAAGGCCGCCCTCGGCCCTCACCCTCGCGCCAGCCCCAATCCTAGCCATATGACAACACAAACCAGGTCTTCTACGCGGAGCTTCTGATGGCGCCCTACGCGGAGGTTTCGGTCGACCCCGGCTTCGACACACTCGGCAACGCCATCTGGTTTGGCATCGTCACCTTCTCGACCGTGGGCTATGGCGACTTCTCCCCGAATACCTGGTTGGGCAAGGCCATAACTGTGCTCGGAATCGCGAGCGGCATGCTTTGGTTTGCAATGCCGATCACCATCGTCGGCTCGACCTTTCAGGCCGAATGGGGTCGGAGAAACTTGCACGTCTTCGCCGAAGCCCTCCAGACTGAGCTGCTCGAGCATGGCCTGATGACACATGATCTGTACAAGAAGTTTATTCTGATCGACACCGACCAGGACGGCGAGCTCGACGAGCAAGAGTTCGCCGAATACATCATGTCACACCTTCGGTTGAGCTGGCTGTCATCCACCCAAGTGCGAGGCATCTTCGATCTTCTCGACCCAAATCACAGCGGGAGAGTCTCGTACTCGGAGCTTGTGCGCGCAGTGTTCAACGTCAACGACGCACAGTTTCACTCTACGGCGGAAGAGTTTGTCTGGAACGGCGACGAGACTCGGTATTCCGTCGCCTCGTGCCATCTCGGCATGCATCTCGGGGAGGAGCAGCAAGAGGAGCTGGCCGTACTACCCGCCTCCTATGCGGAACGGCCACATGGGGATCTTGACAAGCAAGTGCAGGCGCTCGGGGTGCAAGTGGGCAAGTTGCAGCAGGAGATGCACGAAGAGGTGGGCGCGCTGAAGGCGGGGCAGGAGCAGATGCTGGCTCGCCTAGAAAGAGTCCTGGCGGCAGTGGATAAGCTGCAGGCAGCACCTCAGGTTGTCGGTTGAACAGAGGATTGAAGCTGTATGAACATTGTTCAGTTTGTCTGCCTTACAGGGCTAAGATAAGATAAGATGTTTACACCCAACTGCAGCGACATTGGCACCCTCGGAAGGTAAGGTAAGGTAAGGTAAGGCGAAGGCCTCGAATCCGTCGAAAGTTTGCTCCGCTTGCGCTCGCGTCGCGGCGCCTCGTCTGCTGCCGCCCCGACCTCCCCGGGTGCCGTCTGCGCCGCGCCGCTTTGCCTCCGATGAGATCGCTCGACG
>Ga0209302_10001193_pt1 | contig 15096 bp, 22 predicted proteins | sample ArcOceMetagenome_2_FD_187445 | JGI IMG/M metagenome (GOLD analysis project Ga0209302, IMG submission 187445) | Marine eukaryotic phytoplankton communities from Arctic Ocean - Arctic Ocean ARC135M Metagenome (SPAdes) (version 2) | ecosystem: Environmental > Aquatic > Marine > Oceanic | place... | reverse complement strand
AGAGATACCATGATCTTTTCCTTTACTGTCAGTTATGAATATATCAATGTATCGTTCTTTCTTCATTGCATTCACACCTTCATTACCACGCGCTGATTGTGCGGTAATACCCATTTTGCTAATCACACAACCTGGATTATTATTGATTATTTCTATTAAACCATGTTCTTGCTTTTCAGAGGTGTCTTTCTTACTACCTGTGCTACCGAATTCTTTAGTTTTTTGTAATTGAGTAAGACGAATTGAACCGCCTTCTTCCATATCAAACATCGCAGGGATATCGTTTTTCTTTAAACGCTCAATAATATCTGGGTCATTAACTAACACAATAGAAGGCTCAGTTTCTCCTACTTTTACAAATGGAGAACTTGATTGAATCTTTGCTATGAATAAATCCAACCGCTTACCACCATACTTGCGTAATTCTTGATTAGTCAGAGATCCTTCTTGTAAAAATTGAGTTGCTTGCATAATAGTTCTCTTAGTCTTCTGGTATACACTTCTTGCACTGACATGAATCACACACTTTGATTCGTCTTGGGATTTCACCCAATATGGTTAATGTGCGATATCTTGCGGCTTTGCCATGACAAACTCCACCGCATTGATTACATTCATTTCTACTTTCTAGTGATGGTTCAAACATTATTTTTTCGCTTTTAATTTCGCTTTCTTTTTAGCAGATTCAAACATAGATGATGCTTGCTCTGCAACATGCTCTACATCAGCCGCATGTGCTGAAACGCCTGCTGTTGATTTCAATTTCCAATGCGCTGCTGCCTGCTTTGCTGCTTCGAAAGAAGTTGCTGCATGAGTCTCATATCTACCTTTTTTATTGTGAAATACTACATAAGGACGATCTTCTGTTTCATATAATGCTGCTTCTGTGACATTGTCTAACAATGCAGATGCATCCCAAGAGAATTCACCACCTAATGCTGCTGCTACATCTTCAAACGAATCAAAATTTTGATCATTGAAAAATAAAGTATCAGCCAATGTATCAATATCATACATACCTTGATCAACACCATCTTTATATATGTGACCAACACTACCATCAGCCGCCATTTCTGTACGCTGACGTGTAATAACAGAGTTGGTATCGCCTGCGAATAATGCACTTAAACCACGTTTAGCAGGCTTTGCTTTTGCCTTTGCGGCGCGTGCTGCTTCCCATCGTGCATCTTCTGGCTTGTTTACGTTTCCAACTACACTTGACATATTTCTAATTGAGCGAGGAGTACTAAATGCACCAGAACGAGGAGTAGTAGTAACTGCCTCTTCGATATCGTCATAGTCCATCTTTACAGTATTGACACTAGATAATGCTGCTTGTAAAAGATCAAGCACTTCTGGCGTGATTGCTTCTTCGTCTTGTATCAATTTGTGTAAGCGAGTTGCACTTTTTGCAATCATATACAATGTGTACTTAGCCATTACGCCAGTTTCTTCTTCTTCGCTTAATAAGCCTTCGTTAATTTTTTTGTTTGTCATGGGGATTTCCTGTATGTTTTCTTCGATTTTACGAATTACGTTGTAGCCTTCGCTATCATCGATTCTATATGTGTCATTATGTACTGGGATAGATTTTCTAGATTTACCAAATCCTACAATTACTGTCCGCTTATCTTTGTCAAGATTGACTCCTACTACTTCTGCTACATCAGTATCATCAATTTGTATATAAACGGTATCACCACGTCCAAGTAAGTCAGAAACTTCTTGTGATAGTGGTAGCGAGGATCTTTCATTTAATTGGTTGAATCTCATTTATCAGTGTTATCCAGTTTGTATTGTCTAAATCCTTTAAATGATTTATTCTTTTTACCCAAACCTAAATGATCTTTGGGATCAACTGCTTTTCTAGCAGCCGCTTTGGTAGTTCCAGGCGTCATTGGAAACGAAACGCTGCCAAAATTGCCAGACATCGTATCACCTGTTGCTGCCTCTTCACTTATAATTTCGTTTATTTTCATAATATTATTTATGCAATATTGCACTTTCATCCTTATCTGTCTGCTTTACTAGTTGCTTTGATATGCGTCTATCTTGTTTTTTACTAGATTTTTTCGCTTTCTGCTTCTTTGCAACTACTGTTCTATGCTCATGCAGTTCATATTCTTCTTCATCTTTGTGTTCTAGACCTGTCCAAATTTTTGCATCTTCCTTTGCAACACTGTTCATAGGCCCATGTAAATCTTCTATATCATGGTTCTCTACTTTCTTGTTAGCCATATTATTGTCTCCGTACATAACTATTTATCTATAAAATTGAACTCTCATGTTTGCATTGTTTGCAACCTTTAAACTCGCTTTATTAGATGGGTTAATCATGCACCATAACTGTCTATCATGGAATATTTCTTTTATTTTCTTAATCGCTTCTGTCGCAATACCATTATTCTGATATATGGTAGCAACCAAATATGCAGTTTCATGCGTTTCTTTTATCTCAATTGCTCCCGCAAGTATACCACCATTAATCCAAATACCCCATGTGTTATAATCATTAATAAATTCTAATGCAACTGACCTAGTAAAGGGCCATGTTATATATGCATTTTCTGCTATGTCTTTCTTAACTATATTTTGTAATTTATAAACATCAGTAGACTTCAACCTACATACAGTAATCTTCATTATATCTCTATATCTTGTTCACTTATTGTGGTTGTTGGATACTGCTTCTTAAATACCTTCACTAATGCACGCCTATCAAAATCTCTTGCTGTACGCTTTGATACCAACGCTGCTAGTTTGTTTAACCCATACGATGGGAATTCCACATGAAAACTAGACATCATCTCTGCTGCTTTCTTGTACATCTTTCCATGTGATGGAAGTACCATACCCAATAATGCTCCTACCGACTCGTCTAACCCCTTGTCTGCTGTTGCAATGAGTCTAATGTCTTTGAATCTAACAATATCACTATCGTTTATTTCATCACGAATCGCCTTTTTTCCATCTACTAATGCTGCTGACATTTGAGCCATGGTGGTGAATTCACCAGATTTCTTACGAGACATAATATCTAGTTTTAATTCATGCATCTGTTTTTGTAATGCTGTTGTCGCTTGATCACGATGATATACTTCGGTGTCTGCATCTTCCGAAGGATCCCACTGAAAGAATGCATTGTCTCCTTTCTCTTTTGGATTCCAACCATATACAAACACGCCAGGCATTTTAGATAACTTTTCCCACAATGTCTTACTACCTTTAGACTGCTCGGAATCACTAACAATAGTATAACCATAGTCAACAACTACCATTTTATACAATAATGGTGCTATACCCTTTCCATGAATATCTTCATCAAAGAACACAATACTCTTATAATATCCGTCGGATTCTTCCAATTCTAACACACCTAAAAATCCATCGCTGTCTGGGTCTTTTACCAAAAAGAATACCGAATTACCATCTTTATAAGTATGAATATCGTATCCATTAATCTTCTTTCCAGTTGACTTAGTTAAATCAATATGAGAATCAAACTCATAACGTGAAATAGCATCTTTTGATAGATCATCTACATACTCTATTTCATTAATACGATCTTCTTTAACAATGCCATTAGCGATACGCACACTTGCTCTATCCATCATACGCTTCACTTTCATGATGCCTTTGCCAGTTTTAAACAATCCTTTCAATACGGGAACTGTCATAGTCAATGCTGCGCTTAATGCTACTATCTCTTCACCAGACAATGACATCAATGTCTTCGCTATTTCCATAGCATCTTCTTTAATGGTAACTACTTCATTAATTTTCATTATTATTCTCCTAGTCCCATATTAAATAATTTATGAGATGAACTGCCACCCAATATAGGTGGACCCTTCTTTGTTATTTTGTTTCCGAACTTTGCTGCTTGTCGCTCAGTTTCACCCGGCTTTACATCTACCGTGGTATTAACGCCTGGCACAATCTTACCATCTTCTACTATTGATTCGTTTACTTTAAACTCCCAAGAGTCAATTTTGCTAGGAACAATAACACCACGAGGCGCTGAATATCTACTTACATCTAGCGTATCTTGCCACCATACCCCATCAAGTCCTGCTTGCTCTGCATATAAGGGTAGAACAAAGTCTAGTACACCAGTTGCTTCCATGCGTTTCTGTCTTGCTGCTTTTTTCAGTTTATCAGTTGGAACAATACCACCCTTGTCTACTTCAACGTCATAGTGTTCTAATTCACCATCATATTCATATTCTGCATCTGCCATTGAATTGAAAGTTGAACAAAGGTCATCTTCCATTTCATCATCATAGTAACATACTGTAACAGTTTCTTGCTGTTCTAAGTATCCATTTTCAATTGCCCATTGTTTGATTACTTCGTCATGCGAATCTGTAAGTGCATGTGCATTTAGGAATCTGTTTCCATCTTTAGTAGCACTATATGTATCCCCAGTTACATGTCCTCTAGCAATCTTTTTCCAATCATCTGGATGGGTACTTACGCTCAATCCTGCGCCCTCATATCCATCACGCTTCTTTGACGCATCTAATGTGCCAACATGATATAAATTTTTTACTGATGTAACTGGCAATGCTGGCGATTGATCTTCTTGTACCAATTTACTATGTCTATCTTTGAATACCTTCTTATCACCCTTCGTAGTCTTCATTACAGGTTGATTGTGAGCATCTTTTGTAAAGCCCTTTACAGTTGCTTTACTGTTCTTGAATTTACCAACCAGCACTTCATCACCTACTTCTATCGTAGGTAATGTTAGTTTCTTTGGTTCTACTATTTCATTAATTTTCATATACTATATTACCATTTTTTACAAGACCAATATCCTGCTGTGGTTCTATCTTTTTTATCAGCACACTTATGACGTGCACGAAAACTCTTTCTTGCTGCTGGATTAGACTTTCTAATGCGCATATCAGGATCACCAAAGTTAACTTTAACTACGTTACCTTTGTCATTCTTTACATACACTTTGAACTTCTTAACATCACCTTGTGAAGGCTTACCTAGTTTAACTTTACGACCTTGATATTCTGCTTCGTCTAAGATTTCTAATTCATCATACAACATACTTAATTCACCTTCGTATGTGTATTCGTCTTCACTAACCTTAACACAATTGTTTACTTTAACGCCATTGTCTATTTTTGTACCATCTTTGCGATACCCTTTCCAACACTTAGGGTCTAATCGTTGTTTTCTCTTTTTTGCTTCATATATGTCTTGTATTTTCATTTTACATCATCCTTTACTTCGTCTGGTATACCTTGCTTTACGATAGTAGGATTAGATTTAAAATCACTAACTACCTTCTGCACTAGGTCTGATGGATAATTTTTCTTAGCAGCCGCATATAACGATTCGAAACTATATAGATCATCCGCATTGTCTAACTTTAATATTTTTGCCCAATCTGATGGATTTTTAAATGGACCCTTAATTACTTCATTGGTATTTGCTTTTGTATAACCAGTACCATTCTTCTTTTCTACTGGTCTACGAATTACACGCACCATGCCCTGTGTCGGTGAAAACATCCAGCGTTCTATTTCAAGTGGTCTACCATCTGGTGTAGTTTCGTCACTTGAGTTAACGTCAATTTTGTCAATCATTGAACTAACCATTAGATTACGATGAACACCTTTGTAGTTACTACTTCTACCATCTTGACTCATATCTTTTGAGTGAGGTGAATGATAATAGTGTTTCATGAATTCTATGTCGCCTGGCATAAAGTCAATTTGTACTTTACCAGTGCGTTGCTTTCCATCTGCTTGCTTACTATCATCGTATCCAACAATATCAGCACTCGTAATGAATACACCTGTTTTTTGCACAAATGTAAGTCCTGGTGTTGATTGTAGTTTCGCTTGAAAATCATCTTGCTCTTCTTTAGTTAGTTGCACTGCAATATCAATGTCTCCACTAAACTCTTTTTTTCCAACACTACCTAATGCATTTTTCATTAAAGGTATGCCCAATTTCTGTTCTAGTTTCTGTAGAGTTGGTGCAATTTCTGAATGATGTATAGCACCAGCGCCCGGAGCAGAGTCACCTTCGGTGATTGATTCTACTGGAAATTCTGTGTTGCGTGTCTTGAAATCTTTTTTGCGCATTACTGTCTTTGCAATCAAATCAAGTTCTTGATTATTATGATCCCATACCAATACAAATGGTAGATTTATCTGTGTCTGTAAATCCTTCATAGTACCTTCTGCATCTGGTCCCAATCTAGCAATCGGCTTTGCCCAGCGTTTTGCTTCTTGCTTGAACAAACGAGTCAATTCACCTTTGGTGATCTGCTTAATGTTACGCTCGTCATTTACTCTATCTAAAAAGTGTCGTGTGAAGTTAACATCAATACCAACTTTTCCAAATACTTTGTCTGCAAAAACTTCTAAATTATCTAAGTCTGCTCTACTCAGCGAATCATCGAATTCATTTAATCTCATAATCTATTCCTTTTTATACGGCTGTTCGCCTGTTAATTTTGGCAACGAAAACCATAGTTTAAACCATTCGGGTGTGCCTGGCTGGATATTATGCTCTCGTTCAAGTTTACGTTTCTCTGAACCCGTAATTGATATGTTAGATTCATCATCACCATCTACAATATTATCTTTAGTATTGTATGGTTGGTAGATTCCTGCTAATTTTTTTAGTCGTGTAATTTCTTCTTCTAAAGACATGCATAATACCTCTATTAATTATAGTAGTATTTATGCTGATGATTAATTTATGGGGAGTTGTGAAACATTAACTTCTACATAATGCGTCAAGCATCTTGAAATAATTCCAAGCATCTTGTACTGCGGGAGTCATATGTTCTTCTGACGGTATAAGATTGTACCAAGGGTCTGGCAAACTACTGATTGAATCTAGCAAGTGGGTGCGTTCTCTTCTTACTATTTTACCATCAGATAGCATATCATCTATCAAATTGTGTACATCAGTTTTTTTATAATGATACAATTGTTTTGAGTGTGTTGGCATGAATATATTTATTGGAGAAACTTGATTTAACCAAAACTCAGTCCATTCCTTGTCATTTCTAAAATCAGTTTCAATGCAAGTTACTATAAGTACAACATCACTATATTCTACTTTCTTTTCTAATATATCACACAAACATTTAACTAGATCAAATCCGATTAACATATTAAATAAACAATCAATGCATATGTGGCATAATGCAATATTTGATCACATGTTTGTATACGCCAAAACAATGCACCATCTCTTGGTATTTCAAATATCCATAACAGTTTTGATTTAAAACAATCGATGTGCCAGTGTGCTACATAATCTAATACAGCAAATGCAAGTGCAAGCCATGGATTAATAAAAAATAGTAGTACTAATAGGGTAAGTACTGCATGATCTAATGCATGTAAGTGTAAACCCTTATTAAAATAAAGACGCTTTGTGGTTGGTATTCTAAATGATTGTACTGCTAAATCTGCAACTGCATGTTTGCATAACAACGAGAACAATATTACTGTTTCCATTTCCATGTTATTTTTGCAACAACTTTATGTTTAATATGAAATTTTCAACAATCAATTTCGTGACCGTTGCAAGTAATACTACTTCATGATCATCTGAATTTCTCATCATATGGTCTGATAATACTTGATTCGCTATAAGATTATATGCTGACTCTTCGCTCACATTTAATTCTTCCCAATCAATTGGGTCTTCAATTTCTACTTCTCTTGCGATTTCTACTAATTGCTCTACTGTAGGTATTTTATTATTCAAACGAATATTTGCTCCTGTTACTGTTTCTTTCCAATTTAACAAAGAATGCTAATTCTATTCTATCTATTTGTTCTTGTGACAACCATGTGCTTATGTAAATAAGATATTCGTCACTATCCCATTTTCTAACAATATCTATGTCGTTATTTTGTGGGTCAGACAACCTAATAAGATGCTTACCTAAATCAGTTGTCAGATACCATTCATATACAATATGTCTCTTAATATATTGATCAATCTGGTGCGACTTTATACCATGTGGTAGGGAATTCGTAAAATCATACGAATTAATTTTTATAGTGTGGACGTTCATATTTAATAATTCTATCATAACTGATATGATAACATATTAATGCATGTGTGTCAACTAGATTATAGAGAGACTTCCTAAGTATAACTGCTAATAATTTTGGAAAATATTTCTCGATGGTTATTCCACGTAATATCCATGTCAGTATCGGTTAATTCAGTTGCTATGTGTTCTTGTAATTTATTATAATAATCAACTGTTCTTGGATTTATTACTACACCAATACTATTGTATATTTTCTTAACGTGCTGGAGATGACAGATAACATCTGCATGAGTATCCAATGTTTTATTATTAAACTTAGAATTGTTTTCAGTATCAAACATAACTGTGGTGGGTAATTCGTCAAAAAGATATTGATATTCATCTGACACATCGGTATAATTATCATAATCTATCATGTGGCTTTGAAAATTTATATTAAACATGCGGTTTGCCATTATTATAGCAGATGTATTTTTTACAATATCGTTGTGTTCACTCCAGTACTTGTCAATAAATGATTGGTCAGCATTATTAAAAATGCTTCCTCCTTGGCGCCATGCGCTTCCAGTAAATAGTCTATCTTCTCTATGCCATGAACTCCAGTTTACTAATATAACATCATTAGATTTAAACTGGTGTTTTAAATCACATTCCAACATCAGATGCAATATAGCAATATTACCAATGCCGCATATGCCCCAATTATATAATTTATTATCTAAATCAAAATTTATTATGTCTGCCCAAGTGGGCCAATGGTATTGTGTGAAACTACAACCAAATGTAAATATTCTACCTGTCATTTAGTGAGTTTCTATAACCTTACAATCTTTATTCATGATCAGATTATACCGCGCTTTGATAACCATTCTAGTATTTCAGTATCACCAAACTCTGGCGATCTGCGATGTGTTTCAGTAAGACTATCCCAATCTCGCATTGCAGGATGAGTTTTATCTGATGAATTAAAGTAAGAACCATGTCTCCAGCCTTCTGACACCTTTTCGCTGACCCAGCGATTATGATGCCATTTCTTCATATCAGACAATGCTTGATTTTTTACATCTTCATCAATGTGGATTGAATTCTGAAATTCGCCCATGCCTGCTGCATCATATTGACTAGATAATTCAATATCAAAATCATCATCAAAATGATATTCCCATACATTAACAATAAACAATGCTTCGGATGCGGTAATATCGCGTGCCAACGGTACAACATATGTATGAGACATATCACAATCGTCACAATGACCATATTCCATACCTACTAAGTCCTCGCCCAACTGATACTTTAATACTGTTTCAATTGGAGAGAATTCTTTTACAGCACTGTACCAATTTAATGCTTGTTCTTGCGTTAATGGTTCTGCTGTTTTTAATTGAATGTGATGTTGATAATACATGATCCTTAGCCCTTTTGTTTTTTAATATCTACTTTTTGGTGTTGCTTCGCCACTAAAACTTGATTCTGTTCCTTTAGTATTTGAAGATGTTTGTACAACAATTTTTTGATCACTTTTACCAGAGTTTACATATAGACCAAACCATGCTGCACCAGCACCAACGATAACTGATACTAATCCTGCTTGTGCCATGTTAGGCTCTTCTAACAACATAAACCATTCGGTTACATCGTATAACAAATATATGTACACACTTATGAATGCTCTTGGGAACAATCTTAAACGATCAAACCAATATGGGAATGCTTCTATCGTACTTATTTTACCATCTTCATTTAAATCTGTATTTGACATTTTTACTTCCTCTATTATATAGTATTATTTATACAAAGTCAAGCCGTAAAAAAACCAAGCGTGCAGGAAAACACACTCGGTTTTTTAATTACGATAACTTTCGTTATACGTTTATGCTACTGTCATTGCGCCGGCTACTGTTAGTGCCAATGCCTGTAGTGCTGACTGTACTGCTGCTGCATCAGCCCATGAAGAACCTTCAACTACTACTGTGAACACTGTTCCGCCTGTAGAATGAGCAGAAAGACCAATAATTGTACCACGCTGTGCGATACTCTCTAAGATTGCTTCCAATTCTTCGCCTGGGTTTACTTCTGCTGAAACATCTGCTGCTGCTGTGATTGTATAACTTGTCATGGTTGCACCATAGTTAAACTTACCAAATTCAATTTCGTTTGCTGGGTTACGTGTTGCCATTTTTATGACTCCTTTTAATTTTAATTGTGTGCTTTTGCACTAATTGTATTTATCATTTTAGATATATTTTTTCAAAAAACTCACCGAATATGAGTTTAAAAATTTGAATTGTGTGCTTTTCGTTGCACTATACTTATTTATCATTTATTTAACGGGTAACTTCTGTTAGTTCAACAAATACAACCCAGTCTACAGTAGTAGCGGCTGCGCCTTGTACTGTAACTGTCATTCTATCGTTAACGCTATCTACTGATACTGCACCAGTGAATCCAGAATTACTATCTTGCGTTACTTCATAATTATTATTTCCGATTGCAACAAGCGTTCCAGACATCTTGTGAACAATTCCACTAACTGTGAAACTATCATGTACTGTTCCGCTTGTTGCAACATATGTAGCAGTGAACTTTGCAGTAGTATTGTCAGATAATGTAATATAAGTACTATCGCTGAATGCTACTTCGGTTGACACTGCATCAGTTGTTTCTATTGCAAATACCACATCGCGCTTACTCGCAGTTGTCGTTGCGCTCGTTGCTATTTGTTTAATGTCTGCTCTAAACTCAACATTATGAGTGAAGTTTCTATCACCAGTAATATCAGGCTCTGCCCATTTATTGTTAACATAACTTTCAGTCGCTAATCCCGCAATACTTGGTATGTACGGCTTATTAGCCAAGTCTATATAATTACCACTGAACAATGTAGGCAAGTTGGTTAGATCAGCGTAGTTACCACTAAACTGAGTAGGTGCATTAGTAAGGTTAGTATAATCTAATGCAAGAGTAGATAAATCAACATCGTTACCATTACTTAATGCAAGTGTGTTGCCTGATAATGTAAATGATAGAACTGCTCCTCCAACTGGTATATTTGCTAAATCATTATAATCACCACTAAACAATGTAGGATTGTTAGTGAGATCATTGTAGTTACCACTAAAGTGATTACCACGTTCTACCAATTTTTGTGTTACCCAAGACTCGCTTGCATATCCTTCTAAATCAATAGTGCCGTCTGTTTGTAGTCCTACTAACTGTGCTGTTACATAATCTTTACTTGCATAGTTTACCGATAAATCTACATTCTCCCACATTGAACTTAATGAGTTATACATGAGTGCATGTGTTACGGTTTCAGTACCATCTATTGCAACATCATTTAAGTCATTTAATGCACTTATCGCTGCAATGCCTGCGGCTGCGATTGCAGTAGTAACGAATGTTTCCGTTGATAATCCGACAATACTTGGTATGGTTGGCTTGTTAGTTAAGTTATTATAATTGGTTGTACCGCCGCCACCTAACAAACTAGTTGTGTCAGTTAAGTCACTCACATCTGCTGGTATAACGATTGCTGCAATTGCTGTTGCTAATTCGGTATCTGTAGTGTAACTAGACAAGTCAATTCCACCACCACCAGCAACGTTTGCAATTTGTTGATCTACATATGCAACTGTCGATAGACCTGTAATGCTTGGTATAGTTGGTTGCTCTGTTAAATCTGCATAACTACCACTGAATATGTTCGGCTGATTTATCAAATCATTATAACTACCACTGAATAGAGTGGGCTTGTTAGTCAAATCGGTATAACTACCACTGAATAAAGAGGTAATTAATGCATAATTAGATAAATCAACCGAAGACTGATAATTTGCCAATTGACTAGTAAGATATGTAGTTGTTACCAAATTGGCAGGAATGTTAATTAAATCGGCATAATCGCCACTGAATAACGTACCAGTTAATGCATATCCAGTTAATGTTGTAGCCAATGCTGTACTAGTTACGTAATCACTAAGACCACCACCGCTTACATTAGCAATCTGTTGATCAACGTATGTGATTGTAGAATACACAGATAGAGCAGTTGTTAATGCATAATTAGATAAATCATTTTCTGGATGCGTTATCTCTGATATTTGTGTATCTACATATGAGACAGTTGCTAATCCAGTAATACTTGGTATATTTGGTTGCTCTGTTAAATCTGCATAACTACCACTGAATATAGTAGGTGCATTAATTAAATCAGTATAACTACCACTGAATAGATTCAATGCAGCAATTTGCTGATCTACATACAGACTTGAAGCATATGATGCTAATGATGGTGTGTTTGTTACATTTGCATAATCTACTACTGGTACATATGCAGTGAATAGTGCTGAAACTTCTGCATCTGTTGCGTATGTTGATAGATCAACCTCACCGCCACCGCCAGATGCGACTGCATGGGCATCAATCGCTGAGTTAACATCTGCAAGTGAAATAATATTAAGGTCATTTGCAAAACTACTAAGTGCAAATGAAGTCGCATTCGCCGGCACATACATTTTCTTTGTTGAATCATACTTTAATAAATCACCTTCGGTTACAGTAACAGAAGTATCTACGATACCTGTCTGTGAACCATCCGTCATAGCACGAGGTCTTGCTGCGTTAATTGCCATTGTTTAGTCCCTTAAATCATTAATACTATTTTGTTAACCACGCCATGATTTGTTGTATCATATGTTTGGTCTACCAAATATGTTCTGTCAATCTTTGCACGAATGTATACGAAATTACCAGTGAATGTTGCGCCTTGCGTCACAGAGGATGCATCTATCTGCAAATATTCAGTTGCGGTTGCTAGTGCGATGTTGAACCAATCGGCTTCGGTCGGTGTATCAAGCAATGTTGCTTGTAACCAAATACGACCCGTGAAATCATTTACATGAAAACTAACAGTATGTAATCCGTCACTATATCCATAAAATCCATCACCTCTAGATTTGTCGCCTGTGTAAGACATTTCTGCTTTGTTTGTTAAAATTACCGTTGAACTAGCCATTTTATTGTTGTCCGTCTAATGTTTCAATCTCAATCAATACACCAGCACCAGCCAATTCTTCAATTACTGCATTCAGTTGGGTTATTGCTTCGTTGTCTAATACTTCTACTGATTCGTCACCATCTTTAAGCAATTTACTTGCTTTAATCACGATAACCGTTTCTGCTATCTTAGCCATAAGATACTCCTATTAATATAATAGTATTTATCATTATAGAAATTATGTTAACTATGATTTGATCAAGGAGTTGCTGGTATGAAAGTAGCAGGGATAAGTTGTATCCACGCAGTTCCGTCATATCCTTCAAACAGGTTTGTTTCTATATTGAAAAACATCTGGGCTGCTACAGGATTGGTTGGACGTTGGGCTGCTGTACCTTTTGGTAACACAAACGTGGTAGTGGGGTGAACTGCGGTTGCATTAATTGTTTCAACTTCTAGCGTACCTTTTACTAGACTTGCGTCTATTGCACTGACATCATTGATGGTCTGTGAACTTAGCGTAATTGAATCAATTAGAATGAATTTGCCTGTGGCTGAATCTTTGACAAGACCCGTATAAGATGATGTGCCAATTCTTCCTAAGAATCCTACATCGGTTGGCGTAGTGCCTGACTTGTTTAATATAAGTAAAGAATCATCAAATGCGGTTTCTGTACTTATTAAATTGGTTGCTTGTATACCTCTAAATGCCATGTTGGTAAATCCTCTTTATAATAATAATATTTATCACAAAGAGGATACTTAACCTAATGCTTTATTAGTATTGCATGTCTGTATCAATAGCCCAGTACCCTAAGGGATGCAGACTCTTCGTGTCATGGTTTAGATTACAAGCGATATCGTACAATGTACGCACACCAAATCCTACTGCACCCTTTGGTGTGGTATCTTTAGGACTATCAGCCCATGCCATTCCCGCAATATCCAAATGTGCCCACGGAGTATCACTATCAACGAAACGATACAAGAACTCTGCTGCTGTGGTAGAACCACCATACGGACCGCCAATGTTCTGCATATCAGCAATAGGTGAATCAATCATCTTATTCCATACTTTACCCATTGGCATACGGAAATAATTCTCTCCTGCATCTGAACCAACTGATGCAATATGACTAGCGAATCCAGTAGAATTACTAAACAAGCCTGCTGCTTCGTGACCCAATGTTACCAAAATAGCACCAGTTAATGTTGCCAAGTCAATAATCTCTGCTGGTTTATATTCAGTTTGTACATATGTTAGAATATCTGCAAGTACCAAACGACCTTCTGCATCTGTGTTCAAGTTCTCAACTGTTTGACCATTTAATGAACCGATTACATCGCCAGGACGAGTTGCACCACCTGACGGCATGTTTTCTACAAGTCCTACGATTCCTACTACATTTGCTTTTACATTCTGAGAAGCAATTGCGTGCATAGCACCAACTACTGCTGCTGAACCGCCCATGTCAGTCTTCATATCACCCATACCCTTTCCAGGCTTTAGTGAGATACCACCAGAATCAAATGTAACACCTTTTCCTACTAGAGCAAGTGGTGCTGCATCTGTATCAGCATTCATGTATTCCATCACAACAACATAACTGTCACGATCAGAACCATCACCCACACTCAATAGCAAATCAAATCCTAGTTTACGCAGAAACTTCTCATGCATGATCTTTACTGTTACACCCAATGGTGTTAACATTTGGTTGATACGATCTGCGTACTCTTCTGGATACAATTCGTTACCCGGCTCGGTAACTAAGTCACGCGCTAAGAATACACTTTCTTCAATGGTTTTGACTGAGTCTGTACCATGAATGTATGTAAACATAGTACTTTCTGTATTTGTCCTGTATTTGCTGAATGAGTATGCAGCAAGGCGTGCACCTTCAATGATAAACGCAGATGCCTTGTCATTGAACTCAAAATAAACATGATTGCGCTTTTTATTATATTTGGAAAAGCATTTACCACCAAGATTACGGAATTCGGTATCGGTAGATGCTGTTGTTTTTACAATAAGTACTGCATGAAC
>Ga0209302_10001191_pt1 | contig 15096 bp, 9 predicted proteins | sample ArcOceMetagenome_2_FD_187445 | JGI IMG/M metagenome (GOLD analysis project Ga0209302, IMG submission 187445) | Marine eukaryotic phytoplankton communities from Arctic Ocean - Arctic Ocean ARC135M Metagenome (SPAdes) (version 2) | ecosystem: Environmental > Aquatic > Marine > Oceanic | place... | reverse complement strand
ATGGGTGACATGGTCGGGACAGATCACGGTCGCCGCACCGTCCATCAGATTCAACTGCAACAGCGTCGATTCGGTGTAGCGCCAAGGTTTGTTGGTCACAATACCCCAGGGAATGGCTCGGACGACACACTCATCAAGTACTGACTGTAGTCCATCAAAAAGCGCGGTCCTATCCGCGAGATTCGCGAAATATAGCTCAAGAAATTCGACTTGCAAAGGTTCAAAGCGCGGGTCATCTTGAGTCATGCTGAACCCCGCTGCAATTAGGCCGGCAGAGCCATTGGTTACGCACCGCCGAATGGCCTCGTCGGGAAGAGAACTTAGGTCATGCAGCGCTAACTGTCGGTTAAGCGCGGTAATAAAGTCTGGTGCTGTGTCTAGCAGCGTGCCGTCAAGATCAAAGAGTAGCGCTTTAAAATTTATCATCGGTTAGAGCGGCTTTCGAGCGCATATCATATAGTTCACATCAACGTCCCGTTCATCAAGCTTATAGGTTTTAGTGATGGGGTTGTAGAGCAGCCCTGTCATCTGGTCGAGTTGCAACCCCGACTCACGAATCCATCCGCCCAGCTCGGAGGGGCGGATAAACTTTCCATATTCGTGAGTGCCTCTAGGTAACATACGCAGTATGTACTCAACACCAATTATGGCCAATAAATACGATTTTGGATTGCGGTTGATCGTCGAGAAGAACACAGTGCCGCCGGGTTTGGTCATTTCAGCGCAGGCCCTTACCACTGAACCGGGGTCCGGCACATGTTCAAGCATTTCCAAACAGGTGACTATATCAAACTGGCTGGCATGGCTAAGCGCATAGTCTTCAGCGGTAGATTTTTCATAACTGACGCTGACGCCGGACTCAAGCTTGTGTAGGTTACCTACCGCCAGCGGGGCATCACCCATATCGATACCAGTGACTTTGGCGCCACGCTGCGCTAGGGCCTCACAGAGAATACCACCGCCGCAACCCACATCAAGAATGTGCTGCTCCGCCACAGGAGCTAGGGCATCAATCCAATTGGCTCGCAGGGGATTTATGTCATGCAGAGGCTTAAATTCACTGTTCCGATCCCACCAGCGACTGGCGAGTTCTTCAAACTTTCGAATTTCATTGGGATCAACATTTTGCGCTTTAGACATCTTTGCTTTCCGGTGTAATAAATTGCTTAATCGGCGATTCTGTTACGCCATTGCTGGGCGGTCTGGATCACGTTTTGTTCATTCAATGTGCGCAGTTCGCCGTTAATTAATAGGGGCTTCGCCGCTACCCAGCTGTGGGTGACACGGTGCCCAACATTGGTATAAACCAATTGAGAGGCGATATTATACAACGGCTGCTGGGCAATCGAACTGGTATCAATGGCAATCATATCGGCAGACTTGCCCACTTCGAGGCTGCCGATTTCACTATCCCAGCCTAGGGCTTTAGCGCCGTTAATAGTGGCCATTCGCAGCGCGGCATGGGCGTTGAGTGTTGACGCATCATTGGCGACAGCCTTGGCCAGTAGAGCGGCAGTTTTTAATTCACCAAACAGGTCCAGATCATTATTACTGGCAGCTCCGTCAGTCCCGATGGCTACGTTGATACCAGCATCTATCATTTTGCCCACCGGGCAGAAGCCGCTAGCGAGCTTTAAATTGGACTCGGGACAGTGCACCACATGGCAGTTGTGGGCCTGCACTAGCACAATGTCATCGCCAACAACTTGGGTCATATGTACGAGCTGAGTCTGGGGTAACAGCAAGCCAAGGTTTTTTAGGCGCTCCAGTGGACGACAGTCATAATTGGCGATAGATTCGGTGATCTCTTCAGTGGTTTCATGGCAGTGTATATGCACCGCCATATCCAGTTCATTGGCATAGGTTGCAATAATCCGCATGGCAGGATCTGAAACGGAGTATGGCGAATGAGGCGCGCAAGCCACTTTAATCAGTGGCTGATTGGCGTAGCGATCGTACAGGGCGAGCCCTTTGTGGATGTAGTCATCGGCGTTCTTGGCATAGGCTGTAGGGAAATCGAGGACCGTAAAGCCAACTTGGCAGCGCATACCTGCTGCGCGCACCTCTTCAACAATGGTCTCGTGGAAGAAATACATGTCGGCAAAGCAAGTGGTTCCCGATTTAATCATTTCTGCCATGGACAGGTTGGTGCCGTCGCGGACAAAGCTATCGTCCACAAAGCGGCTCTCAGCTGGCCAGATATGATCATGCAGCCAGGGCATTAGGGGTAGGTCATCAGCGTAGCCGCGCAACAAGCTCATGGCGGCATGACCGTGAGCATTGACTAAGCCGGGCATTAAAATGTGGTTGTCCAGATGTTCGGTGTTCAGCGGGGCGAATCGTTTTGCAGCCTCCGCTTGAGGGAAGATGCCAATGATCTTTTCGCCTTCAACTGCGAGGGCACAATTTTCCCATACTTTATCTTCAGGAATGATCGGGATTATCCATCGGCAGTAGATTAATAAGTCGATTTTTGCGGGCTGCATAGTGGCTCCGAAGTGTGTCCCAGAAGTATACCGATTTTTTAGCTTGGAAGGCCCTAAAGTAGCAATAAAAGTGACATTTTAGCCCCCTATCTATGCTAAAATCACGGTTGTTAAAGGGGACTGTTTTAGGCCTTGTCAAAGACGGTGACTCGAACTCTAAAAGAGCAATAATAATCAGGAAATAATGATACGTTATGGTCGATTTAGCCAAAGAAATTGTTCCAGTTAATATTGAAGATGAGCTCAAGCAATCCTACCTAGATTATGCCATGAGCGTAATCGTCGGCAGGGCTCTGCCTGATGTCCGAGATGGCCTAAAGCCAGTGCATAGACGTGTTTTGTTTGCTATGAGCGAGCTAAATAACGACTGGAATAAGGCCTACAAGAAGTCAGCCCGTGTAGTGGGTGATGTTATTGGTAAATACCACCCTCATGGTGATTCTGCGGTCTATGAAACCATCGTTAGGATGGCTCAGCCTTTTTCTTTACGCTATATGCTGGTCGATGGTCAGGGTAACTTCGGCTCAGTTGATGGCGATTCCGCTGCGGCGATGCGATATACCGAAATCCGCATGACCAAAATTGCGCATGCGCTGCTGGAAGATCTAGAAAAAGATACGGTTGATTTTGCGCCCAACTACGATGAGACCGAACAGATTCCCGTGGTAATGCCAACTCGAGTGCCCAATTTGCTCGTCAATGGTTCATCGGGTATCGCCGTGGGTATGGCGACGAATATTCCACCGCACAATCTAACTGAAGTAGTCCGAGGCTGTCTGGCGCTGATTGATAATAGCGAAATTACCATTGATGAGTTGATGGAATACATCCCCGGTCCGGATTTTCCAACAGGGGCGATCATCAATGGTAGGGCGGGTATTATTCAGGCCTACAGGACGGGTCGTGGGCGTATCTATATGCGCGCTCGTGCTGAAATTATTGTGGACGAGAAGACCAAACGTGAAACTATTATCGTCAGCGAAATTCCTTATCAGCTGAATAAGGCGCGTTTGATTGAGCGTATTGCCGAACTGGTCAAAGAGAAAAAGCTGGAAGGCATATCAGAGTTGCGCGACGAATCTGACAAAGATGGCATGCGCATTGTAATAGAAATCAAGCGTGGCGAAGTTGGCGAGGTAGTGCTCAACAACCTTTTCGCACAAACGCAAATGCAAAATGTCTTTGGCATCAATGTTGTTGCTCTGGTTGATGGTCAGCCACGCATTCTCAACCTCAAGGAGATGCTTGAGGCTTTTGTGCGTCACCGTCGTGAAGTTGTGACGCGCAGAACTATTTTCTTGCTGCGCAAGGCGAGAGAGCGCGCGCATACCTTGGAAGGTTTTGCTATTGCGCTGGCCAATATCGATGAAATAATCGCTCTCATCAAGCAGTCTGCTTCACCTGCGGATGCACGCGAAGCCATTGTTGCGCGTGGCTGGAGTCCAGGGACCGTGGTTGCGATGCTCGAGCGCGCAGGTCCTCACGCATCGCGTCCTGATTGGCTTGAAAAACAGTATGGCCTGCATGATGGGCAGTACTTTTTGTCTCAGGAGCAGGCTAAAGATATTCTTGAGCTGCGACTGCACCGGCTTACGAGCATGGAGAGTGACAAGATTATCGATGAGTTTGCAGTCAAGTTGGAAGAGATTGCAGAATATCAGGACATTCTTGGTGACATTAACCGCCTTATGACCCTTATCCGGGAAGAGCTAGAGGCTGTTGTTGAGGAGTTTGGTGATGCTAGGCGCACAGAAATTATTGAGTCTCTGCATGATTTAACGGTAGAGGACTTGATTACCGAAGAAGATCGAGTAGTGACAGTTTCCCATGGCGGTTATGCCAAGACTCAGCCTTTAAGTGATTATCAGGCTCAGCGCCGTGGCGGAATGGGTAAATCGGCGACCGCAGTTAAAGAAGAAGATTTTGTCGAGCATCTTTTGGTTGCCAGTACTCACGCCACCATTTTGTGTTTCACCAATTTTGGCAAGGTATATTGGCTCAAGGTTTATCAGATTCCGTTGGCGGGCCGCAACTCGCGGGGGCGTCCAGTGGTCAATCTATTACCGTTGGTTGAGGGTGAACGTATCAGTTCAATCCTGCCTGTGGAAGAATACAGTCCTGACAAATTTGTTATTATGGCGACGGCTAATGGGACAGTAAAGAAGACCTCTTTGGATCAGTATTCTAGGCCCCGAAGCGTCGGCTTGCGCGCCGTTGACTTGGTTGAAGGTGATCATTTGGTGGGTACCGCTATTATAGATGATGATAGTGATATTATGCTGCTCAGCTCTGAAGGCAAGGCTGTGCGCTTTGCTAGTACGGATGCGCGGGCTATGGGTCGAGTGTCAAAAGGCGTGCGTGGTATGCGTCTGCCAGTTGAGCATTTGGTTATCGCCATGGTTGTACCCAAGGAGGCTGGCTTTCTTTTGACCGTCTGCGAAAATGGTTACGGCAAGCGCACGCATGTCAGTGAGTTCCCGACTAAGGGCCGCGGTGGTAAGGGAATGATCGCTATCCAGGCCAGTGAACGTAACGGTCCTCTAGTGGGTGCTACCCAGCTATTTTCCGGCGATGAGATCATGCTCATTTCTGATCAGGGTACCATGGTGCGCACTCGCGGTGACGAGATCTCAGTGGTCGGCCGTAACACTCAGGGTGTGCGTATTATTCGCCTCAAGGATAATGAGAATCTGGTGAGTCTGGCCCGTATTGCCGAGCCAGAGGAAGAAGAAAGTGTTTTAGATAGCAGTGTTGGCGATGATGCTCCTAAAGAGATCGCTCAGACAGATGATTCGAATGAAGAATAAGGCTAGGAAGGTTTAAGCAATGTCAGACGATAATCCACTGTTGGGTCTTAGAGACAAAATTGATGCGCTCGATCTGCAAATTATGCATAGAATCAGTGAGCGTGCGCGTTGTGCGCAGCAGGTTGCAGAAGTCAAAAAAGATCAGGGCGACAAGGCCTACTATAAGCCTGAACGAGAAGCGCAGGTGTTGCGCCATATTATGGATCGCAATACGGGTCCCTTGGGCAATGAAGATATGGCTAGGTTGTTTCGTCAGATCATGTCGTCCTGTCTCGCGTTGGAGCAGCCTATAAAAGTTGCCTTCCTCGGGCCCGAGGGCACCTTTACGCAGGAAGCCGCGCTGAAGCATTTTGGTGATGCCGCTATTAGCGTACCTCAGTCGGCGATCGACGAGGTGTTTCGTGAAGTCTTAGCGGGTAGCTGCCACTACGGTGTTGTGCCTGTTGAAAACAGCACAGAGGGCGTGATCAGTCATACCTTGGATAGCTTTATGGACTCTTCGTTGAAAATTTGCGGTGAAGTGGAATTGCGCATTCACCAACATTTTATGATCGGTCCGAGCACTAATAAAGACAATATCACGCGGGTGTACTCGCATTCTCAATCATTGGCGCAATGTCGACAGTGGTTGAACTCCAACTTCCCCAATATTGAACGTGTCGCCGTCAGCAGCAATGCAGAAGCGGCCAAGCGTGTGCAGGGAGAATGGAACTCTGCGGCAATTGCCGGCGATATGTCCTGCAAGCTGTATGGCTTAGAAAAGATTTGGGATAAGATTGAGGATCGCCCAGATAACTCCACACGCTTTTTGATCATCGGCACTGGAGACGTTCCACCGAGTGGCGATGATAGAACCTCCATTGTGGTTTCTGTGCAGAATAAGCCAGGAGCGCTATACGATTTACTCGAACCATTTCGCCGCAACAACGTTGATATGACACGTCTTGAATCGCGGCCGTCGCGCAACAGTAAATGGTCGTATGTGTTTTTTATCGACTTCGCCGGTCATATAGAAGATGCCCCTGTGGCCGCTGTGATAGAACAGCTCACCGCAGAGGTTGCTGATCTCAAGGTGTTGGGATCATACCCAAGGGCTGTGATCTAAGCCTCTGCCATATCACTCTTTCTCTAGCTGGTGCCAAATGCCAAATGATTTATCAAGCCCCGAGGCCATGTCGAAGCCAATAGTCAATCGTCTCGTGGTGATTGGCTTGGGGCTTATTGGCTCGAGTTTGGCGGCGGCTGCCCGAGAGAAAGGGTTAGCTAATCAGGTGATCGGTATTTCTCGTCGGACATCAACCGTTGAAATGGCCCTAAAAATGGGCATTATCGACCGTGGTGAAGCCAGCTTAACCGCGATTGCATCAGAGTTAGATGCTGGTGATTTACTAGTGATCGGTGTGCCGACACTGGCCGTGTCTAAGGTCCTTCAAGACTGTGCCGACTTATTGTCGAGTGAAGTCACCATTACCGATGTGGCCAGTGTCAAAGGCAGTGTTATCAAAGCGGCTATGGACGTTTATGGTTTAGTTCCGAGACAGCTAGTGCCTGGACATCCAATCGCAGGGTCGGAGAAAAGCGGTGTCACAGCCTTCAATCCCCACTTATTTGTCGATCATCGCGTGATACTGACGCCAGATACTGCCACAGGGGCGCATCATTTACAGCGGGTTACTGATATCTGGTCTGCCGTCGGTGCGACAGTGACGAGTATGGATGTTTTAGAGCACGATGAAATACTGGCAGCGACTAGTCATTTGCCCCATTTTCTGGCCTACTCATTAGTGGATACTCTGGCATCGATGGGTGACAATCGGGAAATATTTCGCTACGCCGCAGGGGGGTTTCGTGATTTCACCCGCATAGCAGCGAGCGATCCGGTAATGTGGCGTGACATCGCATTGGCAAATAGACAGTCGATTCTTGTTATTCTCGATAAGGTTATGGGTAACTTTCAGGAGATGCGCAGCGCCATTGACAGCGGCGACCAAGACTACCTCATGGATGTGTTTACTCGCGCGCGTGACGCGCGAAATAACTTTGGAAAAATATTAGAGCAGCAGGCCTTACAGGGTGGAATACAGAGTCCTATGGTAGAGAAAACAATTAATTACCGCGTGTTGCCAGGTGGCAGTGCACGGGGAGACATCCGTGTCCCCGGCGACAAATCAATGTCGCATCGCTCCATTATGCTGGGTTCATTGGCCGATGGATTGACCGAGGTAACTGGATTCCTGGAGGGTGAAGATAGCTTGGCTACCTTGCAAGCGTTCCGCGATATGGGGGTGATTATCGAGGGGCCTGAAAAGGGGCGCTTGGCGATCCATGGCGTTGGATTGCATGGTTTGAAAGCGCCCTCAAAGCCACTTTACCTGGGTAATTCAGGGACCTCTATCCGATTACTCAGTGGATTACTGGCCGGTCAGGCCTTTGATGTTGAGCTCTGTGGTGATGCGTCCCTGTCGGGCCGCCCTATGGGTCGAGTGGCCGAGCCCCTGCGAAGTATGGGTGCTGTTATTGAAACCGCCGAGGGTGGTCGTCCACCGTTAAAAATTAAAGGTGGACAGATGTTGCACGCAATCGACTATCAGATGCCTATGGCCAGTGCGCAGGTTAAGTCATGTGTACTGTTAGCTGGCCTATATGCCCAGGGTACAACCTCTGTAATAGAGCCTGCGCCGACTCGCGATCATACAGAGCGGATGTTGCGTGGCTTTGGTTATCAGGTGAGTACCGACGGTAGCAAAGCGTCGTTGGGTGGAGGAGGGCAGCTCAGCGCTACGCGGATTGATGTACCTGCAGATATCTCATCGTCGGCATTCTTTATGGTTGCTGCGGCCATCGTGCCGGGGTCAGATATCACTTTGCGACATGTTGGCGTCAATCCAACCCGCGTTGGCGTGATTAATATTCTGCGCCAGATGGGAGCTAACATAGTACTCTCCAATGAATTAGACGTGGGTGGCGAGCCGGTAGCCGATGTTCGGGTGCGTTACGCACCGCTAAAAGGGATTACCATCCCTGAAGATCAGGTACCCTTGGCGATTGATGAGTTTCCGGCGATATTTATTGCTGCAGCCTGTGCCGAGGGCACGACTATTCTATCCGGCGCCGAAGAACTGCGCGTTAAAGAGAGTGACCGGATCCAGAGCATGGCCGATGGCCTAGTGATATTGGGTATTGATGCTCAACCCACCGTCGATGGCATTTGTATATTGGGGGGGCAGTTGGGTTCAGGTTCGGTCCATAGTCATGATGATCACCGTATCGCTATGGCCTTTTCTATCGCGGCACTGAGAGCTAGCGGAGAGATAATTGTCCTCGATTGCAACAATGTCGGCACATCGTTCCCTGATTTTGTCGGCTTAGCTGGACAAATAGGTATTAATTTAACGTCGGAAACAATGAGCTAGTAGGCTCGAGATTTAATATGGTGAGAGTAATTACAGTAGACGGCCCTAGCGGAGCCGGCAAAGGCACAATCAGTCGCATCTTGGCCAAGAAGTTAGGTTTTCATTACCTTGACAGTGGAGCACTCTATCGTATTCTGGGTATTGCGGCCCAGCGGCACCAAGTGGACACCAGTAATAATAAAGGTCTTGTAACTCTGGCTGAGCACATGGACATCCGCTTTGATTCTTCGGAAACAGGCGACATAAAAGCGCTGCTTGAGGGCGAGGATATCACGCAAGAAATGCGTACCGAAGATACCGGCGCGCTAGCCTCGCTAGTCGCCTCTCATCCGTTGGTGCGCTCAGCCCTTTTAAAGCGGCAGCGTATGTTTGCAACCGAGCCGGGGTTGATAGCCGACGGTCGTGATATGGGCACTATTGTGTTTCCTGATGCGGTATTAAAAATCTATCTAACGGCTAGTATCGAGGAGCGAGCTAGGCGGCGCTACAAAGAGTTGCTTGCAAAAGGTGGAGATGTTAGTCTGCGCGGCCTGATGGAGCAGGTACGTACGAGGGATGATCGCGACATGAGCCGTGATGCCTCCCCACTAGTTCCGGCAGAAGATGCCATTGAATTAGATACGTCGGAACAGACGATTCAAGAAGTGACAGATACTGTGCTAAACCTAGTAGTGTTTAAGGGTTTATTTAACAGTTCCGTCAAATAACTGGGCATCGCAGCAGTTGCCAGCTTTTATTGCTGTAGGCCTTTTTTAAAACTGACCCGCGTAAACTGGCCATGCGGTAAAAAGAGTGCGGCGCAAGCAATTCCTCTGTCGTCACTCCGTCAATACTTAGGTATTTTCCTATGAGCGAAAATTTCGCAGATCTATTTGAAGAAAGTCTAAAGACCGTTGAGATGAACCCTGGCGCCATTATTACTGGCGTAGTTATCGATATCGATAAAGACTGGGTAACGGTGCATGCTGGTTTGAAGTCAGAAGGCGTCATTCCTGCTGATCAATTTTATAACGAGAAAGGCGAACTAGAAGTTGCGATTGGCGACGAAGTTCAGGTTGCCCTCGAAGCCGTTGAAGATGGTTTTGGTGCGACTAAGCTGTCTCGTGAGAAAGCTCGCCGAGCTGAGTCCTGGATCGAACTTGAAGCTGCACATGTGGCAGATGAAGTTGTGATCGGTGTGATCTCTGGCAAGGTTAAGGGTGGTTTCACTGTTGATGTTCGTGGACTGCGCGCATTCCTACCTGGCTCACTGGTAGATGTGCGGCCATTGCGTGAAATTACGCATCTTGAAAACATCGAACTAGAATTTAAAGTTATCAAACTCGATCCCAAGCGTAACAATGTTGTTGTTAGCCGTCGTGCCGTTATGGAGAGTGCGAACTCTGTAGAACGTGATGAACTTTTGGCTAACCTCGAAGAGGGTTCTTCACTTAAAGGTGTGGTTAAGAATCTCACGGATTACGGTGCGTTCGTTGATCTAGGCGGTATTGATGGCCTACTACACATCACTGACATGTCTTGGAAGCGTATCAAGCATCCTTCAGAGATGATCAATGTTGGCGACGAGATTGACGTTAAAGTACTTAAGTTTGACCGCGAACGTAATCGTGTGTCACTGGGTATGAAGCAGATGGGCGAAGATCCTTGGGGCGACATCAAAGGTCGCTACCCAGAAGGCGCACGTTGCAAAGCTAAGATTACCAACCTTACCGACTACGGTTGTTTTGCTGAGTTGGAAGATGGCGTTGAAGGTTTGGTGCACGTTTCTGAAATGGATTGGACTAACAAAAATGTTCACCCATCTAAGATCGTTGATCTGGGTCAGGAAGTTGAAGTTATGGTACTGGATATCGACGAAGAACGCCGTCGCATCTCCCTCGGCATCAAGCAGTGCTTCACCAACCCTTGGGACGACTTTGCTACGACTATGACCAAAGGCGATAAGATCTCGGGCAAAATTAAGTCTATTACTGACTTCGGTATCTTTATCGGTCTGGATGGTGGTATTGATGGCTTGGTTCACCTATCTGACATCTCTTGGGACGAAACCGGCGAAGAAGCTGTGCGCAACTTTAAGAAAGGCGAAGAAGTTGAAACAGTGGTACTCAGTATTGATTCTGAGCGTGAGCGTATCTCGCTGGGCATCAAGCAGCTGTCTGATGACCCCTTCAACAATTACGTCACCGATAACGACAAGGGTGCGATTGTAAAAGGCACGGTTAAAGAAGTTGATGCTAAAGGCGCTGTCATCGATCTCGGCAACGGCATTGAAGCGATTCTTAAAGGATCGGAGCTGTCTCGTGAGAAAGTTGAAGATGCCCGCAATGAGTTGACTGTTGGCGCTGAAGTTGAGGCTAAGGTCATTAATGTGGATCGTAAGAACCGCGTTATTAACCTATCGATCAAAGCGAAAGATGTAACGGAAGAGAAAGAAGCCGTTAAATCGCATCGCAAGGTAGAAACTGAGTCCGCTACACCGTCGACTATTGGTGACTTGATCAAGGCTCAAATGGATAAGTAATATCCAACTGAGATTAAAAAAGGGTGGCTATGCCACCCTTTTTTTGTCTGAAATTTGAGATAGGGCATTTTTTACTTGTATAAATTTAAAACTTCAATAGAATCAAAGACTAATATGTCGCGTATGTCAGAGCGCTTAAGGCTTTGATATTGGCTCAATTCACATTAATATAAATAGAAAGTATGACAAAATCAGAATTAATTGAAAGGATTGCCCTAAGTCAGGACCAGCTCTCGGCAAAGGATGTAGAGTTAGCTGTGCGCATGATTTTGGAGCGAATGACCTCTGCATTAGTGGCCAACCAGCGTATTGAAATCCGTGGATTTGGCAGCTTCTCACTGCACTATCGTGCGCCTCGAGTGGGTCGCAATCCTAAGACAGGAGACGCTGTGTCTTTGACTGGTAAGTACGTACCTTACTTTAAACCGGGTAAAGAACTGCGTAGTCGGGTAAATGATAGCCTTTAACTGCCTACACCTTACTGTCCCTAAATTAGGGTTCTAACTAAGTTTTGGGATGACCCCAGCGACCTAGAGCTAAACAGCTTCCACATTGTTCCTAGATTAACTATCCAAACAGCGATTTTAATGCGTCGAGGGATTCTTGGCCTTTGGCCTTGTTTTCCTCAGGGCTAATCTCTGCTCCGTTACCAATCCTAATCAAGTCCGCCTCTGGCAGTTCGTCGACAAAACGGCTCGAGGTAGTAGCCGAGGTGTCACCAAATTGAGTTCGCTGCCTAGCGCAGGTCATAGTAAGGGTGCGTTGTGCTCTGGTGATACCTACGTAGGCAAGGCGTCGCTCCTCTTCTATCTGCCCCCCCTCAACACTGTTTTTATGGGGTAGAATATTTTCTTCCATGCCGACCATAAAGACATGTAAAAACTCTAATCCCTTGGCGGCATGAAGGGTCATTAGCTGAACTTTATCATCTGCGGATTCTTCCTTCTCTCGATCCAGTAAATCTCTCAGTATCAGTTTAGCGATAGCATTCTCTATTCTACTATCGCCATTCTCTAAGCCATTTTCGTCTTCGTCGCGTTTCAGCACTTGAGCTAGTTGGGCCAGTAGGAACTGCACATTTTCCCAGCGTTTTTGCGCAACATGGTCGTTGCTCGCATTTTGCTGCAACCAACCTTTGTAGTCAGCGTCGTCTAGCATCTCATTAACCGACGCCATGGGGTCGCTATCATAGATATTACGATTGACCCTTTGTATCCAATGTTTAAAGCGCTTCAACCTCTCTAGATTATTGGCGGGCATGCTGGCAGTTAGGCCGACTTCGTCGATGGCGTCATACAGTGAAAGACTGCGTTGGTTGGCGTATTCACCTAGCTTTTCTAATGTGGTGGGACCTATCTGGCGTCTAGGCGTGTTGATAATTCGGAGCAGGGCATTGTCGTCTGAGGGATTAATGATTAGCCTCAGGTAGGCCATGACATCTTTGATTTCAGTTTTGGCGTAGAACGATTGCCCACCGGTAATCTCATAGGGAATATTTTGTGTCTGGAGTTTTATCTCAAGCAGCTTAGCCTGATAGTTACCACGGTAGAGCACTGCGAAATCGCTGTATTTGCAACGCCGTCTCAGACGCATGTCGATGATCTCATTGACTACTCGCTCGCTCTCCGTCTCTTCATTTTCACTACTGATAAAACGCAGGGGGTCACCGGGCCCCAGTTCACTCCAAAGGGCCTTGCTGATTAGGTGAGGGTTATTGTCAATTAATGTATTGGCCGCCTTTAGGATGCGGCCAGTTGAGCGATAGTTCTGCTCTAACTTAATGATATTAAGACTGGGGAAATCTTTCTGCAGTTGCATCAGATTTTCTGGTCGTGCACCACGCCAAGCATAGATGGACTGATCATCATCGCCAACGACTGTTAGCGCCTGGTTTTCATTAACTAGGGTTTTAACCAGTTCGTATTGGGCTAGATTGGTGTCCTGATATTCGTCTACCAGCAGATAACGAATGCGTCTTTTCCATTTTGCCAATACCTCAGGGTGCTGACGAAAGAGCAGTACTGGGGTCATGATTAAATCGTCGAAATCGACTGCATTATAGGCCTTCAATGCTCGTTGATAGCGCTCGTAAAGCATGGCGATACCCTGTTCGCCAGTGCTATCGGCGGCACCCACAGCTTGGCCGGGTTCCAGTAGTGAGTTCTTCCAATTGGAGATGGTGCTCTGAGCAGTATCAATGAGTTTCTCGTCGAGCTCTGTGTGACGTACCAGAAGCTCTTTTATTAGCTTGCGGCAGTCTTCCTGATCTAGAATCGAGAAGCCAGGCCTAAACCCTAGTGTCTTTATCTCAGTGCGGATAATGGTTAGACCGAGATTATGAAAGGTTGAGACGGTTAAGCCTCTAGCCTGCTCTTTATTGATCAAGCTAGATACTCGGGCTTTCATTTCTCGAGCGGCTTTATTGGTAAAGGTGACTGCGGCGATATTGCGTGCAGCTATGCCACAGTCCTCAATTAAATAGGCTATCTTACGCGTGATAACACTCGTTTTACCGCTGCCAGCGCCGGCTAATACCAGCAGTGGGCCATCGATATACTTTAGTGCTGCTAGCTGCTGCGGGTTGAGATTTTGAGGCATAAACGCGCTATGCCAGTTCGGCTATGGTGCAACGTTTGTCTTGCAGTTGGGCCAACGAGCCCTCAAATTCTGCCAGCTTTAAACGTTCTTTTGCGACCACCTCAGCGGGAGCATTGTCGGCAAATTTTGCATTGCTCAGTTTGCCCCTGAGCTTATTGAGTTCTAGATCAATTTTGTTTATTTCACGATCAAGGCGCACCAGTTCAGCAGCCACATCTATCAGTCCAGCCATGGGCACTAATATTTCTAGATCGCCGGTCAATGTGGTAGCACAGAGCGGCGCATCGGCAGGGTCATCTAGCCAGGTAATTGATTCTAAACTGGCCAACTTGCTAACAAATTGACGATTCTGTTCAAGACGACGTTTGTCCGTAGCATCACCGCGGGCCATGTAAATAGGTAGTGCTTTGGCCGGCGAAATATTCATCTCACCGCGCACGTTGCGGACACCAACGATGACATTTTTCACCCATTCAATATCGGCGTCGGCATCGGCATCCATCTGTGATGAATCTGCGACAGGGAAGGGCTGTAGCATAATGGTGTCACCGTCAGGGTTTAGCTGAATGCCGGCCAGCGGGGCAATGTTTTGCCATATTTCTTCAGTTATAAAGGGCAGCATAGGATGGGCGAGGCGCAGGATTGCCTCTAACACGCGGACCAAGGTGCGTCTAGTGCCTTTCTGTAAGGTAGGGTCGCCATTTTCATCCCAGAGTACGGGTTTCGAGAGCTCTAAATACCAATCGCAGTATTCGTTCCAGACGAAGTCGTAAAGCGCCTGAGCGGCTAGGTCGAATCTATACCCGTTGATCGCGACAGTGACGTCTTTTTCTGCCACTTGCAAGCGCGAGATAATCCAGCGATCTGCAAGTGTTAACTGATAATCGGTAGAATGATCCTGACCGCAATCTTGGTTCTCGGCATTCATCAGCACGTACCGAGAGGCGTTCCAAATCTTATTACAAAAGTTGCGATAGCCCTCGAGGCGCTTCATGTCCCAATTAATATCTCGGCCTGTGGATGTCAGCGCACAGAGGGTAAAGCGCAGAGCATCTGATCCATGTGGCTCAATGCCCTCAGGGAACTGTTTTCGGGTGCGACTGGCGATCTTGGCTGCCTGCTGTGGCTGCATCATATTGCCGGTGCGTTTCTCAAGCAGTGTTTCTAGATTAATGCCGTCGATCATATCTAGCGGGTCGAGCACATTGCCTTTAGATTTGGACATTTTCTGTCCCTGCTCGTCGCGAATCAGACCAGTAACATAGACGGTT